>Ga0182027_10004936_pt1 | contig 20477 bp, 19 predicted proteins | sample 712E1DmetaG_FD_121300 | JGI IMG/M metagenome (GOLD analysis project Ga0182027, IMG submission 121300) | Permafrost microbial communities from Stordalen Mire, Sweden - 712E1D metaG (Illumina Assembly) | ecosystem: Environmental > Terrestrial > Soil > Wetlands > Permafrost | place: Sweden...
ATGCGCCGCGACTTTCAAGCCGTTGATTCGCACGACATGCTCGAGCCAGCCGTTCAGGTGGTACAGCGATGCGGCTGCCGCGCACTGCCCGTGGAACACAACGGCGAGTTAGTGGGCATGCTGACGCTCGAAAGCGTGGGGGAGTTCATGATGATTCATTCTGCGATGCGGCGCGCGGAACAGGCTGTGGGGACGGCTAGGGCTATCGCCTGATTCATGAGCACGAACGCCGCGGTCGAATTGTTGATCTGGATGCTGATGGCAGATACCTTCGGGGTCGAGTTTCGCTTTCGAACGGAGCGCAAGGCGCAGAGTTACTCGTGTTCGAGAAACGCCCGGAGCTTGTGGGAGCGCAAGGGGTGGCGCAGCTTGCGCAGCGCCTTGGCTTCGATCTGGCGGATGCGCTCGCGCGTGACGGCGAACGACTCGCCGACTTCTGCGAGCGTGTGCTCGCTGCCGTCCTCCAGCCCGAAGCGCATCTTGATGATCTTTGCCTCACGCAGGGTGAGCATCTTTAGCACTGATGCCATCTGTTCCTTCAGGTTGAGGTTAATGACCGTGTCCGACGGTGACGCGACAGCCTTGTCCTCGATAAAGTCGCCCAGGTGCCTATCTTCCATTTCGCCGATGGGCGTTTCGAGCGAGAGCGTCTGCTGAGCGATCTTCCTTAGCCTGTCCACCTTGTCGACCGGGATATCCAGGTGCTTGGCGATCTCTTCCGAGGTGGGTTCGCGGCCGACTTGGTGGAATAGTTCCAGACTGGTACGGATCAAATTATTGATCGTCTCATTGAGGTGCACCGGGATGCGAATGGTGCGAGACTGGTCGGCGATGGCGCGGGTGATACCTTGGCGGATCCACCAGGTCGCATAAGTGGAGAACTTGAAGCCGCGGCGCCAATCGAACTTCTCCGCCGCCTTCATCAGGCCGATGTTGCCTTCTTGGATGAGATCGGTGAACGGCAGGCCGCGGTTGGGGTACTTTTTAGCGACGGAGACCACCAGGCGCAGGTTCGCCTCAATGAGCTCCTTCTTGGCTTGTTCTGCTTCGGCCTCCCCGCGCAAGATCAGCGTGAGCGCCCGCTTCAGGTCGCGAAGCCCAACCTCACTCGACTCCGCGATCTCCTTCAGTTCGTAGCGGCGGGAGCGCAGCTCCTTGCGTCTTTTGGCCGCGGTGTCACCGCCTGTGGCAATAGCACGACGCTCCAACCGGCCCACCTCGCGTTCGAGCCAATGCAGGCGCTCGACAGCATGGCGCATCCTGTCAATCAGCCACTTCGTTTCGCGCGGGTTGAAGTCGATCGAGCAGACCAGGCGCGACATGCCAATGCGTGTCCGTGCCAGTTGATACTTGGCCCGCAGACCGGCGCATTTCTTCGACCTTGGGGTGCACTCGACGAGCTTGGCCGCCTGCTTTAGGGCCGCCTGGTATAGCTTGTCGATCTTGTCGATGATCCGGAGGATCTGCCGGGTCTTGTTCTTAATTTTCTCTTCGGTCAGCTCATCGTGATCGAACCGGACGATTTCCTTGATCGAATGGGTGCCCTGGCGCAGCTCCTCGCCGGTCGCCAGCAATTCCTTCAGCACAATCGGGGAGCGCGAGAGCGTCTTGAGTACCAGCATCTGCCCGCGCTCGATGCGCTTGGCGATGGCCACCTCGCCTTTGCGCGTCAGCAGCGACACAGCGCCCATCTCGCGGAAGTATACGCGCACCGGGTCGCTGTTCTTCTCCAGCTCGCCCGGCGTGAGGTCGAGTTCGACCTGCTCGGCGGCTTCCGCGGTAGCAAGGGCATTGGCGATGGAGTTATCTTCAGGCTTATTCTCGCCGTACCTTCTGTCCGGGGCCGGCTGCGCCAATCTCTCTGGGCAGAAGCGCTGCAATTTCGTAATCCCGTCAGGATCGCTAGCCACTCAGATCTCCCCCTTGGAAACCTCGCTGCATCCGCGCGAGTAACCCACGCCCGGCTTCGGCTTCCTTGAATTTGGATCGGCAAGTCCGTTCTAGTGCAAATTCCACCGCCGCCATCACGGCAGCTTGGACCACCGTATAGCTGGTCCATTCATAGAGATGCCAGGGGAGAAGCTAACGCCTATCACCACGAGTTGGTATTAGCGAGACCGACGAATGGGTACGCTGCCCCCCGTAAAATCCAACAACGGATTTTCTTCCCGGGCAAAAGGCGAGCAAAGAACTTAACCATGATTCAGTGGTGGCTCGATGTGCCCTACCTTTCGGTAGGTAGAAAGGTTAACCTGCTAGAAAAGCCGGCGGGCCCAGAGGGGATTACGTTCTGCCCCATTGGCGGAGAGCATTGCCAAACCATTGTACGGGCATAGCCATGCGGCGGGTAATGGTTGAGGGGCTAAGATTGAGGGTATCGATCGGATGGGATCCTTGCCGAGGACCATCCCGAGAGCCCAGTGCACACGCATGGGGATGGGGGCAAGACGGGACATCCCACCTAAACGCACTTAGGGCTGGCGAACCAAATCGGGCCGTGCGCACCTTTCTGGCTTTGTGCGCTTTTACACTCGAGTCCAGCCGACAAACTTGCCCGCCGGGGAAATGGAATCACCACCTGGGTACTGAAATTATACGGTCTCGCCTCTCCGTGGGTGGCGCTACGATTCATTGAATGACAGCGAAAAGCAGACCCAATTTTCACTCCGTGAGAATTGATATTCAACGTTCTGAGACTCGCTTTCCGTTCCCGCCACGACTCCTTTTCTTGCGAATTCTGCATTTATGACCACCACAATGAGCCGTATTGAACAGCCGCAAGAGTAACCTTCCTATATAAAGTTTGTGTAAGTCAGGATAGTCCGCCAGATGAATGACCAAGTTAAAGTGTTCGCCGTTCGGGTATTTGACTATGATAAAGCCCCTTTGTTGCCCAAAAAAAGCCGGCTGATCTTACACTGCGGCTAGCCACATCGGCCTAAGAACTCTATGGACGGGCGAAGGCACGGCAGCAACGAATGGGGAAGGAGGTGGGGTTCCGGGGTGACGCGGCCTTTGCCAAGCCCGAAGTCTACGAGGCGCTGGAAGCGCGGGGCGTGAAATACGCCATCCGCATCCCGGCCAACGACGGCCTGGAACGGGACATTGCCGAACTGCTGCCGCGCCCGGTGGGGAGGCCCAGTCAGAAGCCCTTGGTCGAGTACAAGGGGTTTCTTTACCAGGCGGCCAGTTGGAAGACGGCGCGGCGGGTGGTGGCGAAAGTAGAGCATCATGCGGGCGAGTTGTTCCCGAGAGTGGGCTTCATCGTGACCAACCTGACCCTCCCAAGCCGGGCGGTGGTGCGGTTCTACAATAAGCGAGGGACATCCGAGCAGTGGATCAAGGAGGGCAAACAAGCCGTGAAGATGACCCGGTTGAGTTGCCATCGCTTTCGGTCGAACGAGGTGCGACTGTGGCTGAGCGTGATCGCCTATAACCTCGGGAATCTGTGGCGTCGGCTGGTGCTGTCGCGGAGGATCGGCAAGTGGTCGCTGACGAGCCTGCAGCAGCGGTTGGTGAAGACGGGCGGGCGGCTGCTGAAACACGCTCGCTATTACTGGTTACTGCTGGCTGAGAGCCATCTGACGCGACGACTCTTCGGGGCCATGGTACGGCGGATTGATTCGCTGCCCTTGCCCGCGGGATAGAGTCCGCAACCGGCAGAAGAAAATTGGGGAAGCAGGCAGAGGGGATGGCGAGGTATCCGAGAATTCGCATGGGAAACGGGTCGAGGTGCTGGTTGACGCCATGCCGAAGGCGCCCATCGGGCTGCTACATGCCGCGCTGGCGTCTGGAGTGCAAAATTGCGGCTGCAAACGGGCCGGTGGGGTGTATATTTCTGGGGCTCAGGGTGCCAAAACGGAAATCCTGGTCAAAATGGAAATCCCGGATGAAATGAAGAGATGGAGCCCGGACCGGGTGAGGTGATCCATGCGTAAACATATGCTAATTCCGCCACTGTGCCTTCTTTTGTGTCCCATCACGATGCAGGCACAGGAAAGCGCCGCGAAACTTCCGGGTTCGCTACAACTCCAGGCTCAAGTGCAAGGGCCGGTTCCTGGGCCCGATTCTCCCGCACCAGCCGCGGGTGAGCCTCTCACGCGGCAGCAGGCGGAGCAACTCGCATTGAAGAACAACCCACAGATCAGCGTAGCGGCGCTCCTTGCACTCGTACAGAAGCAGATCGTTCGCGAAGCCCGCTCAGCGGAACTGCCGACCTTGAACGGCAATGTGACAGGGGTTGACGCCGCGGAGGCAAGCCGTCTATCTGCAGGATCGCTGGTGGCCTCCCGGCTCCTTTATCACGTCGGCGCTGGGCTTGATCTCAATCAGCTGATTACGGACTTTGGCCACACGCGCAATTTGGTGGCTTCCTCCGCCCTTCAGGCGAAAGCTTCGGAACAAAATGCACAAGCGACGCGGGACGATATCGTCCTGGCGGCTGATGTTGCTTTCTACAATGCGCTGGAGGCGCAAGCCACTCTGGAGGTCGCGAGAAGCACCGTCAACGCTCGCCAGGCAGTCGTCGACCAGGTCGATGCCCTCACTGCCAGCAACCTAAAATCCACGCTCGATCGGAGCTTCGCGCGGGTCAATCTATCGCAGGCGAAGTTGCTCGACCTTGACTCGCAAAATCAGCTTGATGCAGCGATGGCCAGTCTCAATGAGGTGCTCGGAACTATAAACAATAATCGGTATCATCTTGTCGACGACCCGGCCTCTCTTCCACCGATCCCATCTTCAACTGAAGAGGTCATTGCTCTCGCCATGCAACAGCGCCCGGATCTTCTTGCTCTGAAGCTGAGTCACGAGGCCGATGTGCGCTTCAGTCGCGCGCAGCATGAGCAGATTCTCCCTACTGTTTCCGGAGTGGGAATCGTGGGCGTGACACCTGTCGGATCTAGCACTTATTTCACCCAGAATTGGTATGGGGCTGCAGGTCTGAATGTGAGCGTCCCGATCTTCAATGGCTTCAAGTTCCGTGCGCAAGCTTCCGAAGCCGACCTGTGAGCTAAGATGTCTGACGAGCAGACCCGCGTGCTTGTTGACCGAATCGCGCGGGATTGCCGCACTGTATGGCTCACTACAAACATTGCGCAGCAGAGGATGAAGGTGACAGCTGAGCTCTTGAAGGAGGCCAATACTGCGCTCGATCTGGCCGACACAAGGTATGGCTTGGGGCTGAGTTCCATCGTTGAGTTGAGCCAGGCCCAATTGCAGCAGACACAAGCTCAGATCGCTGAAGTCAATGCCAGCTTTGAATATGAAGCAGACCTTGCAGCGCTGCGATTCCAAAGTGGATCACAGCCGTAAGTCTTGGAGAAAGGCAGCGCATCATGATCTCAAGGCGGAAAATGGAGCGAATTTTGCTCGCAACTGATTTCCTTAGAAGCTTCGCAGTACGTCCCCGTGCGGGTTCGGCATGATGTTACGTGCGGGAGCGCTCTCAGGCCTGCTCGGCATCGGTCAGGAGCCGCGAAGGTTTGGCGATGGATCGGGCGATGAGCGACACAAGACACATTGAGAGTGACGCCAGTTCAACAGGAAACTCGGAAGTTGCCCTGGCAATATAGATATGTAATGGGCCATGATGAATAAACTAAAAATAAAGCGGATTCTCTTTGCCACAGATTTCCTCGAGAATTCCCGACTTGCTCTCGATTATGCTGCGGCGTTTGCGCACCATTTCAAAGCCACAGTGGTATTGCTGCATGCGGTGGAATTATCACCGCCCGCAGAAGAAGCAGAGGCGGTAACGGCTAGGCCAAGTCTCTCGCGAATAGCGGCGAAAGAACGTTTAGAGGCTTTCGCCTGCGGTCTTCGCCGCACCGGTCTTGAGGTCAAAACGCTTGTTAAAGATGGTACTCCGTGCCAGGTAATACTCAATGCCGTAAAGGCTCATTCGCCGGGTCTCCTGGTCCTCGGGGTCCATGGCAATCATCATGGTGTAGGGCATCTTCTGATCGGTTCGAACACAGAACAAATTCTTTTGACGGTATCTTGCCCCACACTTTCCATTGGCGCGCACGTCTTTGGAGGGGTGGATCTGACCCTCAAGCTGAAGGAAATACTTTACTGCTCCGACTTCACACCAGAGGCCGCGGTTGCCGCTCCCTACGCTATCCTGCTGGGAAAGGAGTTTGACGTTCCGGTTGATGTTTGCCACTTGGCATCCACGGCTTACGATCAAGATCCCAAGTCGGCCCAGAAGTTGGCTGAAGAATACTGCGATGCCCTGCGCCGGACGATGCAGGAGACTGCAGACTTCAGGTGTACGCCGGCCTTCCATCTGAAACACGGTCTCGAACTGAATCAGATACTAAAACGAGCGGAAGCAGAGAGCGCAGGGCTCATTGTTCTTGGGGTTCGCGCGGAATCACTGTTTGGCCGGCATCTTCACACCAGCTTCGGCTATCAGTTGCTCACAAGAGCCGTCTGTCCTGTTTTGTCGATTAGAGGAGGTCCAGATAAGTAATTCAGGCACCCTCGGCGCTGGTTAGGACACGCTTTCACTTAAAGGTCCGCAGCAGTCAGGCGTCGTATTTGCGGTTGAAGAAAGTGCAGGAAGCGGGCAGGAGGCCGGGAGCGCAGAGCAGCAGTATTCCCGTATCAATGGCGAACCGTATGGCTGGCAATCGCACAACGGGCTTCAATAAAGCCTGCGTGGTTAGCCGGATTCCTTTGAAGAGAGCGGGACGCCGCGAACCCCGGCAAGCCCTGCAAGTGGAGTGATTTCTTCTATGAAAACACGACGTATTGCAGCGTTTTTCTACGACCTGGCAACGATGTGTGCGGTTACCGTTTGCCTCGCTGGATGCAGAGGTGGCGCAGACTCGAAAAAGAACGGACAGCCGCCGCCATCGGTGGCTGTCGCCATTGTGCAGCGTGGCAATATTTCGCATGTTCTGAGTCTGGCTGGGCAGTTTCAGCCCTACCAGGTCGTGGACGTACATGCGAAAGTCTCGGGCTATGTGCGGCACATTTATGTCGATATTGGCGACCGCGTGCATGCAGGACAGACGCTGGCAACGCTAGAAGTGCCGGAGTTGAATGCGCAGTATCGCAGCACACAATCCGAAGCGCTGCGATCGCAAGACGCCATCTCCGCCGCGCAGCATGAAGTAAGCCGGGCGAGATCGCTGCATGTAGCGCTGCAAGCCAACTATGACCGTCTGGTTGAGGCGTCGGCGCGGCGCCCCGGGCTTATTGCGGCCCAGGATCTGGATAATGCGCGGTCGCAGGCAGAGGCCTCAGAAGAGCAGATGAATGCCGCGACAGCAGAGCTTTCAGCCGCAGACCAGGGCGCGAACGCGGCCGAGGCGGACCAGCAGCGCGTGGGAGCGCTCCAGGGATATACCAATGTAACGGCGCCCTTGGATGGCGTGGTGGTGTGGCGGTACGCCGATACGGGAGTTTTGATCCAGGAGGGCACAAACTCCGAAACGCAAGCTATGCCGCTGATCAAGCTTGCTCAAAGCGATTTACTGCGACTGCGAGTCCCCGTTCCGGAAGACGCTGTGAGATACGTCCATGTCGGCGACGCAATGCAAATTCGCGTGGACGCGCTTGACTTGACCTTCAGCAGAAAGGTGGTGCGCTTTACTCGAAACCTGGATCTAAGTACGCGCACGATGGAGACGGAGGTGGATGTGCCAAACCCGACTCTGGCCATCACTCCGGGCATGTATGCGAATACTTATCTGCAATTAGCGAACCGGGAAAACGTGTTGACCATCCCGATTGTCGCGGTACAAGGGGCGAATACAACAGGGGTGGTGTTGGCACTGAACACGAATAATCAAGTAGAGCAACGTTCGGTGCAGCTAGGCATTCGTGGTTCTACGCTGGTGGAGGTGACGAGCGGGCTCCAGGCCGGCGATCGTGTGGTGCTTGGGGACGCAAGCCGTTTTCACGATGCGGAGTCAGTGACCCTTCAGCTACAGCAGGAACCGACAAATGACATCATGCATGAAGAAGGCGGCGTTACCGATCCCCAGGAGAGCAATGGAGGCGGCAAGTAATGCCTAAGTTTGCGTTGCGCAATCCGTTTACCATTCTCATGGTATGCCTGATGATCCTTGTCATAGGCATCGCAAATATGACTACGATGCCTGTGGACTTGTTCCCGGACATCGATATGCCCGTAGTTGTAGTTGCGACCTTCTACGCTGGCATGCCGCCGCAGCAAATCGAAGCCGATATCACCGATACCTTTGAGCGGTTCTTTACCCTAGGCGCAAACATCGAACACATCGAATCGCGGTCTCTCACAGGGGTGAGTCTGATCAAAGTTTACTTTCGACCGGGAACGGACGCCAACTCAGCACTGAGCAACATTGCCAATCTGGCGCTCGCAGACTTGCGACGCCTCCCTCCAGGAACGCTTCCCCCGGTCGTTCTAGGCATGACGGCGTCCAGTCAGCCCATCTGCCTGGTAACCTTGGAAGGCAAAGGCCTGAATGAGACCCAACTGAAAGATTTGGCGCAGTTCACCGTTCGCGACCAGATTGCTAACGTGCAGGGCGCGTCGGTCCCCCAACCGTTTGGCGGCACATATCGACAGATTCAGGTCTTTGTAGATCCGTTGAAGCTCGAAGCGCATAACCTGAGCGTGATGGATGTTGTTGGCAGCGTGAACGATTCGAACCTGATTCTGCCCGCGGGCGACGTTCGGATCGGCACGCAGGACTTCAATATCTATGCAAACAGCCAAATTCCGACACCTGACCAGATCAACTCGATACCGCTGCGCTCAGTTGGCAACGCTTCCGTGCTGGTAGGCGACGTAGGGCATGCTGAAGACTCTGGAGCTATTCAGACGAACATCGTGCGCATAAACGGACAACGTTCCGTGTATATACCGGTACTGAAGCAGGCGGGCAAGAGCAACACCATCACCATTGTGGATGGCATGCGTGCCGCCGTAACAAAGCTGGTCGATATCCCTTCGATACTTCGGACTGCGGTTGTCTTCGACCAGTCCTTGTTTGTTAAGGGCGCCATTAGAAATCTACTGGAGGAAGCTGGAATTGGGCTTCTTCTGACCGGCGTCATGATTCTGATCTTCCTTGGCAGCGCAAGGGCAACTGTAGCTGCGTTGGTCGCCATTCCGCTCGCGGTGCTGACCTGTCTCTTGATCATCAGTGGCATGGGAGGGTCAATCAACACGATGTTATTGGGCGGACTGGCGCTCGTGCTGTCTCGCTTGATTGACAACTCCGTGATTGTGCTCGAGAACATCTTTCGCTTCATGGAGGAGGGATCTTCGCCGGAAAAAGCTGCCGGCGATGGCGGCACAGAGGTAGCGCTCCCGGTTTTTGCGGCAACGGTGACTACCGCAGTAGTCTTCGTTCCGGTATTTCTACTCAATGGAGTGAGCAAATACATCTTCACCGACCTTGCCTACGCGGTCGTGTTCTCAATCTTCGCGTCCTACATGTTCTCGATGACGTTGGTCCCTCTCTTCTGTGCCAAGTTCACACATTCTAAGGCAAAAGATGACAGCGACAAGAAGCCCTCGATCTTCAAGCGCGGGGGCGACATCTTCAACCTAGGCTTTGCGGGGATGCTGGAACGGTATGAGCACCTGGCTTACTGGATGTTGAATAGACCCGGACTTTCTGCCACCGTCATGCTTGGCGGGACGCTGCTGGTGATCGCATTATTTGTGCCGTTCCTGGGCCGCGCATATTTTCCTCGGACACACCCAGGGCAATTCATCGTGAATGTAAAGATGCCGAGCGGCACGCGTATCGAATTAAGTAACGAAGAAATCGGAAAGGTGGAGGCGGTAATACGGCAAGTGGTTTCCTCTGCTGACCTCGGCATGATTGTCTCGAACATTGGCATTACTCCTGATTTGTCCGCGATTTATACGCCGAACTCTGCTATGGATACGGCATTCGTGCAAGTAAGCCTCAAAGAAGGCCACAAGATTGGTAGCTACGATTACATTTCAAAAGTGCGCGACGCGATTGTCTCGCAACTGCCGCAGCTCCAAACCTACTTCCAAGTAGGCGGTTTGGTGGATTCCGTCGTCAACCAAGGGCTTCCAGCACCGATCGATATCCAGATCTCCTCGAATGATCAGAATGCAGCCTATAAGCAGGCGCAAAGCCTGGCAACAAACCTCAGCGGATTGGACAGCGTTTCCGGTGTTTTTATTCCGCAGGATTTGAAGTATCTCGGTTTGGAAATGGATATCGTTCGCGAGCGCGCCAGCCTAATTGGATTGACGCCCAAAGACGTCGTCGACAACGTGATAACGGCCCTCACATCGAATGGCGTAATCGCTCCGAGCTATTGGATTGATCCGCAGACGGGCAACAATTACATGCTCACCGTGCAGTACTCCAATCCACAGATTGGCCGCATGAATATGGAGGAACTGGGGAATATCCCACTTCGCGGTAAGGACAGCCAAAACTATACGCCGCTCCGCTCCGTCGTATTTACCAAGCAGATCGACACTCCGACAGAGGTAGATCACTATCAGTTGCGGCGCGTGATCGATGTCTATGTACTGCCGAAATCGGAATCCTTGAACTCCGTCAGTAAGCAGGTGGACCGGTTGATCAAGGGTGTGCCCGCGAAAAATGGCATGCGTGTCCTGGTACACGGCGCCGTGCAGAGTATGGATTCTTCGTTTCTGCGGTTTGGCCTTGGAATTCTTCTGGCTGTAGTTCTCGTGTACCTGATCCTTATGGCACAGTTCACTTCATTCATCGACCCCTTCATCATATTGATGGCGGTCCCGCCGGGCCTCGCGGGTGTAATCGTGCTATTGGTAATCACGGGCTCCACGTTGAATGTAATGTCACTGATGGGCGTGATTATGATGGTTGGCATCGTGGTCTCGAATAGCATCCTGATCGTGGAGTTCGCCGGCATTCTGCATAGTCGAGGAACCAACTATAGGGAGGCGGTAGTGCAGTCGTGCAAGATCCGCTTGCGCCCGATTCTGATGACTTCTCTTGCAACGTTGCTTGGCATGATCCCATTGGCTCTCGGATTAGAGGCAGGAAGCGAACAGTACGCTCCGCTTGCTCGCGCAATCATCGGCGGCCTTTCAGTTTCGGTTGTCGTAACAGTTTTCCTCGTACCCGCCGTGTACATACTTGTATATGGCCGCCGGAACAATGACACCGGACAGGCAAATCATCAGCAGATGACAACTGAAGGCGGACCGTCGCAGTGAATTGGTTCCTCTCAAGTGATGTTCCAAGCGACGATTTGCGGTTTGAGGGGAGCTATCGTGATCTGCCGATTACCGTGGATGTGGTGCTGCGGCAGGACCATGCGGCGGGGGAGAAGCTCTTCGTCGATTACGCCGAGGCGACGATTCCTATTCATGACCCCCAGGGCGGGCCGGAGCGCCCAGCCGCGATCTTCGTGGCTGTCCTGGGAGCCAGCAACTACACTTATGCCGAAGCCACCGAGAGCCAAGAGTTAGAGAACTGGATCGGCCCCCACATCCGCGCTTTCGAATTCTTGGGAGGCGTCCCCAAGCTGGTCATCCCCGTGTACTCGGAATAGTCACGGCTATGATGGCACTTTTAGGAGGTATCGTGTCAGTCTGGCCGCCCAAAAGAAGAAGGCGCGAGATTGTTTATGTATCCGCGTTTGTATTGCTGGGTGTCGTGTCGATGGTCCTGATAGTTCGGCAATCGAATGAGGCCGAAAAAGCACAAACGCAAATTAAGGAGAAAGCAGATCAGCAAGAAAAGGAATTACGCGGCAAGTTGGATCAAAGTCTTTTGTCACAAGAGTACATGAGAGGACAGCTCGACAGCATCAGTTTAATGATAGGTAAACTTGGCGAGGCCAAGAATAATCCTGACATGAAACAACTGGCCACTGCAATCGCGAAGATGGCCGAGAATGCCAGTTGGAAGCGACCGCATATCCTCTCAATTACAGCACCCAATGCTGGCGACTTCCAAATCAGTCATAAGCTCGGCTGCACGCCTAGCAGCGCAGTGATCCAAATGACCTCGCCTGGAGTGATCGTATGGCAGGCAGAGAACAAGATGTTTGACAAGACCAACCTCTATCTCTTGGCTTCTGTCAGTGGATTAACCGCCCAAGTCTTAGTTTGGTGCGAACCCTAACAGCCCGTTGGCAATGCCGTAGCCAAACCCGAAACAAAACTTTTCAAACTGCACCACTTACAGCACTTAGGGAAGTTTGACTTTGCATTTGGCCTTGAATTAAGATGCCAGTGGGCTTTAGTTTACGATGCAGAAAGGGCAAAAAACGGACACAGAACGCGACGCTGAGCCTTCCGAGCGCCAACCCTCTGCTGCCCAAGCCCGCTGGGAGGAAAAGGTACTCAAGCCCGCCCTCGCGAGCTCCCCCGAGCGGCAAGAAACCTTCGCAACCCTTTCCGGCGTGCCCGTCGAAAGGCTGTACACTCCATCCGATCTTGCCGATTTTGATTATGCGCGAGAGCTCGGCGACCCGGGTGAATACCCTTTCACCCGCGGCATTCATCGCACCATGTATCGGGGCAAGATTTGGACCATGCGCCAGTTCTCGGGATTCGGCAGCCCCGAGGACACTAACCAGCGCCTGCATTACCTCCTGAAGCAAGGGCAAACCGGACTCTCCATCGCCTTTGACCTGCCAACACTCATGGGGTACGACAGTGACCACACTCTGGCTGAAGGCGAAGTGGGCAAATGCGGAGTGGCAGTTTCATCTCTCGCCGATATGGAGACCCTACTCGCCGGGCTGCCGCTCGAGCAGGTGACCACCTCCATGACCATCAATTCGCCCGCGGCCATCATCTGGGCAATGTACCTGGTCGTGGCAGAAAAGGGTGGGGCTGACCTCAAGAAGATCTCAGGGACAATACAGAATGACATTCTGAAGGAGTATATCGCCCAAAAGGAGTACATCTTTCCGCCCCAACCTTCGATGCGCCTGGTGGTGGACACGATTGTGTATGGGGCGAAGGAAGTGCCCCACTGGAATCCCATCTCCATCAGCGGCTACCACATTCGCGAGGCAGGATCGACCGCGGTGCAGGAACTCGCCTTCACGTTGCGCGACGGCATGGAGTACGTCGAGTGGGTGGTCCGCGCCGGCATGGGGGTGGACGAATTTGCGCCCCGTCTCAGCTTCTTTTTCAACGCCCACAACGACTTGTTCGAGGAAGTAGCCAAGTATCGCGCTGCCCGGAGGGTTTGGGCGCGAGTGATGCGCGAGCGCTTGGGAGCGCAGGATCCCCGCTCCTGGCTTTGTCGTTTTCATACCCAGACGGCGGGTTGCTCGTTAACCGCGCAACAACCCTATAACAACGTGGTGCGCACTACTCTGCAAGCTCTCTCGGCGGTCTTGGGGGGAACGCAGTCTTTGCACACCAATTCACTTGATGAAGCCTGGGCTCTTCCCACTGAGGAAGCGGTGACGCTTGCGCTTCGAACGCAGCAAGTCATTGCGCACGAAAGCGGAATAAAAAGCACTGTGGATCCGCTCGCCGGCTCCTATTTCGTGGAGAAACTGACCTTGGAAACCGAGCGGGCCTGTTACCAGTATTTTGATAGGATTGACGCCCTGGGAGGCATGGTGGCGGCGATCGAAAAGGGCTTTCCTCAGAAAGAGATTCACGATGCCGCCTACGCCTATCAGCAGGCCATCGAACGTAAGGAAGCGGTGATTGTGGGCGTCAATGATTTTGTGGGCGAAGAAAAGCCTGACCTCAAGATACTGGTGATCGATGAGAACGTTGCCCATCGCCAGCGACAGAAGTTGGAACAGTTGAGGAAGCAGCGGGATAATTCCCGTGTGCAGGCGACCCTCGAATCTTTGGCCAACGCTGCCGGCACCGACGCCAACTTGATGCCGTACATTCTCGAGTCGGTGCGCGCCTACGCCACGGTCGGCGAAATGTGCGACGCGCTGCGCAGGGTATTTGGGACTTACAGAGAACCGGCGTTCAGATAAAATAGTGGTGCGTGTAGCGCCGACCCCGCCCTGCGGGGTCGGCGCTACGCGAAGGATCGCTAGGAGAGTGCTACATGGCAACCAAGACCCTGCTGACGATTGAGCAGTTCGATGAGCTTCCTGTTAAGGAAGGCATCCCCTATGAACTCAACGAAGGAAGACTCGTCACCATGACGGAGCCGATGCCGAGGCATAATTGGGTGCGCGACAATGTCGCGCGCCTTGCAGGAAACTTTGTCGAAGAACAAAAGCTCGGCCGGGTTTTCTTGGAAACCGGTTATCAGCTCACCCCCGAGACCGTGCGAATTCCGGATGTTTCTTTCGTCCCCGCAGACCGTATGCGTGAAATTGACCTGGACAGGCGTATTCAGGGCGCGCCTGCGCTGGCGATCGAGGTTATTTCGCCAACTGACCTCGCGGAGGAACTGACGCAGAAGGTCAATCAGTATCTTGCTGCCGGGGCCAAGGTAGTGTGGGTGTTCTACCCCAAGACCCGTGAAGTCCAAGTTTTCCGCGCCGACGGCGCAAGCTTTGTCCGCTACGAGCCTGAGATGCTGAAAGAGCCTGACTTACTCCCTGGCTTCTCGCTTGATTTGAAGGCAGTGTTTGAGTAGGGGCTGTCAAGGGAGATCCCCGTTGATCCTCTTGGCGCAGTCTCGCTGTTGCGCACCCAGCCCATCGCATTGTTGGCCATTCTTCGTGCCTCTTCGGTGAGCTATGACTGATCGACGTATTCGAGTTCTGGTTGCCAAGCCTGGCCTGGATGGCCACGACCGGGGAGCCAAAATTGTGGCACGCGCCCTGCGCGATGCAGGGATGGAAGTGATTTACACCGGCCTCCGGCAAACCCCGGAGATGATTGTTACTGCTGCACTCCAGGAAGATGTGGACGCCATCGGCATCTCCATTCTTTCCGGCGCGCACCGCTCCATTGTGCCGCGCATCTGCGAACTGCTTCGTGGAGAAGGACTCGAGGATATCCTGGTAGTGGTCGGCGGCATCGTTCCGGATGCAGATATTCCGGAGCTGAAAAAGGGCGGCGTGGCTGAAGTCTTCCAGCCAGGAGCCTCAACCCAGCAGATTGTGGATTTCATCCGAGCGCACGTAAGATAAGTGACAAGTGACGAGTGACAAGCAGGAGACAGGAGACAGAAGTCAGGAGTCAGAAGGGAACATCAGTTGCAGGGACGTGCAGCAAGTTAACGTACGTTCGGAGACTCAAAAAGCGGTTCCGCCTAAATTGCAGCCACCGTTCTCATTATCAGTAACTGGGGGGCTCTTTCCTCTTTCTCCTGACTTCTGACTCCTGTCTTCTGACTTCTTGCTCGCCACTCGCCAATGATTTCCATGGAATTCCACAGCCACAATTCCGTCGCCGTGCTGGCCTTTGCGCCGGGCGCCGGATACCCTCGGCTTACCATGGCAGTCCTTGCGGAACTGGGCGACCTCCTGAATGAAGTCAGGCTCTCCGGCCTCTTCACGGGCGTCGTGATTGCCGCAAACTCACGCTCTTTTGCAACCGGCGCCTCCTTTGAGGAGGTCGCGTCTGTTGAGGGAGTAACCGCGCGCGATTTTGCACGGGTGGGACAATTACTCTTCAACCACATTGCGAACTTCCCTCTTCCCATCGTTGCGGCCATCAGGGGCTATTGTTTGGGAGGGGGGCTCGACCTCGCTCTGGCGTGCCAGGCTCGCATCGCAACCTACGATGCTTCGTTTGGCCACCCGGGAGCTTCCCTTGGCCTCATCACGGGATGGGGAGGGACTCAGCGCCTGACTCGCTTGATCGGCAGGACGGCTGCGACGCAACTCTTTTTGACAGCCGAACGCGTTCCGGCCAGCCAGGCCCTGACGCTGGGGTTGGTGGATGAACTGGTTCCCTCTCCAGATTTGGTGGAGATTTCAGCGCGTCGAGTTTTGTGCTGGAGAGAATGGAAAATTGAAACTGGCTGATGGATCGAAACTGCAAAATCGAAATCAGACAATGGAAACCAGAAGCTGGCTATGCCCGCGTGGTTTCGCCAAACCACCCGGACCGAAGAGCAAGTCAAAATGCAAAGCGCAAAAGGCAAATGGCAATGCCACGGAAAGGAATTGAATGAACGGCCGAGGTTCTTGTCGACTGCGGCTTTGCCTTTTGCGTTTTGCCTTTCGACCTGTTTTTCTCTGACCGAAAAATGTGCTCGCACTCGATCTCGAGGTGGGCTTGTTCACGATTTCCCAGTTTCGATTTTCGAGTTTCCAGTCTCCAATTTCTTTCTCCGAGGTGCGATATATCGAAAAGCATGACTGAAAGTGAGATTCGCAGTAACGAAACCTTCCTACCTCCCTCCAAGCGCGCCGCGCGCCGCATCCTACAACGCGCCTTTGTTCTTACAGGACGTGACAGGCCATTGCGCCAGCACACCCGTGAGGCCCGGCTTACAACCCTGTGGATTCTGGAAGACTGGGATTTGGTTTGGACGGTAATTATCGACCGCGGGAAAATTGAATTCGAGCGCCGCCCTGCCAAGCATCCGGACCTGATTTTCACTTGGCAAACCGCCAGTGAATTCTTCTCCTGTACCAGGGAGAGCGCCGCGCCAGAAAACAGTTTGGAGTTGGATGGGAACCTCGATCTGCGACGGATAGCCAGCAACCTGCTCAACTGCTTTTTTAGGCAACTCGGCCACGTGCTACGGAACCCCGTGGATGGCGCCGGAGAAAGCTTGCTTTGAGGGCAGCGAATCTAGACCCCGGGCGGAATGCTTGGCCGGAATTCAAACCGGAGGCAGCCCATGCTGCGTGACGCCTGGCGGTAATTCGAGATTGCAGATTCCAGATCGCAGGAGCGCACCCCCAGCAAGGGCGACACACAGCCGAACGCCCGTTGTTGGACACCCCCCAAAATTCCCCAAGAATTCCTCTTGACAGGCGCGGATTTGGCGCTATACTTAACGATGTTCATTAAGTGAGCGTAGTTAATTAAGGGGTTTTATCATGGGGACGAAAGAACGGCGCGAAAGAGAAAAGGAAAACCTTCGGCAGGAGATTCTCGACGCTGCGCGCCAACTCTTTCTGCGAAACGGCTACGAGAACGTTTCCATGCGCCAAATCGCCAAGAAGATCGAGTACTCGCCCACGACCATCTACCTTTACTTCAAGAACAAGTCGGAACTCTTCCACAGTCTTTGCGAAGAGGCCTTCGCGAAACTCGAGAAGGAACTTGACGGCATCGTGAAGCTTGACGGTGACCCCGCCCGTTTCGCCGGAAAGGGGATGGAGGCTTCCACTGACCCCGTCTGGTGTCTCAGGAAGGGGGCGGAGGCTTACATTCGCTTCGGTCTTCATTATCCCCATCACTACTGGCTCCTTTTCCTGACTCCGCATCCTGAGGACAAAGATCCGGAGTTTCAGTTCAAAGGGTCGGCAGGCGAGAGATCGTTCCGGTACCTCTTGGAGATCATTTCCCAGGGGATTGAACAGGGGAAATTTCTCAAATCGGACCCCACGATGCTCGCCCAAGCGTCCTGGGCTGTCATGCACGGCATCACTTCCCTTCTGATCACCCAAATGGATTTCCCGTGGGTGGACAAGGAAGGTCTAATTCAAAGCGTCGTGGAGACCTTAGTTCGGGGTGTGAAGGCGTAATTTTTTTTGCCCCGTTGCCTAACGTCGTTCAGTTATCAACCAGTGTTAATACTTTTTGAGGTGCTCTTTGTGTAGGTCCAAGGAATTCGTTCTTATCTTCTTGGTTGCCCTATCGTGGGCGGCGGGCCCCTCCTCGGCGCAGAAAGCTCCGGCGCTCAAGCTGAATCTGACTGATGCAATTACCATAACGTTGAAGGAGAACCCGCAGGTTCAGAATTCTAACCTGGACGTGGCCGATCGCCAGCAGGACGTGAACTTCCGGCGCTCCGCCCTGTTGCCGCAGGCTACCCTCCAGGTTTCCGACCGTGCGGAGCGGATCAACCTGGGGTCCACTTTCGGAGCGACCCTGCCGATCTTTCCACACCATGTAGGGCCATTCCAGGTTTTCCAGGCGGGGCCGGAATTTTCCACGTCCGTCTTCGATCTCACTCTGTGGCGCAAGTTCCAGGCGTCGCGTGCCTCACTGGAAGGCGCACACACCGATGAGCGTTCGCTGCGCGACCAGACAACTCTGCTGGTCGTCTCGCAATACCTCGCGGCGCTGCGTGCCGGGGAGCAACTGAAAGCCGCGCAGTCGCGGGTCGATCTGGCGCAGGCTCTGTTTGACCAAGCCGAGCAACTGGAGCAGCACGGCATCGGAACGAACCTGGACACAGTTCGGGCGCAGGTGGAGTTGCAGAATGAGAAACAGTCTCTGCTGGTGGAGCAGACGGAGCGCGCCAAGGCCCTTTACGGTCTGGGGCGGCTTCTGGATCTCGCCCCGCAGCAGCCCATCGAGCTGACCGACTAGTCCGTGTTTTCACAAACTCCGGAGTTCCCTGGCGACGCGAGCGTGGCCGGCGCCCTCGCAAACCGTCCCGAGATGAAATCCCTGGACGCGCAGGTAGCAGCGGCAGGCTATGACCGCCGGGCCGCGCGTGAGCAGCAACTTCCCTCTCTCAGCCTTGGCGGAAACTGGGCGTACCAGGGCACCTCTCTGCCCACGTCGATTCCCACTTACGCGGTGGGCGCCACGGTGAGCGTTCCGTTGTGGACGGGCGGGCGTATCCGCGCCGAGGAGGTCCAGGCGGATCTCCGGTTGCGCCGTATGGAGAACCAGAGGCGCGGCGAGCGGGACGCCATCGCCGAAGAAGTGAAATCCGCCAAGGCTGACCTCGAATCCGCCCGCAGCCAGGTGGAGGTATCCCGCTCCGGCCTCGCTCTGGCCCAAAAGGCACTTGACCAGGCGCGCGAACGGTTCGCCGCCGGCATCGCCAACAACCTGGAATTGGTTACGGCGCAGGACTCGCTGGCCCGCGCCAGCGACAACCTGATCGATGCCCTTTACCGTTACAATCTGGCCCATACGCAGCTCGCCCACGCCACGGGCCGGATAGAAGCTCTTTATGCGAAGTGAGGTCGCTTATGCCGCCGCTTGCCGAGCGCAATCTCTTTCACGACCGGGTCCGGTTGGCTGTCACCCTGACCGGCGTGGTGTTTGCCGTTGTGTTGATCGTGGTGCAACTTGGACTCTTCGTGGGTTTCTCGCGCACCGCCACGGCGCTGGTTGACAAGTCCCGCGAGGACCTTTGGGTGGTCTCGAAGAACGTGCCCTATATCGAACAGGGCGTTCCCTTCTCCGAACGCAAGCTTTACACCGTGCGCTCCACGCCGGGCGTCGCGGAAGCCGAAAATTACATCGTGCGGTTCAGCCGGTGGAAGCGCGACGACGGTCAGGACGAGGCCATCCAGATCGTGGGAGTTAATCCGGAATCCACCCTGGGTCAGGCCTGGAACATCGTGGAAGGCAGGCGGGAGGACCTGAAAGTCGATGATAGCGTCATGGTCGACCGAATCTATTTCCAGAAGCTGGGAGTGAGCCGCCTCGGGGATACGGCGGAAATCGTCGGCCGTCGCGCTCGCGTGGTTGGCTTCACCCAAGGCATCCGGACCTTCACTACCTCGCCCTACGTTTTCACGAACTACCGCAACGCGCTGGACTATGCGAGCCTGCGCGACGACCAGACGATGTTCATCCTGATCAAGGCCCAAGCGGGCGTCAACGTGGAGGATTTACGCCGGCGTTTGCAAGCCGGCCTCACGGGCGTCGACGTTCTCACGCGTCAGCAGTTCTCCGATATGACGCGTCATTACTGGCTCTACACCACGGGCGCGGGCATGGCCGTGCTGATGGCGTCGGCGCTCGGCTTGCTCGTGGGCGTGGTGGTGGTAGCCCAGACGATTTACTCCAGCACCATGGACCACCTGCGCGAGTTTGGAACCCTCAAGGCTATGGGCGCCACGAACGCTTACATCTACAAGGTCATTATGAGGCAGGCGGTCATTGCGGCCGTCATCGGATACGCTCTGGGTATCTCTTTAAGCGTCCTCGTGGTGCACGAGAGCGGCAAGGGCGGCGCGAACATCGTCTTGCCGTGGCAACTGGGCGTCGGGATGCTGGGCCTGACCGTCGCGATGTGCGTCGCTGCGGCTTTCGTCTCCATCAACAAGGTTACCAAGATCGACCCGGCCATGGTGTTCAAGCAGTAGGAGTAAAGCAAATGCAAAACCCAGTCTCGGTGCAGGACGTCACCAAAGTTTACGGAGTTGGCCCCACGGCATTTCGTGCTCTGGACGCCGTGAGTTTGGAAGTTGAGCGCGGCGAGGTCATGCTCCTGATGGGCCCTTCGGGCAGCGGCAAGACCACGCTGATTTCGATCCTCGGCTGCATCCTCCAGCCGACGTCGGGCAGTGTGAAAATACTCGGGGAGGAGGTCACTCGCCTCAGCGAAAAGCATGTAGATTCTCTCTTAAATTTCAAGAGTTTTTTCTTTCTAGAAGGGTGCGGGAAACCTCTTTCTTTTTGAAGGTCAGGAAGCGACGAGAGCATGGGTCACCTCCTGGGCAGGGGTAGACTTAAG
>Ga0182027_10004938_pt1 | contig 20473 bp, 12 predicted proteins | sample 712E1DmetaG_FD_121300 | JGI IMG/M metagenome (GOLD analysis project Ga0182027, IMG submission 121300) | Permafrost microbial communities from Stordalen Mire, Sweden - 712E1D metaG (Illumina Assembly) | ecosystem: Environmental > Terrestrial > Soil > Wetlands > Permafrost | place: Sweden...
CGGCGATGTTCGAGGCGTGGGAGGCGATGCGCGCCCAGCGCGACCAGATGACGCGCGACGACGCCGAGCGCAATACGATCGTGGCGCAGCTCGCCGCCACCGAGGGCCGCCTGCGCAAGGCTGGCGAAGCGCTCGGGCGCAGCCGCCAGCAGGCCGCCGAGCGGTTCGCCAAAAAGATCATCGCGCTCCTGCGCGAACTGCGCATGGAGAAGGCGCGCTTCGAGGTGGTGATCGAGCCGCTGGCCGAACCCGGCCCGGATGGGCTGGATAGCGTGGAATTCCTGCTCGCGGCCAATCCCGGCCTGCCGCCCGCGACGCTGCGCAAGGTCGCCTCGGGCGGCGAGCTCTCGCGCGTGATGCTCGCGCTCAAGTCGGTCCTGGCCGAGCGCGACGCGATCCCGACGCTGGTCTTTGACGAGATTGACGCGGGCCTCTCCGGCGACGCGGCCCGGCGCGTCGGCACGCTGATGGAAAAGCTCGCCGAGACGCACCAGGTCCTCTGCATCACGCATCATGCCCCGATCGCCGCGCGGGCGCGCCGCCAAGTCTCGGTGCGCAAGGCGCTGCGCCACGGCTCGACGTTCACCGAAATTATTCCTCTGGAAGACCAAGAGCGGCTGGAAGAGCTGGCCCGGATGATGGGCAGCGACGCCGGCACCGAAGCGGCCAAGGAACTGGCGCGCCAACTTATGGCGTGAATGACAAGTTATAGCGCAAAAATCGACGCGGCTTCCGCGGAGAATCCGTTTTGCGCCGTTTCCCCTGGTTCCGCTCGTGATTGCTCTGGTGATTCCTTGACGAACGCGGGCGATCTGGGTTAGGAATGCCTTGGGGGTCCGCCGGTTCACCAACCTATTCGCCCAAGGAGCGCCGCGCAACATGCCGCCACCGATTCGCATTGCCGTGATCATGGCCGGGGGGGCGGGCGAACGCTTCTGGCCGCTCTCGCGCCGCAGCCGGCCCAAGCAGCTCCTGCGCCTGACCCGGCCCGACCAGACGCTGCTCGGCAACGCCGTCGAGCGCATCGCGCCGCTGATCGCGCGCGAGCGGGTTTACATCGCCACCGCGCGCGGCCTGGTCGAGCCGGTCCGCGCGGCCCGCACCGGCGTGCCCGACGAAAACGTGCTCGGCGAGCCGTGCAAGCGCAACACGGCCGGCTGCCTCGTTTACGCGGTGGCCCAGATCCTGGCGCGATACGGCGAGGCGCGCGCGGCCGGGATTTCCATGGCCATCCTGACCGCCGATCACCGCATCGACAGCGATGAACTCTTCCGCGCGGCGGTCGAGGCGGCGCTGAACGTCAGCGAGCACGGCGCCGCCCTGGCCACCATCGGCATCATTCCCACCCGGCCCGAAACCGGTTACGGGTATATCGAAATCCCCGAAAAAGCCACGCCGTATACCTGTGCCACCGGCCTGCCGTCGGTTTATGCGGTCGTCCGCTTTCGCGAAAAACCCGACACCGCCACCGCCGAAGAGTTCGTGCGCACCGACCGCTTTTTCTGGAACAGCGGCATGTTCTTCTGGCGGCTCGACACGTTTCTGGAGGAACTCGTCCTGGCCGCCCCGGCCCACGCCCAGGCCACGCGCGCCATGGCCGCGGCGCTCGCCAAGGGCGATCAGGCCGAAGCCGACCGGATTTTCGAGGGCCTGGAAGATATTTCGATCGATTACGCCCTGATGGAAAAGGCGCGCCGCGTGCTGACCGTGCGCGCCGAGTTCGGCTGGGACGATATCGGCGCCTGGGACGCGCTGGACCGCTACTTCGAGCACGATGAGGACGACAACGTCGCCGTCGGCGAGCCGATCCTGATCGACACGCATGACTGCATCGTCTACAACGAGCCGGGCGAGGCGAAGATGGCCGTGGCGGTGATCGGCGTCGAGGGCCTGGTCGTGGTCGTCGCCGGCGACGCCGTCCTGATCGTCCCCAAGGACCGCGCCCAGGAGGTCAAAAAAGCCGTCGCCCAGCTCAAGGAGATGGGGGCGAAGCAGTTGTAAGGGAAGGGGAAGACGGGAGACAGAATACAGAAGTCAGAATGGAGGGGAAGGGGATGGGTGACGCCCAAAAGTCCGCGTTGGATCGAATCGTTTTCTCGCCGTGGCCTCTGCTCGGCTTGCTCGTGCTGTTGGCGGTCTGTTGGTGGACCCTGCCCTTTAACCTGTTGCCGAATCTTAAGCTGCCCGTACCCGCGTATTGCAGTCCATCTGAATTCAATACAAGTTATGAAGGGTTGCCGCTGGATTCCAAGCTGGGATACTGGATCGCCAGCAAGGGTTGGGATGCAGGACCGCCGAGCGAGTATCCGTATGACTTCATCCTCTCTTGGCATCTGACCTTGTCCGTGTTGGTTTACCTTGGAATTTTCGGTCTCCTTCAGACCAAGGCGCGCAAGAATATCGGGCCGTTCCGTCTGGCCGACTTCTTATCCGCCAGGATGGTGAAATTCCTCTTCCTTTACCCTGTGCCATGCACCTTGATTGTCTGGGTTTGTCCTTGGAAAGGAGAGGACATATTCGCACACAAGATTTTCGGCCTGTTGATCTATGCGCCGCTCTTTTGCTCGCTGACCCTGATCGCCCTCGGTTCCCTCGGCAAACGGGTGCCACAGATCTTAATCTGGACGGTGTGTTGTATCGTGGCGGCGCTTTCCTTTTGGGGTCCATATTCCGGCAGAGGATTGGATATTATGATCACGCTCGTAATGACCTTGGCCGTCACCGTCTGGGCGCTCGCGACCAGCAAGGGGCACCTGGCCAGGATCAGGCAGCTTTTAGCGATCCAATTCTTAGATCAGCGATCAAAATGAAAAATGTATGTCGCCCCCTGCGGGGGCTCAGTTACGCCTGACGCATTATCCACGGGCTCACGCCCGTGGCTACAATATTCCACCCCCTGCGGGGGTTGAAGAACTGATTTTGTTAGGGCCGCTTATTCTGTCTTCTGAATTCTGGCTTCTATTTTCTTACTTCACTCTTCTTACTTCACTCTTCTTACTTCACCCTTTTCTCCATCCGCCCACTTGAGATCCAGCCCGCGCACCTCCGTATCCCGGCGTGGCGACCACTGGATCCGGTTCGAGACGGCGTAGAGATCCATCTGGAAATGCAGCGGGATGTGGACCAGGTCGTGCATGGCCAGGCGGTTGGCCGCTTGCAACAAGGCATTCCGCTTGACCGGGTCGAACTCGCGCGAGGCGGCTTCGTCGAGCCGGTCGAGCTCGGGATTGGAGTACTGCGTCGAGGTGTTGGATTCGCCGTATCCGCCGCCGGGCGCGGCCGTGTGCAGCAGGTGATCGAACGTCCCCGCGCCATCGCCGTTGGTGTCGGCCCAGCCGAGCATGAAGAACGAGCACCCCCCGCGCTCCTCCAGCGGGAAGAAACTGGCCTTGGGTTGGGCGTTGACCTGTACGGCGATCCCCGCGCGCGCCAGTAGTGAGGCCACCGCCTGCAAAATCGCGGCGTCGTTAACGTATCGGTCGTTGGTGCCGTCCAGGCACACGGTGAAGCCGCCCGGATAACCCGCCTCGTTCAACAATTTCTTGGCCAACTCCAGATTGGGCCGCTCCAGTTCGATTGAGGGGTCGTATCCGATGACGCCGGGCGGGAAAAGCTGGTCGGCGGGGACGGCGTTGCCGCGCATGATTTTCTCGACGATGAGCCGGTTGTCCACCGCGGCGGCGATCGCCCGGCGCACGCGCAGATCTTTGAGCGGGTTGGGCGGTGAGGCGGCCACGCCCGGTGTCTTGTCGCGTCCGACGTCCAGGCCCAAGTAGATCAGGCGCAGCCCCGGACGCTTCAAAATCCGGTAACCGCCGACCCGTGCGGCGTAATCGACGAACGCGGGCGGAACGTTGATCATCAGGTCGATGTCGCCGCCGTGCAGCGCGGTCAGGCGCGTGGCGTCGCTGGAGGTGGGGATGAAATCGAGCCGCCGCACGGTCGGCTTGCGCCCCCAGAAGCGGTCGTTGGCAATCAGCTCGCAGCGCACGTCCTTGCGCCAATCGAGCACGCGATACGGACCCGTGCCGTTGGCGTGCGTGGCCAGCCAGTCGTCGCCGTACTGGCGAACGGCCGGCTCGCACGAGGCGCGGTTGAGGATCAGGATCGAGGCCAGGCGCAGCGGCAGGATGGCGTCGGGCATCGTCGTCTCCACGCGCAGGAGCGAGCCGCCGAGAGCCTCGACGCGCCTCACCGTGGGGATCTCGGATTTGACGCGCGAAAGTTTCCAGTCCATCGCGCGCCGGATCGAGTAGACCGCGTCGTCGGCGCTGAAGGGCTGGCCGCCGTGAAACGTCACGCCGCGGCGCAGGGTGAATTCCCAGACGGTCGGACTTTTAAGTTCCCAACGCTCGGCCAGGCCGGGGGCCAGCTTCATGTTCGCGTCCACGTCGGTCAGGGCGTCGAAGACGTTGCGCTGGATGTTGAAACTGGGCGACTCGAGCTTGAAGTAGGGGTCGAAGGAGAGGAGGTCCGAGCCCTGGCTGATGCGCGCGGCGCGCTCGCCCAGCGCGGCGTCGCGGCTCTTGACGCAAGCCAGCGCACCGCCCACCGTCCCGGCCGCCAGGATGAAGAAAAGCAGTGTCAAGCGATTTCGCAAAGCTACCGGGCCTTTCCGCCGCGCGGAGGGGGAGATGCCGCTCTGCCGATCGTGCCTCGGATTTAACGGCATCCGCCCGAATTACTCATAGAGGGCCCAGACATTGCCGGCCGCGTTTTTTAAATTCCATTGAACCCGACCAATCCAGCCCCGATCGGAGCCGGAAGTAAAGTCGAAATTGGTGTAAATCCAATCGACCTCGTGCATTCCTTCGGGTAGCTCGACCTGCACGGGGATCAAGTCAACCTGCCCCTCCCAGCCAATATACTGGATGTCCTGGCCATCAACATATAGGTCCAGATAGCCGCCATTGGTATCCTCGGAGGAGATGGTCCAATTAAAACTCAGCCTCCCCGGCCCGCTTACGATCGTGGATAATTGGGAGGTCTGCCCATTGAGGATTTGGCCACTGGCCGCGGCGGCGCCGTTCATAAATCCGGGGTCCGCTGTCGAGGACCATGAGGAATCACCACAGGTGAAAAAGGTTAAGTTCGAAGCGCCCAACGCCGTGGAAAAGGCCAAGGCAGGATCCGCCGATTGATTGATTTGTACCGGATAGCCGATGGATTGATCGGGATTGACACCGTCGCCTACAACCGCCGAGAGGATATAGCTGCCCGGAGTCATGTCCCTGGTATCCAGGAGCACCTGGCTGTCGGTCCGAACCCCTTCATGCGTAGTGGCGCTTACCGGGTATAATGGATGGAGCAAAGGTTGGCCATTCATATTAAAAGACAAACGCATGTCACCTTGGAGATCCATGGCAATCCATTCCAAGGGAATTTGGGCTCCGGAGGTGTAGAGCCTGCGATAAGCAGGAGGTAAAAATGTGAATTGTGGTGATCCCTTGAAAATGCCGGCGAATAGACGATCGGGGATCGTTCTGAGGTCACTGGAGTCGGTCGGCACAAAGGACCTTAAATTGATTCGTGTTTGCAAGAGCGGCACTAAATTCAGCCGCATTTCGTAATTAAAAGCCGTCACGAAAACATTGCCTTGGATGGAACTCTTTAAAGCCTGAAGCAATTTTTCAAGCTCATTGAGCTGGGAGAGGTCGTCGGGATTAAAAGTGATGAAATTCTCCGATTGATCGCCCGTCCGGGCGAAAATGAAACTCTTGCCGGCCGAAAAGTCATCCGCCCCACCCGAGACATAAGCGCCAAGACTTTGCAACGGGGCGGCTTCAGGGCTGGTCAACGTAAGAATATTCTGATGTTGTTCGAAATATTGGGCCAGTAGGTTCTTGTCATTATTTTGCAGGGCCTCGACAAACGTCTGGCCGGATAGATTCAGATCGTAACGATCGTTAATGGCCAAGAAACCAAGGAGTCCGTTCATGAAGGCACGGCATATCAGCACGTCGCCATAATCAAATTGCGTCGCCGCGCCGAAGGGCGTTTCCTCCGTCGGAAGCACAAGGGTGAAACTCGCGCTGATGGCCTTTAGATCCTGCAAAACAAGGATCAAGGGCGGCTCGCAAAATTGCGTCAGCGTGGTCTGAATATCAGATCCATCAGGGAAACTGGCGGGAAAGACGACGTTGCCGTTCGCGTCGCGTTGGAAATCCGCCTGCCAGGCAAGGACGTCCCGGCCCGTGGGCGAAATCCCCATCCGATCCATCAGCGTCTGCACCGCGGGCAGATTGACCACCGAGAGCAGGCGCGTATAGGCCACCATGAAATGAGCCTCATCATTGTTGGGCGCCGTGGCCAGCGCGCTGCTAAAGCTGCCGAAAGCTTGAGCGATCTGATGCAGGGCAAGTTGCTGATGGCCCTCAGTCAACCAATCCAGCGCTGTCTGCGCCCGAGCGCCCGGGGCGATCCAGGCCAACAGGGCCAGGAGGATAAAAATTGGCAGCCGTAAATGACGTTGCATGAGCGTCCCTCTCTGATGGTGGTATAAGATGGTATAGAAAAAAATCGTCACTGCATGAATTGCCGGCCCCCAACGCCAGGGAAGGTCTGTGGCGCGCCACGAAGATCAGTTTTGAAGCGGATCGCAGGGGGATGATGATCTTCTCTATTTTGTCCAAGCCGAGCGGAGCCGGGTTGATTTTCACGTCACCCTTTAAAACAAGACTCCCTTCCTTGCCGTTCAGGAGTCCCTGCCACGCATGGATCCATACCCGATCTCCCGTCGTCCGCATCAACGTAATGCTTACATCTCTCAAAACAACGCCGAAAATCTCTTTTTTCCAGGGCTTCAGGAAGTCATTGAGTCCCTCATCGAGAACCCGGGCATAAGGATTGATGGGGGGATGGCCCTCGGAATCGCGATGAGGGCAAACACGAGTCCCTTCATCCCATAATTTTATACTGACCTTATCGATAAACAGTTTATTGTTGAATCGAAATCGGAAGGGGCCGATATTATCCCGGGCAATAAAGATCTTGCCGATCTGCACGTCCAGGAGCGGGGATCCTCCGATATAACGATGGATGTTAAAGTTTTCGGCAAGGGTGGCCGCGTTTGATCCCTTTAAAGGCCCAACCGGTCTGGAAACGGATGGCAAATCCGGAGACCCGCTCATCCACCAAAACAGCACGGTTGCTAACAATAATATTATTATGAACTTTCTGAGCCAGACGTTTTCCATTGCGTCAACCCAATCCCATCGTGCCCCCCCATCCTCTTTCCGCCTCATCTTTGCCAAGCGTGCTGATACAACGGGGGAGGTTAGCAACTCGGCGCGGATTATGCAACGACAAATATAAAAAAATAAAGGTGGATGTCAAAATGGGTCACCCGCACCATCGGCTCGGATCATCCGTTCTTAACGTGCGGCCAAACTCGGATTCGCGGATCCGCCACCGCCGCAGGGATGGGTTCGCTCCCGACCTCGGTCGTGGATTTGCCCGGCCGGCGAGGGCGTCTTTGCGTCCATAGGCGCCAGAGAGTCCAGTATAAAAACGGCGTGCCCAGACAGACCGGCAGCCAATATCCCACCGAATGGCGGGTGCCTCCCTGAATTATCCGGGCGAAACTGTATTGATCTTTTACGGTTGAACCGCTGCGCGGTTCGGAGAATTCAAGGGATGCACCCCGCCGCCAGCCCCGCCCCCATCAGTCCAGGTCCAGCTCGCGTTCGGGGCGCTTGACCGGCCCTTCCTTCTGGCTGCGCTCCATCCCGTCCTTGAACAGGGCATTGAGCCGCTCCATCTTGGTGCGTTCCTTCTCGCGGGCGTCTTCGAATTTCTTCTCGATCTCGCCCGGGGAACGCTTGACCTTGAGCATCGCATCCTCGAAGCGGTCGCCGGTGGAGTCCGCCAGGATCGGCTTGCGCGTCTCCATCAGCTTGCCGTCGCGCCGGCGCACGATCAGGATCGTCTTGCAATCGGGACAGGTGATTTCAAAAAAATCGTCACTCATCACTCGGCTCCCCTTCTTGTGGGTTCCCCCGCCGCGCGCCGAGACGCCCGGCGATCTAGACGGGGCGCCCGACGCTGAGTCTTCATCTTAGCCCAGGGCGCGCCGCTTCGTCAGCAAAATCGCCATCGGAAGGCGGTCGGGGGTGGAGATCATTAATCTACAACATGCGTAAGGCTATGGTTTTTCTGTTGCCCCCGAAGGGGGCGAATCTGAATAGCCCCAGGTGGAGCGTATTCGCGCAACCTGGGGGTAACGATCCCAAAACCGGTCCGACCCTGGAAGGGTCGCACAATGCGATGGATGAAAGTCGGTTCGACCCCTCCAGGGTCAGAAACCCAATCCTCACAACCCCGGGTTCCGCTGCGCTTCACCCGGGGCTATTCAAATGGATCCCCTTCGGGGATCGCGAATCAATGGCTCGGACGGAGCCACACTCTTTTCATGTTTGGATAGAATTCAGAACTGCTTCCAGGCTCCGCCGGCTCAGCGTCCGGCGGCCGGCGCCGGGGCGGCGAGTGGATCGATCCCGGCCTCGCGCAACATGCTCGCTTCGAGCTGGTCCGCGTATTCCGCCGGCTTGGCCAGGTACTGGATCTCGTCCGGATCGAGCGTCACGGCGAGATATTTCTTGTTTTGAATCAGCTTGTCCATCACGCGGGGGCTGTCGCGCTCGCCCAGGAAACGGCGGATCTTCCACAAGCCGCCCTCGCGCACCAGAAAGACGTGGCGCAGCGACAGGGGCTGGTCCGGCTCATGCACGAAGGCCACGGCGTAAATCCCCTGGGCCTGCACCTGGGCGATCACCGGCCGCTGCGCCTGCGCCCCGAACGGGATCAAGACCTCCAGCGCGGCCCCCTTTTGCTCGTCCTCGGACAGCCCCTGCGCGGCGCTCCCCGCGCTGAGTGGGTTCAGCGAGGCCAGGCGCTTGGTGTTGCGATCAAACCAGCTCAGATCGTCCTGACTCATGAAATCCAGCAGCCCGCGACACGCGTCGTCGCGAAACGAGGTCGTTCTGTTGCGCTCGAGATAAAACTTCGCCAGCGCCGTTTGCGGTTCATACTGCGCCAACTGGACCTTGCGCGCATCCTCCCGATCGTTGCTCTGGAGCATGTTCTTGGTCACCAGGCAAATAATGATGATCAGCACCAGGCAAGCCAGCGCCACCATGGTGACCCCCCCCCGCAGACGCTCCAGCGCCGGTCCCTCCTTGCCAAGCCTGTCGGTGCGCATACTCCACCCTCCTTACCTACAATAGAGGTTCTTATTCCTATTCGTGCTCGTGCTCGTGCTCGTCATCGATGGACATTCAATCATTCGAGGACGAGAACGAGAACGAGGACGAGCACGAGCACGAAGAATACTTCTCACACTCTATCGTATGCTCCCGCGCAGCCGTTCCCCCCACGGTGAGCGTTCCAGCCAGCCGGGTTCGTGCAGTTGGCGCCGGTCGGGCCAGGGGCCGGGGGCGGGTATAGTCCCAAGCCACGCCCTGGCCCGGGCCGGCTCACCCCGGTCCAACGCGTCGAGCGCCAGCCAAAGCCGGGCCGCGGGGGGATTCCCGCGCTGTTCGGCCAGGACCGCCCCGGCCAGATAAAAGCCGGCCGCCGCCCCCGACTGCCGTCCCAACCAGAGGGTTTCGCCGCCGGCGCCCCGCGGCATCAGCAGTCCCCGGGTCACCCAAAGCCCATCCACGCTCTGGCGATGAACGGGATTGAGGTCGCCGCGGGCCAGTTCGTTCAGCCACCGCGGCCCAGCCTGGATCGAGCCTTCGACGATCAGCGCGCCCAACAGGCCCAGAAGGAGGGCCAGCGCCACGGCGGCCACCCAGCAAGTCCACTTGGGAGTCGCCGAAAAGCGGGTTCTCGTCGCCCCCTCAAAACTGTGCGTTTTTTCGCGCATCCCTCATTTTCTCTCAATCGTTGCCCAATATCTGTGCAAGTTTCCGCATGCCTCCTCGATTAAGGCCAAAATGTGTTCTTGCCCATGAATATGATTTAATTTGATTTACATAGACGTCAACCTTTTTCTGGGTTCCTGGCAAAATCTGGTTCTTAAGTTGCTCTATTCTGGACGTGCAGGTCTCCAAAGAGGTGCAGTATGAACCAAACATCAGCCGGTATCAAAACCTATCTGAAGGAAATCAGCCGTAACCGCGTTCTGACCAAGGATGAGGAGTATGGATTGTTTCAGCGTCTGCGCGATGGCGACGAAACCGCGCGGGCCGAGATCATCGCCTGTAACCTTCGCCTGGTGGTCCGGTTGGCCCAGCGATTCCAAGGCAAAGGCCTCTCGCTGGATGATTTGGTTCAGGAAGGCAATCTGGGGCTGATGGAGGTGATCAACCGGTTTGATCACAACCTGGGCTTTCGCTTTTCCACCTACGCGGCGTTCTGGATTCGCCAGTCGATGCAGGTGGCGGTGCGCAAACAGGGATCGCTGATCCGCCTGCCCGTGCGCAAGGCGCGCCAGTTGGGCCGGATGAACGAAGTGGTCCAGGAATACCTCTCGCTTGAAGGACGCGCGCCCAACCACGGCGAGATCGCCGCGCGGCTCAAGATCACCGAGAAGCAGGTCAACGATCTGATCCTGATGTCCAAGACCACCTTGTCGCTGGATTGCCCGCTCGACGAGGAGGGGGGGACGCTGCGCGACCGGGTTGCCGACGAGAAGACCCCGCTGCCCTACGACCAGTTCGTGGAAAAGGAAATGACGCAAAAGATCAATCAGGCCCTGGGCCAGTTGACCGACCGCGAGAATTCAATTTTGCGCCTGCGTTTCGGACTCCAGGGTCAGAAATCGCGCAGCCTGCGCAACATCAGCCGTCGGGTGGGCCTGAGCCAGGAAGGGGTGCGCCGGGTCGAGCAGCGCGCGCTGGCCAAGCTGGGTCGCGCGCACATGCGCACGCAACTGACCGGGCTGATTTAAAGCCACCGGGCGAGCAGTTTAAAGCAGGCCAGGCCCGTACGGCTGGCCGGCCCCCAAGCCGGGCGATGGACATGGAGCGGTTTTTGTTGTCTGCTCCGTGTCCGCCGGTTCACCGATCGCCCGGCTTTTTCTTGCCCTGGCGGGCGTCCGGCTCTCCGAAGATCGTGAACCTTTGGAATTCCCTGAGGGGAAAATGACGAAGCGCCCTTAATTGATTGTCATTTGCCAGAAAAAGAGATATATAATTAGGGCATCTATGCAGGCGGGCGGCTCGCGGGGCGGGCGCCAGGAGCGATGGGGGGCGGCCCAGGGGGTCTCGGCCAGCGATCGGCGAAGGGATATTAATGTAAGCCTGAGCGCGGCCCGGACGCCGCCTCGAATCCTCCCGGGGCGAAAAAAGGTTTGACTTACTCGCGGCGCTCCGATAAAACGCTAATCAGCCTTGCCTGGGGCGTCTAAAGGATTGAATTTACAGAAACTTAATCAAGATGGCGCTTCCGCGTGGCAGGCTTATCCTCTCGGGTGCGTGGCGAATGCGGGTTGGAGCCGCGGCGGCTGGCCCAGGGCGAAGCGAACGACAGATTTTTTTAACACAAGGATCCAGGGCGCCTGTCAATCACATGCCCCTTCACTCAACAACCAAAGTTCATCGGCTTTTGTGGTCTGCTTGCGATTTCATTCAAGGATTATAGTGCAGTATGGCGGTGGCAATACGTAACTGCTTGGGCGTAGACATCGGAACCCATAGCATTCGTGTGGCCCAGATGGAAATGGGCAAGGCCGGACCACGCGTGGTGCTGCTGATGGAAGAGCCGCACAAGCTGGACGCGAGTTTGAGCGAGACGCAGCGGTTCCAGGCCCTGGCCAAACAAATCCAGGAGATGCTGAGGCGCGGGCGCGTGCGGACCAAGAACGCCGTCTTCTGCGTCCCCGGGCAGTCCGTTTTCGTCCGCCGCATCAAGCTGCCCAAGACCACGCCCGAGCGGCTCAGCCGCATCATCCGCTTCGAGGCTCGCCAGCAGATCCCCTTCCCGCTGGACAAGACGATCATGGAGTACCAGGTCTTTGATGAAGGGGACCCCAATGAAGTCAACGTCCTGCTGGTGGCGATCAAGCGCGACTATATTCTGAACTTCATGAAGATGGTCCGGCGCAGCGGCCTGCGCCCGATGGCCATCTCCGTCTCCTCGCTGGCGCTCTATAATTTCCACGAGCTTAACGGATCCAAACGCCTTTTTGGCGCCGAAAAGGAAAAGCAGGACAAGGCGCGCGAACTGGAGCTGAAGAAGAATGCAAAGGCGGCCAAGGGGAAAAAGAAAAACGACGCCGAGCCCGATGGGGCCGACCCGGGCGCCGAAGAGGAAGTGCCGCTGGATGACCTGGGGTTTGATGAGATCCAGGCCTACGTCAACCTGGGCGCCACGCTGATGGACCTGGCGATACCCAAGCCGGGCCTCTCGCGCATGATCGGCTTCACCCGATCGGTGCCGCTGGCGGGCAACGAAATGGACCGCGCCATTCGCGAGAAGCTCAACCTGGAGGACCCGGGCGCGGCCCAGCGGATCAAGGAAACCGAGGCGGTCATTCTCTCGACGGAATTCGAAGTCGATGGCGACCCGAAATCGGTCAACCTGGATGCGAGCGAGGCGGTCACCCTGGTGGCCGACCGGCTGATCTCCGAACTGCGCCGCTCGCTCGATTTCTATATCTCCCAGCCCGACGGAGTCGCCGTGGACTCGATCGTCCTGTCGGGCGGCTTGGCCCGCCTGCGCCATCTGGGCAGCTACATCGAGGAAAAAATGGGGCTGCCGGTGCAATTGGCCGAGCCCAAGCACCCGCAGTTGCGCATGCCCGATGCCCCGCCCGATCCCTTCTGCCCCTTTGCCATCTGCGTGGGCCTGGGCCTGCAGGGGCTGGGCCTGGCCCAGAACACGATCAATTTCCTGCCCGAGGACATCAAGAACGTGCGCGGCCTGCAGGACCGGCGCTTCGAGGTGGCCGGCATGGGCGTGATGCTGCTGGTGATGATCGCCATGAGCTGGACCGTGGGCAGCACCTATATCCTCGAATACAAAAAGCAGATCGACGCCGACGGGCAACGGATCGCCTTGATCGTGGAGATCAGCGACCAGATCACCCAGGCGCAGGATCGAAACAAGAAGGTGGCCGACGCGTACGAGAAACTCTCCAAGGCGACGAGCAATCGCAACTACTGGTTTGCCTTTCTGAAATCGTTCCTGGACAAGCGCCCCACCGAGGTGTTAATCGACGAGATCCAGATGCGGCTGGACGGCACCGTGATCGTCAAGGGGAAATCGCCCGCCCCGCACAGCGTGCGCCAGTTTCTGGACGAATTGAATAAGGCGACCAAGGACATCTTTGCGAGCAATATCAATTATATGAATCCGGTGCGCGATCCGCGCTTCCAGTCCGAGGTTTACGATTTTGCGCTGGTGATTCAGACCTGGGTGCGGCGCGGGCGCATCCGCACGATCGGCGATCAGCCGGCTCCGCCACCCAAGCTGACGCCGCTCCAGATACAGCAGCAGCAGCAACAGAACAACCCGAACCCGTACGGCGGCTATGGCGGCGGCGCCCAGGGCAATCCGAATCAAGGCGTGCGTTATTAACGCCGTCACGGCGGGCCTGCCGCCCGACGCATAAAGACAAGGCGAGTGGAAACGTGGCATCGCAGGAAGACCTCCAAAAGTACAAGACCCTGTTCCAGACCAAGGCGCATCAGTTTGCCCTGCTGGGCATGGGGCTGCTGCTGGGGCTGCGGATCCTGCTGCTGCTGATGGAGAACAACTACACCGGCGAAGAAAAGGCCCAGCCGACAATTGAGAGCCAGATCGGGGACAGCTTCAAGGAAGGCACGGACGGTTATAAGAATTACGTGAAAGTCCACGAGATGCTGCAGCCGATGGACGACTTCCGCAAATCCGACTTTTGGATGCTGGCCAGTTATAACATGTTCGATCCCAAGAGGATTCTGGAGGCGAAGAATTACGAGGAGCACGCCGATCTGATCTTCGGCCAGGCCCAGAGCGCCTTCAAGACCGGCAACACCACGGATTCGCTCCGGCTGGTCAACGAAGCCCTTTCGTATCAGCCCAACCATGCGTTGGCCCAGCGGTTGCGCCTGAATATTCTGAAGATGATGGGCTTGTTGGAGGACAAAACGTCGACCAGTACCCAGTCGACGGTCCCGCGCGCGCCCGCCGGCCCGCAAGCCAAGCCTTAAGGCGGGCCAGGGACGAGGGACGATCGAGAGCGCCTTCCTTGCCGCGGGAGGCGTGGAGGGAAAAGGACAGGGTGAAGGCTGGTTTTGCGTGACAAAGCCAGAGCGGAGGACCCGATCACCTCGAGGGCGGGTGCGTGCCTTGGGGATTGACCGGGCGAGGCGTGGCCCTGAGCGTCGTGTGGTTTGACACACTGCTCGAGTCTTGTTGAAGAAGGTGGACGGGATCCAATGAAGAAAGCTGTGACTGCTCGCTGTGCCATGACTACAAAGATGCTGCTGATGCTCTGCATGGCAATCCTCTGGGTGACGCGTGGAGACGGCCAAACTCCGGATCCAGCCACCCCGGCGTCCCAAGCCCGCGCCGAATCCATTTCTCCGGAAAAGGCGAAGAAGCTCAACGAGGCGATGCGCCAGGCGGCGATCGAATATCAGGCCGCCCGCTTCGAGAATGCCGAGCGGTGGTATACCAGCGCCCTGCAGCTCGAACCCGGCCGCAAGGACATCGTCCAGTTGCTCGACGGCGCGCACCGGATGTTGGAGGACCAGCGCAAGATTCGCCTGGATCTGCCGCTGGAGCCCCGCCAACGGGAGAAATTTTTGAAAACCTCCTATGAAAAAGCCGTCCAGTATTACAAGGGAGAGCAGTACGACCAGGCGGCCAACGCGTTCAAGACCCTGTGGCTCGCCGCCGGCGATTACCGGGGTAAAACGCTGCAATATTACGAGGAAGCCCAAAACCGGCGGACCCACGCGGCCAAGAGCCTCGCCGCGCCCGCCGCGCTCAAGCTCGAAGCGCCCGCGCCGAGCCAGCCGGAGCCGCCCCCCCCCGCCGCCGCCCCACCGGTCGTCGCCGTCACGCAGGCCGCGGCCGGCGCGCCCTCCGTCCCCGATGATGAGCCCGCCGCCGCCGCCCCGCCACCCGATAAGGCCGATCTCCCGCCCCCGCCCAGCGCGGTGGACGCCGCCGCGCCCACGCAAGCCCCTCCCGATGCCGGCGAACAGGGTCCGGCCAAGGCCGGCGCGGACAAAGGCGGGGTCAACGACCTGACCCGCCTCAGGGTAACCCGGCTGCTCCACGGCGCCGGGGTGTTGCAGACCGAGGGCAAGCTCGAAGAAGCCCGCAAGAACGTCGTCGAGGCCCTGGAGCTCTGGCCGGACAACGCCGAAGCCAAGGCGCTGCTCGAGGGGCTCAACCAGCGGCTCGGCTACAGCCGCCGCGATCAGGTCAATACCTTCATGTCGGAAGGCGACGCCCTTTTGGGCGAGAAGCAATACGACCAGGCCGTCCTGCGCTACCGCGAAGTCCTGAAGCTGGATCCGCAAAACCAGGCGGCGACCAACCGCATCGAGCGGGCCGAAAAAGCCCGCGGCGGCGCCCGAAAGGTGACCGAGGTCAAAGAGCGGCTGGAAGAATCGCACGCCGTGGACGTCCTGCACGCCCAGGCCGTCAAGGCCTACGACAAGGGCGACCTGAAGCGGGCCCGCGAAATCTATCAACAGATCCTGGAGCAGGACCCGGGCAACAAGCTGGCCCAGACCTGGCTGGAAATGACCAAGGCCGACTTCGCGCGCATCCAGGCCGACCAGGCCCAGCGCGAGCAGGCCGAGAAGCGCTCGGATGAAGCCGAAAAGCTGCTCAATGCCCCGATCAGCATCTCGACCGACCGCAAGATCCCGCTGACCGAGTTCATGAACAATCTCTCCTTCACGACGCCGGTCGAGCTCGAGTACAACATCGCCCAGGGCGCCGACGCGATGATCTTCGCCAACTTCGTCCACAAGCCGCTGCGCGAAGTGCTCGACGCGGTGCTCAACGACATCGGCCTGAGCTGGTCGATCGACAACAAGAACGTGATCACGATCAAGTCGAAGCTGATCTCGCGCACGTACAGCCTGTCGCCGGCCCAGATGGCCAAAGTGCGCGCGCTGTGGGATTCGGGCCAGTTGCAGAAAAACATCTGGAACCAGAGCGAGGCGCCGGCCAAGGGCGTCGACATCACGCTGGACGAACGCCATAACATGCTGATCGTCACCGGCTCGCAGTTGCACATCCAACGCATCGAAAGCCTGCTGCCCAGCCTGCAGGCCGCCGAGAAGGCCGAGCTGGAAACGCGCATCTACAAGATCCGCAAGGACGACGGGCCCAAGATCAAGGCCCTGATCAAATCGATCATCCAGTCCTCGAGCAACACGCAGTTCGACCTGGAGCGCAAGGTGTTCACCGAAGGCGAGGACATGATCATCCGCGACACGCCGGAGAACATCACCAAGATCGAGGAATTGCTTTCGGACAAGAAGTTCATCCAGAGCCTGCGCGACGAGAAGCTGGACCTGCAGAATTTCAGCCTGGTGCCGCGCGACATCGAGAATGTCAAGACCGACCAGGTCGAAGCCTTCACCGCGCGCGTGGTCGAGGCCATCGAGGTCTTCCTCTACTCGCAGGAGGGCAAGAGCCAGGCGGAGAAGGAAGGGCGCCATCTCTGGTTTGACAAGGCGACGATGCAGCTCTCGATCGTCGACACGCCGACCAATCTGTCGCGCGTCTCGCAGTATATCCAAGCGCTGCCCGAACTGGGCCAGAAGAGCCGCACCGAGGTCATCTTCCTGAAGTACGCGGTGGCCGAGGCCCTGACCAGCAGTCTGCAGCGGATCCTGCAACTGACCAGCGGCGGCACCAGCAAGGGCGGCGCGAACGGCGAAGAAACGGTCTTGCAGTTGGGTCGCGGCGACGAGCGTCCCTTCCACAACATGCGCTTGCGCGTGATGCGGGTCGATCAAACCGACCTCCAGGACCGCAACTCCGGCTCGGTCGAGTTGCAGATCAACACGGGCACCCAGGTCCAAACCCTGACCCTGCGCAAGTACGACACCCAGTATATCGAGGATTACGAATTCACCGCCGAGGACGTGCAGGGCTCGACGGGCCGGCCCGGGGAAGGGCGCGCCCGCATCCGCGTCCGCTATGTGCCGGGCGCCAGGACCCAGCAGACCACGCTGTCCCCCGAGGAAATCCTCCAGCAGCAGGCGACCGCGCCGGGCGCGGACACCAGCAACACGATCAATCCCTTCAGCGATCTCAACGCCATCATCGTCCGCTACACCGACCCGGCGTTTTATCAGGACGTGATCAACCTGGTCAAGCAACTGGACACTCCGGTGAAGCAGGTGCAGATCGAGACCAAGTTCGTCGAGGTCAACGAAACGCGGGCCAAGGAATTCAGCGCCGACTTCAACATCGCCGGCCTGGGCAGCGGGCGCAACATCGACTGGAGCCAGCAACTGGTCAACAGCAGTTTCGCCCAGGATCAGAGCGAATACCGCAGCCCGTTCGACGCCCCGCTCGAAGCGCTGGACAATGCGAACCTGATCAAGGGGACGACGGTGCTCAACGCCGTCATCGGCAACTTCCCGCAGTTGCAGTACTCACTCAACCTGCTCGAGGCCGAGGGCATTCTCAACGTCGTCAACGGCCCCAAAGTGCTGGCCATGGATGGTAAGCAGGCCGAGTTCCTTATCGAAGAATACACGCCGCAGCGGCTCACGACGCAGATCTCGAACCCCCTGCAGAATGTCGTCAACCCGCTCGATCAGGCGTTCCAGAACATGCAGCTCGACAATTTTATTGGCACGACGAATAACACCAACCTGATCACCGCCGTCTACCTGCGCATGACCCCGGAGATTACCTCGGAGAATTCGATCATCCTGAACGACCTCCGGGCCGAGCTGATCGACTTTGAAGGCTGGCTGGCCAGCGTGGTCCAGCCGGTTGTTCAGAACGCGGTCCAGACGGCCGTGGCCGGCACCCCCGCCACGTTCAGCACGCTCACGCCGCCGGTCGCGATCACCAACCAAAACGCCCAGATGACGCTCAAACGCAAGGAGCTCAACACCCAAGCCCGGATCACCAACGGCGGCACCATCGTAATCGGCGGCTGGACCGGCGAGCGCACCGAGGAACTGACCTCGGGCGTCCCCGTCCTGCGCAACATGCCCTACCTCGGCAAGCTCCTCTTCAGCCGGGCGCAGCGCTCCAGCGATCGCACGACGCTGCTGATCTTCTTGACGGGTTATCTGATCGACTAGAGGTGTTCTTGAAAGTTTTATCCCCATCGTCCTCGTTCTCGTCCTCGTCCTCGGAATGTTAAATTCCCATCGATGACGATGACGAGCACGAGCACGAAAAAATCAGGAAAAACTTTCTCAGATCGGCTTCTCAGATCGGCTTCTCGGTAGCGCTCGAATTTTCCAGGTGTTATTTTGCGGAATGTTTGCTATGGTTTATGGGGTCCAAGCAATTGTCGGGGATGACGGTCTTGCCAACTTTGGGGCTTCTGTTTCTTGATTCCGATGGTGATCATCTGAGCTTATCCCTATCCGGCCGGAGTTTGCTTCGCGTGGTCTGCGCGCGGCCATTGGATGCGGACGCGCGCGGTCCGCGGGCCAGCTCAGGGTTGAACGCTCGAATTTATGAATGAACCAACACTCTATCTCATTGACGGCCATTCGTTGACCTTCAAGGCCTACTACGCCATTCGTAACCTGCGCGGCCCGCAGGGTCAGCCGACGGGGGCGGTCTATGGGTTTTTGCGCATGCTGCTCAGGTTCATCGACGACCACGCGCCGCAGTGGCTGGCGGTGGTTTTCGACACCGGCGCGCCGACCTTCCGCAAGGACCTCTACGCGGCCTACAAGGCCAATCGCGAAGGACCGCCCCCCGATTTTGAGGACCAGATGCGCAAGATCTACGAACTGCTGCGCGCGATGGGCATCCGCGTCCTCGACCATGCCGGCTTCGAGGCCGACGACGTGATCGCCACGCTGGCCGAAAAGATGAAGCGCGGCCAGGGGCGCGCGGTCATCCTGTCGGCCGACAAGGACCTCCTGCAGCTCGTCGATGAGCGCGTCTGCGTGCTGCGTCCGGGCGCGCCGGGATCGAATGAGACGCGCCGCTGCGATCCGGCCGCCGTCGAGGAAATCCTCGGCATTCGTCCCGACCAAGTCGCCGATTGGCTGGCCCTGGTTGGCGACAGTTCGGATAACATCCCGGGCGTGCCCGGCATCGGCGAGAAGTCGGCCGTGGAGCTGCTGCGCCAGTACCAGACGCTCGAGGCCCTGCTCGCGCACGCCGACCAGTTGCCCAAGCCGCGCCAGCGCGAGGCGCTCAAGGAAAATGCCGAGCGGGCCCGGCTGGCGCGCCAGTTGGCCACGGTGCGGCGCGACGTGCCGGTCGAGTGGAATCTGGACGAGTGCCGCCTGCCGGAGAATTTGTGGAGCGCGCAGGTCCTGCCGCTGCTGATCGAACTGGGCTTTCAGTCGATCCTCAAGGAGCGCGGCGTGAGCACACCCGTGGGCGCGGATGGCGCCGTCCTCACGCCGGCGTCCGGCGCACCGGCCGCGGCGTCGATCGAGAGCCATTACGAGACCGTTTATACCCGCGAGCAGCTCGAAGCCTGGGTGGAGACGGCGCTGGCGGCCCCCTGGGTCGCCCTGGACACCGAGACAACCGGCACCGACGCGCTGAGCGCGGAGCTGGTGGGGATTTCTTTGAGCGATCGGCCAGGCCGGGCGATCTACCTCCCGCTGGGCCACCGGCCGGAAGTCTGCGAGCGGCCGCAGCTCGCGATAAGCGAAGCGCGCCGCATTCTCGCGCCGCTGCTGGCCGGGCGCGGCGCGCGCCTGTCGGGTCATCATGCCAAGTTCGACTGGAAGGTTCTGCGCCGGGCCGGGTTCACGCCGGCGCCGCCGGCCTTCGACACGATGATCGCCTCGTACCTGCTCGACCCAGACAAGGCCACGGGCCACGGCCTGAAGGCCCTGGGGCGCGAACTGTGCGGGGTCGCGATGAATCCGATCAGCGACCTGATCGGCAGCGGCCGCAAGCAGATCACCATGGCCGAGGTGGGCGTCGCCGACGCCACCGCCTACGCCGGGTGCGATGCCGACGTGACGCTGCGCCTGACCCACGCGCTGGGCCTGCGGCTGGACGAGATCCCCAAGCTGCGCCGGATGATGGACGAGATGGAAATGCCCCTGCTGAGCGTGCTGCTGGAGATGGAACTGGGGGGCTTCGCGGTGGACACGGCCTGGCTGCGCGTGCTGGGGCCTCAGATCGACGGGCTGATCGGCGCGTTGGCCAAGCGCATCTGGGAGGCCGCGGGCCATCCGTTCAATATCGGTTCGTCGCGCCAGGTGGCCCAGCTTTTGTATGAAGAACTCGGGCTGAAACCGGGCAAGCAGGGCAAAATGGGGTTCTCGACCGACGAGGCGGAATTGGAAAGATTGGCCCCCGAGCACGAAATTCCAAGATTAATTCTTGAATATCGAGGCTATGA
>Ga0182027_10004939_pt1 | contig 20472 bp, 18 predicted proteins | sample 712E1DmetaG_FD_121300 | JGI IMG/M metagenome (GOLD analysis project Ga0182027, IMG submission 121300) | Permafrost microbial communities from Stordalen Mire, Sweden - 712E1D metaG (Illumina Assembly) | ecosystem: Environmental > Terrestrial > Soil > Wetlands > Permafrost | place: Sweden...
GATTTTCCCGATATACCATTCGAGATGATCAACATTTCCGATAAGGGTTGCCGGATTTTTGGAATTGTCAATGGCAAATTTAGCCGGAAGAAAACAAATAAGGATGATCATAAGTAACCCAATTCCTTTTTGCCCGTCATTACTGCCATGGGAATAGCTTACTGAGGTACATGTAAGAATCAGAACACCTCTGATCCAAAATGGAGGTGCTTTTTTACTTTCAGGCTCTTTAAAAAACTTTTCTTGTTTCAAGACTTTTTTAAATAATAACATCAGAAGTAACGCTAATGAAAATCCAATAAAAGGTGATATCAGTAACGATAAACCGGCATCAGTCACTTTTTTCCAGTTTAAGGATGACTGAACATCATGATTTATCAAAAAAAAGGCGATGCCTACACCAAAAATCGATCCGATGAGTGTATGTGAACTTGAGCAGGGAATTCCCAGGTACCATGTGCCCAGGTTCCATATAACAGCGGTTAGGATCAATGCAAGAATGAGGGCTATGTTGTGGTATATATTGGCATCAACCAAGGCTTCCAGGGGTAGAAGGTTGATGATCCCCATGGCAACAGCTAATCCGCCAAAATAAACACCGACAAAATTCCATATGCCCGACCATATAACAGCCTGAAAGGGTTTTAGTGATTTGGTGTATATGACTGTTGCTACAGCATTAGCTGTATCATGAAAGCCATTAATAAACTCAAAAATACAGGCAATAAAAATACACAGAAACAGTAATAGGGTAAGCTCTGTGTTTAAACCAAACATATTCAGATGAGGTTAAACTATCAAAATTAAGATAAATAATTGAACCCAATGTTAAGAAATTGTTAAGTTTTTTTAACTTAATTTTTTTAAAAACATACTATTAGTAAGGGTTGTACTGAATTCCTAGAAATTAAAATACGACGAGTATCAAAAACACTTGAAAGATTAAAGTAAGATAGATTTTAACATGGTTAGGGCACTGGATGAAATCATCTGTACACCTATTGACAAAACTAAAAAACCCATAATTTTTGAAAATGATTTCAACCCTGCTTGTCCTGTATATTTTAAAATCCGGGGTGCTATAGAAAATATACCATAAATACATAATGTCACACTTAGTATTGCTAACATTATTACTCCAGTTTTCTGTATTTCAGGATACTCAATTGACTTAGTGATTAATAATGAAATGGTGCCAGGCCCGGCTAAAAGAGGAGTTGCAAGTGGACTCAGGGAAATATCTTCTTTTTCAATTGATTCTTTCAGTATTTTACCTTTAATATCTCCTTTATGTTTTGCATTCAATAATAAAAATCCAGATCTGGATATCATTATTCCACCTGCTATTTTCAAAGCACTGATTGATATTCCAAAAAACAGTAGAATTTGTGAGCCAATAAAATATGAGCAAATGCATATAATAAGAATGAAAACACAAGTTTTTCTGATTTGATAGTTTCTCCATTTTGAATCATGAGGTTCAGTTAATAAAATAAAAACGGGAAGGGCGCTTAAAGGATTAATAAGAGCAAAGAGAGATACGAAAGTGGTAATAAAAAAGGGAATTGCCATAAGGGATAAATATTTTAATGCAAAATTACCATTTAGTATTCACGCTGAATAGTTCCAATGATTAAGGAAATATTAATTTTAGAATCCTTTCCTAAAAAAGATATAGGTAAGATAGTTAGTTTGATAGGGTATAATGAATCTTTGATATGAATAATAATAATGATTACATTACAGGAAATATAATATTTTCTCAGCTTTTTCTTAATGATTAGTTAATGTAAAGTATATATTCACTTAACATTAGAGTACTATTTTTGATCAATAATTATCACCAATTTTAGTCAGGGGGTTAATCGAATATTTAACCAATTACCTTTAAGCAAGTATTATGTTACTTTAGCCCCCAGGGTTAATAAAATGATTATTTGAACGTGAACATTCTTATTAACTCATTTCCCGGAGAGGCTTTCTTATTCAAGGCGGCCTCTTTTTTTAGTTTTAATAACAGGAATGACTTTGAAAATAATATCATTGTTTAAAAGATAATCAAAATTTAATATACGGGTAACAGATATCTAACATCTGTTTCAGAGCTTTGTTTCAAAATAAATACCATGCAGATCATCACTCCAACTGACATTCTGAAAGTTGCTAAAATAAACAAGATAAGTAATGCCAAAACAGGTGAAATGCTTCTCAATATTCTCAGTTTAGATAAAGTAAATAAATTTTATGACCAGCATAATAGTAAAAACGGTCAGGAATTTATTACAGCTTTGATAGAGGAACTTGATCTGAATATTGAATTTGATAAAAACGATCTGAAAAACATTCCGCTAACAGATAGTTTTATTACAATTTCGAACCATCCTTATGGTGGGATTGAAGGAATTATTCTTTTAAACGAAATCTGTAAGATAAGGCCTGATTATAAAATAATAGCTAATTATTTATTACAGAAACTGGAACCAATAAAAGATTATTTTATTTCGGTAAACCCATTTAATGAAAGTTCCGCACCATCCAAAAACATATTAGGTATGAGAGAAGCCTTCTATAATATCAAATCGGGAAATCCCGTCGGAATATTTCCGGCCGGGGAAGTTTCTTCATTCCAATTTGATAGGGGAGCAATAACCGATAAAAAGTGGTCTGTTTCTTCATTAAAATTTATCAAAATGAGCAGGGTAACGGTAATTCCCATTTACTGGTATGGAACCAATAGTTTTCTGTTTCATTTTTTAGGGATTATACATCCAAGCTTAAGAACTGCAAAGTTGCCTTCAGAACTTTTTAACAAGAAAGATAAAACGATAAAATTCAAGATCGGAAAACCGATTACTGTTGAGGAACAGGATTGCTTTGATAATAATAACCAATATGGCAGGTATCTCCGGGCCAGAACTTACGCTTTGGAGAACTCAATGCCGGTTAATCGATATTTCAGACCTCAGATCATTAAAGAAAAGTATCAGGAACCTGTTTGCTTTCCGGTAGATTCGGATGTATTATCTGAGGATATAAATTTTGTCAAACGCAATCATTTATTATTCGAAACCGGTGATTATTCAGTTATATGTATACCACCCAATAAAGCCCCAAATCTGATAAAAGAAATCGGCCGGCTCAGAGAAATCGCTTTCAGGGAAATTGGTGAAGGGACAAATAAGGAGATCGATCTTGACGAGTATGATCTTTATTACGAACAACTGTTTATCTGGAACAACAAAGAGCAGGAAATTGTAGGAGCTTACCGGATAGGTAAAGGAAAAGAAATTGTATCAGCCCATGGCAAAAAGGGATTTTATATTCACAGCCTGTTTCATTTAAAATCGGGTATTATTCCTGTTCTGAAGCAATCACTTGAATTAGGGCGATCATTTGTTGTTAAAAAATACCAGAAACAATCATTACTTCTTTTCCTTTTATGGAAAGGTATTTTGTATTATCTGCATAAAAATAAATCATACCGGTATATTATAGGTCCGGTTAGTATCAGCAACAATTTTTCCCGTTTATCACGTTCACTTATTATAGAATTTATCAGAACCAATTATTTTGATGCCGAACTTGCTCAATATGTGAAACCAAGAAAAAAGTTCAGAATTAAGTATGATGGTCAGATTAAATTACTTTTAGATGCCAGTAAAGAAGATTTCATTAAACTTGAACGATTTATCTCAAGAATAGAAACTAATGGATTTACGATACCTGTGTTGCTAAAAAAATATATTAAAATAAATGCCCGGATTATTGGATTCAATTTAGACCCGAAATTCAATAATGCCCTTGACGGACTCATTTTACTTGATCTGCAGAAAGTTCCGGAACATACATTGTTGTCCCTGGCAAAAGAATTTGATGACATTGAAATAATTGAAGAATTCAAGTCACGTGGGATAGCTGAATTAAATTGAACAGAAAAACAAATCACATGGAAACACTATTATACTTTGCCGAAGCATTATCAAAACAGAAAATAACTGATAAACTTTTATCCGGGAAATTAGTTAACGAAAATCAGGTTGGTAATCAGAACTCCTATTTTGTAAGGAATGAAAGAGGGGATTTCGATGTAATAGAAACTGAATATTTTTAACCGGTGTAGCAATTTTTATATAAAAACATCGCTTAAAAGGGCTTTTTATATGCAGGGTACCTTATGAGAATGTTTTCCGGAAATAAAATCTCCGTACCATTCACCCGATTGTTTAACGGTTCTTTGTAATGTTTTAAAATCGACATGTACAATTCCATAACGGGGGCTGTATCCTTCAGCCCATTCAAAATTATCCAATAAACTCCATACAAAATACCCCTGAACATTTACCCCTTCATTTTTTGCACGCAGCATTCCGGCAATGCTTTTTTGTATGTATTCGGTTCGTTTGAAGTCATAAATATTGTCATTAATTAATATATCATTAAATGCTGCCCCATTTTCAGTAACATAAATTTTTTTAACACCCGGGTATGAACCGACTTGTTTCAGGGTATGAAATAAGGCTTCGGGATAATTTTCCCATTTCATTTCAGTTACATCAACTTCTCTTTTCTTAGCTGGAACAATATTGGCATGGATTTTAGGCATAAAAGGGCTGTATTTGGCTAATTCACGGGTATAAGCCTGAACACCTATAAAGTCAAACTGAAATTTTAATTTTTCTTCATCTCCGGGAAAAGAATATTTTTCAATAGCCCGAAGAAAGGGAAGTTCATTTACAGGATACCCCATACCAAGAGAGGGCTCAATAAACATCCTGTTATAGAGGGCATCAATTTTTTTTGCTGCAATAATATCTTTTACATTTTGCTTATAAGGTTCAATATGTGCAAATGAGAACGAAGTTCCCACTTCAATACCGGAAGGGCATAGTTCTTTTAATATCCGCGCTCCTTCAGCCTGACACAAAACGGCATGATGAAGTGATGGTAAAAAATTATCCATTCCTTTTTTCCCCGGAGCATGATAGCCCAAAAAATGACCTACACCTGTGAATGCCAAAGGTTCATTTAAAACGATCCAATTTTTTACCCTGTCTCCAAATTTTAAAGCACAAACCTCAACATAATCTGAAAACCAGTTAATAATATTCCGTCTGGTCCATCCTCCCTTTTTTTCAAGTGCCAAAGGCAAATCCCAATGATACAAAGTAATCCAGGGAGTGATATCCAATTCCAGGCATAAATCAATAACACGGTCATAAAAGTCGACACCCTGCATATTTAAAAATCCGGTACCGTTGGGAATTATTCTGGGCCATGATATTGAAAACTTAAAATTTTTGATGTTTAATTTTTTAAGCAGAAAAATATCTTTATAATAAAGATCATAAAAATTACAAGCTGTATTTGCATTTTCATGGTTTTTAATTTTCCCTTTTTTTAAAGAAAACTCATCCCAGATAGATAAACCCTTTCCATAGGTATTGTAGGCTCCTTCTGTTTGAAATGCAGATATTCCGGCACCCCATGCAAAGCTATCTCCAAAACTGCTGCTTTTCAATTTTTATAATTAAAGATGGTTATTAATATGCAAATTGCAGATTATTTTTTTCTTGTCATTGCAACTTATAGCTTTAAAACTATTGCAAAACAGATATATTATGATTTTGTTTTATTGCATGCTTCTCTACAATCATATCAATAATCTTTTTTGTTTCATCAGGATAGTCAAGTTCGACGGTTGTATCTTCTTTCAGCCATTTTACAAATTTTATTTCATGTTTGGGCTTAAGAGATTTCATTACATGTACTCCAATCTGTTTCAGGGCAACTGCATTGCATTGCTGTTCAAATTGACCTCTCATTGGGATGACCATCAGCTTCTTTTTCAGAAAAAGTGCCTCAGAGGTTGTAGCAAAACCGGCATTGCATAGGATACCTTTACAGGAAGCCATACTTTCTAAAAATTTTTCTTTACTAATTGGGAAAATTTCAACATTCCCGGCTTTATAAGTTTTTTTATTGTGTTTTGAAAACAATCTCCAATTCAATTCAGGATGTTTATGAAGTTGTTTGATAATTCTGCTATCCTCATATGAAGGAAGATAAACTAAATAGAATTCTTCATCTGATATTTTTAAATTTCTGATTTCTTTCCTTATTACCGGTGTGAATATTTCATCGTTATACTTCAGGTAATGAAAGCCATATGCTGTTGTTACAGGGCAATAGTTTTTCAGAATGAGTTTTCCCAATGGATCTATTTGTTTGGGTTGTGGTGCATTTTCAGCGAGAACTGCCATTTGATTGCTAAGACCAATACAAGGTTTATTTTTTAAATAACAAGCCCAGGCTGTTACAGGTTCAAAGTCAGATATTACCAGGTCATATTCTTCTACAGGCAAGTATTTTATTTCTTTATAAAAGCGGTTTAATTTATTTTTCAGGTAAGTATTCATTAAATCAATACCACCATTGGTGCCAAATATATAACCCAACCCTTTAAACCGAAATTTTATTTCAAATGGCAAATCAATTTCATTATCCTGACCGCTCACTAAAATATCCGTTTCACCCCATTTTTGGAGATAGGGAATTATTTCAATAGCACGGCTTAAATGACCATTACCTGTTCCCTGTATTCCATAAAGTATTCTCATATTACTATTTATCAATTTTTAGAACATTAGATAATTCAACAACAAGGTCATTAAAAAGTTCCTTATTATTACTGATTTGAGTTTCATTATCTGAATTATTGATGAATGATGGAAAGCCTCCTTCCATATAAGTATAAATTGACCATTCACCATCTTTTAGTTCAAGGGCAGTAAGATTTTCAACCCAATCGCCACTATTCAGGTATATAACCTGCCCATGGTTGTTTCTCATGAGTTTTTTTTGCGGTTGATGAACATGACCACAGATGACATGGTCATATTTATTAGCAATGGCAATATCAGCTGTTAATTGTTCAAAATCATTTACATAGCTCACTGCTTTCTTAACACTGTTTTTAATTTTTTTAGAAAATGATAATTTTCCGTGACCCATTTTTTCAGAAATAAAATTAACTAATTTGTTCAAAACTATCAATATATCATAACCGATGGATCCGAGTTTTGCTAGCCATTTACTGTGTTGCATCGTTACATCAAATACATCACCATGGAAGATCCATGTTTTTTTCCCATCATGTTCGAAAACCAGTTTATTGATTATTTCGAGTGAACCCATTTTATACCCGGCAAATTTTCGTAGCATTTCATCATGGTTTCCAGTAATATAGTACACTTTCGTTTTCTTAGTAACCATGGTTAATATATACTTCAGCACTTTCATGTGGCTTCCGGGGAAATAACGCTTACTAAATTGCCACATGTCAATAATATCGCCATTCAGTATCAGCTTCTTGGTCTTGATACTTTTCAGATATCGAAGAAGTTCTTTAGCATGACATCCATAGGTGCCAAGATGAACATCTGAAATAACTACTGCATCAACAAACCGTTTTTTTAGATTGTGTTGTTTCATTAAATATTTTTTTCCTGGATTATTTCAGTCAGACTGGAATTACGCAAATTAAATTTCCAGATAAAGAATCTGACATAAAGCTGTTCGGGTTCGGTAAGATTAAAAATAAATTTCAAGAGATTTCTTTTTGCAGATAGTCTCGAAAATCCTCCCTTTTCAATCGTATTATATATTTCATATACCTTTACAAAGATACAAACGGCAAATAATCTGGATGTTATGCTTATATTACGTTTAGTTTAAGTTTACATTAACAAACTACTCATAAATAAAAAGTCATCCCCAATTATAATGAGGTTTAGATTGATCCGGAGAGTTGATTAACCTGTCGGAGTTGTGGTATTTGATTTTTTGTTAAACGTTCATAATTTAGCAGGAAAAAGCACCCCAAAGCAGGTAATATGTTCAATTCTTGTTGCATTTTTTGGGGAGCTGAAATTTTGACAATAATCGGGTTTCTCGAGCCAATAAATTGTGAGTAAGAAATAATGGTTTCTTCAGTAAATTCATGATGGCATTCCCAATAGATATGTCTCATTGTGTTTTGGGTTCCGTAGCTCAAAATATTAACTGTATTGTTTTTTAGCAAATTGCAAGATACTGTAAAAAGAATATTAGATTCACCTAAATAACATACCCTGATAATAGGTTTCCAAAACCCGATTTGTTTAAAAGTAAATTTTTCGGTTTTGTTGTCAAATATTGCTAACGACTCGACAAACAACATAAATGTAAGCTTGCCTATAAAATGATTCTTTTCAATGATTTTATAAGTATTATCCTCAGTTTTACTTAAAGACAATATTTGATGGGTTTTTAGTGATGATCTTTCCATTGAATATCTTTATTTAATAATTTTCCTATAATCTCAGTAAACAGTTTTCAGAATCCCCGAAAGGAGAAGAGACAAAAGAATCTGCTTTATCCTCATTTAACCATATACTATTATCCAATAAGTATCGGAACTGATACTCTTTTTGGGGTTCCAATTCTACTGTAATGCTGAATTGTCCGTTATCAACTTTCTTCATAGGTGCAACATGTGCCTCCCAGTTATTAAAATCACCTACCAGAAAAGCTGATTGATAATCGTTAATCCTGTTTTCTTCAATAGAAAATGTTACCTTGCAGATAGACCTGGATTTTAGATATTGTTTTTTAATTGCCATAATTTTTTCATTTTTTAAAGAGTTTTATTAAATATCCTGATTAAAATAGCTTTTGTCTTAATTCAGACAAATGGTTACAGCCACAAAATCAAAACAAAAATACCTTCATAAACTATTGAATATGTTATGAAAGTGTTAAGCTTTTGTTATGTTTAAATGTCGAATGCCAGAGTAAGTCAATTATGTCTTCAGGCGCCAATTTGAACTTAAGTTTTAGCAAAATCTGGCAAATCAATCTGTTTAATCTGATGTTAAAAGCAGAATTGGTTAACATTCAGCTAACAATTAATTAATAGTTAGATAACCTAAATTATAACAACGTATAATTCTTAATGGGATAAGTTTGCCTCGAATTTCAAGCTTAAACTGAATAAACAAACCAACTCCTTTGAAAACATTTTTCTTCCATATATTTCTTCTATTTACTGCAACAGTCAATGCGGCTATCATTAAAGGGAGCATCATTGATGTTGAAACACACAAAACAGTTCCCAATGCAGCAGTTAGCATTACAGGGAAAAACGTTATAGTCATTTCAGATGCTGGTGGAAAGTACATTTTTAATAATATTCAAAATGGTACCTATACAATTATGGCAACATGTATGGGATACAAAAACTCAGTACCTCAACAAATTAATGTTACTACCTCTGATGCAATCATCAACTATGACTTTTATCTTAAACCTTCGACTTTGGTATTTAATGAGGTGGTTGTAAAAGGTTCCCGGAACAAAGAAACCGATGTAAGTGCAAGGTATGATGAGAAAGTTGCCCCCAATGTTATCAATATTATTTCGGCTAAAACCATTGAAGCACTACCTGATTTAAATGTTGCCGATGTCATGCAGCGGGTATCGGGTGTTTCGATGTTAAAAAACAGTTCCGGGAGCAACACACAAATGATTATCAGGGGTATGCCTCCAAGATTTAACAGTGCCTTTGTTAACGGAGTTACAATTCCTAGTCCGAGTACCTCAAACAGATCAGCTTCGCTGGATATATTTGGTTCGGATATCGTTGGACGTATCGAGGTCATAAAGGCTTTAACACCCGATCTGGAAGGAGATGGAATTGGCGGTTCAGTTAATATTATTATGAAACAGGCACCTGATACTGCATTTATCAATGTTCAGGTTTCAACAGGTTATAGCCAATATTATTTTAATCATGACTTTTTAACGTTCGATTCAAAATCGGTAGCAAAAAAAGACTTTTATGAACAATACGGAGGCAGTTACATTCCAAATTTATCAGATTTTTCAAGAAAAAACCTGGTAATAAATTCAGAACCTGCATCGCCCGATCTAAATGGCAGTATATCATTGGGTCGTAGATTTTTTAAGAAAAGGCTTGGTGTTATGGTTACTGGTGATGTCCAAACTTTATACCTGGCAAGCACTTCTGATTATATAGATGTCAGTAATGATGCATATAACAAAATGCAAATCAATTATTGGGAACATCAGGTATATTGTAAGGTACAAAAAAGATATGGGGCGTATATAAAATTAGATTATAAGTTCAACGAAAATAATCAAATTACCTTTTATAATTCATTTTTTCAGCTAAATGAGAACAGGGCGAGGGAAGTAATTGATACGATGAATGAGAATGGCAGGACAATTCCCGGTACCGGAACCGTTCATACATATAGTCAAACAGTTACGGATAATTCTGGTTTAGAAACTGCAGTTTTAAAAGGCAACCATAAGCTTTTGAAAAAATTCGATTTAGACTGGACAATTGGATATTCATCAGCAAATTCAAATTCTCCTGATTATGCATCAGTATATTTAACCCAAACTATATCAACACCTAATGCCAATGCTCCAAAATATCTTAACTATGCAAAGGGTATTGTCAGAGTATGGCAATGGGATGTTGATGAAAATGAATTTGGTTACCTGAATATTAATTATAAACCAACCATTTTAAAACATTTATTTGAGTTCAAAGTTGGAGGCATGGCACGTAATAAATTCAGAAAAAACTACGCCAACGAATATGATTTTGATGCAACCGCAAATAATAACCTATATCCAAATCCGGATATACTAACTGTCCCAATTTCAGTAAAGAACAATCAACAATTACAAGGTAATGCAATAGATAATTCCGGGAATTACAGGGCATGGGAAGATGTGCAGGCAGCGTATGGCATGGTGAATACTACCTTTGGCAAATTGCAGATTTTGACGGGTATCAGGGTTGAATTTACTTATATGGAAAATGAACATAATCAGGTAGATCCTCAAATGCCGGTTGCACATGCAAGATTTTCATATTACGATCCGCTTCCCAGCATACATTTGAATTATAAAATAAATGATAAGCAAAACCTTCGTTTTTCGGCTTATGAAGCAATTAACAGGCCTAATTATACTGAGGTAATACCATATTCTGATATCAGACCCGGTGGTAGTACTGGTAACCCTAAATTAAGGCATACCATTGGAAATTGTTATGATTTAAGATATGAAATGTACCCCAGAAACGAAGAAGTTTTTACAGCGGGTTTATTCTATAAGAGATTAAAAAATGCTATTGAAGAACTTGTAAATCCGGGAACTGAGTCAAAAAGTCTTCAAAACGTACCTCTTTGTACAAATTACGGGATTGAGCTGGTAGGCATGAAATACTTCGGAGATTTCGGTATCAGTGCAAACTACACCTTCACACATTCAAGCGTTGTTGTACCAAAGCATTTCAATATTATTGACACCAATTTGACAGTCACGACGATAACAAAAATGGAAACACGACCATTAGTCGGACAATCACCACACCTTATCAATGCTAGCATTACATACAGGAATAATAAATTGAGTTTAAAATTTAGTGTGGTATATACCATGCAAGGTGCACATGTTATTAATGTTAATGATGCTTATGGCAAAGATGAGTATCAGAAAAATTACCATAATCTTGGGGTTTCCTTAGAAAAAACTGTTTATAAAAAACTTAACATTGTTTTAAAGGTTTCCAACATTTTAAATTATCCGGTTAAATGCTATACCAAGGATGGAACCTTTATTGAGAAACTTAACAATTATCAAAGATATTTTATTGGATTAAAATATACAATTTAACAAACCTAAAAAAACAAAAAAGTATGAAAAAGATTATCTTTTATTTAGTACCGATGGCAATAACGCTATTGTTTTCTGCCTGCTCAAAAAATTCAGACGATTTAATTGACTCAACAGCCAATTACCCAAAACCACCTGCCAATTACATAAAAACGAATCAATTGAAAGGAACATTAAAAGGTACACTGAAGCAGGATTCAACCTATTACCTGGTAGGTAACGTAGTTATTAACCCAACAGATACTTTTGCAGTACAACAGGGCGCTACTATCATTGCTAAAGGAAATTACAACATCGAAGTTTATGGAACATTACTTTGTTTAGGTACAGAATCAAAACAAATAACATTTACTACTGATAATGCAGGCAAATTTACTGATCTCGGAACAACCGGTCACTGGGGAGGGTTTTTGATCGATTCATCATCCAAATATGTTTATGTGAGGTTTACACACATCAATTTTACCGGTGGACCTGATGCTGGTGGTAGTGCCCAGGCAAGTTTTGACGTTGAAGGAAGTCAGTCCTATCATGGTGGTGCCCATATTGTGTTTGAAGATAACTGGATGTTCGGCGGGATTGACGATGGTATTCATTTAGCAGGGGATATCACTGTGAGTATCAAAAGAAATGTGTTGCAACGTTTAGGCGGACCAGATGGAGAAACTATGAATATTAAAGCGGGTGTTACCGGTGATATTTCATATAATTATATTTGGAGTGCTGCTAATAACAGTATCAAATTAGAAACCTCCAAATCGGTCTTTTCGCCACAAACAAAAATGAATATTTATAACAACACTATCGTTAACGGCGGTTGGCGTAAAGTGGGCGAAGCAACCCAGGGGATACTTATTGACAAGTTTGCAGCAGCCAATATTTATAACAATGTTTTGGTTGGCTGCCATACAGGTATCAATATCGCAAATGGTGCGGATACAAATCATTGTAAATATGGAAACAACCTTATTTTTGCTATCGACGATTCATTGAAAAGTTGGGTTTATTCAATAGGTTCATTTGGGAAAGTTCAACCTACCGATGTTATTGGTTCAGGCCATACTGCTTGCGCTTCAGTGTTTTCCAGTTGGAGCTCAAGTGTTGCACCTGCTGAGACAATGCAGGACAACAATATTCCTTCTTTGAGAAGTGGTTCACCGGCAATTGGTAAAGGTTTGGTTGATGCACCTTTTTCTTATTGGGTAATCGGTGCAGGGACTAATGGTACTGCCGATTATCTGGATAAAGATTTAGGGGCATATCCAACGGATGGCAATGGTAACAAGCACTTACCTATTCCAAAACCTTCAATGTAAATTTAATAATTATAAAACTCATGAAAAACCTAACCATATTACTGATAGCACTACTTTCAACCGTATTTGTTTATTCTCAACAAACTCCAAAAACAGGTTATAAAATAGTAAATAAAATCCATCTTGAAGGGGATGAAAAATGGGATTACCTTTATTCTGACGATCAGGCCGGCCGGCTTTATGTATCACATGGAAGTATAGTACAAGTGGTTGATGAAGTCAAGGGGGAATTAGTAGGACAGATAAACGGCTTAAACGGGGTGCACGGTATAGCAATAGCCCCAAACCTGAACAAAGGTTTTATCAGTAGCGGCAAGGATTCCTCAGTCACAATATTTGATACTAAGACCCTTCAGGTTATTACCAGGTTAACGGTAACCGGCAAAGGTCCTGATGCTATTCTATTCGATCCCTTTAGTAGAAAGGTATTTGTATTTAACGGTAAATCAAATAACGCAACTGTTATTAATGCTGAAACCAACCAAATAGTTGCCACTATAAAGTTAGATGGGAAACCTGAGTTTTCTGTGACAGATGGCATAGGTAAAGTATATGTTAACTTTGAAGATAATAGCGAGATTGCTTTAATAGATCCTTCTACCTGTAAAGTGGAGCAGGCTTGGTCAATAGCTCCCGGTGAAGAACCAACCGGCTTAGCATTAGATAATCTGACACATCGTTTGTTCAGTGTTTGCAGCAACAAATTAATGGTTGTGGTAGATGCTGAAACAGGTAAAGTCCTTGCTACACTTCCAATCGGAGAAAGGTGTGATGGTGCCGCATTTGATCCGGGACTGAAACGGGCATACAGTTCTAATGGCGATTCTACAATTACAGTAATACAAGAAAGCGCCAATGGCAAATTCAGTGTATTGACTAACGTTCCTACTCAAAAGGGAGCACGTACCATAACAGTAAACAAGCTGACACACCATATTTATTTGCCTTCAGCTAAATTCGAACCTCAAAACGAAGGAGAAAAACCCAAAATTGTGCCCGGTACATTTATTATTTTAGATATAGTCCCACAATAAATAATTTTCAATAAACAGATGAATCACATTAGCTACTCTATTAACACACCCATAGCATTGAACAATACAATTGCTATGGGTGTTAATCCCTTTAGAACCAATAACCAATTATTTTAAAATCAAACAAATGAAAAAGATATTTAAAATCTCCGTAATCTTAGTAACAGTTTTATTTTTATTCTCATGGACAACCATGAGAGATACCGGCCCCATTAAACCGGGCTCATTTGTAACATCTAAAACCTTCAAAAAATCATTCAACTTCATTATTGTTAGTGATTGGGGTTGGAATGGATTCAAACATCAGCAGGAAGTAGCCGACCAGATGGCAAAAACATCCGATAGTATTAATGCAAAATTTATTGTAAGCTGTGGTGATAATTTTCAGACCGCCGGTGTTGCATCAATCCAGGATCCCTTATGGTTATCTAATTTCGAAAATGTTTACAAAACACCTTCCCTTATGGTCGATTGGTACCCGGTGCTGGGCAACCACGATTATAAAGGAAACACGCAAGCTGAGATTGATTACTCTAAAATAAGCCGTCGCTGGCGTTTAACTGACCATTATTATACGTTTACCAAAAAGGTGAACGATTCGATTTCTGTTCGTTTGATTTTTCTCGATACACCTCCCTTTGTCGAGGAATACCAAAAAAATCCTGAAGGATACCCTGATGTGGCTAAACAAGACACTGCTAAAGAAATCAGATGGCTGAAAGATGTGCTGGCAAATTCTAAAGAACAATGGATACTGGTTTTTGGTCATCATCCGATTTATTCAGCCAGCAAAACGCACGGGAACACCAAAGAGATGATTGAACGTGTAAAACCTTTGCTCGAAAAATACCATGCCCAATTCTATTTCTGCGGACACGACCATGACTTTCAGCATTTGCACGAAAAAGGAGGTAAGGTGGAATACATTGTTACAGGTACGGGTGGTGAACCCCGTCCATGCAGTACTAACAATATGTCAGTATTCAGTGAGTCAGAACCTGGTTTTTCGATTGTTTCTTTGAATGCCGATAGTATTAGGTTATGCTTTGTAGGTATTAAGGGGAATTTAATTTACCGCTTTGGAAGAAGTTACAAATGAGAAAAATATGATAAGAGATATTGCTGAAGCAGATATCGCCAACCATGCTTATTTCATAAGGTATTTACATTCTGTTGTTTAAAAATATTATCTTGCTATCGGGATTTTTATAACATTCAAATTTGCAATTACTTCTTGAAAATAAAATAAACGGCAAGGATCAGGAAACAAAATCCGATAATATGATTTATTTTAAAAGGTTCATTTCTAAAAACTAAAAGGGTGAATATTGTAAATACAACTAAAGTAATTACTTCCTGAACCACTTTTAGCTGCCAAAGGTTAAATGGCCCACCATTTCCGGCAAATCCAATCCTGTTTGCCGGTACCATTAATGAATATTCGAAAAGAGCAATGCCCCAGCTTATGAATATGATACTTACCAGTCCTAAACTGCTGAACCAGCTCATTTGCTTAAACTTTAAGTGCCCATACCAGGCGATCGTCATAAACGAATTTGACAGGATGAGAAGTCCTATTGTAAATAAGGCTTTTTTCATGATGATAAGTTAAATTTTAGATAATATCGTTAAGTTCAAATCGTCCACAATAACCCTGTATATGTCATGATCCCTTTTTCGCCTGTAATGCTTTGTCCTGCCGAAAAGATGAAATGAAACTTCTCGCTGAAATTTATAAAACCGCCCAGATTGAATCCTAAATAGCCTTTACTATTCTGTGTTGCAGCAGTTTTGTAAAATAGTTCCCCACCCAAAGTAACCTTATCTGTAAAATCATATTGAGCCTCCCATCCAACGAATTGCCAATTTCGGTTGTTAATGCCCGGATTAAAACAGTAACCACCACCTCCGTATGTTGTTAACTTTTTCCAGGATTTCTGAAACCAAACAGGTAAAAAACATTGAAGGCGATTGTTACTGAAATTTTCATTTTGAATAGTTGGGATCTGAAAAACAGGAAACAGGCCCGCCTGAATTTTGTTTTTCTCCAGATTCAGAAAACGGATTTTTACACCAAGCTCGGTATTTCCATATCCATAATCGAATTTGTTGCCTTCATTAAGGTAGTTTAATGGTATCAGAAGATGTAGTTGTACATTCCGGATCACACCATAATTTATTTCAAAATGAGGTAAGGTACCCGACTTTGAACCTGATTGAAAGTAATCAATTGAAGAAAGATAGAATTCCCAATGTTTAAAAGAAACCGGTTCGGGATCATCCGTATTAAAGGGAGGCCCTGCAAAAACAGGAGATATCAGCAATAAAAATAATCCGGGAATTAATAATATGGTTTTTCTGAATTCCATTTGCAAAGTAGCTCAATTATTGTACCAACAGGAATATGCTTCAGATTCAGAAATTTTAAAAAATCTACCTTTTGAACCTGACAGCAGGTTTAATAAAATAAAAAATCAGGTATGAGCGATCGGAGGTAAATGTCAGATTTTATTAAGCAAACCATTTCCAATCAATTCAGTACCTTTGTGAACTTTTATAAGACTTTAAATTTCTTATAGTTATACGATTAGTTTAAAAATATTAAATGATAACAGTATCAAACCTTGGTGTTCAGTTTGGGAAACGTAAATTATTTCAGGATGTGACTATGAAATTTAATCCGGGTAATTGTTACGGAATAATCGGGGCAAATGGATCTGGAAAATCTACTTTTCTGAAGCTGCTTTATGGCGAAGTGGAAAGCACCAAAGGATCGGTAACATTCGGACAGGGCGAGCGGGTTTCTGTGTTGAAACAAAATCACAATGAATTTGACGACTGTCTTGTGATTAATACGGTTTTAATGGGACATACAGAATTGTGGGACATTATGAATGAAAAGGACAGCCTGTATGCCAAACCCGATTTTTCGGATAAAGATGGGATCAGGGTTTCGGAACTGGAAGGTAAATTTGCCGAAATGGACGGATGGAATGCCGAGAGTAATGCTGCCAGCCTGTTAAGCGGTTTGGGAGTTAAAGAAGAGCATCACTTAAAGTTTATGAGGGAGCTAACCGGGAAAGACAAGGTTAAAGTGCTTTTAGCACAGGCATTGTTTGATAAACCCGATAATCTTTTACTCGATGAACCCACGAATGACCTGGATCTCGAAACCATCGACTGGCTCGAAAACTATCTTACAAATTTCGAAAATACGGTTTTGGTTGTATCACACAACCGTCACTTTTTAGATTCAATCTGTACCCATATTGTCGACATCGATTTTAGCAGGGTTCAGCTATTTGCGGGAAATTACAGCTTTTGGTACGAATCGAGTCAGCTGGCTTTAAGACAGCAATTGTCGCAAAACAAAAAGGCCGAGGAAAAGAAAAAAGAACTGCTGGAGTTTATTGCCCGATTTAGTGCCAATGTTGCTAAGTCGAAACAAACAACCAGTCGTAAAAAAATGATTGCCAAGCTCAATATTGAAGAAATACAGCCCTCTACCCGAAAATATCCGGGCATCATTTTTATCCCCGGAAGGGAACCAGGCAATAATATCCTGGAAGTGAAGGAACTTACCAAAACGGTTGAAGGCAAGTTGTTGTTTAAAGACCTCAGTTTTACCATACATAAAAATGATAAAATCGTTTTCCTTTCCAGGGATACCCGTTCCATGACGGTATTTTTTGAGATCATTAAAGGGCATGAGCATCCCGACAAAGGAACGTTTCAGTGGGGTCAAACCATTGTAAAAGCTTATCTGCCATTAGAAAACGAGAAGTTTTTCGAAAATGACCTGACCCTGGTGGATTGGCTGGGCCAGTTTTCTGAAGATACAAGTGAATCATTTCTCAGGGGTTATTTAGGCAAGATGCTCTTTTCGGGGGATGAAATTTACAAAAAGGCTGCTGTGCTATCCGGAGGTGAAAAAGTACGATGCATGATTGCACGCATGATGATACGTAATGCAAATGTGATGATACTGGATACGCCAACCAATCATCTCGACCTCGAATCAATTCAGGCATTCAATAACACACTTGTAAAGTTTAAGGGGAATATCCTGATGTCGTCACATGACCATGAGTTTATTCAAACCGTTTGTAACAGGATTATTGAAATAGGTCCTAAAGGCTTTATTGACAGGCATATGGATTACGACGATTATATCAGCGACGAAAAATTGAAAGGAATAAGGAATAAGTTGTATTAGATAATTGCTGGTAATGAGTTACTAATCAATAGAAAAAAAGCAGCCACTGATTTCACGGATTGTTTTTTTAATTCCAACCTTTTCAATTTCAAATATTCATTCCCAAAATCAATAATTTGACCTGCTTTTAGTTTATTATCATCAATTAAATTTATCATCCGTGAAATCCGTGGCTAACATTTCTTAATTGGTTAATAAACTGCTGAACAGTAACATTAATGAAATGTTTCCAGATATAAATCCTCTACTTTTTTTCTAGCCCAGGGGGTTTTGCGTAAAAACGTCAAGCTTGATTTGATGCTTGGGTTTTCATAAAAACATCTGACTTTGATCCTGGCGTATAAACCATCCCATCCATAATGTTCAAACAGATATATCATGATCATTTCTAATGTTTTTCCATACAGGGGGTTGTTTGGTTGCGTTGTCATTGTATTATTATTTAGTTATTTTTTCAACCGGCGAGTGAAACACCAATTAACATTCCAATTCCATAAGTAACTGCTGCAGCAGCCAATCCGAATAAGACATGCCGGAAACCCGAAAAAAGAATGCTTTTCCCTGTATATAAAGTGATGGCAGATCCTATCAGAAACAATGCAACTGCACTGTCTGCCATGCAAAAATAGATGGCTGTTTTGCCCCGGGTAAAAAAGAAAGGTATCACCGGAATTATGGCTCCTGTGATAAACAATATAAAGGAAGCTATGGCAGCTTCCCATGCCGATCCGCCTAATTCATCTTTATCAATGCCAAGTTCTTCAATAATCAGGGCATCCAGTGCAGTTTCCTTAGTCTGAAATACTTTTTCTGCCAGGTTGTTAGCGGTTTTTGCATCCATTCCTTTCGCCTGGTACATCAAGGCTAATTCCCTTTGTTCATCTTCGGGTGATGTTTCCAATTCTTCCGTTTCAAGGGCAATTTGCTGTAAATGAAGTTCTCTCGAGCTTTGTACCGATAACCATTCGCCTAAAGCCATAGATATTGCTCCTGCCAGCAATCCTGCAAGTCCGGTCAACAGGATGGTTTTATTTGCAGCTGTTGCACCTGCCATACCCATTACCAAACTCATATTCGATACAAGTCCGTCATTTGCCCCTAAAACGGCTGCCCTTAATGCATTCCCACCAACCGATTTGTGCCGCCCCTCGAATTTTGACATGATACCACCGGAAAAGTTAGCAGAGCTATTATTACTAACAGCTTCAATTATTTTTAGATGGTTATGCTCATATCCGGAAAGTTTTTCACCTTTCTTTAACTTGTCCTTAATAGTTGATTTGGCTACTTCCCTTTCAACCCCGGTTAATCCGCTGATGATAGAACTATAACCAAATAACTTTCCTAATTTTAGCTGAATTTTAGCTCTTGTGGTTGGATTGGGTTTTTTAAAATCCGGTTGGGTTTTAATAATAACATTAAAGATTGTGTCTGCATGTCCGGTTTCAATTTCACTAAGAGCAATAAGAACCTTTTTCAGGTTTTCGTCCTTTTGAATTCGGGATATGCGTTCATACAAGAAAGACATGTCAACTTCAACCTGAATTTGTTTTTGTAATTTAATGAGTTTCATTGTTCTGGATTATATATTGAATACTGATAAATGTCGATTATTGTTTTTCGACAAATCAAAATTACAAAAATCAATGAACAAGATTATTAAATATGCCTCCATTTTCCCAGTAGAAGTAAGATAATACGTGCTTCATAAAGCTAATGCTTCAAAAAGTAATAAATTAAAGGGGAAGAAATTCTATATTGAATAAACGATAAAGTTTGACAAGAACAAATTACGATGATTTTTGAAAAAAGTCTTAAAATAAATTTCTTTTTAATCTGTTATTGGCGCAGATTTAATTTTGAAGTTGTAAAATAATTAATTGCCTTTATTGTTCCGATTAATCAAGTTTATTTAAATTCATCAGAATCATTTGCAACTTCTTTCCATGCAAGGCAATAAATGGATTATCATGTAATTAATCTGGGTTATTTGTATTATTCAGCCAGAGTAACGCCAATTAACATGCCTATTCCATATGTAATGGCTGCTGCGACCAAGCCAAACAATACTTGACGGGAGCCCGAAAAAAGTACGCTTTTCCCGGTATATAAAGTTATGGCAGATCCCAATAAAAAAAGACCTGCTGAACTGCCA
>Ga0182027_10004941_pt1 | contig 20467 bp, 16 predicted proteins | sample 712E1DmetaG_FD_121300 | JGI IMG/M metagenome (GOLD analysis project Ga0182027, IMG submission 121300) | Permafrost microbial communities from Stordalen Mire, Sweden - 712E1D metaG (Illumina Assembly) | ecosystem: Environmental > Terrestrial > Soil > Wetlands > Permafrost | place: Sweden...
CAGATTTTTTTAGCAAGGAGAAACCTGATTATGTTATTCTGGCAGCAGCAAAAGTGGGTGGAATATTGTCAAATAACAAATACAGGGCACAATTTATATATGAAAATCTAATGATTCAGAACAACATAATCCACCAGAGTTATGTTAATGGCGTTAAAAAATTATTATTTCTCGGCAGTTCATGTATTTATCCCGCAAATTGCCCCCAACCGATAAAAGAAGAGTACTTATTAACGGGAGAGCTGGAGTATACAAATGAACCTTATGCTGTTGCTAAAATTTCGGGTATTAAGATGTGCGAATCGTACAACATTCAGTATGGCACTAATTTTATTTCAGTGATGCCAACAAACCTCTATGGCCCGAATGACAACTATAACCTGGAAACTTCTCATGTGCTTCCGGCTCTGATCAGAAAAATGCATCTTGGCAAATGTCTCGAAAATAACGATTGGGAGTCGATAAGGAAAGATTTCAAAAAATACCCTGTTGAAGGTGTGGATGATAAATTTCCCGATTCAGATATAATGGCAAAGCTGGCGAAATATGGAATTCAAATTTTAGATTCTACCGCGAACCACAGACCGCAAACCGCATACCCAGTTTCGATTTCACTATGGGGAACCGGAAACCCTTACCGTGAGTTTTTATACGTTGATGACCTTGCAGACGCTTGCGTATTTCTGATGGAAAATATTGACTTTAATGATTTAAAGCCTCAGAAGGGACAACTTCTAAACACCCACATCAATATCGGAACCGGGAAAGATCTTACCATTAAGGAACTTGCAGAGTCTGTGATAAATATTGTCGGATTTAAAGGCCAATTGAGCTGGGATAGTTCTAAACCTGACGGCACTTACCGCAAACTACTCGACGTTTCCAAAATTAACCGGTTAGGATGGAAAGAAAAAATCAGACTGGAAGACGGCATAAAAATGATCTACTATATGTATATTAAATAACTATCACCTAAATTTTAATAAATAATTTTTATCTTTTGTTTTGGTAACTTTGATAGAAATTCATAATGATCATTTGATATTTTTGGTAAATAAGTAATAATATGTTTTAAAATGAAAGTAGTCATTTTAGCTGGCGGACTCGGGACACGAATTAGCGAAGAAACTGATTTAAGACCAAAACCTATGATTGAAATAGGAGGAAAGCCTATCCTGTGGCACATTATGAAAATTTACTCATCTTTTGGTTATAATGATTTTATAATCTGTTGCGGCTACAAGGGATATTTTATTAAAGAATATTTTGCTAACTATTTTTTACATCAGGCAGATGTGACTCTTGATCTTCAGAAAAACTCTCTGGAAGTGCATCAATCCAAAGCCGAACCGTGGAAAATAACAATGGTGGATACTGGTATAAATACAATGACAGGGGGAAGGATTAAACAGATAAAGAAATATATTGATGGAACTTTTTTGCTTACCTACGGGGATGGTGTAGGTAATGTCGACATTAAGGCTCTGATTGATTTTCACAGAAAGAATAACAAAAAAGCTACTGTTACTGTTGTTCAGCCCTCTGGCCGATTCGGATCCATACAGTTCGATAATAATGACGAAGTAAAAGTTTTTGCATTTCAGGAAAAACCCAAAGGTGACGGAGCCTGGATAAATGGAGGTTTTTTTGTGTGTGAACCTGAAGTTTTCGACGAGATAGATGACGATAAGACCATTTGGGAGCGGAAACCCCTTGAGAATCTGGCTGCAAAAGGTGAACTTGTCGCATACCGTCATTATGGGTTCTGGAGGCCAATGGACACTCTTCGTGACAAAACTGACCTTGAAGAAATGTGGAATTCAGGAGACGCAAAATGGAAACTATGGTAAATAAAGCATTCTGGAAAAGCAAGAAAGTTCTGATTACCGGACATACCGGTTTTAAAGGAAGCTGGCTCTCTATCCTGCTTAATTGGCTGGAAGCTGATGTGCATGGATATTCTTTAGATCCTCCGACGAGTCCCAGTTTATATGAACTGGCTAAAGTTGATAAACTATTGGATTCTACAATAGGCGATATCAGGGATTTTAAATTGCTTCAAAAAACAATAAAAAAAGTTAAACCTGAGGTAGTTATACATTTGGCTGCTCAGCCTCTTGTCATGGAATCTTACAGAAACCCCCGGGAAACCTATGAAATAAATGTTATGGGTACTGTGAATCTGCTTGATGCAATCAGACTGGAACATGGCATAAAGGCAATTCTTAATGTAACTTCAGATAAATGTTATGAAAACAAGGAATGGCTTTGGGGATACCGGGAAAATGAACCAATGGGCGGATATGATCCTTATTCCAATAGCAAAGGTTGTTCTGAGTTAGTAACATCTTCTTTTAGGACTTCATTTTTTAATCCCAATGATTATTCTAAACATGGCGTAGCCTTAGCCTCTGCCCGTGCCGGAAATGTCCTCGGAGGAGGGGATTGGGCTCAGGACAGGCTTATTCCCGACTTTTTCAGGGCAATAATACGCGGTGAGAAATTGAAAATAAGAAGCCCTTATGCTATCCGACCTTGGCAGCATGTTGTTGATCCATTATCAGGTTATCTTATGCTCTGTGAAAAACTCTGTTCTAACGGTCCTGAGTACACCGGGGGATGGAATTTCGGGGCTGATATCAATGATGCCAGAAATGTAGAATGGATTGTCAGCAGAATTTGTGAGTTATGGAGTAATGATGCTGTATACGAAGTAGATAATGCGATTCGGCCTCATGAGGCAAATTACCTGAAATTAGATTGCACCAAAGCAAGAACTCTTTTGAGCTGGAATCCAAAATGGAATGTTGAAACCACATTAGAAATGGTTGTCGATTGGTATAAGCTTTACCATAATAATGCTGATATGAGAAATGCGTGTGTCCATCAGATTGAACAATATTTCATGAATAACAAGTAACAATATTTTACATACCTAATTTTTATGAGTGATTTTAAGTCAATTAGAAAAGATATTGTATTAAAAACAATCGAATATTATAAAGCAAGATTTATAAAAGCTGGTTTTGTACCGGGTAAATCGAGGATTAATTATGCCGGGAGAGTATTTGATCAGGACGAACTGGTAAATGCAGTTGAAGCTTCGCTCGATTTTTGGCTGACTGAAGGCAGGTTTTCCGAATCATTTGCCGAGAAAATAGCAGAGTTCTTAGGCATTGAACATGTTCTTCTCACGAACTCAGGTTCTTCTGCAAATCTTCTTGCCCTCTCAGCATTAACTTCAGAGAAACTTGGAGAAAAAAGATTGAGACCGGGAGACGAAGTAATTTCTGTTGCGGCTGGCTTCCCGGCAACAGTAACACCAATTATTCAGCTGGGCTTGGTCCCTGTTTTCGTTGACGTAACAATGCCAACCTACAACATTGATATTGCTATGATGCGAAAAGCAATTACTCATAAGACAAAATGTATATTTATTGCTCATACTCTCGGAAATCCTTTCGACATTTCATCAGTTATGAAGCTTGCTGATGAATACAATTTGTGGGTAATTGAAGACAATTGCGATGCATTCGGAAGTGAATATAATGGCAGAAAAACAGGTACATTTGGACACCTTTCAACAATCTCTTTTTATCCTGCACACCACATCACAACAGGAGAAGGAGGTGCTATCTGCACTAACGACCATCTGTTAGCTCAGCTCGTCCGCGCTTTTCGCGACTGGGGGCGTGATTGTTATTGCACCGGAGGTGAAAATAATACGTGCGGTAAACGATTTTCTCAACAGTTTGGTAATCTTCCTGCCGGATTTGATCATAAATATGTCTATTCCGAAATAGGATATAATCTGAAAATGACAGATATTCAGGCTGCGATTGGCTCAGCTCAGATTGGCAAACTTCCTGATTTCTGTAAACGGCGGAAAGAGAACTTCAATGAATGGGTAAGGATATTTTCGAGATACCCTGAATATTTCTTAATACCTCAAGCAACTGAAGGTTCAAATCCGGCTTGGTTCGCCTTTATTGTGACACTCAAAATAAATGTGCCATTTACACGTGATGAAATCACATTGTATTTTAGTAACAATCTGATTGAAACCCGAAACTTGTTTGCCGGAAATATTACCAAACAACCCGGTTTTATAAACCATGAGTGGAGGATTGCTGACAATCTTGAAAACACAGATATAATAATGAACAATACTTTTTTTCTTGGAACATATCCTGGATTGACCAAGGAAATGTTTGATTATACGGAAAAAGTCTTAAGTGATTTTATTCATGATAAAATCAAATAGAAGAATCTATTGCGCGTTTATCAATCAAAGGATATTTTTAACTATGCTGGCTAAAAAGTATCTGTCAAGGGTAGTATCAATTAAAAATCATTTTGAAGGTATATATACTTTGGAATTCGAATCGCTAAACGGGAAATTTAAGTACCATCCTGGGCAATTTCTTCATCTGGCTATAGATTCTCAATATGATGGTTCTGATCAGTGGCCGGAGTCAAGATGCTTTTCTATGCAAAGCAATCCGCTCGAACCAACGATTAAAATTACATATTCGGTCAAAGGCAAGTTTACCAGGAACATGGTGAATACAATTAAAGTTGGCTCTGAGGTGTGGCTTAAACTTCCTTATGGTGATCTGTTCTCGCAGAATCATAACAAAATATGTACTGTATTTATTGCAGGAGGTACAGGGATCACACCCTTCCTTTCATTATTTTCTCATGATTCATTTAAAGATTATATAAATCCACGAATCTACTTGGGATTCAAATCACAAGCTTATAACATTTACACTGAAGCCCTTACTAATTTGAAATCTGAGGAATTGAAAATTTACTATGAAGATGTTGATGGATTCATTAATATCAATTCTATTTTTAATGAAAACGGTACAGCAAATGATTATTTTATCTCAGGCCCGCCGGAAATGATAAAGAGTTTTAAACACGATTTAATTACCAAAGGAGTATCTCCGAATAAGATATTAACGGATGAATGGAATTAAAGATCTCATTACAAAGCTTATCAGGATTTGGAATTATTGTTTTTGGATTTGATCCTTTTAAAAAAAATTAACATGAATAATTTAAACTCTGATAGATTCTACATTTTTGATGCAGGAAGGTCGGCGAAACTGGTAAGGTCGGTTATTGAAAAAAATAGCAAAAAGGTGGTTTCTTTTTTGACTTAAAAAAATGCTTCAGAGGCTGACAGTGATTGATGCATCGCAAAAATATGGGAAATTAGATACTGTATTATACTGTGTTCCAAAAAAGAAATTTTAGATGATCTCATTAGTTGATAAAGAATATATTTCAGGCAAATTTGGTGCTAACCTGCTTCCTCTGAAGAATGCTAATATTTTTATAACCGGAGCTACAGGTTTTTTTGGAAAATGGATGCTTGAGTCTTTATTATATTTTAACAGGGAACTGGATTTAAATACGAAAATTTACGCATTGTCAAGAGATCCTGAGAAATTTATGGCCAAATTTCCTTTATATAAAAAAGAATGCATAATCTGGTTGATAGGGGATATCAAATCATTTGAGTTTCCGGAAGAAAAGTTCGATTATATTATTCATGCTGCCACCGACTCTGATGCAAAACTCAATTCTGAAAGCCCCTTAATTATGTTGGATACAATTAATGAGGGTACCAGAAGAGTCTTGGAATTCGCAAAAAATCAATCAGGATTAAAAGCTTTGCTCTTCACGAGTTCAGGGGCCGTTTATGGTCAACCACCAGAAAAAGTGAGGTTCATGAAAGAGAGTGATAGTTTCTATGTAGATCTGAACAATCCTGGCTCTGCTTATGCCGAAGGAAAAAGATTGGCAGAATTATATTGTTCAATTTATGCAAAACATTATAATGTTCCTGTAATAATAGCGAGATGTTTTGCATTTGTCGGTCCACATTTACCTTTGGAGAAGCATTATGCTATCGGGAATTTTATTAATGATGGGCTAAACGGGCGAAATATCGCAATATCAGGAGATGGAAAGCCACTTCGATCTTATATGTATGCAGCCGACCTCGTCGTATGGCTTTTGACACTTCTTCTTAAAGGAAAGATAGGTGAAGCATATAATGTGGGATCGGATATTCCAATATCAATAGCTGAATTAGCTTTAAAAATTGCTGAATTATTTCCTGGGATTTCTGTCAATATATTAAATCAGAATCGTGCGACTGACCGAAATCAAAATTATGTTCCGGATGTTTCAAAATTCAAAAATAAGTTTGAACTTAATCAAAATATTGGTTTGGAAATAGCTATTCAAAGAACGATTGAGTATTATAAAAACAATAAAGAAGGATGATCAAGGTATCAGATTATATAGCTAAAAGGTTGACCGAGCACGGAATTAGTGATGTTTTTATGATTTCCGGGGGTGGAGCCATGCATCTTAATGATTCATTAGGAAATCATCCGAAATTAAAATACTGGACTAACCATCATGAACAGGCATGCGCAATTGCCGCAGAGGGTTATTATAGGGTTCTTGGCAGAATGGCAGTGGTAAATGTCACCTCTGGTCCCGGAGGGCTTAATTGCCTGACTGGCGTTATGGGTCAATGGACCGATTCTATACCAGTATTATATATTTCCGGACAAGTAAAATACGAAACTACTACCTATTCATGTAAGGGAATAGGATTAAGACAACTCGGTGATCAGGAGATAGATATTATTAGTGTCGTGAAATCATTAACCAAATATTCGGTATTGCTTGATGATCCTTATGATGTTAAAAGGGTGATCGACAAAGCGATCTTCATTGCTAATAATGGAAGAAAAGGACCAGTATGGATCGATATTCCATTAAATGTTCAAGCGGCAACGATCGATGAAACAATACTAAAAGAATACGATTCTGCAGAAGATAGTCCTTCTGCAAATAATGCGGAACTTATTGAAAAAGTTAATGAAGTTATTAAACAGCTTTTAAACTCAAAACGGCCTGTAATAATTGCAGGACATGGAATTCGCTTATCAGGAAGTTTGTATGCTTTCAGACAACTTCTTGAAAATATGGCGATTCCGGTTGTAACAACATTTAATGGGATTGATCTGATTTCTACAGATCATCCTAATTATGCCGGAAGGATTGGAACACTTGGAAATCGCTCTGGTAATTTTACACTTCAGAACGCTGATTTGATATTATGTCTTGGCTCGAGAAATAATATAAGACAGGCTAGCTATAATTGGCAGAACTTTGCTCATAAAGCGATAAAGATAATTGTAGATATTGATCAGGCTGAATTGCTTAAACCAACAGTAAAACCAGATATTCCTATTCTGGCTGATATAAAAAGTTTTTGTGAAAACCTATTAGTTCGCATGAGTAAGGAGAGCCTCCCTGATTTTTCGAAATGGATGAAATGGACAAAAGAGAGACTTCAGAAATATCCATCAGTTCTGCCTGAATATAAAGACTCCAAATCTATTCACCCCTATTATTTCGTCGAACGACTTACGGAATTATTAGATTCGGATAGTATTCTGGTAGCGGGTAACGGTACAGCATGCGTTGCTGCTTTTCAAGCGGCCATTGTGAAAGAAGGACAACGAATGTTTTGGAATTCAGGGTGTGCAGCTATGGGATATGATTTACCGGCTGCTATTGGAGCCAGCATTGCAATGGGTGGAAAGGAAGTTATCTGTCTGGCTGGTGATGGAAGTATACAGATGAACATTCAGGAGTTACAGACTTTAGTACAGTATAATCTTCCAATAAAGATTTTCTATCTGAATAATGCAGGATATATCTCAATAAAGCAAACACAGGATAACTTTTTCGAAGGGAGGAGGGTCGCTTGTGATAAATCGAGTGGCGTAAGTTTTCCGAATATTATTGAACTTGCAAAAGCATATAACTTACCATCTGCTTCAATGTCCGCAACCGATGATATTGTAAACAAATTAAAAAAAATACTATGTCAGTCAGGTCCGGTTCTGTGCGAAGTAGTCCTTAAGCATAATTACATTTTCAGTCCCAAGGTCTCTTCTGAAAAATTACCGGATGGCAGAATGATTTCCAAACCGTTGGAAGATATGTTCCCATTTCTTGACAGGGATGAGTATAATTCAAATTTAGTTTGACATACAACTTTAATTATGAATCCACGAGAAAAAAGAATGGTAGATACCTTAAAGGATCTTAAAGAGAATCATCATGTTGTTGGTATTAAGGCAGAATTTGAGGCTGAAGGTACCCGTATGGAGGAAGCGCTCCGTTTAAAAGAAGTAATAACTAAAGCCGGTCTTGATATGACGATTAAAATCGGTGGCTGTGAAGCAATAAAGGATATGTTTGATGCCAGGTCAATTGGGGTAACAAGGATTGTTGCTCCCATGATCGAATCTCAGTATGCATTGAAAAAGTATCTTCAGGCGACACATCTGGTTTTCCCTTCAGTTGAATGGGATTGTGTAAATTTTTTAATCAATGTTGAAACTATTTCTGCTGTCGCCGTTTTTGACAAGATGCTTCAACTTCCCGAAGTTGGTGAATTAAAAGGAGTCGTTTTAGGCCGGGTTGATATGACGGGTTCCATGGGATTATCGCGTGACAATATTAATGATGAGCCGGTTTTCAGCATTGCACAAGAGGTTTTTACTAAAGCAAGAAGGAAAAATATGGAATGTGTTATAGGAGGAGGAGTGTCTGCCTTTTCGCTACCATTTTTCCGAAAACTTCCTTCATATGCAACACTTGATTCTTATGAAACAAGAAAGGTGATTTTCAAATGCCCTGAAGCATTATCAGAAAAAGCTGAGGGTGGAATTCTGAAAGCAGTCGGGTTTGAATTAATGTGGCTGAAAAATAAAAGAGATTTCTATAAACTGATTTTTGAAGAAGATCTTATAAGAATTGAAATGTTAGAAAAACGGTATGAAAAACTAATCCAAGATGCAGGCGGAAGTGCTAAATAATCACGATATTAAAGTTCTTATTACCGGAGCTAGCCGAGGTATAGGATTATCCATAGCAACTCTATTTAAAGAATATGGATATTCAGTCATTACTCCGACTCGTTCTGAGCTTGACCTTTCGGATGTTGGCTCAGTCAGAAATTATGTCAGTCTTCATACAAATGACATCAGCATATTAATAAATAATGCTGGGATAAATCCTTTGCAAGGAATACTGGATATAACATATGAAGACTATATGGAAGTGTTTCAAACCAATTTATTTTCAGTACTTGAGTTAATTAAGTGGTGTGTCCCTTTTTGGCAGAAGAAACTGAATGGTCATGTTATAAATATCAGTTCAATTTGGGGAAGCATTTCAAAGCCAAAAAGATTGCTTTATGGCGCCACAAAAAGTGCTTTGAACAACATAACAAAGAACCTTGCTTTAGAACTTGGGGAATACAATGTGCTGGTCAACGCAATAGCTCCCGGTTTCATAAATACAGAACTTACAAGATTAAATAATTCATTTGCTGAACTTGAAAAGATCAAACAACAAATTCCTTTGAAAAGACTGGCTGAACCTCTTGAAGTGGCTAAATTGGCCTTTTTTCTAGGTACTCAGAATTCATTTATTACAGGACAAACAATACATATTGACGGAGGATATATATGTCAATGAAAGATATCACAATTCATTCGATTTTTGGTGATTATAAGGTTGTCTTTGATGAGCAACTCAGCTCACTCTCATCCTTTTTGGAAGACTCTACTGTAGTGTTTATTATTGATGAGAAAGTTTTTAAATTGTACACACAGTTGTTTAATACCATCTCACCTCAGAGGTTAATTTTAATCAAAGCGAATGAAAGGAACAAAAGCTACCTTTCAATGGTTAAGATCTATGAGATACTTACTTCTTTCCAGGCAAAGCGTAATCTTACCCTTGTTGGCATTGGAGGTGGAATTATTCAGGACATCTCCGGATTCATTGCCTCAACCTTATACAGGGGAATTAAATGGATATACTGTCCTACCACTTTGTTGGCTCAGTCAGATAGCTGTATTGGAGCAAAAACTTCGTTGAATTTTGGTAAGTATAAAAATTTAATTGGTACTTTTTACCCTCCCGAGAGGGTTCTCCTTTCGACAAAGTTTTTGACTACACTTTCTCGAAAGGATTTTTATAGCGGTATGGGAGAGATAGTAAAATTATTTCTAATTGACGGTGAAAACTCATTAAACTATTTCAAAAGTCAGCTATCTCGTAATGAAATCGATCTTAGAAATAACATTGATGAATTATTGATGCGATCTTTACTTATAAAAAAACGTTATATTGAAGAAGATGAGTTTGATAAAGGGATCAGAAATATTTTGAACTTCGGACATTGCATCGGACATGCGATTGAAAGCGTTACAAATTACGCAATTCCTCATGGTCAGGCAGTTACCTTAGGGATGATCTGGGCGAATATTATTTCAGAAAGCAGTCAAATGCTTTCAAATGAAAAAAAGGAAATGATTTACAATACATTTTTAAAAAACAATCATACTATTTCTGAAAAATTAATTTCGTTTGATTCCGGCTCTATCATTTCTGCTATGAAAAAAGATAAAAAAAGAGTAGGTGACGATCTTGCCATAATCCTTCTAAGCGAAAACTTTAAGTTCAATAGCAAAAAAGATTTGAAGGCAGAAATGATTACTAAAACCTATGATGAGTTTGTTTCTTTACTTTGATGTTTAAAACAATATCGAATGTGATGTTTTCAGTTTGAGCAGAAATATGTTCCTGATTTTCCATACTAATAAATACTCATCTTTTTTCATTCAACTTTCAATCACCAATTCTGTTTTATTAAATGCCAGCAGTTCAGCTATTTATCGCAACGCACAATAGACCTCGAGTAGTAATGAATGCAATACAGTCAGCTTTGAATCAAGATTTTGATTCATTTGAAGTGATTGTATCTGATAATTCCTCAAATGAAGAAACAGAAGAAATCATTAAGCCTCTTGTTGACGATAGATTAATTTATAGGCGTCGAATACCAATACTTTCACCTGCAGATCATTTTAATGCAATACTTAACGATGTTACTTCTGACTATTTCATGATTTTCCACGATGATGACATTATGTATTCCAATATGCTTTCGAAATTATATGAAAATATTATTTCAAATAAAGACATCATTGCGGTAGGTGCGAATGCTAAAATTATAACGCCAAACATTTTTCCGAACAGAGTGATGTTAAAAAATAAAAATAAAAATTTAATAGTAGGCAGCCGAGATCAAATGGCGCATCAATATTTAATTAAAAGAGGAATTGCACCTTTTCCCTCTTATCTTTACAGTACTGAAGTAGCAAAGAAACTAAGATTTAATCCTGATCATGGTGGTAAGCATAGTGATGTGGCATTTTTGATGGACATTGCTTCAATGAGAAAGGTTCTTATGTTAATTGAACCTCTGATGGATTATTGCATCAACCCTGGTCAAGACAGCAAGACAAATGAGTTTTTACATAGGATAAAGCTCATAAACTTTATAACAAAGACAACAGATTATAAAAATAATTCATACTTGATTAAAAGATTCAGAATTGTCAATCTATATTATGAATTAATCCAGGATAGGAAAACTAATCGTCAAATTTCTGGTAAAAGACGTTTGAAAATTTTAAAACTGATTTTTAAGGTTTCTCCAATGGATTTTTTCCCCCGGGCAATTTTCCGTTTGATTCTTGACCTGTAGGAATCAACTAAATAATTAGGAATAAAGCTCTCAATCCAGTTTTTCCAATTGTCTATAAATTAATTAGGTTCTTCAATTGCAACATTAAGAATAGAAATTGTATGCAGGATATAAAGATTATCTATGACTCCTCAGGTATTGATTTGTGGGATAATCATGTTTTTAATTATGACGTAGCCTGTATGACAGATGCCATTCCTTTATATCTATTGGCTGAAGAGTTAAAAAGTCTTGGATATAAGGTTATGACTGCAGATGTTTTCCTGAAATCAGGCGATTATGGAGGACTAAACTTTCTTGTTACCGAAGCTGAAACACGATATACTCGGTTACTTATATCGCGTGGATGCATTCCGGCTATATGCTATTGCGCAGAATCTCCTTTAGTTATCCCTAAATATTATAATAGACTAATTACTAAAGCAGGGAAATTCAAACACAGTTATTTATACAGGGGGGCAAACGACAGTTTCTCTTCGGGAACTAACAAAAAACATACATACTTCTGGACAAATGCAAAAAACAGTATTAATACTGACATACCATGGGGACAAAGGAAGTTTTTAACCCTTATAAATGGTAACAGACATTCTGCAAAGCCAACTTCCGTAAAGAAAATATCTGATTTAAAAACCTGGGTAAAAATTATATTAAAATATTGTCTAAATTGGAAAGCATTTCACTCTTTTCCGGGAGATTTACCTGATCTATATAATATCAGGATAAAAGCATTGTTGTATTTTTCTCGAAATGAGAATTTCCATTTATATGGCCAGGGATGGAATGATAATATCTTGGGTTTATCGAAAAAAGAGCAACAAATGATTCGTAATTCTTATCGCGGCAAATTTCCACGTGGAAATGCAAATAAACATGAGATATTAAAAAACTACAAATTTGCTCTTTGTTTTGAAAATACAATATTTCCCGGATATGTTACGGAAAAAATATTTGATTGTATTCTTTGTGGCGCCATACCAATATATTTTGGAGCACCAGATATTGATGAGTTTGTCCCCCGGGATATTTTCATAGATTTTAAAAAATTTAAAACCTTCGATGAATTGGAGCAGTTTCTGGTTTCCATGACTGTTGAAGAATCTAAAAGTTATCTTGATGCCGCTTACGATTTCGTAAATTCGTTCTCATACGAGAAATATTATCTAACTAGTTGGCAGAAAGACATTTTGCATTCATTAAAAGATGTCATTCAAGATACAAATGAACTTTAAATGATGAAATGGATTAACTTAACTTTCACCGAAAGGATTATCAATATTAAACAATCATTTCTTTCGAGTTTCAACATTAAAGGGACAAGAACAAAGAATGTTATGAAAGGCTCCTTTATTATGTTGCTCTCATCCATGATAGGGAACTTGACCCGGGTAGGTACAATAATGATTCTGTCACGGTACTATTCAAAAGAAGAATTTGGAATTTGGGCAACAATTACATCAACTGCTTCTGTAATTGCGTATGGAGATTTTGGAATTATTAATGCTCTCAGAAATAAATTAAGTCAGCTTATAGTGCTTGGAGAGAATGGATTGAATGAAGCAAAGAAATATTTTTATTCATCATTTATTTTTTTTATTTTTTTAAGTCTGTTCTTATCTTTTTTCGTACTAATTCTAAGCAGAATATTTTCTTTTGATGTACTATTTAAAACTGATAATGTATATCTAAAACATGAGGGAGTCTTAATAATTTTATGGGTTCAGTTTTTCTTTTTTATAGGTATCCCTCTTTCAATGGGGGTAGCATCATTTTTTTCCTTTCATGAGTCAAAATATTATGCTTTATTTACTACAATTCAGACTATTACATCATTTGTAATTGTAATTACCTTTTCAATATTAAATTTTTCAATTGTTGCCATATCCATAGGATATTTTGTTTCAAGTAACCTGATAAGTTTTGCAGGGACTTTGTATTTTCTGAAGCGACGACGATGGTATAGTTACACTTTTGTATATAAAGAATTTGTTTCTCAGCTAAAAGAACTTATAACTACCGGAATTAAATTTATGGGGGTTCAATTATCAAATAGTTTTTTGCAGAACGCCGGTACAATACTAGCAAGTTCTTTCCTCGGATTAAGTATTGCAGCTGAGTTTAATATGGTTCAAAAAATTTACGCTTTTTTTATAGGAATATATCAAAGTATATTTAATCCTATATGGGGAGGATATGCTGAAGCATCTGCGAAAAGTGACTGGAAATGGTGTAAAAAGACTTTAAACATTTCATTTCTGGCCTCAATAATTGTATTTACTATAATCATTATAGTCCTCTTTTTCTTTGGAAATTATTTTCTGTTATTCTTTGCCGGTAAGGGTTATATTTCAGAACAAATATTATTTTTACTTTTAGGGTCAACGTCATTGTTTTTTATTCTGTTTTCGACTGCCACTATTTTCCAAAATGCTACAAATAAAATTAATCTTTTACTCTTTTCAACAATGACGGCCTGTTTCTTGATCTTTCCATTAAGCAAATTATTTATGAAAAGATTTAATATTGAAGGTATTGCAATTTCAACTTCTATTATTTGGTTTGTTCTAACGTGTTTTTTGACATGGCAATCATATTATATTATTAATAAGCACTTAAAAAATCAAATCTAAATAGATAAATCTTTAGCTTAATTTTTGAATGATTAATCAAAGGGCACGTAAATTCTATTTTCCCATTATCTTTCTTTTAAGTTGGTTAGGGCTGACTATCTTTATATTTATTTTTGGCCCATATAGATATAAAATTACTAATTCATTTATTTTTTATACCTATTTGTTTCTCATACATATTTCTCTCTATCTTGGATATGTAAGGGGTCAGAGATCATTTGGCAGGGAGATGCGAGTCAAATTTGACTATTATAAATTCGTTGAAATTACTGTCATAATTTCTCTATTTTATTTTATCGCAAAATTAATTCTGACTTTTGGTGGTGATGTACGTCATTTCAGTGATACTTTTAGAAATGCATCTAAATCTTATATTAGCAGTACTCTTAAACATTCAAATCTGTTTTCATATTTAGATATATTTTTTGCTCCAATCTCATTAATTGCTATTACAAATACAATCTTTAACTATAAGAATTTACGAAAACAATTTAGATACAGTGTATACATTTTAATTTTATTTTCAATTGCTTCTTCAATTGGTTCGGCTACACGCAGCGGAATTGTACAGATTGCAATTATTTCTCTGGCAGCGTTTTCTTTGGGTATCTATAAAAAAAATATCATTCTTAGATATTATCATAAAGTTCTAATAATCTTTCTCGCAGCTGGTTTTGTTATTGGGTTTCTTATATATTCTGCCTTATTAACCAATACAAGGGGCAGCAAAATTATTATTAATCCATTAACACATGAACTTCCCAGAAAAGATTTTTTCTTGACTAAGTTAACATCACCTAAATTTCATCCTCTTATTAATAATATCTCTTTTTATACGTCACATTCTTATTATCGCTTAAATAAAGCGATGAACCTCCCTTTTAAAGGACTGGGTTTTGGTCTTACGAATTCATATTTTGTAATGGATAATATTGAGCAATTAACAGGCTGGTCTGAGCTTAAAGAGATTTCATATGGAGTAAGATTAGATAAAGAAATTGGAAGCAATTATGGTTTGTATTGGTCTACTTTTTATACATGGATTGCTTCAGATTTTACTTTTCCAGGGACTATTATAGTGGTATTCTTTATAGGGTATTTTTTTTCATTGGCTATGAAGGACTCTCTATATTACTCAAATCCACTTTCTGTAACTGTTTTTTGCACGCTCTTTTATTTTATATTCCATTTTGCATTTAATAATCCATTACAGGATGGACCAGGCCTCACCACAAGTTTTTTCACCCCTTTAATCTGGTTTATCTTGAGAAAAAGAAATAAATAATTATTAAATTATTTATAATCTTATGAGAAACATTCAAATCTGCCATGTGATTTCCTCAATTGATAAAAATTATGGAGGAAGTGCAGCGTTTGTTCAGTTGATATCAAATGAGCTGGTTAAATATAAAAAAGTAAGTATTGTAACAAATAAAAGTAATTGTCCATTAGATATAAATAACAGTGTGCAGATTTTTACGGCATCCACATCATTTCGAATACTGCAAGGTTATTCTGATGAATTAAAATCAATTTTAAATTGTATTGAAACCGATTTATTTCATGGCAATGGATTATGGCAATTTCCTGTGCATTTTATGGCACAGGTTGCGCGAAAGAAAAATGTCTCTTATATAATTTCACCACATGGAATGCTAGAACCCTGGGCATTGAATGCAGGCAAATGGAAAAAAAAAATGGCACTGTGGTTTTACCAGAACAAAGATTTAGCATTTGCCACCTGCATTCATGCTACCGCTCCAAAGGAAGCAGACAATATTCGTAGTTTGGGATTTAAAAACCCTATTGCAGTTATCCCTAATGGCATTGATTTATCTGAATTTCCATTCCCGGAAAAAAAGCAAGAAAAAGCGAAAAGTACTGTATTATTTCTTTCTCGCATTCATCCGAGTAAGGGTATTGAATTGTTGATAAAAGCTTGGGAATTTTTACCTGTAAGTTTAAGAAATGACTGGCAAATCAAGATTGCAGGCAATGGGGAGACTGAATATATCGCGTCATTACAGCAAATCATTAATAGTAAGAGACTGGAAAACGAAATATATATCGTTGGTCCACAATTTAACATGGATAAATTAAAATTATATCACGAGGCTGATTTGTTTGTTTTACCCTCGTATAGCGAAAATTTTGGTATTGTCGTCGCTGAAGCATTAGCTTGCTGCATTCCAGTAATCACAACTAAAGCAACTCCATGGGAAGAACTCAATACATATAACGCCGGTTGGTGGATTGAGATTGGTGCAGATTCCCTTGCTTCAACCATGCTTCAAGCTATACAGATGGATAATGCTAAAAGGAAACAAATGGGCCAAAATGGTCGCCAATTGATTGCAGAGAATTACTCTATTGAATTGGTCACCCTTAAAATGGTTGAATTATATGATTGGTCATTGGGAAAAGCAAAAAAACCTTCTTTTGTCCGCTTGGATTAGATTTATTAAAATATCAGGTTAGTTAAAGAGAATTATTTAATCAAAAGTAAAATGAATAAAATATTAATCACAGGAGCTTCCGGCTTCATTGGTTCAAATTTACTGCAATACTATGAGGATAAAGGATTTTATGTTGCCAATATTGATAAAGCACAGCCCAGAAGGAAAGAATATTCCAAAAACTGGAGAAAAATAAATATATTAGATTACAACGCTTTAGAAGCAGAGATAACATCCTTTCAACCCGAAATTGTTATTCATTTGGCTGCACGTACAGACTTAAATGGGAAAAAGCTGGTTGATTATGATTCAAATACTATAGGTACCCAAAATCTGATTAAGATATTAACTAAAGGTGAATCTGTAAAAAGAGTGATTTTTACTTCTTCAATGCTAGTCTGCAAACTGGGCTATATCCCCAAAAACGCTTCAGATTATGCTCCTTCCACTGCATATGGTGAAAGCAAAGTATTGATGGAAAAAATCATTCATCAATCACAACACTCATATGAATGGACAATAGTGCGCCCAACCTCAATCTGGGGTCCGTGGTTTGGAGAACCTTATCGTAATTTCTTTGAAATGATAATCAGAAATAGATATTTCCACATTGGCGGTAAATCTTGTACAAGAACTTATGGTTATGTTGAAAATCTTTTATACCAGATTGATTCTATTTTGAATGCACCTGTGGACCAATTTCAGGGAAAAGTATTCTATTTAGGAGACTATAACTCAACAAATATCAATAATTGGGCAAATGAAATTGCTTCAGAGCTGGGAATTATAATCAAAACAATCCCATATCCTTTGGTTAAGTTAGCTGCTTTAGGAGGAGATGTACTGAAATTTTTAAACATTTATTTCCCTATGTCCTCGTTTCGACTTAAAAATATGACAACAGACAATCCTATTGATCTTACAAATACTCTGACAATTGCTCCAAATTTGCCATTTTCAAGAATTGATGGAATAAAAAGAACACTATTCTGGCTTAAAAATACCAGGTAAAATTGGTCTGATTACTAGTTACAAAAAAAAAAACACTAATCTTTAGTTTTTGAGACTGCCGAGGGTTTAAATACACTTATAGATTCTGATTTTATACTATCAGTAAAAATTGGATCAGAGAAATGGTTATTGTTTTTGGATGACAAAAATTGGTTGTGGATGTTTTCTAGAAAAATATAAAATGTATCATAGGATCTCTATATAAGTTATTTAAAAGAATTGAGAAAACGGATCTATAGATCGCAAGGCATTTTGAAAACAAAATTGGAAAGTAATATCTAAAGGACCTTAATATTTATGAAGATTTTAGTTCTCTCTCAAGTATTTTACCCGGATAATGTCTCGGTCGCACAGCATTTGGCTGACTTATGCTTTAACTTGGCAAAAAAAGGACATGAAGTTAATGTGATTACCAGTCGATATCCTTATGAGGAAAAGAATATTAAATATTCTTCATATGAAAAGGTAAATAATGTGATAATCAAACGAATTTGGAGCACAGGATTTGGGAAAAAAATTATTGTATCACGTCTGTTAGATTTCATTTCTTTTAATTTTTCCATCTTCATAAATCTTGCTTTGATAAAAAAAAGATCCTACGACTTGATAATTGGTTTAACTGCACCACCATTAATTTCTTTTATTGGTGCTCTACTTGCAAAGAAAAAAATGATAAAATTTTGCTATTGGATCATGGATATGCAGCCTGAGTTAGCTATTCATTCAGGGTTTATAAAAAAGAATTCTTTTCTTGCTAAGATTCTTACAAAATTAGGGAGATCGACACTCAATAATTCCGATAAAATTATTGTTTTGGATCGTTTTATGAAAAAATATCTCGTAGAGTCACTTTGTGTGTCCGAAGATAAGATTGAAATTGCACCTGTATGGCCTGTCATTGACAATATATATTTACAAAATAGATTGGAAAATCCATTTCGTGTCGAAAATAATTTTGGTGATAAAATTGTTATAATGTATTCTGGGAATCACTCTTTTGTCCATCAGCTAGATACATTGCTTAATCTTTCGAGAACTCTAAAAGAGGATAAGAGATTCATTTTCGTTTTTATTGGAGGAGGAGTACGAAAAAAGGAAGTTACGGAATTCAAAAATAAATTTTGTTTGGAGAATATCGTACAACTTTCATATCAGCCACGAGAAAAAATTCATTTATCTCTTGGATCATCAGATATTCAAGTTGTTATATTAGGTGATGGTCTTGTAGGATTTACGCATCCCAATAAAATATACGGGGCTCTTTTTATTGGCAAACCTATAATTTATATAGGGCCTTCTAAAAGCCATATTAGTGAAATATTATTAAAACTCTCTGGCAATATTTTGGTTAACCATTCAGAAATAAAAGAATTAAAAGAAAAATTGCTAAATCTATGTGACGATTTTTCCAAGGTTGAAGCAATAGGTAAAAAAAATCAAGAATTTGCTTATAAATATTTTTCTCCAGAATTACTTATAAATAAGATGTGCTACGATATTGAAAGTGTAACTCCATACGGTCAATAAAATTTTATTTATTAAAATATTTTTTTGTGATACCTATTAAGACTGAAAACAGATTAAACAATTATTTTTCAATAGGAATAATATCCTCTGCAACTTTCTATTTTCTTAAAGTTGCCTTTTGGCCACTAACTTATTTATTTATTTTAAGCTACGGATTAACTATTACACTTTTCATTATCAGATTTGATTGGAATTTTAAGTTTCCAAGTTTTTTCAATAATTTCAAGCTTCCTATTCTTCTTGCGGTAGTATTTATTCTGGAATTTTTGGTCAGGCGTCAATTCTCGATAAAAATTGTTCAGAAAGACATATTATTGATACTGGTCCTCTTTTCACTTTTTTACTTTCTCTATTGGAAAAGATCGATATTGATTGGAGAAACAGTCAAATCATTTTTTATTAATTTGACGATTGTCACTATCAGTTTCATTTCAATATTAAATCTGTTTTATCAGTTTTTTCATCTCTTAATTCCATCGGGTTTATTGTTGAAAATCAATATTTCAGAAGGATTTTCTATAGCCAATGATTATAATTTCTTCTGCTTATTTTTGTTTTTTGGCCTTTTAATAGTTAATAATAAAAGCAAAAATGATTTTCTATACTATCAATTGCCTAAAACCCAAGTTGTTTTCCTCAGTTTGATTTTTATTTTAAATATTATCATTTCAGGATCGAGGCGAGCAATAGGTGTATTGATTATTTTATTGATTTTTAAAGTTATTTCAAGTGTTTTCCGTGGTGGAAAACCGAATACAAATGCTCAATATTTAAAAAAATTAATAAAAATTCTATGTTTGGGTATTCTCTCTTTAGCCGCATTGATTTTTGTTATACATTCTTTCCCAAAACAGAATCTAAAGAATCTGGCAGCGAAATATTCTTCTGTAACCGGAGTGAATGAGAGCCGATTCACTGAAAAATTTTTATGGAACAGAGAGTCAATGTTGCCTTTGGATAGAAGATATCTTATTGACAAAGCATCACTTGAAGGAGAGGAAAAATTTTGGAGATGTATATCTGCACCCGGAACATCTATCATGTACATTAACACTAAATATGGGAAAAGTATCAAGGTGACAAGAATTGGTGGTGGAAATGATGGATATTCCTTGCAATATGTTGGTCCTGAAATCTTGTATTATGCTAACCATACTTACAGGATAACTTTTAAA
>Ga0182027_10004942_pt1 | contig 20465 bp, 17 predicted proteins | sample 712E1DmetaG_FD_121300 | JGI IMG/M metagenome (GOLD analysis project Ga0182027, IMG submission 121300) | Permafrost microbial communities from Stordalen Mire, Sweden - 712E1D metaG (Illumina Assembly) | ecosystem: Environmental > Terrestrial > Soil > Wetlands > Permafrost | place: Sweden...
TAGACGCGGAAGGTTTCGGTTGAAAACTCCTGCTGGATCTTTTTGGCCAGTTCCTGGTTTTCCGACGCGGCCACAACCGTTGTCGGGATGCCGCGCGATACCTCTTCGGCATGCGACGGCCCGGATAGCACCACAAGTTTGTCAGACGATAATCCGGGTATTTCTTCCGCGAGAACTTCCGTCATCAGTTTGAGCGTTCCGCACTCGATGCCTTTGGAGGCGATGATCCATGCTGCCACGGCGTCGATTGTCTTCTTGTCAGCGGCCGATACGAGCGTCCGGCACGTACTGCGCATGGTCTGAGAGGGGACGACGCACAGTACGAACTCCGATCCGTCAATCGCCTCCCTGATGTCGCTGGTGATGACGACCTGCGGCGGCAGCGTGATACCCGGCAGCTTTTTGGCGTGCTCCCGTTTTTCCCGCAGCATTGCCGCGTCGTTGGGGTTGAACTCCCACATGCGAACCGAATGGTTTTTCCCGGTCAAAAGCACGGCAAGCGCGATGCTCCAGCTTCCTCCCCCCAGAATAGTGATGTTCACGAAGCCTCATCTCCTTTCAAGAACACCGACATATCGCCCTGACCCTTTCCCTGAGCCGATTTCCGTCGAGCCGGCACGAAGTCAACGACCAGCGGGCACCCGGTAAAGTCATAGGTGTCGTAGATTTTATTAGCAAAATAACGCTTGTACGCGGGCAGAGCAACTCGCGGGTTGGTCGAATGAACGAGAAAAAGCGGATACGAAACCTGACCCTGTCGAATGCCGGAAATGACCACCCGCTTATTTGACGTGATCGGGTGAGGGTGAACCTGGATCCACTCCTGCATGAGCGCCCAGAGTTTCTTTTCGTCAATGCGCAGGGTCATCCGTTTGCGGATCTCGAGAACACGGTCGAGCACGCCGGTGACCCGCTGGCCTGTCTTTGCAGAGATCGACAGGACCGGCACGTGGCGGAATTCCATGTATTGGCTGCGGGTGTGGGCAACGAGCGCGTCGAACGAAGTATGCGTCTTTTGCACAAGGTCCCATTTGTTGTAGCAGACCAGCAGGCCCTTTTTCATGTCCACGATATTCCTGACGATCTTCAGGTCCTGTTCTGCAAGCCCCTGCACCGCGTCGATGAGAAGGACCGCGATGTCGCAGCGCTCGATGCTTGCGATGGCGCGCAGGTTGCAATAGTATTCCAGGTCCTGACTGACCTGGGCCTTTTTCCGCAGGCCAGCGGTGTCCACAAGGCTGAGTTTCGTGTCTTTGTATTCCATGGTCGAATCGATGGAGTCGCGGGTGGTGCCTGCCTCGGGCCGCACGATCATCCGGTCGGCGCCGATAAGCTTATTGACAAGAGATGATTTGCCGGCATTGGGGCGGCCGACGACCGCAACCCGCAGGATACCTTCTTCGTCCGGAATTTGGTCGGGCTTGGCGCGTTTGCCCACGGTCCTTTTCAGGTGCGAGCACACCTCGTCGAGCAGGTCCCCGACGCCGTACCCGTGAAGTGCCGAGATCGCGTGGCCTTCGCCGAGCCCCAGGCGCATGAAGCCGCCAAGGTCGAACTTGGACTGTCGTGATTCCGATTTGTTAATGACGAGGAAAACCTTGCCCCGTTCCAGCCGTCGCAGACGAGACGCGATGGCAAGGTCGGTATCGGTCACGCCGTTTTTCGCGTCGACCATGAACAGGACCGCGTCCGCCTCGTCGCAGGCGATGTTCACTTGTTTTTCGATGTCCTGCGCCATCTCGTCTTTGGACGACGGGAGGAGCCCGCCCGTGTCCGCAAGCCGGAACGCGCATTTGTTCCAAATCGTATTTCTGTAATTCCTGTCGCGGGTCACGCCGGAAAAATCGTCCACAACCGCGACCCGTTTGCCGAGTATACGGTTAAAGAGGCACGATTTTCCGACATTGGGGCGTCCCACGATGGAGACAACTGGCAGCACGGGCGTGTCCTTTTGGATTGTGTGTCATGAAAGTTACCTCATGTGAGCGCGGGAGTCAATACTATCCTGCCTGCAGCCGCCGCACGAAATCCATGACCACACCCGACCACCAGCTCTGCGGATTGATTTTAGTGTATTTGGTCAGGGATTTGACCGCGTCCTGCTTGTACATGAGTTTCATGCAGACGAAGCCGAGGTTGAAGTGGGCCTTTTCGTGATCCGGCTTTCGTGCGACCAGCGCCCGCAGCAGTTCCACGCAGCGCTCGAATTTTCCCCGCTGATAATTCAGGATGCTGGCCACCCACAGGTCGTCCTCGGAGGCGGCCGCCATGTCCCCGGCCAGCCTTGATTCGCGTTCAGCAAGCTGCTTGGTGAATTCCTCCGCAGGCAGCTCGAACGCCTGATACTGGGGCGGCACGTAGATGTCGTTTTTCGAAGGCGCGATCTCATGTTCGAACCATTTGCGCACTTCCTTGGCGAGGTTCTTGTATCCCTTGTATTCGGAGACCATCCAGGTGATGTAATCTTTTGTCAATTCGGTGCGGAGGTGGAACACGGACTTGACGCCCTCGTACTGGGGAAGCTGATTGTAGGACGTCGTGAGCCGTTTGTCTTCGTCCGTGTCGATGCGGTATTCGATCATGCCGGTCGCGACGGAGGCCATGCAGTTTCCGCCCACGGGAAGCGTGGGCACGATGATGACGTTGTTTTTCCAGTCGTACAGGGAATTGCCATTACCCGGGATCAAGAGCACCGACGGCTTGCCGAAAATTGCGACACGATCGTTGTGGAAAATGCGCGGATCGAATTCGAGGATCCGGTCGAGGCAGGAATGGAGCTCGGAGAGGGTGAAATACTTGTCCTCCTGACGCATGATCGGGCAGCTTTCCATGTGTAACCGCTTCGCGGTGAGTTTGACCAGGTCTTTCAGATAATCGATTTCCTGGTTGATGCGCGCCTCGGTCTCGACCGGCGAAATGGAATCCTTTTTCCTGGTTAGCTCCTCGATGTCCTTCCGCATCTTTGCAATTGAGTCTTCGAAATCGATAATGCGGCCCATGTCGTCCGCGATTTGCGCGGAAATGGCTTTGATCGCGGCCCGCTCCTTGGGCTGGTACGCTTCGAGAAAATCATCGGTCTTTGCGCGAAGGGACGCCAAGGTGTTTTCGCGCTCGCAATGCTTCCGTTTGTCGGCAACGGAGAAAAACGTTCCCTTGGAAACGGCCTTCTTGAACTTAAGGTGTTGGCGGAACAGGGCGTCGAGCTGTTCCAATGCGTCAAGCCCGTTCCTGAGGTCCGCCGGGGACCGAGTCGCCGGGCTTTTTACCGGTTCGTTTGCGATTGACTCCCCTCGCTGCTGCTGGAGTTCGAGGATCTCCTTTTCCAGACGCTCCATCTGCATGAGGGAAAGCTCTATTTCCTTTTCGAGCAATTCTTTTTTGTCCCCCTGGAGGATCTTTGCGCACAGTTGCGAAATCCAGTCTGAAAAACACAGGACCGGTACAAAGGAGCCCTTTACCGGGCTGCCGAGAATTTTTTTCCGAACGTCCGCCGGACGGTCCACGGCCTCGGGAGTAAGGCCGAAATCCACGAAGTCGCGTTCGGATGCCAGATAGGCGGCCACATCGGCCTTTTTTCTGACACACTCACCGATACCCTGGGCCAGAGCATTCCAGTACAGATTTCCAGCGTCGCGCAATTTTGCCGGGTCGGGTGTTTTGTTGTTCAACGCCGAAAGCGATGCTGTGTCCTGTTTGGTAAAATCCATAGTCGTTCCTGTTGGTCGTTGTTCCCTAAAAGCTATATATGGATTATCTACGCTTGCTGCGTAGATAATAAAATCAGCTACAGCAATCCACCAGCGAAGCAGGTGGGTTACGGAAGTACGCCTAATTTGTAATACCCGGCCGTTCCCTTGATAGGAGAAAATACGGCTACGTAAACCGGGAAGCGCGTATGATCCGGGAAATCGAAGGTATCCGAAAGTCCAAGACCGACTGCCACGGGAATGTCCTGCATCGCGCTGTCTTTGACCGAGAGCGAAGTCTGGCCCGTGAATGTTTCCATATACAAGGCTCGCTCTTTTTCCGGCACGCAATAGACGTCCGTGTCCGAGGCATCGCGTAACATGCCGTACAGGGGCAAAGGCCGCAGCGTGTCCGCCGTCGCGACGGTGTTATTCGGTTCGTCTTCGGCCGCCGCAGTGTGGAAGACTGCGGTATCGTTGTCCGCGTCCAAGGTCGATCCGCTTCTTGACATCAGCGGCAATTTCGGCCGAACGACGTATCTGGTATCGCCCGGCAGCAAGTCGACAAACGAGATCGTCGCTGTGTCGCAGGCGCTGTTCAACGTTATCTGATACGATTGCCCGACCGGAGGGGAAAAGTCAAAGTCGAGCGGGGATGCCACGGAATCCGAAAACGCGAAGCGCAGCACGGCCAGCGGGGAAAGGGTGTCGCCCTGGATGCCGACATATTGCATTGTCAACGGACCCGCCGGCATGGACGATCCGAAGATGCAACTGTCCGCGAGGCATCCGAGAAATGCCGTGGCGAAAACGAACCGTAACAGGCGCACGACGTTCATAGCGTGATTCTCACTGTTTTTTCGACGAATGATTCATCTCACATTATATGAAACATAAGCCTGTCATGACAAGGTATTTTTTGTTTCTTCCGAATGTGTTTTGTCAATTGACTGGAAATCGAATACGACGGTGAGGCGGGGCGGAATCCGGTTCTACAAAGATCGCGCGCCATAGTGTTTGAGAACCGCAACGTCCGGCGGAAGCCAGGTGAGGCCTTTGGCCTCGTTCATGTCAACCCATCGGATTTGGTCATGCTCCAGCGCCTTCGGCGGGGAACCTCCGGCGACGATGTCGCAGACGAAGGGGGAAAGCGTCACGGCTTTATCGGGATAGTCGAATGATACCGACGGAAGAGGCATCCTGATCGCAATGGCGGTTCCGAGCTCTTCTTTGATTTCCCGGATTATCGCGTTTCCCGGGTCCTCACCAGGATCGATTTTTCCGCCCGGAAATTCCCAGAAGCCGCCGTGGGACTGCCCGTCGCTTCTTTGAGCGGCAAGAAACTTGCCGTCATGCTCGATGATGGCGCACACCACGCTGATGGCTTTTCTGCTCTGCATGGTCAATTATACAAACTCTCTTAAGAACACGTGGGCCGGACACACCCGAATGCCGTCTTTTGTGACAATGTCTTTGTCTGTTTCCAGGACGACCTGCGTCGAGGCAACGGAGCCTCCGCGAGGAAAAACAGCGGCCGCCGGGAGCGCGAGGGTAAGGGCAAGCGACCCGCCGACAGTAGCGTGTCGCTCGTTCCGGTTGGTCTTGGAGCTACTTTTCCACGCCGCTTCCCAGATGCCACGTTCCGGTCTTCTCATCAAGTTTATGACAGCTGGTGCAGGTGCCGTTGGCCTTGGCCAGGAAATGGTTGTCCTTTCCGCCAACGAGGTGAATCTCGTGCAGCAGTTTGGTGAACGGGGGGGCGACCCGCGAGTCACGCACGTGACACATGAAACAGTCATCGGGAATCACTTTGACAAGAGCTTGTATGTCAGGATGCTTGCCGGTAGGGATTCTGCCTTCAGGTGCGGCGGCCTTGGCCTTTTCCAGGATTCCAGAATCGGCGCCTGCCGTATGCCATTTTGCAAGCACCGTCGTGAGTCGGAAATCCATCTTCATTTCAGGATGGTTTGCGTGACAGTCGACACATGCGTGAGGCGTTCTGTCCGGTGTGGTGATTCCCGGAATGTCCGAAAGCTTGATTTCCGGCCTGGCCTCCTTGGCAATTGCAGGTTTTGTATCCTGTTTCTTGTCTGGTCCGGGCGCCGCCGCGTAGGCTGATAACGCCATCGCCGTAAGCGCGATGACAAGAATTTTTATCATAAAACAACCCCTTTGGCTCAATGAAGAAAATGGGTACATCTTTGTCGTCCAAACAAAATAGAACACGCGCGAGAGGTCGGTAAAATTAATGTGATTATTCGTATAAAGTCAAGCCGGTACAAGATTCCTTCCTTTCAGAAATAGATCGATCGAATAATCCGCCCCGCCCCGCCGGTTATATCTCCTCAAATACGGGCGCTCGATTCTGGATTCTATGAGCGGACCTGCGCCTGAAAGATTCCCTGGTTAACCCCGCTTGCCCCAAAGCCCCGTAAACCCCATTGTCAAAGTTGACAAAAAGTGCGAAGCGCGCCGACTTCGGGAGCCGCAGGATCCTGCATAAAATCAAAACAGATTCAAAAAAGCCTAACGTATATTATAGAACTGACCCTGATTCCCCGGATTAAGACGACGACCCAGGAGTACTCAAAGGAGTATTTTCCTGATTTTAACTACGGAACAGGATTCTTCTCAGAAACAGAAACCAAAGTCCATTCTTTTTCGGCAAAAGGTTCATGAACACCGCAATTCCGCGCTACCCGCTAAAAATGAAAAAAGAGGATTTTCTTCCTCTTGCGTATTCGTGGATGTTTTTTTCCAGAAAACTGGAAGAGAAAATAAACGAACTGTACGTCAAGCGCTACGTCAAGGGCACGGTTACGCTGGGTATCGGCAATGAAGCAACAGGGGTCGGCATGAGCATGCCGCTCAGGCCCGGCAAGGACGTGACATCGCTCATGCAGCGCGATTTGATCGCGCATCTGATCCTGGGCGAGAAACCGTATGATATGCTGTGCCAGTATATCGCCAACGCCGACAGTCCCACGCATGGACGCGAAGGAAACGTGCATCATGGAAACGCCCTGCTTCGCCGTTTTCCCATGATCAGCCATCTGTCCAACATGCTTTCCCTGGTCGTGGGCGGCACCTGGAGCGCGCGCCAGGCAGGCGAGGATGCGTTCGGCCTGGCGATTATCGGCGACGGCGGGAGCAGCAAGGGTGAATTTCATGAGTCGATAAACCTGGCTTCCGTGCGCAAGTCGCCGGTGCTGTTTCTCATTCAGAACAACCACTACTCTTATTCCACTCCGACAAGTCTGCAGTACAATTGCAAGAACCTTTCCGACCGCGCGCTCGGCTACGGCATCAAGGGGAAGACCATAGACGGCACCGACGTGTGGGAAGTGTACAGCAGTGTCTGCGACGCGCTCGACGAAATGAACAAGACCCTGCGGCCGTACATCCTTGAATGCATGACCCTCCGGCTCGAAGGGCATGCCGTGTACGACAAAGCCGAGTATGTGACGAAAGAACAGAAGGAAGAATGGCTGACGCGCGAACCCGTGAAAAAAGCCCGGCGTTCATTGCTTGACATCGGATTTCCTGAAGCGAAGGTCTTGGACCTGGAAAAGGAAATCCAGGCGGAAATCGAGGAGACGGTGCGGTCGTCGCTCTTGCCCCCGCGTCCCAACCCGACGCTTGCCCTCGGACCTGTTTTTGCCGAACCGAAAACCCCTGTCGCGGCCAAACCGTTTTCCGCCGCAAAAGTGAAATTCATCAACGCGATCACCCTTGCGCAGGATTACATCCTTGCGAACGATCCCCGGTCGGTCTTGCTGGGACTCGATGTCGGGCCGTACGGCTCGGCGTTCAAGACCGGCAAGGGTCTGTTTGACAAATACGGAATGAACCGCGTGATGGACATGCCGCTTTCCGAGTCTGCAATCACCGGATTTGCGCTCGGCGCATCACAGACCGGCACAAAACCTATCGTTGAGTTCCAGTTCGCCGACTTTGCAACAGAATGCGCCACGCAGCTGGGGTTGAATTGCGGCACCTGGTTTTTCCGCAGTGGGAACTCTGCGCCGCTTTTGTTCAGGCTCCCGTGCGGGGGCGGCATCACGCTCGGTGCGTTCCATTCCGGGGAATTCGAAGGCGTGTGGTCACGGTTCTGCGGTCTCAAGCTCCTGTACCCGTTTACGGCGCAGGAGGCGTTCGAGGCGCTTGTCGCAGGGTTTTACGATCCGAACCCGTGCCTGGTTTTCGAACACAAACTTCTGTACGGAAGCGCCAAAGGCGTTGATATTGATTTTAACGGCGACTGCGCCGCAGTCTGGCGCGAACGGCAGTATGCCACGGGAAACGACTGCACCGTGGTCGCGTTCGGCGCCATGTGCGATCTGGCGATCGGCGCGAGTCAGGACATCAGGGCAAGTGTTGACATATGGAACCCTTTCGTGATAAGTCCGCTCGATCCGGTGAGGATCGTCGAATCGGTGAAGAAAACCGGCAGACTCCTTGTCATTCAGGAAAGCACCGCGTCCGGCGGCATGGGTGACAGAATCATTTCGCTGGTCGTCAGACAATGCTTTTCGTCAATGAAAAAGCCACCGGTCCTCATCAGCGCACCGGATATGCCCGTGCCCTTTGCGCAGGAATTGGAGCTGTTCTACCGGCCGTCCCGGGAACAAGTTGCCCGGGAACTTACACAATTGATAGGAGAATAACCGTGAGTGCAGACGTCTTCAGGATCTCGTTATACCTGCCGTCGCAAGCCGCAGCGGAAACCGAAGCGACCATCACGAAATGGAACGTGGGTGAGGGTAAATCGTTTGTCAAAGGCCAAATGCTCGGCGAAATCGAAAGTGCAAAGGCCGCGTTTGATTTTGAGGCGCCGTGCGACGGGACGGTTGTCAAGCTCTTGTGCGTCGAAGGAGACACCGTGTCCTTTGACGCGCCGGTCATGGACATCGAGACCAGCGACGCATCCATGAAAAACGCGATTCCATCCGCGCAGGCGCAGAAAACCGTCATGGAACAGGTCGAACCGGCACGTTCGCCGGCGCCTGGGGCACTCGGCACGGAACGCCCCGTCTGCATCCTTGGAATCGGCGGATACCTGCCGGACCGCGTGGTTTCGAACAAGGAGCTCTTGCGGGAATTTCCGGCGGTAACGGAAGAGTACATCTTTGGCGTTACCGGCATCCGCGAGCGGCGGTGGGCCAAAGACGGCGAAAAACCCTCGGACATGGTATATCAGGCGTCAATCGAGGCCATACGCAAATCCGGCCTCGACCCTAGGGACATCGGCGGCATCATTCTTTCCACGGAGACGCCGGACGTGGCCATGCCGTCAACGGCCTGCATTCTTCAGGACATGCTCGGCATCCGGGGCGTACCGTCCTTCGACCTGAAAGCCGCGTGCTCGGGCTGGCTGTACGCATTGACCATGGCAAAGGGCCTCATCATCACCGGCGTCGCGGACAACATCCTGGTCGCTGGCGTGGAGATGCAGTCGCAACTTCTTGACAAAACAGATATGGGCACCTATTTCCTCTTCGGGGATGGCTCCGGCGCGACGGTCGTGTCCGGTTCCCGGCCCGGCCACGCGATCAAACAGGCCATCCTCAAGGCGGACTCCAAAGGTTTGCCCCTTGCAAAGCGTTCGGTCCCGGGATTCAAAATACCCGTCGGACTCGAGAATCTGAATCCGTGGATCCGGCTCGACGGCCATGCGCTGTTCCGTTTCGCGACCGGCGGATTTGCAAACATCATCCGTGAGGTCGTTGCCAAGAGCGGGTGGCTGCCCGACCAGGTTGGCTGGGTTGTACCACATCAAGCGAACGCACGGATCCTTAAGGCAGCGGCGCAGAAATGCGGTGTGCCGTTCGACCGGTTCTTTATCAACATCGACCGGCTCGGCAACACGTCGAGCGCAAGCATCCCGCTTGCACTTCTGGAACTGCAGAAGGATCTGCACGCGGGCGACAAGCTCGTGCTCTGTTCGGTCGGTGCTGGCGTAACGATAGCGGCGCTCACCATCGAGTGGTAGCCCTCGGGAAAACACCTATGACGGACGAAGGATCTTCGGCCAGGGCGCCTTCGACCGGCCATAGAAGCCGGCTCCTTTCCCGTTTTGAAAAAAGCGGCATACGGTCGCTTGCGGATTACGAGATCGTCGAGCTTATCCTGGCGCATGCCATTCCCCGCAAAGACACCAAAGCGGTCGCAAAAGACCTTCTCAACAAGTACAAAACCATCGGCGCGCTCCTCAACGCCGAGACCGCCGACCTCCTGGAAATCAAGGGCGTGGGAAGGCGCGCAAGTTTGCTGTTTCAATTGTTTCGCGAGGTGACCTCCTATTGCCTTAAGGAAAAATATGCAAAGCGGCCGCTCGTTCTCCACCGAGCGGACGTCGAGCAGTACCTGCGATTCAATTTTGGATTCAAGGGAGAGGAATACGTCGCCGTCCTGTTCCTTGACAACGGCAACAATATCATCGGAACCGACATCGTATGCGAAGGAACGGTCAACCAGTGCGTCGTGTATCCCCGCGATGTCATCGAAAAGGCCCTGCGGTGCAAGGCCGCCGCGATCATCGTTGCGCACAATCATCCGGGCGGAAGCACAAACCCGTCGGAGGCAGACTGGACGATCACGGAACGGCTCGCAACCATTTGCAAACAGCTTGACATCCCGCTGCTCGATCACGTCATCGTATCGCGGGATACAATCGTGAGCCTGCGCGAGCATGCCCGGTGGCCGAAATGAGCGTCGCGAGTGCCATAGGGACACCAAGGCGTTTCTGTGCGGTTCTTCTCGCTGTCCTGGCGCCCCTGCCGGTGGTTGCCGGGAGTATCGTCGGAACGGTCGCCAGCTCGCAGACGGGCAAACCCATCTCGCACGTCACGGTCCTCATTACCTCTTCGAACCGATCCGCCGAAACCGACAGCATCGGGAATTTTGTTTTCGATTCCGTGGCAGCGGGAAGCTACAACCTGCACTTCACCAAATCTTCCTTTGAAACGCAGGTGGTCAACGACCTGTTTGTCTCGGGCGAGGCGCAAAAGCGCGTTGACATAGAACTGGCCCCGGGCATCAAGGAACTTGACCGCATGGTGGTGGTCGGCACCATGTACCGCAAACCGCCGGACATGGCATCGTCGACAAAAGAGATTACCTTCGACGAACTCCTCCGCGCTCCCGGCGCGATCGTCGACGTGCAGCGCGTGGTCCAGAACCTCCCGAGCGTCGCGTCCGGCGGGGACAAGACCAATGAAATCATCGTGCGCGGCGGACTGCCGGGCGAGAACCTGTTCGTGCTTGACAACATCGAGCTTCCCAACCCCAACCAGTTCGCGGAACAAGGGAGTGGCGGCGGCTTCATTTCCCTTGTCAATCCACTGCTGGTCAAGGGAATCACGTTCAACGCGGGCGCGCCGCCAGCCGAATACGGCGGCAAAGCCGCGAGCGTGCTTGACGTAAAGCTTCGGGACGGCAACAGCCAGATGGTACTTGGCGGCGTTGATCTCGGCGTGGCCGGGGCAGGACTTCATCTCGAAGGACCGCTGGCGCCGCAAACGAATTTCATGCTGTCCGGGACCAAGAGCTTCCTGGATTTCGTCGCGCATTCGAGCCTGAACCAGGAGGCGGTCGCCGTTCCCCAGTACTGGGGCGTGCAGGCGCGCGTGGCGCACAACAGCGTGACGCACAAGATCTACGTCGACGCGGTGTATGGCGACAACGGTATCACCATCGACAGCGCTGACGTGCAATTCGGCACTCGCGGCTCTACGCTGAAATCCGGCGGGTATGTTTACGCGACCGGCGCGACCTGGGAGCAGTTCGTCACGGACCGTCTGACCACCAGCGTCACATTGTCCGGAACCGGAAACACCTATGACCGGTTGGAGTATTCGGGCCCGGACACGGTTTTCAAGAACACCTCGCTCGAGGAAGAGCAGGCGCTCAAGGCGCAGGTGTCCCTTGATTTCTCAAACGACAACAAACTCGTCGTGGGCGGCGTTGTCAAACGTGCCGACTTCAACATTGACATATGGAACATCCCGGACACCCTGCGCACATACACCGGCCCGGGTGACTTGGTCGGATCCGTGGTCACTGACCCGGCAACCGGAAATCCGATTACCTGGCAACAAACCGCCTCGGGCCGGGACGTTGCCTACAAATACGGCGCCTTTGTGTCATCGATCCTGCGGCCACTGGATCGCGTTAAGCTCATGCCGGGCCTGAGGTTCGACGGATTTACGTATAATAAGAAAATGACCCTGTCCCCGCGGCTCGGCGCGTCCTGGACCCTGCTGCCGCAGCTTGAGGCGACCGGCGCCTTCGGTGTCCAGTACCAGGACCCGGATTACGCCGACTTGGTCAAGTCGTCTTTGAACCGAAACCTGCCTCCCAAACGCGTCATCTCCGGCATTGCCGGCTTGGAGTACCTGTTCGAAAAGGCGGGCGTCAAATGCATCGTAGAGGGATATTACAAGAAACTGGACGACAGTCCCGTGGATTCAGCGCTCCTGCGGCCGGATGCCCCGTCGTCACCTCAGGACCGTTTCATTACGTCCAACGTGCTCCTGCCGCTGGGGAAAGGCAGGAGCTACGGCCTGGAACTGTTCGCGGAAAAAAAGTTGACAAATGAAGTCTCGTGGAGCGCCGCGTACTCGCTGTCGAAAAGCGAGATGCTCGATCCCCGGCCCGGCCGCCAGGGACAATGGTACCGCGGTGATTACGATTTTGTCAATGCGCTGACCCTGACCGGCGGGTGGAAAAAGGAGCTTCTTGCATATCCGTGGTACCAGTCGTTGCGCAATCACCTGTGGTTCAAAATCTTGTCGCCCGTCATGCCTCTCGCGGACCGCAACGAGTTCTCCGCAAAGTGGCGGTTTCTGGGGCCCCGGCCGCATCCGTCGCTTTCCTACGACAGCCTTTCGTATCATCGGTGGTATCTCGACAATTCCGCGCCGCTCAACAGCGACGTCTATGGCGTATACCATAAACTCGACCTGCGCTGGGAGCGACGGTTCGGCTTTGGTTTCCTGCAGATGATTTACTATTTTGACTTGCAAAACGTCTATGGCCAGAGGAACATCTGGACCTATATTCATACCGACGGACGCTTTCCGGCGACGCCGGTGTACCAGCTCATGTTCTTTCCGGCAGGAGGGATCATCATTGGTTTTTAGACCAGAACTTTCATGGGAATTCATGTCGGTCGACGAAATCGAGGCGCGGTCGGTCCGGGCGGTGCGCAACCAGGTCCGCCATGTCAAGGAAGTGTCGCCCCATTACCAGAATGCGCTGTTCGACGTGTTCCCGGAAGGCATCAAGACCGCGGCCGACATCGCCAAACTGCCGTTCACGGAAAAAAAAGAGCTCGTCGAGGACACCGACCTTTTCCTGGGCGTGGTTCCGGAACAGGTCGTGGAAACCGTGGTGACCAGCGGGTCAACGGGCAAGCCGCTCGTTTTTTCCATGACCGCGGCGGACATCGACCGGCTCGCGTTCAACGAGGCGTTGTCGTTCCATGCCGCGGGTGTGACCACCAAGGACCGGGCGCAGATCCTCGTGTCGCTTGACAGACTCTTTATCGCCGGCATGGCGTATTACCGCGGACTCACGCTTTTGGGCGTGAACACCGCCCGCATCGGCGTGCTGCCGTTCGATATGCAGAAGCACTATATCGATTTGCTCAAGCCGACCGTGATCGTAGGCGTGCCGTCGTTTCTGCTCAAGCTCGCCAGGGAGTTTGACAAGCTCGGGTTCGATACGCGCGGCTCCTCGATTCAGAAAATTTTCTGTATCGGCGAAAGCCTACGCAACCATGATATGGAACTCAATGCCGTGGGAAAGGCGCTCGAAGACCACTACAACGCAAAAGCCTATTCGACGTATGCGTCAACCGAATTGTCGACGTCCTATTGCGAATGCACGACCCAGTACGGCGGTCATGCGCATCCGGAGTTGGTGTACACGGAAATCGTTGACGATGCGGGGAACAGGGTCGCGGACGGAGCTGTTGGCGAACTGGTCGTGACCCCGCTGGGGGTCGAAGGCGTCCCGCTCGTCCGGTACCGCACGGGCGACATCACCTTCATGCTTTCCGGCGGCTGCGCCTGCTGCAGGAACTCCCTGCGCATCGGTCCGATCTTGGGCCGCAAGTCTCAGATGATCAAGGTCAAGGGCACGACCGTGTATCCCCTGGTCATCACCAACGTCATGGATTCGTGCGACGGCATTGAAGACTACGTCATCATTCTCGAAGACGACGAATCGCTGTCCGACCGGGTCTCGATCCACGCCATAACGCAGCCGTCGAACCTTGACAAAATTGGAAGCCTGCTGCGTACCGAGGCGCGGGTTCAGTTGCCCGTGCTCGTGTCCAATGCGGCCACAATCAAGCACCACCGCGGCGCGAGTCTGAAAAAAACCAGGATTATCGATCAGCGAAAACGGCGTGCCGGCCGGTAATGCGCATTGTCGCCGTCATCCCGACCTACAACAACTCGTCAACAGTCGGTACGGTCATTGCAGAAACCATCACCTACGTGCATGAAATCATTATTGTCAACGATGGTTCGACCGATGGCACGGCACTCGTGCTCAGTGAAGCGGCGCGCAACAACAAGTCCCTGACGGTAATCACCTTTGCGGCCAACACAGGGAAAGGCAGCGCGCTTGCGGCCGGGCTTGCAAAGGCAGCCGAGCGTGGATTTACAAACGCGATAACACTCGACGCCGACGGTCAGCATTATCCGTCGGACATTCCCGCGCTGCTTGACAAGGCCGCCGCCTCCCCGCACACGCTTTTTATCGGCGAGCGGGTCTTAGTGGACGCGGACGCGGGCGGGGTCCAGCCGCTTCGGTCGAGCGCGGGCGCGAAATTCGGCGCGTTCTGGTACAAGTTCATTACCGGGATTCACATCGCGGACACCCAGTGCGGTTTCAGGGTCTATCCGCTTGCACCCGTGATTTCTCTCTCCTGCAAAGGTTCGCGGTACGAATACGAGCAGGAAGTTCTGATCAGGGCCGCATGGTCGGGCGTGCCCGTCGAGACGATACCGGTCCATATGCATTACGAGCCCCGCGGAAAAGCGGTGTCGCATTTCAGGCCGGTCCGGGACTTTCTTCGCATCGCGAAGGTGAATTCCAAAGCCGCGTTGACAAAAATATTTCTCCCATTTCTCATTATCGAACTCCCGGGAACGACCTGGAAACAGAAGGTCGTGGCTCTTTTCAAAAGGGAATTGTCCGCGAATCTGACTCCCAAACGTGCCGCCGCATCGCTGTCACTCGGCGTCTTTCTCGCGTTTTTTCCCATTTACGGTTTCCAAGTCATCACGCTTGTGGCAATAAGCTTTCTGGTGAGGCTCAACCGCCCGCTCGCGTTTCTGGGCGTCAGCGTTTCTTCGTTCCCGTTTTTGCCCTTCGTCATCGCGTGTGCGGTCGCGATTGGAAGGATCGTCGTCCCTGCCCCGTGGCACACGATTGCGGCTCACCGGCGGTTCGGTTTCCTTCTTGCCGGAGGCATCGACTGGTTCGCGGGCAGTATCATTTTGTCAATAGTCTGTTCGGCACTCTGCTGGGGCCTGAGCTATCCATTTTTCGTGCAAATGCGCAAGCGCAGCGGGATGTCGCCGGTTCCCAATTCGCAATCCCCGAAATAGAATCCCCTATTGCGCACGGCGGTACACGTACACTCCTGCCGCCTGGGCCGTGTTCCGCGATACGAGCCGCTTTCCCGTCACATCGTACAGCGGCGCAAAGGGCCGGAACACGATTGGACGCGGCACGCGGCACACGATCAGGGATGTTCCGGCATTGAGTGATGCAGATGCCGTGCTGCCGGTCCGGCCTGCTGGATTTCCCAAAGCAGGAGGTGTCGATAGAGTTGAGCTTGTAGTAGGTGTAAACTTAAACCAATTAAGATTAAGCAGGTATCCGCTACTGCCTGTAATTTTGAGGAATACGCTGTGCGTGCCGCTCGCGCCGCTGATGGTACATGTTTTCGTGACCCACGTCTGCCACCCGCCGGTTCCGGACACAGCGCATGTTCCTGCCAATATCCCTGATAAACTATCGAGATGAATTTCGATAGTTCCGCCGCTATTGGCACTTGCCGCTCTGGCCTGAAAACTACCCGCACCGTTGCCGAAATTCATGTTCCGGTAAACAGCATAGCCTCCATTTCCAATAGAGCCGATATCATAGCCCTGGTTTGTGTCACTGCATGCTTCAGGTTGAACTCCCGACATCGTGTCGTAGTTTTCCGCTTCAACCTTGTCGTAGGGCAGGCCGGGCGCGACAACTCCCTGCATGTCCGGTGTTATCACTTTTATCGTTCCGTCTGCATTGAAATAGAGATATTCCATGAAGATCTGACGCCGCTTGTTATCGGGAGCGCCCCACGCGGAGGCGAAATACCATTGTCCGGAAAAGCACGCTATTCCGGGATGCTGCTGTGCTGCCGCGATGAGATTGCCGTTTGCATCTCTCCATTGATTACAGATAACACCCCGGGACGCATACGGGCCCAAGAGGCTCGTGCTGGTGGAATAGGAACAATCGCCCCCGCCCCAGGTCAAATAGTAGGTGCCGTTGCGTTTGAACAACCACGGACCTTCATGGAAATTCCCCGTTGTTGACAAAATGGTATCGTGCGTAATGCTGACCATGTCGGCGCCCAATTTGCACAATACGGGTTTGAACACGCCGCCCGGATTCATGCAGGAGGAGACAAGCAGGTAGGCCTGGTTGTCGTCGTCGACGAATATCATCGGATCATAGCTGTATTGCGAGTTTGCCGTTTGATACAATTTCTTAGCATTTGTGAAAGGGCCCGCGGGAGAAGTGCTGGTGGCAACGCCGATAACGGAGTTTTGCGGATAGTAAAGGTAATACTGTCCGTTTCTATACATGCAATCAGGCGCCCAAAGCGCGCCGGTGCTAAAAGGCGAATCCGTATTTTTGAATGCTATGCCGTTGTCGACCCACGTCACAAGATCCGTGGATGAAAAAACGTGGTAATCTACCATGTTCCAGTCCACGTCCGCGTCCTGATCGTGGGAACAGTACATATAATACTTGCCATCGCTCCATTTATGAGGTGATGGGTCAGCCGTGTACGTCGAAGTGATGATCGGATTCGCGGCATAAATGCAAAGAGAGAAGATCATTACAAATGCATACGCAGAAAGTAAAAGTTTTGTTGGTGCTTTCATCTGCATTCCCCTTTCAGGAACCGGCGTTAGCCCACATACTCAAAAGGGCCTTCCTAATTGTATGTTATAGACACTATTTTTGCAAATTGGGGACAATTTACAGGCAATAGCGTCATGGCGCTGCTATTATGCGGCGAAGTGCCGCGCAAACGTGGTTAATGTATTCCTGAAAAACAAGAAGCTGCTGCGGTTTTATTATTCATAGTGTGTCCACATACGAATAATTTTAACAGCTTTTTCTTTTTCTAAAACTTGATATACCAATCGGTGCTGAATATTTATTCGTCTAGATATTGCACCGGTCAAATCTCCAATTAGTTTTTCATACGGTGGTGGGTTTTGATATGGATTTGATTCCAGTATTGAAAGTAGATGTTCGGCTTTGGAGCGTAATCCGGCAGAAGATAGCTTTTTTGCGTCTCCTTGTGCATGCTTAGTATAGTAAAGCTGCCACTTTACCATTTGATTGTCTTGCTTGTTTTGTGTAATGGTCTTTTAATTCCTGTTCTTATCGATTCTCGCATGCCAGGAATAGAAGTTAAAAATAGCGTTTCTTGAATTGCTGACCAGTCTTCTGTACCAATTAAGACAGCTCCACCTCGTTTTCCTTCAATCATGATTGGAGAATGTGTAGAATTAGCCTCATCAAGAAGACTAAAAAGTTTTTTCCGAGCTTGGGTTACAGTTAATACTGTCATATTTTACCTCCTATTCATAATGTACGTTATTGCGTACGCAATTGCAAGGGGTATAAAGTTTTGTTATATGCATAACGCGGAGTTAGTGTGCCACGAGGCACTTTAGATACAAATCGGTGCATTTCCCGATACGCCACTCGGGGAATAAATCCGATCCCGGCAATTGGAGAAGTCGGATATGCCCATAGTAGCGACGATGGCCATGCATGACAACGTGGCAGGAGCGAAGGGGCATTGCTTCAAACGAGTTTCCAAAGAAATGGAGTACCGTCGGATTGGCTCGTAACCTTGAACCGACACGCCCGTTGCCGAAAAGCGACGAGTAACGCGTACGCGAGTTTCAGCGGAAGCTGTATCTGTGCGGATGCTCAATGAGAAAGTGCGGGGATGGACGAATTATTTCGGCATTCCCGGCACCAGCCATCCGTTCCAGAGCTTTGACCGGCTCAGGTGGTACATAGACAAGAAGCTATCGAAGATTTACCGAAGAAAGAGTCAGCGGGGCAGCACGTTATATCGTCGGCTCGGGTATGAAGGATTTGTCAAGGAGTTCGGTCTGATCGATCCTCTGCTCACGCTGCGCCGCAGACAGCCTGCGAACGCCTGAGATCAAGTTTGTCGGTAAGCCGTATGAGGGAAAACTTCACGTACGGTTTGACGAGGGGGAGTGGCTTATTTTTGCCACTCTCTACTCTACATTTGCCGGTGATGACGCTTCGGCATACCCGAAAAGGTATACGCCCGCCAACTTACGTTTGCAAACCACAAATATATTCCTGAAAAACTGAATGCTCGCCAACCTTCGAAAAGACAAACGCCCACCGGTCAAGATTGAGCGACTGGTTATACAGCTTTTTTGTCTTTTAATCGGCCACTTGCGTATTTATGAAGAACGCTAGACATTAAAGTCTGGTAGGGGATGCCATCTTGAATGGCTAAAACTTGAAGTTCATTGAGGTCTTTTGAGGAAATTCTAATATTAACTCGTTTATCCTTTTTAATTGTATTTCGGGCTGCAGTTCGAAGCCTAGCAATAAGGGCTGTTTGGTGCCTAATTGGTTTTAACTCACCTTTTTCAAAAGCATTTAAAATTTCCTGTTCTTCTTGATCTAATTTGGCTTTCATACTTATTCTCCCAGTAAATATTTCTTTGTAAATTTTCTGCTTGGAATAATTGTTTTCAAGAAAAATCCATGTTCATGTGGAACGAACGGAACCATGTAAGCATATCCATCTACGTTTATTATCATTATCTTTTGATTTTGATATTTTTCTAAATTGGGGTTAATTTGCGAGCAATAGGCAATACACCTTCTGCTTCGCAAACAGGTTAATGAATTCCTGAGAAACATGAACTTTCGAAAAGCAAGGTGACCGCAAACGCTTGCGAGTCAAGATTGAGCGCGTGGTTATGCGGCTTTTCTTATTTCTTCAGATTCGTATTCGGGAAACATTATGATGGCGGGATGTACGTTGAAAGCATGCGCAAGCTGTTCTGCCCGTCTTTTTCCTATTTCAATTTTGTTGTTCTCAAGAAGGCTAATATTCGTTGCATTGATTTTGCAACGTTTTGCCAAATCTTCCTGAGTCCATTCTTTTAATTCACGAAGCATTTTGATTACTTCGCCGGTAGTTAATACAGCATGCTGTTTGGCAGGTCCAAAATCGTCTTTAATAATTTTGTTCATTTTACATTTCCTTTAGTATCTATGTGGAATAATTTCAAGTACAAAAACCGTTACAATATCATTCTCCACAATATAAATAACTCGAAATAACGCATTAAGTCTGGAAGATCGTTGGCCAAGCCGATCTCCTTTTAATTTTTCATCATTAAATCCTGGAAATTCTCTTAATTTCTCCGGTCCATGCCTATAAACAATGTCCTTCCAAAGTTCATATTTCTTAATAACTTGCAGCGGAAGCTTTGTTATTGTTTTTTCAATTTTCCTATGTTCTTTAATATGCCACATTATTATATATAATAACTTATTACGATTGATAAGTCAAATTGTTTTTATTTTCACGCATAACGTGGAGTTAATTAGCTGGTGATAAGCCCACCAACTTCTGCCGCGCAAATTTGGTTACTGTATTCCTGAAAAACAAGAAGCTGCTAAAAGCAAGGTAAAGGCAAACGCCCACTGGTCAAGAAAAGCCCTTGTTATGCCGCTTTGGATATTGCTAAAAGACACCAACTACTAATCCCAGATTTAAACTCGGGAGAGACTTTTGGTTCGAAATGATAACATTCATTCCTGCGTTGATTCCAACTCTGATGAAATTAATATTGAAATAGTGAATAAAATCAAATTCACAAATTACCCCGTTCCAATATTCAGTCGTCGCATCAGCATTGGGTTCGCCAAACACGAACGGTTCTACCTTACCATATGAATAGCCCAGGCCGGTTTGTAATCTGCTCTTATTACTAAAAAAGGTTTGATAGCCAGCTGTAAACCCGCTTTCGGACGAGAGAAGGCTTTCTGAGTGTCGACATTTGATAAATATGCTGTTATTTATATTAACATTTCCTTTGATCTGCAATAGCCAAATTAGACCTGTATTGGCTTCAATATCAATTCTTGATACTTTTGAAACTGAATTTGTATCAATTATCTCCTTTGGATATATTGAATTTGATAATATTCCAATGATAATAATAGAATAACATATTACTATTTTGTTCATAATGATTCCATTTCCTTCATTTCCTAATTTGCAAACTTAACAGGTGTGCTTTTTGTGAATGGTGTTTGTGCCCAAAGCAACTTTTCAGGTTGAGCCGGGTACCTGAAAATGGACACTCTGTTAAGCACACTTGATCAATTTCCTATTCTCAAACATAATTGGAGACATACCGATTGTGGTATGGATCCTTTGCCCATTGTAAAACTGTTCGA
>Ga0182027_10004944_pt1 | contig 20459 bp, 22 predicted proteins | sample 712E1DmetaG_FD_121300 | JGI IMG/M metagenome (GOLD analysis project Ga0182027, IMG submission 121300) | Permafrost microbial communities from Stordalen Mire, Sweden - 712E1D metaG (Illumina Assembly) | ecosystem: Environmental > Terrestrial > Soil > Wetlands > Permafrost | place: Sweden...
GGCGCATGGATCACGCCCAGACGAAAACAGCCGTACTCGAGGAGGATATGCTCGTCGAGCAGGGGGAGCCAGGCGGCCAGCACGTCGCCCCGGCGGAATCCCATGCGCGCCAGGGCGGCCGCGGCGGCCAGGGAACCGCGCCGCAGATGGTCCCATGTGAGCCGCGGGTGGCGTTGAGGATAGTGGCCGCGCCGGGCCGGATGGCGGCCCAGTGGTCCACGGCCGCATGGATCAGGCGGGCGGGCTGCTTCTCAAATTCGGCCAACGTGACCTGGGGAATGGGCGGGGCGAGCATGGCTTCTACTTGATGTAACTCATCGGGTTGGGCAGAACTGAGTGGGGGATGCAAAAAGGGGGCGGATTTGTGGGCGCTGGCGGGTGGGTGGTTCTTGATGGCGGTGGAACTGCTTGAAGGGGGTTTGGGAACCGTCCGCATATGTCCCGCCCTTCAGGTCCGCGATCACCCAATGCTCTTCCCGAACCTGGATGGAATCCATCGCCAAAGACAGAAGTTCGCCGCGGCGGAGGCCGCAACCGATTAGCATCGCGAGAATGGCGTGGCTCCGTTTTCCGCGTAACGTGGCGAAGTCCAATCGTTCCAGCAGGACCGTGCCCTGGGCGGGGGTGAGCCAGTTACCCACGCGGACGCCAAGACGCCGGCCTCCTTTGACCGCCGCCCCCGGAATGCGTCAGCGGCGGTAGAATGGTCATCAAGATGGAACGTGTCCCGTCACCGCCTGTCAAAGATCCGGCAAACCTCGTCCGGGTTTCGGGGACAGGCTACCAAACTCCTAGACCTTCGAGCTCGATTGATTTGGGGGTTTCGTAGCCTGTCCCCGAAATGGACGATTCCGGCTGGGCGGCGACGGATTTTGAGGCCAGCGCTTCGAGTACCTTAAGGTCCACGCCGGCGAGCTTCTTGATGTAGAGGCAGCCCTTGCCGGTGGCGTGCTTGCCGAGCTTGGCCAGCAAGGCGTCGGAACCGGTGAATCCCGTCACGCCATAGAGAACGGTGGCGGCCTTACGCGGCGAAAAACCGGCAAGCGGGGTATCGCCTTCGCGTCCGCTCTCATAGCGGTAGTGGTGGCGGCCGAAGCCGATGAGGGAAGGCCCCCTCCTCTTGCAGATATTCCAGATCCTACCGCAGCTTGGGGAGAGGCGCAAGGCGGCTGGCGGCCCACGGACTGTTGAATTTTTCTACGCTATCAGGAAATGTAAGTGGCTGAAATTTATGCACTTTGACCCGCAAAACTGGGCCATTCGCCGCTGTTCCGGAAAGCCATCCGGCGCAAGTGGCTGACGGGCTTAGCGTGCCAGTTTGGAACCAGACCTGCTTATCTAAATACTCCCATGCTGACGTACCAAGGCTCGCCACAATTGCCCTCGGACGATAAGAGATGGAAAATCGTCGAGGCTACGGCGCGCCGCCACGGGCGCGAACCACACGCTCTGATCGAGACGCTGCACACCGTGCAGGAATGCTTCGGGTATTTGGACGACTCCGCGTTGCGATACGTCGCCATGACCCTGCGCGTTCCTCTGAGCCGCGTCTATGGCGCCGCGACGTTCTATCATTTCTTCACGCTCAAACCGAAAGGAAAGCACACGTGCGTTGTGTGCACAGGCACCGCGTGCTACATCAAAGGCGCTCCGGCGCTGCTCACGGCCATTGAGAAGACCTACGGCGTGAAGCCGGGCGAAACCACTCCCGACGACGAACTTTCGGTGCTGACGGCCCGATGTCTGGGGTCGTGCGGCCTGGCGCCGGCGGTGGTGCTGGATGGCGCGGTGCTGGGCAAGATCGGACGCGAACAGATGCTGGGACGCATCGAGAAAGGCATCCGCCAATGACCATTGAGGAGCTTCGCAAGATCGCCGAAACGGAGCGCGAAGCCGAGAGGAAATTCCAGCATCGCGTGTGCGTTTGCACCGCGGCGGGGTGTCTCTCCTCGGGCGGCGACCACGTACTCGACGCCATCAAGAAGGAAGTGGTGGAGTCGGGCATGAAGAACGAGGTGCTGGTGAAGGGCGTGGGCTGCATGGGGCTATGCAGCGCGGGCCCGCTGGTTGCGGTGGAGAGCGACGGCAAGATGTTCGCCAACGTCACGCCGGAAGAGGCGCCAGATGTGGTTAGCAGCCTGGACACGGGCGCGGGCGGACCGGAAGAGTGCCCCACGAACGTGCCGTTTTTCGAGCGCCAGAAAAAGATCGTTCTGGAGAATTGCGGCAAGATCGATCCAGAGCGGATTGAGGACTACATCGCCCACGACGGCTATCTGGCGCTGGTGACGGCTATCGCCGAGAAGAGCCCGCAGGAGGTGATTCAGGAGATCATCCGCAGCGGCTTGCGCGGGCGCGGCGGCGCGGGTTACCCGACGGGCCTCAAGTGGAGCACGGTAGCCAAGACCGGCGAGCAGGAAAAGTACGTGATCTGCAACGCGGACGAGGGCGACCCGGGCGCGTTCATGGACCGCGCGGTGCTCGAGAGCGATCCGCACCGGGTGCTCGAAGGCATGGCCATAGCGGCGTACGCGATCGGCGCCCAAAAGGGTTACCTCTACGTGCGCGCGGAATACCCGCTGGCGGTGAAGAACCTGAAGACGGCGATCCGCCAGGCGGAGCGTCTGGGGGTGTTGGGGAATAGCATTTGCGGTTCGCGTTTCAGCTTCCACGTGGACATCCGGCTGGGGGCCGGGGCGTTCGTATGCGGCGAGGAAACGGCGCTGATCGCCTCGATCGAAGGGAAGCGGGGAACGCCGCGGCCGCGGCCGCCGTATCCGGCCGAATCGGGACTGTGGGACAGCCCGACGCTGATCAATAACGTGGAGACGTTCGCCAACGTGGCGCCGATTCTGCGCAACGGGGCGGCATGGTTCGCGGCGATCGGCACGGAAAAGAGCAAAGGCACCAAGGTATTCGCGCTGGCCGGACGGGTGACGAATACGGGGCTGATCGAAGTCCCCATGGGAATCACGCTGCGGGAAGTGGTAAACGAGATCGGCGGCGGCGTTCCGGACGGCAAGAAATGCAAGGCCGTGCAGACGGGCGGGCCCTCGGGCGGGTGCATTCCCGAGGCGCACATGGATCTGCCGGTGGACTACGAGTCGCTGAAGAGCATCGGCTCGATGATGGGATCGGGCGGCATGATCGTGATGGACGAGACGTCCTGCATGGTGGACGTGGCCAAGTACTTCATGGAATTCTGCATGAGCGAATCCTGCGGCAAGTGCATTCCCTGCCGCGCGGGGACGCAACAAATGCACGGGATCCTCACGAAGATCACGGCGGGCGAGGCGACGCCGGCGGATCTGGCGTTGCTCGAAGAACTCTGCGACCTGGTACGGAACACCAGTCTGTGCGGGCTGGGGCAGGGCGCGCCGACGCCGGTGATCACGACCATGAAATACTTCCGCCAGGAGTACGATTCCCACGTGGCCGGGGAGGGATGCTCGGCGGGAGTCTGCGCCGGCGCCAGTAAGGGCGGGCACGAGGAGGTGGCCAAGTGACCAAGTCTCCCGTTCGCGTCAAGACTTTGACCATCGACGGCCGCGAGGTGGGCGCGCGCGAAGACCAGACCATTCTGGAGGTGGCGCGCGAGAACGACATCTTCATTCCCACCCTGTGCGACCTGCCGGGGCTTTCCACGTTAGGCGCGTGCCGTCTCTGCCTGATCGAGTTGAAGGGCGTGCCGCGGCTGCTGCCGGCCTGCGTGACGCGGGTAGCCGAAGGCATGGAAGTGGTGGCCAATTCGGAGCGGCTGGACCGCTACCGGCGGAGCATTTTGGAACTGCTGTTCGCGGAGCGCAACCACGTTTGCTCGGTGTGCGTGGTGAACGGGCACTGCGACCTGCAATCGCTGGCGCTGAAACTGGGGATGACGCACGTGCACTTCCCCTATCAATACCCCAGCCTGCCGGTGGACGCATCGCACGACCGCTTCGTGGCGGACCATAACCGCTGCATCCTGTGCGCGCGTTGCGTGCGCGTGTGCGACGAGATTGAGGGCGCGCACACATGGGACGTGATGGCGCGCGGGGTGGACTGCCGGGTGATTACGGATCTGGCGCAGCCCTGGGGCAAATCGGAAAGCTGCACGGGATGCGGCAAGTGCGTGCAGGTGTGCCCCACCGGCGCGCTCTCGGAGAAGGGAAAATCGGTGGCCGAAATGTCCAAACGCAGGCAGTTCCTGCCGTATCTCACGCTGATGCGGGAGGGCAGGAGATGAGCGCGCCAGTGATTCCAGTGGAAAAGATCCGCATGGCCACGGTGTGGCTGGACGGATGCTCCGGCTGCCACATGTCCTTGCTCGACACCGACGAGCGGCTGATCGCGCTAGCGCAGCGAGTGACGGTGGTATGGGGTCCGCTGGTGGACATGAAGGAGTTCCCGGCGAACGTGGACGTGACGCTGGTGGAAGGCGCGATCTCGAGCGAGGAGGACCTGCACCGCATCAAGATGGTACGGTCGCGCAGCAAGCTGCTGATCTCGCTGGGAGATTGCGCGGTGACGGGCAACGTGCCGGCGATGCGCAACAAGTTCGGCGCGGATGCGGTGCTGCGGCGCGCGTACTTGGAGAACGTTACGCTCGATCCGCAGATTCCGCGGGAGATCATCCCGACGCTGCTGCCCAAGGTGCGGCCGGTGCATGAAGCGGTTCCGGTGGACCTGTTCATCCCCGGGTGTCCGCCCTCGGCGGATCTGATATTTTCGGTGCTGAGCGATCTGCTGGACGGGAAGGTCACCAACCCGGCCGCGAAATTCGGATAAAGACAATGCCAAGGCAAAAAATCGTAATCGACCCGGTCACCCGCATCGAGGGCCATTCGAAGATCTCGCTGCACCTGGACGAACAGGGCCACGTGGAAGAAGCCTATTTCCACGTGACGCAGTTCCGCGGGTTCGAGAAATTCTGCGAAGGGCGGCCGTTCTATGAAATGCCGTCGCTGATGGCGCGGATCTGCGGCATTTGTCCGGTGAGCCACCTGATCGCCTCGGCCAAGGCTTGCGACGCGATTCTGGCGGTGCGCATTCCGGAAACCGCCGTGCATCTGCGAACCGTTTTGAACTTGGCGCAGATTGTGCAATCGCACGCGCTCAGCTTCTTCTACTTATCGTCGCCGGACCTGCTGCTGGGCATGGACAGCGACCCGGTGCGGCGCAACATTTTCGGGGTGATGGAAGCACATCCGGAGATCGCCAAGGACGGCGTGAGGCTGCGGCAGATCGGGCAGCAGGCCATCGAATGGCTGGCGGGGAAGCGCATCCATCCGTCGTGGGTGGTGCCGGGCGGCGTCAACGAGGCGCTGAGCGCGGCCAATCGCGACCGGATACTGGCGGCCATGCCGGAGGCGCTGACCATCGCGCGGCGGACGCTCGACTGGTTCAAGACCGCGATGGAGGGGTTCCGCGAAGAGATTCGTACATTCGCCAATTCGCCGACGTTGTTCATGGGGCTGGTGAACGAGAAGGGCGGCCTGGAATTCTACGACGGCAATCTGCGTTTCCTGGACGCGGGCGGCCACGTGGTGCAGGATGGCGTGGCGGCGGCGGACTACGCCACGTATATCGGCGAGTTGGCGCATCCCTGGACGTATCTCAAGACCAGCTACTTCAAGCCGCTGGGGTATCCCGAAGGCGTGTACCGGGTGGGACCGCTGGCGCGGCTGAACATCATCGACGGCTGCGACACGCCGCTGGCGAGCCAGGAATGGGCGGAATTTCGGGAGTTGGACCGCGGCGCGGTGCTGAGTTCGTTCCACTACCACTATGCGCGGCTGGTGGAGATTCTATACGCGATCGAGAAGATCGAGCAACTGCTGCGCGCTCCGGACATTCTGGACCCCAACGTACGGGCGCTGGCGAGCGCCAACCAGTCCGAGGGCGTGGGCGTGGCGGAAGCGCCGCGCGGGACGCTGATGCATCACTACAAAGTGGACCGCGACGGGCTGATCACGTGGGCCAATCTGATTATCGCGACGGGTCACAACAACGCCGCCATGAACCGCGGGGTGCTGCAAGTGGCGCGGCATTTCGTGCATGGGAATAAGATCGCCGAGGGCGCGCTGAACCGCGTCGAGGCGGTGATCCGGGCCTTCGACCCGTGCCTGAGCTGTTCGACCCACGCCGACGGGCATTTGCCGTTGGAAGTGGAGTTGCGGGGACATGACGGCGGATTGCTGGACGTGGTGAAGAACTGAAGCGGCAGTGGGGCGGGCCTCCTGGCCTGCCTTCTTGGGTTGGCGAAGAGCAACGGACCCACGAAGGCAGTGGGTACCCCGGCCCGCCCCGCCAAGACCATGTCCCGTATTCTGATCTTCGGTTACGGCAATACGTTGCGTGGGGACGACGCCTTCGGTTGGCGGGTAGCCGAGCGCTTGCTGCAACTGCCACACGGCCCGCAGGTCGAAACCCACTGCCTGCACCAACTTACACCTGAGTTGATGGACCCGCTCAGCCGCGCCGATTTCGCCATATTTATCGACGCAGCCGCCAGCGGCGAACCGGGCGCCATGGTCGAGCGGCGAGTCGCCGCGGAATCCGCCGGGAGCGCCGCGTTTACGCACCAAGCCACTCCAGAAGCCCTGTTAGCCGGGGCCCGCACGCTTTACGGGCGCGCGGCCGAGGCGGTGATGATTTCGGTGGCCGGGGCGGATTTCTCACTGGGGGCCGAGCTCTCACCGCCGGTGGCCGGCCGGCTTGAGGAGGCTGTCTCCGCCGTATTGCGCCTGATCGCAGCCAGGGTGTAGACTTCCCTAGTAACGCTCACATTTAATATGCGGGAGGCACAGTGCGGCTGAAGATTACATTTTTTGCGCTTCTACTGGCTGCGGTCGGATTCGCGCAAACGGCGCTCACGAACGACGCGGTCATAAGGATGGTGAAAGCCGGTTTGGGCGAAGACCTGGTCATCAGTACGATCAAGTCGCAACCGGCGAGTTTCACGACTGGTCCGGACGATCTCATCGCATTGAAGGGCGCCGGCGTGAGCGACAAGGTGATTGCCGCGATGATCGACCGCGCGACCGCCGCGACCGCCGCGCCTGCCGCCATCGCCACGAACGTCCCGGGCGCCGGCCTGGTTTCGGAAGTCGGGCTGTACTACAAAAAGGGCGACGTTTGGAACGATCTTCCTCCCGAAGTGGTGGACTTCAAGACTGGTGGCGTTCTGAAGAGCATCGGCACCATGGGAATCGTGAAGGGCGACGTTAACGGGCGCATCAACGGGGGGCATAGCCGCACCGCCCTGAAGACGCCGGTGGACATCCTGGTGTATACGCCCGAGGGCGTGGCCGTCACGGAGTACCAGTTCCTGCTTCTGCACGATGCGAAGGACGGGCGCGAGTTTCGCACGGTGACGGGCGGCGTGATGCACGTCTCCGGGGGCGCGACGCGCGACCTGGTGCCGTTCGAGAGCAAGAAACTGGCGCCGCGGACGTACGAGATCATCCTTCCGAACCTGGGGGCCGGCGAGTACGGGTTCTTGTCGCCGGCGGGGAGCGATTCGACGGGAAGCTCGGGCAGAATCGGGAAGATCTACTCGTTCCGGGTCATCGAATAGCGGAGGCCGCCAACGAATCAGGTGAGATCGAAAGCGGTTTGGTCCGGCATGGCCGCCAGCCACTGTTCGATCAACGTGGCGTAGGCGGGCAGGCGGGAGTAGATCTGGTCCGCCAGTTCCTGGTTGTATGTGTGGACCGTCAGGTTCCTATCGCGAATCATGTCCATCGCCGTCCGGCTTTGCTCCTGGGTGAGAAGCGCCGTTTGAAAACACGCGCGCGTGACCGCGGTGGGAGAAGCCAATTCGAGATTCTCCCTGACGCGCAGATATAGCTGCGCCGTCTTCCAGACGGCTTCGTAGGTGTATTCGAACCGCTGGATGGAGGCGTCCCGATTCAGAGGCGTCTTGGGCTCCCGCAACGCTTCCCGAAAAGTTTCGAGGGCGCGCCGGGCGACCCGCAGCCTTTCGGTCAGTCGGTCCATGGAAGTCCCTCGGCCAGGACTCTGGCGCGGAAAGCGTCGGATGCGGTGGTCAGGTCGACCAAATCCACCGGATACAGGCTGGCGCTCTCCTCCAAGGCCTCCTGGATTTCAGGCAGCAGGCCGGAGGGCAGAGATTCCTCGGGAAGGATCGCGACGTCGATGTCCGAAACCCGCGAAGCCTCGCCGCGCGCCCACGAACCGAAGAGGTAGACGCGGGCGCGCCGGCCCGCGAGACCGCGCAGCACAATGCGGCGGACTTCGCGCAGGTCGGGCGAATCGGGGGACATTTCAGTACCCATTGTAGGCGATGGGGAGGGCTGCGGAGCCGCATCCCGCCTCACTTCACTCCCGACATCAAGCGGACGGTGGGCTTAATCAGCACGATGAGGGCGGCCATGGCCACGAAGGCCACGCCGGCGACGGCCCCGAAGAGGGTGGGGAGCGAGACCGATTCGTAGAGCGAGGTGACGCGGCCGCCGAGGTAATCGCCGATGCCGATAGAGACGAACCAGAGGCCCATCATCATGCCGGCCACGCGCGCCGGCGCCAGCTTGGTCATGGCGCTCAACCCGACGGGGCTTAGGCAGAGTTCGCCCAGCGAGTGGAACAGATAGGTGAGCACAAGCCACCAGGAGGAGACCAGGGCGCCGCGCATGGCGATGGACGAAGCGGGGACGAGGATGGCGAAGCCGAGGCCCGCGAAGCACAGGCCCCAGGCGAATTTCGCGGGGCTCGAAGGCTCACGGCGGCGGAGCGCCACCCACAGCCATGCGAACGCCGGCGCCAGGGTGATGATGAAGAGCGGCTGCACGAACTGAAACCAGCTTGCGGGGAAGAGGAAGCCGAAGGCGTCGCGGTTGGTACTGCGTTCGGCGAACAGACTGAGGGATGAGCCGGCCTGCTCGAAGGCCGACCAGAAGACCGCCGCGGAAAGGAATAGCACCAGGATGGCGGCCGAGCGTTTCCGCTCGACGGCGGACCAGCCTTTGCCGAGCAGCAGCCAGGAGAAGATGGCGGCGGTGACTAAAAGCAGAACCACGCCGAGCGCATTGGAGATGGTCTGCGCGGTGATTTCGATGGCGCCGGTGGCTGCCATGCCGGTGCAGATTGCGAAGATGGCCAAGGCCGCCAACCCGCCGAGCGCGGCTTGCCGCTTCCGCCGGCGGAGTTCCTCGGGACTGCCTGGGGCGCCGGGAAGCAGGCCGGCCGAGCCGAGGTACTTGCCGCCGAGGGCGTATTGAATCAGGCCCGCGAGCATGCCCACGCCGGCCAGTCCGAATCCGAGGCGCCAGCTAATGCGTTCGCCCACCCAGCCGCAGGCCAGCGGGGAAATCAGCGCGCCCAGGTTGATCCCCATGTAGAAGATGGAAAAGCCGGCGTCGCGGCGCACGTCGCCCTGGGCGTAGATCTGGCCGACGATGGTGCTGACGTTGGGTTTGAGCAGGCCGGTGCCCAGCACCAGAACCACCAGGCCGAGGTAGAATGCGGCGGTACCCGGCGCCACCAGGCAGAACTGCCCCGCGGCGATAAGCGCGCCGCCGTAGAGCACGGCGCGCCGCTGTCCGGTGATGCGGTCGGCGACCCAGCCGCCGGGCAGGCTCAGCAGGTAAACCATGGCCGTGTAGAGGCCGTAGATGGCCCCGGCTTTGGCCACAGGGAAGCCCAAGCCGCCCTGGTGGACGCCGGCAGTCATGAACAGGATGAGCAGGGCGCGCATGCCGTAGTAGCTGAAGCGCTCCCACATTTCGGTGAAGAAGAGGGTGGCCAAGCCGCGGGGGTGGCCGAAAAAAGTGGCATCGGCGCGCACGTCTTCAAGGGATCGGTCGAGGTCCGGGCGGATGGCCATGGGGATAACGGCAGTTTATACGGTTACGGGGGCGAAGGGCAAACGGGAGCGGTCAGTCATTGGGCAGGGTCTTCAGCCAGTCGCAGGCCAGCAACTGGGCGTCGGCGGTTACCAGGGTGAGGTCGAACGCCAGGGCGGTGGCAGCCAGGAAGAGGTCGCCGAAATCGGACTGTGGAAGTTTGATGCGGGAAGCCGCGGTTGCCACGGCGAAGGTTAACGGGGCCTCGGAGACGGGAGTCTGCGAAAGGACCTTGTCGAGCCACTCGGGGAAGCTTTGCTTGAGGCGCAGGCGCTTACGGCGTTCGATTAACTGCGCCTCCCAGATAGAGACAGGCGAAAGAAACAATTCGTTTCTGGGACTGTCGAGTTGACGCCGAACCGGGCGGCCAAGCTTGTCTGGCCGGAGCAACATCCAGAGCCAGATGTGCGTGTCGAGGAGCAGTTTCAGAAGTCCTCGACCTCCCAGCCGTCAAACGCGCCGATCGGCCCAACGATATCGCCCGTGATCTCGGCGGTGCCTTTCATACACCCGATCCAGGACTTTTTCTTCGCCGCGCGGGGCGGAACAACCTCGGCCACCGGCTTCCCAAAGCGCGTGACGAGGACGGGCTTGCGCGTGCGCCGGACGTCTTCGAGCACGGACAGACAGGTTGCTTTAAACTTCGAGATTGCGATTTCCTGCATCTCCTATTTGTACCATAGTCAATGACTATGGTCCGAATGGCGGATCTGGCGCGGGCGTCTACTTGGCGAGGCCGAGCCGCTTGAGGGTGGCGACCGGCTCGTCGCCGTCGAACTTGGTGAGCGGGGCGGTTTCGCGGCCATTCTCGACGGCCACGCCGAAGGGATAGCTGGAGTATTGGAACGCCTGCTTGAGTTTTTCGAAGTCGGTGGAGATCACGGCCGTCAAGCCGGTATCGGAGAGGAACTGCGGGGCGTACTGGGGCTGCTCGACGGGGACGGCGACGACGCGCGTGTCGCCCCAATGAAGCTGGGACATGCGTTTGGCGGCATCGAAGCAGTGCATGCATTCCGGATCGAAGAAAAAGACGAAGACCTTGCCGCGTGCGAGCGAATAGGGCCGGCCATTCACGGTAATGGCGGCGGGCGCCGGGGCGCCGGTCTGGCGCGCCTGGCCGACGCCGTAGGAGACCAGCGCGAAGACCACCACCGCGCCCATCACCAGGACGGCGCTGCGCGGATTACGGGCCGACTGCGACCAGAGGCCCGCCATGACGGCCAGAAGCAGCATGATGCCGTCACCCACGAAGAACGCCGGGCCGACCACGCGCCTCACCCACGGGAAGCAGTTGCAATCCGCGCCGCGCAGCGCATTGTACTCGAGGCCCACGTAGACTATGAATGCAATCAACAGGAGCGCCGCGGCCGCCGCTCCCCAGCGCCGAAAACGGGGAACCAGAACCAGGACCCCGCTACACGTTTCGGCGATCCCGAACAGCAGCGCGGCCAGGAGGCTGAGCGATTCGGGCACCTTAGCCTGCGCCAGACGAACGGCGGCGTCCTGGGGGCCGGTGATCTTCCAGAGGCCGGACACGAGGAAGAGGAAGCCCAGCAGAATGGCGGATGCCCAACTCAGAGTGGTCTTCCAGCCCGGGCGTTCGAGGGGCATCGAGCCAACCCCTCTCGCGGGCTGTGCCATACTGTCGGTCATGGTCCCCATTGTAGCCCTTTCAACCTTTGGGCAGGGGCGTGGCGGGACAGCCGCATGATGGCATTGGCATGGCTCTGCCTGCTGGTTCCGCCCACCAGCGTGGACCTGGTGGACGAGATCTACCGGATTCCCGCCAACGAATGGCGTTACGTGGAAGTGAGCCTCAAACAGCAGCCCGCGATGCTGTCGGCGGAGCTTGAATCGCGGGCCGGCTCGCGGGAAGTTCGGGCGGCGCTGCTGCGCCAGGAGGATCTGGAGCGCTTGCGCAACGACCATCCGTACGGAGTGCTGGCCTCCACGCCCGCGGCCGCTTTGGGGCGGTTCGGCTACTACGTGCGGGACCCTGGGGAGTATGCCGTGGTGGTGGATAACCGCGACAGCGATACGCCGGTCACCGTCCGTCTGCGCGTGTGGCTGGACTTCGCCGGGCCGCCCATCGAAGACGCCGAGCGCCTCTCGCCGCGGCGGAGGCTCACGGTGATCCTGGTCAGCTTCGCGGTGTTCTTCGCGATGGCCACTTGGTCCGCGCGCCGCCTGCTGCAAACCGTCAGGAAGTGAAGCGGCCACACAGCGTACGCAGCATGGCGTACACTGTACGTATGGTGATGAACGCTACGGAATTTCGCAAGAACCTGTTTGCGGTCCTGGAGAAGGCCCGCGCCGGCGAGAATGTGGAGGTGGTCTACAAGGGATCTTCCTTGCGCATCTCGGGTGTGGGATCGAACTCCAAGCTGGCCCGCGCGAAGCGCCAGGATCTTTTCCTTTGCGATCCCGATTCCATCGTCTCCAGCGATAGAAAACTGTTGGCGGAGTTCGAGGAAGAGTGGGAAAAGGAGTGGAAGATCTTGTGAGCGCTTACCTCGATACGCACGTCGCCGCATGGCTGTTCGCAGGGGCCACGGAGCGGCTTTCGAAATCCGCCAGGGACGAGATCGAGGCTGCCGATTTGCTGATCTCGCCCATGGCGATGCTCGAACTGGAGTATCTCCACGAGCGCAAGCGAATCACGCTCGGAGCTCGACCGGTATACAGCTACCTGAACTCCAGGTTTGGCGTTTCGTTGTGCGGTTTCCCGTTTCCAGCGGTCGCGATGGAAGCGGTATCGATCGACTGGGTCTCGGATCCGTTCGACCGCATGATCGTGGCGCAAGCGCAGGCGAACGGCGAATCCAATCTGATCACCGCGGACAGGCTGATACGGCGCCACTACCAGAAAGCGGTCTGGTAGCGTGGCGCGGCGGAAGGAATGCAACTCATCGGTTGGCCGGCGCAGCCTCACGCCGGCGGCGCGGGGGCCAGGGGCAGGACGGCGGTGAAGACGCTGCCTTTTCCCGGGACGCTGCTCACGCCCACGCGGCCGCCTTGGGCTTCCACGATGTGGCGGGTGAGGGCCAGGCCGAGGCCGGTGCCTTGCTCGGGCTTGCGGCTGGCGAGTTGCTGGAACTCCTGAAACAGGCGCGGGATTTCCTCGGGCGCGATTCCCATGCCGTTGTCTTCCACTTCCAAGCGGAACTCGGAATCGCCTTCGAGCGCCACGCGCACGGCCACCTCTCCGCCATCGGGCGTGAATTTCACGGCGTTGGAGAGATAGTTGTAGAGGATCTGTTTGAAACGGGAAGGGTCGGTCACGGCGCGGAATCCGGTGGGAACTTCCGTGCGCAGGCTGGTGTTTTTGCGGTCCGCCAGGGGGCGGACGACGTCGCGAACCTCTTTCACCAGGGCTTCGATGTCGCACTCCTCCGGCCGCAGATGAATCTTCCCGGCCTCCACCTTGGAGAATTCCAGGATCTCGTTGATGAGACCGAGCAGGTGGCGGGCGCTCATGAGGATATCGCCGATGAACTCGCGCTGGTCCTCGGATATCGCGCCCAACTTGCCGTCGTAGAGCAATTCGGAGAACCCGATGATGCCGTTGAGCGGGGTGCGCAACTCGTGGGAAACGCTGGCCAGGAAGCGGCTCTTGGTTTCGGCGGCGGCGCGGGCGGCGTCGAGCGCCTGGCCGAGTTGCTCGTTGCGGGTACGCAGCTCCATGGCGTACTGGCCCACCTTGCGGGCGGCCAGGGCGGCCAGGTTGCGCTCGGTGACGTCGAGGAGGGACCGGCAGACGCCGGTCACTTCGCCGCTCGCGTTGCGGATGAGGTTCTCGCGGATCTCGACGCTGATATGGGTGCCATCCTCGAGCGCGTACTCGCACTCGAACGGCTCGGTTTCCGAGCTGGTGGCGATGCGGCCCAGCAAGCCCTGGCGGTAGCCCTCCTGCGCGGCGGGGTCCATGAAATCCCATGCGCTGCGCCCGAGCAACTGGTCCGAGGGGCGATTGAGGAGCGCGCAGACGGCCTGATTGACGCGCCAAATGGTCCCATCGGCGTCGGTTTCCTCGTAAGGGATGGGCGCCTGATTGAAAAGCTCACGGTAGCGCCGTTCGCTTTCCCGGAGCGCTCGCGCGCGCGCGCGTAACAAATGATCGGCGTAATCGAGTTGACGGGCCAGTTCGGCGATCTCGTCTTTTCCCGGCGGGAAAGGATCGAGCGGAAGTCCATGGGCCAGGCGTTGGGCGTTCTCCGTGACGGCTTGGATGCGCGGCGCGAGCTTGCCGGTGACGATCAGGTGAACCAGCAAACCGCCCAGGGACCCACAAACCCCGCAGCCCGCCAGCATGCGGAAGAGCCAGCGCCGGGCCGCGCCGGCGTCTTCGCGGGCGCGCGATAAGCGGAGATCCTGCGCCTGGTCCAAAGTCCGCAAGCTGGTACGCCATTCGTCCGAGACTTTTCCGGACCGCGGCAAGGTATAGAGGGCCTCGATGGCGAGCGCGCCGGAGGCATTGCCGGACGCCAGCGCCGAGAGCCGCGCCAAGGACTGCTCGACGGCGCGCGGGTTGGAATCCGCATCGAGCAGAGCGACCCGAAGACGCAGAAGTTCCGTTCGGGTATCGTTGGCGTTGGCGGCCATACGCCCGGCCCGCGCGACTTGGTTATCGGCCCAGGAGACGGAGAACAGCGCCAGGAACAGGGCGGCCATCGGCACGGTGAGCGCGGCCACTCCCTTGGCGCGCAACGACACCAGCGACTGGCGCGCGAAGATGCCTTTGCTCTTACGATTTTCCCGAGGCGTCACGCAAGATCTCCGAGTCCCCATTTTAAAACCATGCGGGACCCGGCTGCGCCGAAATCGGGCAATGAGTACCGCCGCCGGTCTCAGCCGGCGGTTTGTGGCTTGGGCGCGAAGGCGGGGCGGACGACAGCGCTTCGCCGTCCGCCTCTTGAGGCATTGCCCGATCTACTTTGCCTTGGCCATATCCACCACCTTGGGTTCCAGGCCGGCCTTGGCCAGCGCGGCATAGACTACGAACCCGGCAATGAAACTGTAGAGCGCGGCGGGCTGGACGTAGCGTTTGGCGTCGGGCGGCAGTGGCAGGAAGGGGAGAATTCCGACCACGAAGCCCACCGCCCAGGCGATGTACCCGGCCCAGTTGATGCCTTCGCGCGGTCCGGCCCAGCGCCTTCCGGAGAGCAGGTAGTCGGCCGCGATGGCTCCGCAGATGGGCCCGAAGGAGGCGCCGACGATGCTGAAGAAGGAGACCAGGTGGGTGGCCACTCCGGTGACCGCCAGAATAATGCCCAACGCGCCCGCCGCCATGCTGGAGGAGACGCGGGGCACGCCCGGAATCATGGTCGAAAAACTGTTGCCGGCGATGAAGATGCAGAAACAAGTGGCGGGAATCGAGGCCACCGCGAAGAGGAAGAACATGGAGGTGGCGATGGGCCCGCCGATGCCTTGGAGGACGTTGGCGTAATCGAAAGGCAGTTTGGGATTGGCGCCATTGGCGGCCGCCACGGCTGCCAGCGCCAGTCCGCCGGCGACGATGGGCGCGAGCATGACGCCGACCAGTCCGCCCCAGCGCACGTCCCTCTCGTTACGCGCGTTCATTCCGAAATCCGCGCCGGCGGCCCCGGCGGTGGCAAAGAAGCCGATGACGGCGGCCATGGTGGCGGTGAGGGCCACCCACGGGTCGGCCTGCGCGGCGGGCGCATGGTAGGGGGCGCCGGCGGGAACCTGGAAGTAGACCACGATCAACATGAGGAGGGGGATGAAGTTGAGGAAGGTGGAGACCTTGGCCACATATTGGATGCCCTTGGCGCCGACCCAAGCGAAAACGCCGCCCCATATCACGCCGGTGACGATGAACGGCAGGGTGCGAGGGGCGGAATCGGCGCCGATGGCCTTGAGCACGAATTCGCTGGCAATGGAGGTGGCCACGGCGAACCAGCCGATTTGCAGCAGGCCCATGAGCAGTCCCGGCATGAGATAGCCGCCGGTGGTTCCGAAGGTGGAGCTGCCCACCACATAGAGCGGGTACCCGGTCTTCATGCCCAGCATGGCCGGGGCGCGGTAGTACAGCAGGTAACAGAGCACGGCGGCGAAGACCAGGCCCGCCAGGCAAACGGCAAGGCTGCCGTAGTTGAGCGTGCCATCCGCCAAAGAACGGTAGAACGCGACCCACAGGAAGATCCCGGCGTAGGCGGGCGCGGTATTGGCATACCAGGGCGCCCGTTTCTCCGGCGGGTTCGGGACGGCTTTCGATATATAATCTGGCAACATGGCCACTCCTTTTCGGTCCGAATACCTTGAAGCGGCCAGTATACCGCCTCTCTCGGCGGGATTCCCGCTAATGCTGATACAATTTTCCTTAGTCGACCTCAAACCGTGCTCCGACGGGTTTTCAAGGCATTCCAGTATCGCGATTTCCGGCTCATGTGGATCGGCGCCTGTACCTCGAGCGTCGGCACGTGGATGCAAATGGTCGCGCAGGCCTGGCTGATTTACAGGCTGAGCCACTCGGCCTTTCTGCTGGCGCTCGACCCGGTGCTGGCCACCATCCCGATTTTCCTTTTTTCGCTGATCGGGGGGGTGGTGGCGGACCGCGTGGAGCGGCGGCGCGTCCTGATGGCCTCGCAATACGTGCAGATGATGTGCGCGTTCCTGCTCACGCTGCTGCTGTGGCTGCACATGGTGCGGGTCTGGCACATCCTGATGTGCTCCTTTGTGTCCGGCTTCGCGCAGGCGTTTGGCGGTCCGGCTTACTCCGCGCTGATCCCCACGCTGGTCAAGAAGGAGGACATGCCGAACGCCATCGCCTTGAACTCGATGCAGTTCAACGCGGCGGTGATGATCGGGCCGGCCATCAGCGCGGGCGTGCTGGCGCGGTTCGGCGAGGTCTGGTGCTTTGGGCTGAACGGGGTTTCGTTTCTGGCGCCGGTGATCGCGCTGAGCATGCTGAAAGTGCGCTTCCTGCCAGTGCCGACCGGCGAGACGGTTCTCGACAGCATGAAAGAAGGCTTCAAGTTCATACGCCGTCAGGGGGCCATGGCCGGGCTGATTATTCTGGCATTCGCCATGACGTTCCTGTTCACCCCGATGCGGACGTTCCTGCCGGTGTTCGCCAAGGATATTTTCCATAAAGGGGCCGGGACGTACGCCATGTTTCAGTCGGTGACGGGCATGGGATCGGTAGTGGGGGCGTTAACCCTCGCGAGTTTCGGCAACATGCGGCGGAAGGGGCGGGTGGCGCTCATGGCGCTGGCGGCGCTGGGCGTCACGGCGGCGGTGTTCGCGGCGTCCCGATCGATCCCCTTGAGCTACGTGGCGCTGTTCTGCTCCGGGGCGGCCATGATGGCGGTATTCGCCTCGGTAAGCTCGCTGGTTCAGCTCATTGTTACCAATGAAATGCGCGGGCGGGTGATGAGCGTTTACAACTTCGCCTTTCGCGGCGGCATGACAATGGGAAACCTGATGTCGGGCTGGCTCGTCCCAATTCTTACGGCGCCAATCGTGGTGCTGGCCAATGGGTTGCTGTTGATCGCGCTAGCGGGTTATTTTGCGCTGGCGCAGCGGCGGGTGGCCGCACTGTAGCCGTAATCGTCGAATATGAAGCAGATGTGGGCACTCATACTGACCGCGCTGATGGCTGGCGCCGCTCCCAACGGGCTGGAGACGGCCCGCGACCGGCAGGACCGCCCGGCGCTACAAAAGGCGATTGCGGATTACGCCGCGGCGGCGGACCGGGCGCCGAACGACGCCAATGCGCAATACCGTTTGGCGCTGGCATCCTCCTACCTGGCGGAGGTGGCGCAGGAGCTGCACGATAAGCGGCAGGCGCAGCAGGCGGCCGAGGTTGGCATCAAGGCCGCCGAGAAGGCCGTGGCGCTGCGGCCGGACGCGGAGAATTACCGGGTGCTGGGGATGCTCTGCGGCCAGGCGGTGACGGACCTGCTGAGTGGGCTGAGCCACGGGCCGCGCGCCAAGACGGCCATCGACAAGGCGGTGGAGCTGGCGCCGAAGTCGGCGTCGGTGTATCTGGCGCGCGGGGTGGGGAATTTTTACGTGCCGGTGCAGCTTGGCGGCGGGTCGAAGCTGGCCATCGCCGATTTTCGGAAGGCCATCGAATTGGAACCGGGCAACGCCGAAGCGTACCTCTGGCTGGGGGTGGCTTTGCGCAAGAACAATCAGAACGCCGAAGCCCGGCAAGCGCTTGCGAAATCGCTGGCGCTCAATCCGAACCGCCGCTGGACCAAGCAGGAACTGGACAAGATACCGGCCAAATGAAGCGTTTAGCGATCGCCGGCGCCTGTCTCGCGCTGTCCCTGCTGACCTATTTCCAGTTTCCCGGCCATTCCTGGCTGCAGCAGGATAGCCAGATTTACGCGCCCATCCTGGAGCATTTGCGAGATCCGTCGGTGCTGCGCAATGAGCTTCTGGCGCAGAAAGCGCACGTAGCCTACACCCTGTACGACGAATCCGCCAGGGCCTTGCGGGCGGCCACCGGCCTTGATTTCCGCGACGCGCTGGCGCTGGAGCAGATTGCGGCGCGGGCTTTCGGCATTTGGGGCCTGTACCTCATGGCGCTGGCGATGTGCGGGACGTGGGCGGCGGAACCGCGAACGACGCGGCCGATGCCCGAAGCGATGGCCCTCTTCACGACCGCCATCTGTTCGCTGGGCGCGGTGGTGGCGGGACCGTCGGTGCTGACCATCGAATACGAGCCTACGCCGCGGGCCTTCGCTCTTCCGCTGGCGGTGTGCGCGGCCGGACTTACGGTCCATCGGCGTCATATGGCGGCTGGGGTGGCTCTGGCCGCGGCGTTTCTCTACCACGCTCCGACCGCGCTGCCGTTCGTGGCGCTTTTCTGCGCGCTGGCGCTGTGGCCCGCGAAGTCCGAAAGCGCGGGCCGGAGGTTGTGGAGGCTGGCGCCGCTGGCAGGCGCGGCCTTGGTCCTGACCATGGCAGCGCGCCTGCAGGAAGGCGGGGGCGAGGCCCAGACCTTTTTCGCGCGCCTCCCGGCGGACATCGAGCGGCTGCAACGGATGCGGGCCTCCTACAATTGGATCTCCGACGCGCAAGCCTGGCCGCCGGCGCTGCTGGCGCACTACGCGATCGTCTTTGCGATTCTGCTGGCGGCGTTTGCGCGGCTGCGGCGGGACATGCGTTTCGAACTGCGATGGTTCGCGCTGGGGCTGCCGATGATCGGGGCGCTGAGCCTGCCGGCCTCATGGCTGCTGCTCGACCACTGGCGCTGGGCGATTGCGCCGCAGATCCAGCCGATGCGCTGCATTTTGTTCGTGACGCTGTTCGCGCAGTTGCTGACGGCGGCGGCGGGCGTGCGCGCGGCCATGCGCAGGCAGACCATGGAGGCCATCGCCTGGTTTGCGCTGGCTTACTTGCCGCCGGTGCAGCCGGTGACGACGCAGCCTTATACGTTGCGCGGAACGGCGGTGGTGCTGGCCCTGGCGCTGCTGGGGTGGCTAGCCATACGGTTGGGGACGGCCAGGCAACCGGCCGCGCTGCTCGCCGGGCTGGCGGCGTTCTTTGCGATTCCGGGCCTGGCCGGAGTGGTGAACTATCCGGCATTGCGCACGCCGGAACTGGAACAGCTATCCACGTGGGCGCGCTCCGCGACCCCGAAAGACGCCGTTTTTGAGTTCGCGGACGGCGGCAAGAGTTTGGACGCGGGCATTTTCCGCGCCGAGGCGCTGCGGGCCATCTACGTGGATTGGAAAGGCGGCGGCCAAGTCAACTACCTGGCCGGTTTCGCCGGGCAGTGGTGGACGCGCTGGCAGCAGACCAATCAGAACCGCTTCCGTCCGCGCGACCTGGCGAAGTATGGCGCCCTGGGCATCCGCTACGTGGTGCTACAGCCTAAGAACCGGCTGAAGGACCGGACGCCGGTGTTTGAGAGCGGCAAGTATCTGGCGTACGCGCTTTGGTAAGGCAGGGGGGCGGGGGCGCTTCTTCAGGCCTCGGCGGCGCTATCTCACGGATAATAGCGAATGTGCCAAACGACCTCTCGAAGGCTCTGAACGACGCCGTGCTCCGCCGCCTGGCGAGCCCGCAGTCCTACCAGCGCGGCCTGGACTATTTCTCTCATGGCCATGTGGAGTCGCTGGAAGAAACCGATGACGGTGTCCGCGCGCTTGTGCGCGGGAATCGGGATTACACGGTGACTCTGACGGCCGACGATGGAGTACTGGACTACGCCTGCGATTGTCCCGTGGGCGGTGACGGCGCTTTTTGCAAGCACTGCGTGGCGGCGGCGCTTGCCTGGCTGAACCGCGCGGCGGACCGGACGAATCCGTCGGCGCGCCGCAAGGCCAAGGAAGTCACGCTGGCCGACGCCAGAAAGATCCTCCAGGCCGAGGACAAAGACACGCTGGTGCGGATGGTTCTCGATTGGGCCAAGGACGACGAGCGCCTTCACGAACGGCTCATTCTCTACGCTGCCCGCCGTTCAGGGCCCGACACTGGCGCGGCCGCAGTCCGGCGAGCGTTTGAGAAGGCTGTTCGGGTTCACGATTTCGTGCACTACCGGGAGGCGACCGGCTGGGCGCGCGGCGTTGACGACGCCATCGATTCCGTCGAGGAGTTGCTGAAGGATGGCCAAGCCGCCGCGGTTATCGAGTTGTGCGA
>Ga0182027_10004945_pt1 | contig 20457 bp, 15 predicted proteins | sample 712E1DmetaG_FD_121300 | JGI IMG/M metagenome (GOLD analysis project Ga0182027, IMG submission 121300) | Permafrost microbial communities from Stordalen Mire, Sweden - 712E1D metaG (Illumina Assembly) | ecosystem: Environmental > Terrestrial > Soil > Wetlands > Permafrost | place: Sweden...
CCCGAAGGCTACGGCGAAATCATCGGTGGCTCGCAGCGCGTCTCCAGCTTCGAGCTGCTCAACGCCCGCATCGACGAACACAAGCTGCCCAAAGAAGCCTTCCAGTGGTACCTCGACCTGCGCCGCTACGGCAGCGTGCCCCACTCGGGCTTCGGCATGGGCATCGAGCGCGCCGTCGCATGGATCTGCGGCCTCGACCATGTACGGGAAACGATTCCGTTTGCAAGGACGCTGCATCGCATTTACCCATGAGGCAGGGAGTAGGGGAGTAGGAAATAGGGCACAGAAAAAACGTGTCAACCTGCAAAACATCTACAGCTATAAGGCTACAAAACGGGGGGATTTGTTGGGTTATATGAGCACAAAAATCGGGGAGGCACATCGTTAGCAGGAAAAGGAGTCATGCAGGCGGACAAAAAAGCGGCAAACGTCCGTATACCTGCCAACGAAAAGTTGTAAAACAAGCCGATTTAAGGTGTTTTTAAGCGCATTCTGGGTGTTTTTTGGGCGTTTTGGGGCTGTTTTTGGGCCTTATAGAATCAACCAGCGCGGCGAAGCTGCGCCCTTTTACTTCATTCTAAACTTGGCTAATAACATTCGTTTTTCTAGATTACAGTCCACGATTTATCTGAAAAAAGCTGTAATCTCTGATTCAACCTGTTCCTTGGACTTTGCACATGGCTGAAGTCTGTCAGCCCAGCCACGTCCAGGATGGAGAACATCCCAGGGGGATTTCTTTTGTTGATGTCTTCCGGAACCTGGATCATGGTTCCCAAATCCGTCGACCAAAACATTCCAAAGAGGTTGAAATCTCTCAATGAGCAACGATTCCGCAAGGGGAATCCAGACATCATCCACTATTAGATAACGGCACTGAAAGTCTCGGCTTTCCAGATTCGAGGCCTCTGAAATGGATTCGGCGTGATCTGAAAGTCGGTTGAGCAGACCGTGCCCCGCTGCTGCCTCAAAATCCATCCCTCCCTTTCGCCCGCCCGAGGGAATGGCCTTTCCGACATAAATAGGCGCCGCATATTTTGAAATGGCATTCCGCTTGATCAGGGCGCGATAAATCGACAGCGCACCGGTGTAATAGATTGCGTAAACACCCACTCCTGAAAACTTCTCACTCGGCGGCAATGGATGCAACACCGATGTGAGAAAGGCTTCCGCCAAACTGTGAGCAAGTTGGGCTTTTGAAAGGGGGTTAAACGGCCTTGAGGAATCTGGCTTCGGGTTCTCTTTCTTTTTTGGCATGACGCATTGATAAATGGTCATGGATACTTCTTGCAACTATTTCCGCCAACTTGACCGGAACAGCATTTCCTATCTGTCTCATACTCTCAGTCCAAGCACATGGGAAAAAGTATTCATCGGGAAAGGTTTGCAACCGCGCTGCTTCGCGAACGGTAAGGTATCGGACCGCTTCGTTCTCCATCACAACTGTATTCTCACCACCAGGAACTCCATGATCTCCAGCCTTGAGCGTCTTAGAAGGCTCATCCAGCGGGCTTCCGGTATGTCCATGGTACGAACGAGCTCCAGTAATCAGAACATGATTTTGCCACGCCTCAAAGCCCTTTGGAGTAGGTTTTGGAAGTCCAACCAACGCGTCTCGAACTGTCATCCACGGCTTTCTATTTGCAGTAAACAGGTTGCTCCTCGCGATTACGCCAAGTTCTCTTTCAGTTGGTCTTGGACGCTTTCGCCTAGAAATGCTTTGGCGTTCCCAATATTCTTCCGTAGCCCATTTGGCTATAGCCAGTGCCTCTTTCGAGTGCGTCGGCTCTGGAAAGGACCACTCTACAGGTAAATCGCTTCGGAATGCCACAACGAAAACCCGCTCCCGGCGTTGGGGAACGCCAAAATCGGCCGCATTTAGTAGTCGAAACGCAACCTTATATTCGAGTCCTCTTATCTTTCCTGAAGTGTGATGCTGTTCGAGGCGCTTTAAATGTCGTTCCCAAGGTTCTTCTGGCTTGGGAATCAACTCTGGGTAACTCAAACCAAGCAAAATGTACTCAAAATAGCTGGAAAACGAATGGCGCAATAAACCCTTAACGTTCTCGACCAATACAGCTTTTGGCTGAGTCTCGCGAACGGCACGAATCATCTCGGGGAATAGGTTTCTCTGATCATACTGTCCCTTGTGCTTCCCCCCAAGGGACCACGGCTGGCAAGGAACACCGCCAGCGAGCAAGTCAATATCAGTTCCAAAGTTGGAATACCGGAGAGTCCGCACGTCTGCTTCTTTGACGGGCCACTCTTGAACGTATTCCAAGCCCCTGCGTCTGTTCTCGTTCATCGAAGAACATGCGTCGTGGTTCCATTCAACGACTCCGAGGTGCTCAAAGCCTGCGCGGGATGCACCCAACGCCAAACCGCCAGCACCTGCAAAAAGTTCGAGGGATCGCATGATCTATGACTCCAAAAATCTCAGTAGACGGGCTGGCAGAATCGCCCGCCTCAGTTGACATTCCCACACTATCAGGATTCGCCAGCCCAATGAACGCAATTTCCGTTGATTACGAAGGTCCCTTTCCCGATTCTGGAAAAGTTTCATTGTCCAAAAGTCCAAACGGGATTTAGGCTGCCTTCCGCAGCCCGGATGCTGATGCCAGAAGCACCCATGAACAAAGATGATCTTGCCCAACCTCGGGAATACCAAGTCGGGGACGCCGGGGAGTTCCCGCGCATGAAGCCTGTATCGGAACCCCATGCCATGCACCAAACGGCGGACAATCATCTCTGGACCCGTATCAGTGCCTTTGATGCGGGACATCCGCTCACTACGTTCCTGTTTGGAGAGATTATCCATGATGCCGGACGATCCTGATTAGAATTCTACCGCTCACGATATGCTGGGTGCCGTAGGTCTAGCTTCTGAGACCTGGGATCGTGGCAACCTCCGGGGCAGGATCGCGTATACCGGCAGGCACTCCATCGCCTGCGACCGCACGAATGCACACACCCAAGCGGCGCGCATAAAATGGACTCTGATTTCGCCCCACGGAGAAGTTCATGCTGAAAAGATCGCTTTGCCTGATTATTCTTTTCTTTTTATCCGCCGCCTCTTTGCGCGCCCAGGCGCCTGCCGTAACTGTTCAAACGCCAATCGTTGTTGAGCGTGGAGCAGCGATGAAGGCGCGCGACGGCGTAACCCTGCGGGCTGACATCTACCGGCCAGCCGCGGAAGGCAAGTATCCGGTCCTGCTGACGCGCACCCCCTACAACAAGGACAACTCTGCGCGGTTTGGGCAAATGGGCGCGGCGCGCGGCTTCATGGTGGTCATCCAGGACGTGCGGGGCCGCTTTACCTCCGAGGGCGAGTGGTACCCCTTCAAACACGAGACCGAGGACGGCTATGACACAGTGGAATGGGCCGCGGCACTGCCCAACTCGGACGGCAGAGTCGGCATGTTCAGCGGTTCCTATGTAGGCGCCACGCAGGTGCTGGCCGCCATCGGCCACCCTCCGCATCTGGCCGGAATCTGCCCGGTGGTGACTGCCAGCAACTACCACGAGAACTGGACCTACCAGGGCGGCGCATTCGAGCAGTGGTTCAACGAATCGTGGACCTCGTCGCTGGCTCAGGACACCTTCAACCGCCAGATCACGGAAGCGAAGAACGCGCTGGTTGGCAGCGCTGTTCTGCCGCTGAAGAAGTACCCCGTATTCAACATCAAGACCGCTCAGGACGGCGCCGGCCTGACCCGCACATTGGCGCCTTATTTTCTGGATTGGCTCGATCACCCGGCCTACGACAGCTACTGGAAGCAGTGGTCCATCGAGGAGAACTACCAGAACATTCAGGTTCCCGCGCTCACCATCACCGCCTGGTACGACATCTTCCAAGGCGGCTCGTTGCGCAACTACATGGGGATGAAGGCCCACGCCGGTAACGAGGCGGCCCGCAAAGGCCAACACCTGGTGGTGACCCTCGGAGGCCACTCCGGCTGGGGACGCACCATTGGCGCAGTGGACTTCGGCGCCGATGCCCCTTTTGACGAGAACGCCATCACGCTCGACTGGTACGACTACCTGTTTCTGGGCAAGCAGAATGAATTTTCTACCGACAAGCCAGTCAAGATTTTCGTGATGGGCGAAAACAAGTGGCGCGATGAGGCGGCCTGGCCGCTGGAACGGGCCAAGGAGACGCGCTACTTCCTGCACTCGTCCGGTAAGGCGAATAGCTCGACAGGTGATGGTGCGCTCTCGACCGCCACTGCCCAAACAGAGACGGCGGATAAGTTCGTCTACGACCCGGCTCATCCCGCGCCAACTGTGGGCGGACCTTTGTGCTGCGATGTAATTCATCTTGCGCCGGGCCCCAGGGACCAACAGGAGGTGGAAAAACGCGCCGATGTGCTTGTCTACTCCACGCCGCCTCTCGATGAAGACCTCGAAGTGACCGGCCCGATCACGCTCGACCTCTTTGCGAAGTCTTCAGCCGTAGATACGGACTTTACCGCCAAGCTGGTGGACGTTTGGCCCAACGGCTTTGCACAGAACCTGACCGAGGGCATCCTGCGCGCGCGCTATCGCGAATCGACCAGCGTGGCCAAGCCAATCTTGCCCGGCAAGGTATACGAATACAAGATCGACATGTGGTCCACGAGCAATGTGTTCCTGAAAGGACACCGGATCAGGCTCGAAGTGAGCAGCAGCAACTTCCCGCGTTTCGACCGCAACCTGAATACGGGGAAAACTGCGGCAGAGAGTTCGCTCTACGTGAAGGCGACGAACACTATCCTTCACGACATCGATCATCCCAGCGCGCTGGTGCTGCCGGTGGTGCCGAGGTAGGGTTTAGGCAGGCGGCAGAGTGCTGGCTGTCAGAAGTTCCTTCGCAGCCCTGCGTCCCAGACGGATGCAGTCGGGAATTCCGATGCCGTCGTAAGCATTGCCGGCGAGCTTGAGGCCAGGCAGTGCAGCTGCTCTGTCGGTGATGCGCTCCAAGCGCTCCTGGTGACCAACAGCGTACTGCGCCATCGCCCGCGGCCAGCGCGAGACCTGCGCATGCTCTGGCTCGATCTCGATTCCGCTGACAATGCCGCCCAGAATCTCGCTGAGTTCTCGGCGAACGGTGGCTATCAGCGCGGCGTCTGTCCCGGCTAGCAGGGCTTCGTTCTTCATGCCGCCCAAAAAAGCTCGCAGCACGGCCTTGCCCGGCGGTGTGCGTCCCAGAAACTTGCGATGAACAAAGGTGCAGGCCAGCATCGCGCGGCCTTCCACGGCCGGAACCAGGAAACCAAATCCATCGGGCAAGCGGCCCAACTTGGCCTCGTCGTAAACCAGGTTCACGGTAATCGAAGAAGAGTAGGGGATGGCGCTCAACTCCTCGCCCAGCGCCGCATCGACCGGCGTGAGCAGCGCACCGGTGGCCCAGGCAGGCGAGGCCATAATCATCGCGTCGTAAACTTCAGAGGCACCGCCGGCCTCTACCCTCCAACCGCCCTCAACCTTTTCTAGGCCGCCAACCGGCGTGGACAGGCGTACACATCCCGGGTCGAGCCGGGCGGCAAGGGCATCGACCAACTGCTGCATCCCGCCGCGCAAAGTGGTAAAGATGGACCGGGTCGCGGGACGGGAGCCGGCCTGTGTGGGTCCGTTCTTCTGGGCTGCGGCTTTGGCGCGGGCGCGCATCTGGCGGTGCGCCGCCAACATGCCGCGAGTTAGCGAGCCGTATTGGCTCTCCATCTCGACGAGGCGCGGCAGCACGGCGCGCGCACTCAGTTGCGCGGCGTCGCCGCCGAAGATGCCTGAAAGCAACGGATCGGCCAGCCGGTCTACAACCTCAGAGCCGAAGTGCCGTTCGACGAGCGTCGCCACCGCTTCATCTTGGCCGCTGGGCCGCGGCGGATGCAGCAGTTCGAGCGCCATGCGCACTTTGGTGGGAAAACTGAAGAGCCGCGTCAGCGCGGTGGGGATGAGTTTTGTGGGCACCAAAAACATCAGGCCATCGGGCAGTGGCACCAGCCGGTTTTTCACTACCACCCAGGTTTTGCGAGCCACGTCGTTCGAGGGGGTCAGCTCGGCCCCCAGTCCCAGTTCGCGGCACAACTCAGCCGCAGCAGGCTTCTCGCTCAAAAAGGAGTCAGGACCGCGCTCTAGAACCGCGCCGTTCACAATCTCCGAAGACAGCACACCGCCCAGCCGCTCGCGCGCTTCAAAGAGCGTGTACTCGACCGCTGCGCCCGCCTTGCGCGCCTTCTCCAGCTCATAGGCAGCCGCTAGTCCCGCTATACCGCCACCGATGATCGCTGTCCGCATGGTTAACCCCATCTCTTTATTAAAACAGTTCCGGACGGAATGCCGGCTTGCGGGGAGCACTCCGATTCAGCAGAAGGCCGTGCGCGGTGGAACGGCTGAGATGGTGGCAATCTATAATTCGCAAGACGCTGGAAATTAACAGAAGAGGCTGGTCATGAGACGAATTCACGGCATTTGGACGCTAAGTATCACAGCAATATTGACGGTGGCGCTTTCAGGGTTTGCGCAGGATACGCGCACTGTGACCGAGCCTGTTCTGCCGCCAACATGCGTTACGCTACTCGCGGAAAAGTCAGGAGATAGCGAGAAGCTGGCTGAGGTCTTTGAAAAGACAACCGACACAGGCCGAATCCAGGCGGCTCTGAATGCGTGCAAGCCAGGGATGGCCGTGGAGCTGGCTGCGAGCAATAAGGAGAATGCGTTTCTATCGGGCTCGCTGGATATGAGAGAGGGAGTAACGCTGCTGATTGACAAGGGCGTGACGCTCTATGGCTCCAGGGATCCGAAGGATTATGATCCGAATCCGTCCGGAGACGGTCAGTTGCTTTGCGGGACGCTGAGCGATGTGGGATCGCCTTACATCACAGCCGCGGATGCGGCCAGGGGCGGGAGTGCGCCCCAGCGCCCGATGATGCCGCCGCCCATGCGCGGCCGGCCCTGCAAGTCGCTCATCACCGTAAACGTGAAGAACGCCGCGATCATGGGTGATGGAGTGATTGATGGACGCGGCGGCGCGCAGGTGATCGGGCATGATTACACCTGGTGGCAGATGGCGCGCGCAGCCGAACCGAAACAGTTGCGCTATTTCAGCGTCAAGCTCATCACGGCATCCCATGCTGACGGCTTTATTCTCTATCGCATCACGCTTCACAATTCGCCTAACTACCACGTCACGGTAAGCAACACCGACGGCTTTACAGCGTGGGGCGTTCATCTGCTGACGCCGACACTCCGCGGCTCCGACGCGCGCAACACCGATGGCATTGATCCGGGAAGCTCAACCAACATTACCGTCGCCAACAGTTGGATCGACAACGGCGACGATAACATCGCCATTAAAACCGGCGTTACCCACATGAGCGTGCTCAACAATCACTTTTACACCGGGCATGGAATGTCGATCGGCAGTGAAACCTTCAGCGGTGACAGCTTTCTTTTGGTGGCTGGGTTGACGGAGGAGAACACCACCAGCGGCATACGAATCAAGAGCAATGCGGCGCGGGGAGGTCCGGTGCACGACCTGACCTATGAGAACATCTGCATGAAAAATGTATCCATCCCGATCGCCATCAGCCCGTTTTACAACAACGGCACTGTGGAAGGATTTGTGGACCCCGGCGTTTTGGGCGACCGCATACCCGACTATAAGGGGATCACTCTGCGCAATATCGTTTCCCTGACGCCGGGCGATGTGCTGATTGCCGGCAAGGACGACGCGCATATTACGGAGATCACGTTAGACACAGTCACAATCAAAGGCATCAAGCCGGAACAGGTGCATTCGCAGTACACAAAAGCGGCTGTGGTCCATGTGAATTTTGATTTGAAGGGGACGGGCGTTGTGGTCACCCCGGCCCCACCCCTTCCGGCGATTGATCATGCTCCAGGCGCCGCGCTGATTGCGGTCGATCCAAAAACCAAATTGGGACAGTGTGTCGGAGCCTTCCCGCCCATGCAGTAAAGGCCCAGCGGAGTCCGTGAAATCCCAGGTCTCCCGCCGCGGCGGGCGAGACCTGGGGCACACAGCAGTAATTAATCCTGCTCGAAAGGTGATTGAATAGAACGGATTCCTAGGATTCTTCGTCGTACGCGCTCGGGCAAGAACTACGGAAATCATTATCAAAATTTGGAGAGCTAATTCGCGCCCATTTATCTTTCATGTAAATCCACATGAAGTCGCGGTAGATTCTCGGCTTCGTCGCAGTCAGTTTATTTATGGAAAGATCGCCAGTCACCACAGCTATGAAGTCGCAATCTTTTTGCAAAAACATTTGCTTATGTTTTCTGATTATCGATCTATTTGATTCATCTTGGAATTTATCTGCCAATCGTCTTAAAAATTCGCCTGCAATCCAAGTGCCGTATTGGTGTATTCCAGCTATCACGAATGTCTTATGCTTTGTATTTGTGTTCAACCGGAGAATGATTGCATAGTCGCACTTAGTTTCATCATCTTGTAAAGTAGACGGTATTACAGGCACCTTAGAAATATCTTGCGTATGTGTTTTTCTATATATATCTTCATACATATCTTCAACTCCAGACCTAATTGTGTCCCACTGTTGGTTCTCAGAATCGTAATGCAAAATCGTCTTGGCCCTGTATGCGCTATCCGCGCTGTAGTTTTCGTTTGAAAACCAGCATGGAACCGTAATGCCTCCGTTGCTATTAACATTAAAGATAGCAATTCCCCCACGAATCGTACCTGATGATAGAGCGAGATCTGGCCCTACCGGTAGCACTAATCCGGTCGTTAGTTCGATAGCCGGCGCAACCTTCTTTAAAGCCTTGTTTACTTGCGGAGTGCCAAGATAGATTGTATGTCCTTCCGTGCCGACACCACTCACAGTAGCAACAGCATCTTTATCGCTTCTTACGTCGAGCCTATCGATATCCAAATCCAACACTGTTTGGATATGGTGGAGAGGGTAGTAGTCGCCAACATGCATATCAATAAATGGTGTGTCGGTTTCAAGAGCCGGAAAGATGCACTTGAACCTTTCGCACTTCTCTTCAGGACAATAAAACTTCTCCAACATTCGGCGTTTATGGTGATCGGTAACTAGAGAATCTGCAATATCGTGAGTATCCTTTCCGATCTTATCCATTTCCGTGAGCTGTAGTTTCTGTTTGCGCTCAATATAAACCATATAGCCAATGCTGACTGCACCGAGACAGACACCAAGAACACTGAGAAAAATACCAGTTATTACACTTGACATGACTCCTCCTGGCATGTGCAGGATGCTCGAAAACCTAAGGGTGGTAGAAACGCACAAAAAGGTTTCTAGTGAACAGCGTTGGAGTATATCTTAGACGTTCTGATGATGTCATCAGAATAAATGCGGTCTGCTCGGTGCTCCAAGTCCCGCCACTGAGACCTGTGAGCTTGGCAACAACCCCTACCGCCCATGCCGCTCCCAAAAGACAGCCGGAGTGACAATCGGATACCGCTCGCCGAGCGCGAGTAAATCTTTATCCCCGGTGACAAGGTAGTTCGCCTGTGCCGCGCGCAGGATCCCCAGGACCAGTTGATCGGCCTGATCGCGCAGGGTTTCATCCGGTTCTATGCTGGGTTCTACGATCTCCGCGATAAACAGAAAACTGTCCGCGAGATCGCGGATTTCAGCCTGAGTGAGCGTTATGCGCGGCAGCCGCGGCAGCACCCGAACCATCTCGTCCAGAATGTAGCGCGACAAGACCAGATCGAGTTCGCCCTCCCGCCAGGCGCTTAAGATGCGTCCTGGGATACTGTCGGGATATGCCAGCGCCGACACCAAGACGTTGGTGTCCAGGGCAATGCGCAAGCCAGCCATTAGCGCCGCCGTTCACGCGTAGTGGCCGCATCAATCTCAGCCATGCCTAGATCGGCGGGCACATCCGCATACGCCTCGGCAACCCGGTTGCTCAATTGGTCAAAACGATCCCGCATAGTACGGATGCGCGCAAAAAGATCGGCGCCCACCAGGGCGGCAACTGGCTTGCCATCCTTGTTCACCACAATGCTGGCCTTTCGAAACTGGACCTGATTGAGCATCTCGCCCAGGTTCTGACGAAAATTGACTGCGTTCACTTCGGTAATCATCGCCGCCTCCAACCATAATAACCAATATGCTTATTATGACCGATATGGCTCAGTTTGTCGAGCTAGAAGCTAGCGGCTAGGAGCTAGCTCTTCGCAAAGGCCGCGGCCGCGCTCTCCAGCTGCGCATCCCAGTTTTTGGGTTGGTAAATACAGCAAGGCTCTTGGGCCAACGGGTCGCCGGTGACGGCGTAGGCGCGGGCGCGCGAGCCGCCGCAGATCTCCTTGTACTCGCATGCTCCGCACTTGCCCTCGAGCTTGCTGGTGTCACGCAGCGATTTGAAGATGGGCGCGTTGCGGTAGATCTCGCTGAGAGGCGTCTCTTTCACGTTGCCGGCATGGATGGGCAGAAAGCCGCTGGGATAGACGTTGCCCACATGCGAAACAAAGAGAAATCCCTTGCCGTCGTTGACGCGCCGTGTGGCCCAGCTCGCGGTGCGGGTTTGCGCATCAGCGGTAGGCGCGCCGGGTTCGTATTCATGTGAAGCGGTGCGCGGGTGGCCGTGGCCGATTTTGCGCTCTTCCAGATTGTGTTGCAGCAGGTAGCGCCGGTAGTGCATGGCCTCGGTAGTCTTGATCTGGAAGTTGACCCGGTGCGAGAGCTCGTAGATCTTGCCGAAGACCTGTTCGAACTCCTCGCCGCTGAGCAGGTCGCCCAACTGGCCGCGGCCCACGGGAACCAGGAAAAAGACATTCCACATGACGATGGCCAGCTTTTCAAAGAGGGCGCAGAGATTGTCGAGGTCGTGGGCGTTGTGGCGGCTGATGGTGGAGTGAACCTGGATGGGAATGCCCGCCTCGTTGGCCCACTCGATGGCCTGAATGGTCCGCGCCCACGCGCCGGGTAGGCCGCGGAAGGCGTCGTGAATCTCAGGGGTTGAGCCGTCGAGCGAGATGCCCAGCCGGACCAGGCCGGCTTCCTTCAATTTAAAAATCGCCTCGCGGGTCAGCAGCGGCGTGGCGCTGGGAGTAAGCGCAACCTGCACGCCCTTCCCGGCGGCGTAGCGAATCAGGTCAAATACGTCGGCGCGCTTGAGCGGGTCGCCGCCCGTAAAAACGAAGATGGGCACATGCATTGCGGCAATCTGGTCGATGAGCGCCTTGCCCTCAGCCGTGGTCAGCTCGTCGGGATGAGCAATGGGCTGGGCGGCGGCGCGGCAGTGCTTGCAGGCCAGGTCGCACGATTGCGTAACCTCCCAGATGGCCAGAAAGGGCGTTTCATCGAAGTTCAACCCGCCACGGGCGGGGATATTGTGCATCGGTTGCATGAGGCCTCCAGCAGAATCGCGGCCGCCGGGCGCGAAAACCGGGCCCAATGGCGAGGGAATGCCACAACTCCACTTTAGAATGGCAACCCAATATCCGGTCAGGCTGTGATTTAGATCACATTATCACCCCAACCAGCAGTGCAGTGAATTGACTGGGCTCCGCTTTACGGCTTGCCGGTCACGTTGGTCTTGGGCGCGGCGTCTGCCGAGCAGGGGTTGCCGCCGCACAGCGCCCCAGTGATGCCCTGGCTCTCGACGATGGTGTAAATGCGGTTCACAACGGGGAGCTTGACCATCTCTTTCACGCCGGATGGCCAGTGAATCTCGGCGGTTCCGGCATCGGTGGCGTCCGCTAAACCAAAATGGACGCGCATATCATTCGAGGATAGATAGCTGCCGCCGCTCAGCACGTCGCCGCGCTGACGCATGCCGGCCGCATTCAGATAGACCGTCGTTCCGACCGCATCGCGAGGGCTCTTCGGTCCGCCAATCAGCTTGAGTTCAACCCATTGGTGGTGGTCCTGATTCACGTTGCGCAGCAGCACCGGGACGCCATCCATATTGTTGATGACTACGCCGATCTTGCCGTCGTTGAAGATGTCGCCGAATGCCGCACCGCGGCCTACGGTGACCACCGCCAGCCCGGTTCCCTCGACAGCGGGAACCAATTCAAACTTGCCATTTTTCAGATTCCGGAAGAGCAGATGACGCTGGGCGTAGCTCTCTCCCCACTCCGGATGTTGATCCACCTCCGGATAGACGTGACCGTTCACAATGAGCAAGTCTTTCCACCCGTCGTTGTCGTAGTCGAGGAATCCGTCCGCGAAGCCGACAAACGGCATGGTGATCGAAGTCAATCCGGCCTGCAAACTGACATCGGTGAAAAATCCGGTTCCATCATTTTGATAGAGGACATCGTAGTCGTCGGCAAAGTCGGTATTCACGATCGAGAGGTGGCCTTTGTTCTCGTAGTCTCCGGCCGCGATGCCCATATTGGCGATCTCGCGCCCGTCCGCGTTGAGCGCATAACCGCTCAAATAACTCTGATCTTCAAAGGTTCCATCGCCCTTGTTCATGTAGAGGTAATTCGGCGAGGTATCGTTGGCCACCAGTAGATCCGGCTTGCCATCCCCGTTTACATCGGCAAACAGAGCCCCCAGGCCGTAGTACCCGTTGGGATCGTCCACGCCCAGCTTCTTGCTGACATCCGTAAAGGTTCCATCTCCGTTGTTGTGAAAGAGATGATCATGCTCACCCTTCAGGCCGCGTGGGCCGCACATCACCGTCACGCCGCGGAAGACACAAGGGGCATAACCGACCACTTTGTTTCCGGAAATGGGAGGGTTGTTGAAGTCGAAGTCCAGGTAGCCAGCCACGAAAAGATCCAGCCGCCCGTCGCCATCGTAGTCGCCAAAGGTTGCCCCTGTTGACCATGTGCCGACAGTGACTCCAGCTTTTTCCGCGACATCGGTAAAGGTTCCGTCGTGGTTGTTGTGGTAAAGGCGATTCTTCCCAAAATTGCTTACATAGATATCCGGCCAGCCGTCATTGTCATAGTCGCCGACCACGCATCCATATCCCCATCGGTCGTTGGCGACCCCGGCCTTCTCCGTTACGTCGGTGAACGTTCCATCATGATTATTGTGAAAGAGAGCCGAGTGGGGTGAAGGGGCTTTGCCCGCAAGTGCATCCAGGGTTGAACCGTTCACTAGATAAATATCCAGCCAGCCGTCGTTGTCATAGTCCAGCAGACACACGCCCGGGCCTTTGATCTCATAGATGAAGCGCTTTTCAGGGGTACCGGCCCTATGCTGCCAGTGCGTCAGCCCGGCTAGCGCGGCTATATCCTGAAAGACAATTGGGCCACTCTTTACAAAGCCGCCTGCGGTGATGGGGCGATGCTGGCTGTCGAACTCAGCTTTCTGCGGGCCGGCATTGGCCATTCCGCTAACAGATGGTTGCATTCCGCTCTGCTGTGCTTTGGGGGCATCCTGGGGAAAAAGTGGCACGTCAAACGCTGCGGACTCAAGTAGAAATGCGGTCAGTGCGCAGGCCAGAAGACGGCGATTAAAAGGCAACTTGTTTCCTCCAAATAATAAAGTTTATCGTGACAGATTCGCTGCCGGCTGCGTTGCGGACTTCGATGAAGATGTGGCATGAGGCGGCTCCGGGCACGGTTGTCCATTGCATAGCGCGGCTGTAATGCCCTTACCCTCGGTGATGGTGTAGATGCGGTCAACCGCGGGCAGCTTCACGATATCTTTGGCGCCGGAGGGCCAGTGAATCTCGGCGGTTCCTGCATCGGTTGCGTCGCCCAGCCCGAAGTGCGGGCGCGGGTCGTTGGCCGAGATATAACTGCCGCTGGCCATCACGTCCTGGCGCATAGTCATGCCATTGGCCTTCAGGTACACCGTGGCGCAGGTGGCGTCACGCGGGCTTTTGGGTCCGCCCACCAGCTTCATTTCCACCCAGTGATGATGGTCCGGATTCACATTTCTCAATAATGTGGGCGGCCTGTCCATATTATTGATAACCACATCGATCTTGCCATCGTTAAAAAGGTCGCCGAAGGCCGCTCCGCGCGCCGGAATAACCACTGCCAGTCCTGTTCCTTTCACCGGCGGAATGTATTCGAAGCGCCGCCCCTTTCCGGCTGTATCGGGCACGTTATGAAACAAGAGCGGACGCTCAGCCCAGGTTGTGCCCCAGTCGTACTGGTCCGCCTCGGGAAACACGTGGCCGTTGACCGTGAGCAGGTCCAGCCAGCCGTCGTTGTCGTAGTCGATGAAGCCATCTCCCCAGCCCACAAAGGGAATCGCTGTCTGGGCAATCCCAGCTTTAACACTCACGTCAGTAAAGCTTGTGTCTCCGTCATTGTGGTAGAGCACTTTGTAGTCGTCACCGAAGTCGTCGACAAAAAGGTCCAACAGCCCATTGTTCTCGTAGTCGCCTACCGCAATGCCCATCGATGCGATCTCGTGCCCATCCTTGTTCAGCGCGAAACCGGAGGCATAGCTCTGGTCGTCGAAGGTTCCATCACCTTTGTTGATGTACAGATAATTAGGTCCAGAATCGTTGCCCACAACGAGGTCCGGCTTGCCGTTCCCATTGAAACTCATAAAGATTGTGCTGAATCCGTAATATTTATCCTTGTCCTCCACGCCGGCCTTCACGGTCACGTCGGTAAAGGTGCCATCGCCGTTGTTGTGAAAAAGATGATCGGGTTCGCCCTTGAGGCCTCTCGGTCCGCAATTCACAGTCATTGCGCGATAGAGGCAAGGGGCATACCCCACCACCTCGTTGCCTGAAATCGGCAGTTTGTCGCGGTCGAAGTGCACATAGCCGGTGACATAGAGGTCCAGCAGCCCGTCGCCATCATAGTCACCCCAGGCCGATCCTGCCGACCAGTTGCCTAGCTGCACGCCTGCTTTCTCGGCCACGTCGGTAAACGTGCCGTCGTGGTTGTTGTGATAAAGCCTGTTCTTGCCGTAGTTGCCCACAAAAATGTCGGGCCAGCCGTCGTTATCGTAATCTGCAACCGAGCAACCATAACCCCAGCGGTCGTTCTGTACGCCCGCTTTGGCGCTCACATCGGTAAATGTGCCGTCGTGGTTGTTGTGGAAGAGGGCCGCGTGGGGCGGTGATTCCTTGCCGTCCAGCGAGTCGAAGGTGGCGCCGTTGACCAGGTAAATGTCGAGCCAGCCGTCGTTGTCGTAGTCGATCAGGCAGACGCCCGATCCATTGGTCTCGACGATGAACTTCTTCTCCGGGGCGCCCATCTTGTGCCGCCAGCCGGAGAGTCCCGCCTGTCTGGTGATGTCCTCGAAGATCACCGGGCCCTTATCCACAAAGCCGCCCGCGGTGATAGGCCGTTTCATCTCGTCGTAAACCGGGGCAGCGCCGATGCCTCCCGCGATTCCGCCCATGCTCTGTTGTGCCTGGCACTCACCAGAGAGGGTAAGAATGGCAATCAGGATGCCGGGGAAAAGTCCGCGAAAACGCAGCAACGAGAGTCCTCCGCATGTTGAAGTTTACCGTATGGGCGTTGTCCATCGCCTCACGGCTGCATACTTCGCATTGCAGGACTTCAATTCACGAAATGCACAGTGTTATTCATCGCATCCGGGTATACTGTCTCCAAGGCGGCGCGCATACAGCCGCGCCGGCCCCAGTGAGGTGCGTCTTCCTCAGTGATTCTGGTTCACTGACATTCGACGTTCCGCCATCGGAGACTTCCCGTTGGCGCGCAGTGGCCCGCGTGCTCCGAAGTCCCATGGATGCCTTGGGTTGCGCCCTCTTTCCCTCCTCCTGTGCCCTCTGCGGCTCCCCTCTGCCGCAGCTTTCCTCTGCGCCAATCTGCGATGCCTGCTGGATGGAGTTTTCCGTCCGGAGCGGCTCTCTATGCACACGCTGCGGTGACACGCTTGCCGTTCCGGCGCATAATCCGGCCTCCGGACTATGCCGGACCTGCCGTCTAGCCCCACCTCTTTTTGAACGGGCTATGGCCTATGGGCCTTACGAAGGCCGCATGAAGGCGGCCATCTACGCTCTCAAGTACGACCGGCTTCATGCCGCGGCCCGAGGATTGGGCCGGATGCTGGCTGAGGCCATCGCCCAACTGGCTGGCGAGGCGCCATCCGAGTTGCTGGTGGTTCCGGTGCCGCTTCATAAGTCGAAGTACGCCCAGCGGGGCTTCAACCAGGCGCGATCTCTTGCCACGCACGCGCTTGAATTCCTGCGCAAATCCCACCCGGAGTGGCGGCTGACCCTGGCCTCAAGCACGCTGATGCGGCTCAGGGCCACCCAAAGCCAGGCCGGCCTGACTCCGAGACAAAGACGCATGAATGTAAAAGGCGCATTCACGGTCTCCGATCCGGCTGCCGTCGCCTCGAAGCACATTCTGCTCATCGACGACATCTTGACCACCGGTGCGACGGTGCGCGCCGCGGCCAAAGCGTTGATGGAAGCTGGAGCAGCCTCGGTGTGGGTGGCCACGCTGGCCCGGGCGGGCAACCTTGGCTACTACCGGCGCGGGGCTTTCGCCCGCTTCGACGAAGCGGAGGATAACTCTGATTTAGCCGGTAACGCGCTGGCCGCAACTATGCAACGAACATTCACCGATTCATCGCACGACCAACCATCTTTTTGACGAGGGGAAAAGAGATGTCGCTGGGAAAAGCCATGATTCACGCGCGCAAGCAAAAATCCATCGCCAAAGCCGCGGCCTACACCGGGGACTACACGGCGGTGCAGCCCATCCACATGCTGCAGATGCCGGTGCTGGTGCTCAACGCCTCCTATGAGCCCATCAATATATGCGGCGCGCGGCGCGCCCTGGTGCTGGTACTCAAAGGGATTGCGCGCACCGAGGAGGAACACGGCCTCATCCTCCACGCCCAGCGCAGCCGCATCGCTATGCCCTCGGTGATCCGGCTGCTGGAGTACCGACGCATTCCCTATCAGACCCGCGCCCTCTCGCGGAAGAACATTCTGCTGCGCGACCGCAACGCCTGCCAGTATTGCGGCGAGGTTTTGCCCTCCAGCGAGCTTACGCTCGATCACGTAATTCCCCGCTCCCGCGGCGGCAGCTCCACATGGGAAAACCTGGTGGCCTGCTGCCACGCCTGCAACCGACTCAAAGGCAACCGCATCCTCAGTGAAATCGACGATATGATTTTGTTGCGCGAACCACGGCCCTTCTCGCTGCACACCAGCCGCCAGATCATGCGCATGCTGGGCCGCGCCGACGACCGCTGGCGCAAGTATTTGTTTTATTGATTGAAGCGATTAGTTGTCAGTGGACAGTGAACAAATGCAGTAGACTTCCTGCAAGGGGAGTGCTCGTGAAGAAGTGGATTCTCGCCTCGTTGGTTGGCATTATCATCCTTTTTAGCGCAGCCTACATTGGATATAGGATTTATCAGCGGCAACAGTGGAATGAATCCTATGCTGAAGCGCTAGATGCGTTCAAGCGCGCCTATGACTATCGAGATGCAGGGACGCTGTTGTTTGAGCCGAGGTGGAAGGATTTTGAGGTTGCGGAAGACCACCTTCAGAGGATGAGCCAGATTGATTACAAAACCGAGTCCGAGGTAAGCATTCTTCGTAGTTGCGGAGATGAACTTCAGTCTTACAGGGGCTTGGGAAGAACAGCGTCCGATGCGCTTGCGAACAGGTACTCACATCTTGTCGAATCTACAGCCGCTAGTCAACGCGAAATAGAGAGAAACATTTCTCATTGTTTAGCAGATAGATGACAATCCTTGGTGTTCAAAAGCGCGTATAGGAAAGTGTACGCTGGATTGGGGTGGGGACATGAACTGGGAACAACTAGCAATTGCAATAGTTGGGTCTGGTCTTGGCACAACCATCGTTGGACTGCTTTTTCAGCAAAGGATTAGCCGCAATTTGGAGACGCAGAAAGCATTCCTCAATCAGTCCTCTCGAGTGCATGAACGTCAGGTCGATACATTGACGAAGTTATACGAACATTTGTTCAAAGCTCAGGCTTTCCTTCAACTCATGGCAGCTACTGCACACTTTGAGGGCGAAAAGCCTGAAGAATACCCAGGGTTGTTCGTCAAGTCTCTTACTTCTGCGAGAGACGAACTCCTAACTGGTAGACTGATCATCACGCCGGAAATTATCAGGCAGTGTGACGCGCTTTTCAACAAACTATGGGACGGACGAGCGGAGCTTGCATGGGCACACCACCCAGCAATCATCGACGGCAATCAGCGCGCGAAGTTCTGGGACAGAGCACAGGCGACCGCATATAAAGAGATTCCAAAGCTACTTCAACAGATAGAGGCCTCTGCTCGTGCTGTAATACACGAGGACCAAATTCGATTATGAGGTCGACGATATGATCCTAATTACGCGAACAACGGCCCTTCTCGCTGCACACCAGCCGCCAGATCATGCGCATGCTGGGCCGCGCTGACGACCGCTGGCGCAAGTACTTATTCTATTAATGGAAAAGGACAGCCCTCGTATGCCGCGTATGTTTTCCTGCTGCCTTATCGCAGCCTCACTCTGTGCGCCGTCACTTGTAGCCGGACAGTCTGCGACAACCGAATCAGCCGCCACTCTTCGCACCGACGTGAACCTCGTGGTCCTCGATGTGGTGGTTACCGACGTTCACAAGAATCCTGTCCACAGCCTCACAAAGAGCGATTTCGCGCTTCTTGAGGACGGCCATGCGCAGACGATCAAGACATTTGAGGAGCATACCTCCGCCGAAGCCGCTAAGTTGCCTGCCTTGCCCAAGCTCGATCCCGGTACATTCACCAACTACTCCCCCACGCCCGCAAGCGGCGCGCTAAATATCCTCCTGCTCGACACGCTCAACACGCCCATGAAGGATCAGCCCGTGGTCCGGGATCAGATGCTGAAGTATTTGAAAGAAGCCCGGCCCGGCGTTCGCATGGCTATCTTCGGCCTCAACACGCAGCTTCGGCTGCTGCAGGGCTTCACCTCCGACCCGGAGCTTCTGCGCGCCGTGCTGAACGGAAAGAAAGGCGGGCCCAAAGCCTCCCCTCTTCTCAACGATCCGCTCTCCGGAGACCAGCCGGGTGCGGATGACCTGATGATGGATATGGCTACAGAGGTCCTGGGCAACTCTCCCAGCGGGGCCGAAGTGCTTGCCAACATGCAGCAATTTGAGGCCGAGCAGCAGTCCTTCCAGCTCCAGATGCGCGCCCGTTACACCCTCGACGCGTTTAATCAGCTTGGCCGCTATCTCAGTCAATTGCCCGGCCGCAAGAATCTCATCTGGTTTTCCGGTTCGTTCCCCATCAATATTCTGCCCAACGGCGATCTGCTGAATCCCTTCAGCGTCGTCGCTTCATCCGAAGATGAGTTTCGAGAGACGTCGAACCTTCTTGCCCGCAGCCAGGTTGCCGTCTATCCCATCGATGCCCGCGGCCTGATGACCATGCCCATGATGAGCGCCTCAAACTCCGGCAGCAAATATGCCCGGAACCCCACCGCCTTCGGCAAGGACCTATCCACCTTCTACAGCAACACCGCCGACGAGCACAGCACGATGTATCAGATGGCCGAAGCGACCGGAGGAGAAGCTTTTGTCAACACCAACGGCCTCAAGGAAGCTGTCGAGAAGGCTGTCGAAGCGGGTTCCAATTACTACACGCTCACCTATACGCCCATCAACCAGGAGTGGAGGGGCGACTACCGGAAGATTCAGATCAAAATGGCCCGGCAGGGACTCACCTTGGCCTACCGCCGCGGCTACTACGCCGACGATCCTCGCGCTTCAATACATCACGACGAACCAAAGAATTCCAGCTCCGGTCTCGGTCCAGCACCGTACAGCGCCATTCATACCGCAATGCTGCGGGGCGGCCCGGATCCGACTGAAATCATCTTCGGGGCCAACATCAGACCAAGCTCTGGCGACACTGAATCCGCCCTTGCTCCCAGCAATGTTGCTGCTCCAAAAATAACCGGGCCTTACCGCCGCTACACCGCGCTCTTCTCCATCGATCCCAAGGGCATCGATTGCCCGGGCAATCCGGATGGGGTCCGCCATTGCGATTTGGAATCCATCACCTTCGTCTATGATGCCGACGGCGTTCTATTCAATACGCAGACCGGCCGGCTCACGGCAGATATCCCCGCCTCCCGTTTCGCCTCCCTGATGCAAAGCGGCATCCGGTTCCGCCAGGAGATCAGCGTGCCTGTCAAAGGCGAGTATTTTCTTCGTATCGGCGTTCACGACAGGACGACAAACCGCGTTGGCGCCGTGGAAGTGCCTGTTTATGCTGTCAGCAAGCTGACGCCGTGGACCGCGCAAACCCCTGTTCCGGCTCCCGCGGCCGCGCCAAAATGAAGTATCTGTTCTATTGAGGCGGGGCTTGGGTGGGAGTCCTGGCAGGAGGACGCCAACGGGTGATTACCGGACCAGGTACCGCTCCCGTATGAGTGAGGTCCACCATCCGGTACCCCTCGGGAAGATCGAATGTTGCCGGATCAGGCGCGCTCTGCGTCAGGTCCGTTAGCCACAGCGTCTGATCCCCGTCACGCGGATCGTGCCTTTTCACCTGCACGTTGATGCCTAGCTCGGGCGAGTACCAATAATCTACGATTCTCAGAATA
>Ga0182027_10004948_pt1 | contig 20454 bp, 23 predicted proteins | sample 712E1DmetaG_FD_121300 | JGI IMG/M metagenome (GOLD analysis project Ga0182027, IMG submission 121300) | Permafrost microbial communities from Stordalen Mire, Sweden - 712E1D metaG (Illumina Assembly) | ecosystem: Environmental > Terrestrial > Soil > Wetlands > Permafrost | place: Sweden...
ACCCCGAATATTTGGCAAGAAAAAAGAATTTGCCTCCGAAATTTACGACCATGCGAATCTGCTCAAGTTCCTAAACCCAAAGGAGCTACCAAGCTCGATGAAAAAAACTTCCGAAATCGCTGATAGTGCGGCTGTGCTGGCTGGGTGGGCGCGGTGGGTTTGCCAATTGTCGTGGGGGGGGGTTGGCGCTGTGGCTGGGGGTGATGGCACCTGGCGGCGCTGGTGAGGCGGGCGGTCGCAATGGAAAGTGGCCGGTGACGGGGAGGTGGTTCTTGCGCGTCAGCATTGACGAAGGGAGTGGCTGGGGGAATGGCCCACGCGATATTCACCGTGACGGCCGCAAAAAGAATACATGGACTGCTGCGGCAGAAATTGTTAGTTCAAGAGGACAAAATATGAATCCACCATTCCTCTATCTGGCGATTGTCCTCGCGCTGGGCATTCCGACGCTGGCAAGCGGGCAATCTTCCAAGGCGACGACCTTTGCCTTCGCGACAATCGAACAGGGCAAAAAGTTGCTGACCGAAGAGGACGATTTTGTTTCGCGTCTCAGTCCCTTCGATCGTGCCGCCAGAATGAAGACCGACCAGGATGTCTCGGAACAAGATTACTTGCATTTCGTCGAACGCAACGTTCTTGACTGGAACAGCGACGAGAAGGAGCTCGTAAAATCCGCCTTGTCAGACCTCCAGCCGAGGCTTGAGGCGCTTGTCCTGCCATTTCCGGAAACCATCTGCTTCGTCAAGACAACCGGCGGCGAAGAAGGGGGCGCGGAATATACCCGGGCAAATGCCATTGTCCTGCCACAGTCAATGCTGGACAAGAAAAACCGCAAAAATATGCGAGAAACCATCGCCCATGAGTTGTTTCATGTCCTTTCGCGAAAGAACCCTCTGCTTAAGGAAAAGCTCTACGCGATCATTGGCTTTCAACCGTGTGGTGAGGTGCTTTTTCCCCAGGCGCTGGTGGAAAAGAAGATCACAAATCCTGATGCGCCGAAGAACGACCATTGCATTCGCTTGAAAATCGGCAACGAGTCCGTCTGGGCTGTTCCCATCCTTTCCTCGCGGGTAGCGCGCTATGACACTGGCCGCGGAGGTGAGTTCTTCCAGTATTTGTCCATGCAGTATTTGATTGTTGAAAGAAATGGCCCGGCCTCTGACGCGAAGGCGACTTACGATCCGTCGCATCCGAGACTGGTGTCCGCAGACCAAGTTTCTGGGTTCTTCGAGCAAGTGGGTCGAAATACGAACTACATTATTCATCCAGAGGAAATTTTAGCCGACAATTTCAAACTATTTCTTCTCCAGGAGAAGAACGTTCCCTCGCCCGAAATCCTTCAAAAACTTGGGGAGGTGCTTGGGCGCAAGACTTCCGAGTGACGCCGCCTCACAACCTCGCCACAACGATGCAGGTGTCATGCAGGTGTCACTTGGCCCCTCACTATTGACACAAACTCAGTGTTTTCGATGTTCCGCGGCGCAAAAACCGCATTTCCCTTGCGCCCGGCTTCGCCCAACATCAGACCCATGCTGGCCCGTGTTTTGTCCGCTGCCTTGCTTGCCCTCCGTAGCTTTGGCGGAGGAGGGTCCGCCAAAGCGCGGAAAGCGCGACGGCGGACTTGTCGCGCCGTAGCTTTAGCGGAGGCGGGAGCCTTCCCCGTCGAGGTGGAGGTCAATTGCGGATGGGGCGATACCGTCATCGTGCTAATTATGTCGATTTCGCCTGCTTCAAAAACTTGGCCTGAATACGGGCAACGTGGAATCGGTCGTTGCCTATTCATCTGACGTTCCAGACGATTTTCTTGTTACAAGCGACAAGAATTCCTTAATAATCAGTCAATGGCAACAATGGCAATAGACGAAAGCGGTGATCACACGGCAGAGCGGCCGGATCCGTTGTTTGTCACGACTCATTGGTCGGTGGTGCTGGCGGCAGGGCATGGCGACACCACCCGCGCCTGCGATGCGCTGGCTTACCTCTGCCAAGCCTACTGGTATCCGCTTTATGCATACGCACGCCGTTATGGCTGCTCGTCGCACGATGCTCAAGACCTGACGCAGGAGTTTTTTGCCAGGCTTTTGAAAGGAAACTGGGTGGCCCAGGCCGACGCGCAGCGCGGGCGGTTTCGTTCCTTTCTGCTCTCCTCCATGAAGCACTTTATGGCGAACGAATGGAACAAATCTCGGGCGCAAAAGCGCGGCGGCGGAGTGCCCACCGTTTCCCTCAACGAGTATTCTGCCGAACACCGTTACCAGCTTGAACCCGCGGAAAAGGCGACGCCGGAAACCCTCTTTGAACAGGGGTGGGCGGTCACGTTGCTGGCTGGCGTGCTGTCACGGTTGGAAGAGGAGTATAACCGCGCAGGAAAGCAGGCTTGGATGGAGGCGATGCGTCCCGCCCTCGCCACGGACCGGGGATCCCTTGACTACGCCGAGCTGGCGCACAAATTGGGAACGGCCGAAACCGCTGCCCGCATGGCCGTGCATCGGTTGAGGCAGCGGTATCGGCAGCTCATCCGGGCCGAAGTAGCCAGCACGGTCGCTTCGCCGGAAGAGGTCGAGGCTGAAATGCGGCATCTTTTCCAAGTGCTGACGAATGGCTGAACTTGGGGCCAAGTGAACTTGCGGAGTTGCTCTGCAAAGAAACTTTGTTACGGACGACGCCAATTCTTTCAGTAAGGGGTGGAAAGAAGAAAATATGGACACACAAAAGTTTTGCCAGAATTGCCAGAGCCCACTGGCCGCCAACGCGCCGCGCGGCCTGTGCCCCGCTTGTATGATGAAAGTGGCGCTTGCGACCGGAACGGTGGACGGACCGGAGAAACCGGCCTTTACGCCGCCCGAAATTGAGGAATTGACGCTGAAGTTTCCTCAACTTGAGATCATCGAACTGATTGGGCATGGCGGCATGGGGGCGGTCTATAAAGCGCGTCAAAAGGAACTCGACCGCATCGTGGCGCTCAAGATTCTGCCGCCCGGAATTGGAGACGACGCCGCCTTTGGCGAACGGTTCACCCGCGAAGCCAAGGCTTTGGCCAAGCTCAACCATCCCGGCATTATCACCATCCATGATTCTGGCCGGGCGGATGGGCTGTATTTCTTCCTCATGGAATTTGTGGACGGGGTGAATCTGCGCCAACTGCTGGCCGCTGGCCGCGTCAGCCCGCGCGAGGCGCTGGCCATTGTGCCGCAGATTTGCGATGCGCTCCAATTCGCGCACGATCAGGGCATCGTCCACCGCGACATCAAGCCGGAGAACATCTTGCTGGACCGCCGCGGCCGGGTAAAAGTGGCGGACTTTGGCTTGGCAAAAATTGTCGGAACGGGCGCCCCTGCGCTGGGAAAGTCAAACGCGATTCCGCAGGGTGTTGAAGCCCCGGCGCCAGCCGCCCTGACCGAAGAGGGCAAAATCGTGGGAACGCCGGCCTATATGGCTCCCGAGCAACTCAGGCACCCCAACGAGGTGGACCACCGCGCGGACATCTATGCGCTGGGGGTGGTTCTGTACCAGATGCTCACCGGCGAATTGCCAGGCAAAAGCATCGAACCGCCCTCGATGAAAGTTCACATTGACGTGCGGCTGGATGAAGTGGTGCTGCGCGCGATGGAAAAGAAACCTGATCTTCGTTACCAGCAGGTCAGTGAGGTCAAAACGAACTTGGAGAGCATTGCGACTACACCGGCCGATCTGTTCGTGCCCGAGCCTCCGGCTCAAATCCTCCCGGACCCCGGGAATAAGCTCAATCAACCCTCCACCTTCATGCCGCCGGCGGGACCGGTCGAGTTGAAATCAAAATGGACACTAGGAACGCGCATCGTCGCAGACCTGAGGATACGACAAACCACGGAAGTCTTCAAACTGGATTCGCCACATCCCGTCAAAAGCGATTTTTGCATGGGACAACAACTCAGCGTTTCGGTGCTCAAGGAAACGCCTGATGGCGAACATGAGGTGGAAATGGAATTCCTCTCATTTTGGATGGGAGGCAGGACAGGAGGCTACACATGGCTGCACGATTCAACCAAAGTATCGGCCTTGGAAAAGCCAAGCATGGTGTCCAACCTCTTCGCACAAATTATCGGCGGAAAAATTCGCTATTTCCTGAACGCCGGCAATGAGGTCAAACGAATGGAGGGGGTGGATGAATTGATGGCCCGGATTAAATCCGGCGAGCAGCCAAAGGAGCTGGCGGAGATCAGGGACATGTTTAACGAAAGTTATTTCAAGAACCTTGGCACCAAGTGCTCCTACCTCTCGGGCAAAGCCGTGCGACCGGGCGATACCTGGCCGTTTCAACATGAGCGTCCGAGCGGAACTTCACGCATTGTTGTCTGCGATTTCAAAGTCGCCTTTCGAAACTGGGAACTGCATGGGAAACGGAACTGCGCCCGTCTGGAGCATCAGGGAATTCTGAAGGCCATGCCCAGACCAGACGCGGAGCCAGGCGCAACCGGGCCGAGGAGGATCATGGCCGAAACAGGCAATACCTCCTCAGGTGTGTCTTGGTTCGATCCAGAACTTGGCATGACCCTTGAAACCGTCACACGGAATGAAATAACACTGGTACAGCGTGGAACTCCGATTCCAGGCGCACCCGAACCGCCCGCCAGCGCTCCAACCCAGTGCCATCGGACCATCACCCTAAAACTGATATCGGTGCAGTAATTTCGCTCACCCGTGCCTGGCAACGAAACTCGTTTCGTCCCAGTGGAAGTTCATTCCGGCTGGGGAGATTCGCTCATTGTCATCGTCGGCCTGCCGGATGCGGCTGTGAAAGAGTCCCGCGACCGCGTCTCGACGGCGCTGACCAATTCCGGCTTCAAATTCCCCATGGGCCGCTGCACCATCAATCTGGCCCCGGCCGATGTCAAGAAGGAGGGGGCCTAGATGCGTTCTGCTTGCGCGAATGGCCGCGATAACGCATATTTAACCTATGCTGACGGATGAACAGCCCGGCACAGAACAAATCAAAGTCCTCCGCGCTATGTCCGGCGAGGAACGGTTGGAGGTGGCCGAGCGCCTGTATTGGTCGGCGCGCAAAATGAAGGCCGCCGGCGTGCGCGCCCAACATCCCGACTGGCCGGAGACGCAAGTACAGGCTGACGTGCGGCGCATTTTCTCCAATGCCCGAAGTTGAACTTTTCTTGTTCTTCGTTCGCCCGCTCCAACAGGCGGGCATCCGTTATATCGTCACCGGCAGCGTCGCCTCCATTTTCTACGGCGAACCTCGTCTGACGTTTGATGTGGATTTGGTTGTTTTCCTGAATGACAAAGAGATCGCGAGGCTGGCTGAGATCTTTCCGTCGAGCGACTATTACCTGCCCCCGCCAGAGATTATTGCCGCCGAGGCGCGCCGTGAAATGCGCGGTCATTTCAACATTCTTCATCTGCCAACGGGCTTCAAGGCGGATTTCTACCTGACTGCGCGGGATGAATTGGAGGCTTGGGCTTTTCGTTTTCAGCGCCGGGTCCAGTTCGAAGGGGAAACCGTTGCGCTCGCCCCGCCGGAATATGTGATCGTCCGGAAACTGGAATACTACCGCGAAGGCGGTTCCGAAAAGCACTTGCGCGACCTCCGCTCCATGCTGGCCGTGTCCGGCCAACAACTGGACCAACCGGCTTTGCGGGACTGGATTCAGCGGCGCGGGTTGCAAGCCGAGTGGAAGTTGGTATCCGACTGATTGAAATCGCCCCCACCCCCTTCTCCAGCCTGCAAAAACCGCATTGCCCTTGCGCTGGCGTTTGTCCATTCTCCGCCCATTCTGGCCCGTGTTTTGTCCGCTGCCTTGTCCCGCCAAAGCGCGGAAAGCGCGACGGCGGACTTGTCGCGCCGTAGCTTTAGCGGAGGCGGGAGCCTTCCCCGTCGAGGTGGAGGTCAATTGTGGCTGGGGGGATACGGTCATCGTCATCGTGGGGCTGCCGGACGTGGCGGTGAAGGAGTCGCGGGATCGCGTGAGCACGGCGCTGACCAATTCCGGGTTCAAGTTTCCCATGGGCCGCTGCACCATCAATCTGGCCCCGGCCGATGTCAAGAAAGAGGGGCCGAGCTTTGATCTCCCCATCGCCGTCGGCATGTTGGCCGCCAGCGACCAGTTGCAATCCGATCAGCTCGACAATTTTATCATGGGCGGGACTGGCGCACGGCTACCATCCGGCTTCGCGCTTCCAATCTTTTTATCTCGTTACAGGACAGCTTCTTCACTGGCGCGGAATCTAATGCATAACGCTTAAGGAGGCAAGTCGGACAGAATTTGCCCTGAACGCCCCGCCGAAGAATTCTTGCGCTGGACGCCCAGCTTGTCCAAGCTCATCCCCATGATACCGCATCGTCAATCCCGTCGTGACTTCATTCGATCCACCGGCATTGCCGCCGCCAGCGCGCCTTGGCTGGGGGCCATCGCCTCAACGGCTCGCGCCGCCGACGCCCCCGGCCGCAAGCTCGGATTCGCCCTGTGCGGCCTCGGCAGCCTGAGCACCAACCAGCTCGCACCCGCCCTGCAAACGACCGCCCACTGCCGCCTCACCGGCATCATCACCGGCACACCGGCCAAAGCCGAAAGATGGAAGGCAAAATACAACCTCCCCGATAAAAACATCTACAACTACGACACCATGGACAAGATGGCCGACAACCCGGACATTGACGTCGTCTATGTCGTCACGCCCAACGCCCGGCACGCCGAGCTTACCCTCAAGGCGGCCAAAGCGGGCAAACACGTGCTCAGCGAAAAGCCCATGGAGGTCTCGGTGGAAAAATGTCAACAAATGATTGACGCCTGCAAAGCCGCCGGGCGCATGCTCGCCATCGGCTACCGCAACCGCTTCGAACCGCACACCATGGAGTGCATCCGGCTGGCCCGCGAAAAAGTCTTCGGCCCTCTCCAGTCCATCGAAGCCGCCTTCGGCTTCACCATGGGAGGAGATCCCGCGCAATGGCGGCTCAAGCGCGCCCTGAGCGGCGGCGGCGCGCTAATGGATGTCGGCATTTATGCCCTGCAATCCACCCGCTACCTCAGCGGGGAGGAACCGGTGCTGGTCACCGCGACCGAAACGAAGACTGACCCGGTGAAATTCAAGGAGGTGGACGAAACCATGGCCTGGCGCCTCACCTTTCCCAGTGGCGTCACCGCCTCCTGCGCCACAACCTACAGTTTTAACGGCTACAACCATTATGTCGTCCACGCGGAGAAGGGGTCCTTTGGGCTGGAGCCGGCCTACAACTACAGTGGCAATCACGGCACCCGCAGCGACGGCCAGGAAATCAATCTGCCGCAGATTGATCAATTCGCCGCCGAGATGGACGATTTCTCCCAATGCATCCTGAACAACAAACCCACCATCGTCCCGGGTGAAGAGGGATTGCGCGACGTGAAAATCATGACGGCGATTTACGAGGCGGCCAGAACCGGCAAACCGGTGAAACTGGCCTGAGGCCCGGCCCCGTGCTCACTTCGGCGCGGGTGTTTCCGCGGCATTCCCGGCTTTTCTCTCGTCTTCGATTCTGGCCTGCAAACGCCGCGCCTCCTCATACCCAGGCTTCAATTGCAGCGCGCGCGCGCAAGCCTCCGCCGCTTTTCCGGCCTCCCCGGCCCCCAGGCGCGCCACCGCCAGGTTGAACCAGCATTCCGCCGAGCGGGGCTTCCGCCCCGCCGCCAGTTCCATCATCGCCGCCGCTTCCCGCCACCGGCCAATTTTCTCCTCCGTAAAACCCAGCTCCGTGGCGAACACCTCGTTTTCCGGAAACAGCCGCCGCGCCTCTTGCAGCGTCGCGATGACCGGCCCGGCTTGCGCCGGAGTCAGCGTCTCCGCCATCCGCCAGCTTCCGGTTTTCATGTAGTCCGGAAACAGCGCCATCATCTGCGGCAGATGGAAAATGGCCGACACCGCGTTTTTTTCGTCGCGCTGGCTTCCCGGGAATTCCAGCTCCGTCCGCACAAACAACGTCAGATCATCCTTCCAGATCCCCATCCGCTCGAAGCTTGCGCTCATCCACAGGACCACCAGCGCCGACCCCGCCGCCGCCGCCAGGCGCGGGCGCGGCCAATGCAACGCCACCCCTCCCAGCGCGAACAGGAAACCCATCAACGGCAGATACAGAAACCGCTCCGCCATGTATTGCATCATCGGCAGCAGATTGGAAACCGGCAGCAGAAACAGGGCGATCCAGCCCAGGCCGAACCCCGCCATCCGCCACCCCGGTTTCCTCCACAGCCACACCGCCAGTCCGCAGTTGAGCAGCACCAGACACACTCCCCCCAGCACCGGCCCGGAAAAGAACGGATTCACCGGCTGCGACACCATGTAGTTGTAATCGGCGCAGAACGGCGGAATACCCCAGAGCAGCCGCAAGTATTCCGTCGCCACCGGAAACATGTCTATCAAAGTTTGCCCGTAAGTCCCCGACAACGGGACGTATTGCGTCGTGCGGCCCATCACCCAGTGCCGGTAGGCCGCATAAAAAAACACCAGCAACAAAAACGGAATGGTCCGCCTCACGCTGCGCCCCCAGGACAGCTTGTGAAAACCATAAAAGATGAAGAACGCCGCCACCGCGAACGGCGCCGCCGATTCCTTCGAAAACGCCGCCAGCAGAAACCACCCCAGCGCCGCCACATATCCTCCTTTGCCTTCCTCCCATTTCAACAGCGACCAGGCCGCCGCCAGCACAAAAACACCCGCCATCAAGTCGTCCATGCACTTGATCCAGCACACCGCCTCCGAGTTAACCGGATGCGCGGCATAGCCCAGCCCCAGCAACAACGCCGCCGCCCGCGCCCCCGGCGGGCCCCCCAGCCTTTGCCACAACAACCCCGCCACCAGAAACACCAGCATCGCCGCCGCCCCGTGCCAGAGGACATTGGCCAGGTGAAAAATCCGTGGCCGCGGCCTCTCCTGCCCGTCCAGCGCGTAGAGCAGCGCGTAACAACTCGTCCGCACCGGCCGGAAACTTGGCGCCGTCTGGCTGGCTTGCGCCTCCAGCCGCCGGAAAATTTCCGGGACATTGCGCAGCGACCGGATGCTTTGGTTTTGCGCCACCAGGATCTCATCGTCCCACACAAAATCGTAGCCCAACGTCCGCCCCCACAGCAGCAAGGTGAACAGCCCGATCACACCACAGCACAACCAGTTTTTGGACAAATACTTTTCCATCGCCACGCGCCCGGACTATAATCTCCGCCCCGAAAAAGTCGCCTCCAAAACGAGAATGGGCCTCCTGGCTGAGCGCGTCTGGACACGGCAACGATTTGCCAATTTCCCCCACGAAGCAGGGAGAACTTCCCCGGCGGGCCACCCCGGTTTTGGTTCTCAGAAAAAAAGTTGAAAATAGTTCTTGCCATAAACTAGTTTGTGTTACAAACTAGTCTGCATGAAAGACGAACTTCAAAATTACATGGCCCGGCCCTGCCGATACAACAATATTGACGGGACCGGCGAGATGGGCATGGGCCTGATGATGTTGGGCTATACCTTTTTGGGCTACGTGCAGGCCAACCTGCCGCAGGGTTCGATGTGGAGGCACGGGTTGGCCAGCATGTTGTTATTTTTCGCGGTCCTCCTGCTGATGGTTGGTTTCATCCTCTGGTTCCCCAAAGCAATCAAAAAGCGCATCACCTGGCCGCGCACCGGGTATGTCGCCTACCGCGTTGGCGGAAAGGCCTGGCGGAAGGCGCTGGTCGGAGTCGCGGTTTTTTCGGCCGTGATTGCGGCCGCTCTTGGCTGCCTGAGGCGGTTGGACACGCGGCACGATTGGATCAGCCTTGCGTGGATGGGCAATGTGGCCATCTTTGGGGCGGGGTATGCGTTCTGGATCTACTGCTTTGGCAGGGAACACTCGTGGAAATGGCTGATCCTGCTCTTCATGGCGCTGGGGCTTCTCGCGATTGCTCTCCTCGTCCCGGGGGATATCGTGGGGTTGCGGTGGCTTATGCTTTTGTTCATTGGCCTTACGTGGCTCGGATCCGGAGGCGCCACCCTGTTTTGGTACATTCGGCACACTCAACCGCCCACCCCGGCCGCAGAATGAACGAGCAACTTCGCGCTATTTCCGAACTGGACCGGGTCATTCATGAACCCGGGCGGCTCATGATCGTGGCCTTGCTCGGGGCGGTGAAAGAATGCGACTTCCTTTACCTGCTGCACGAAACGGAAATGAACAAGGGCAACCTCTCCGGCCATCTCGCCCGATTGGAGGAGGCCGGCTACGTGGAAATTGAGAAGACGTATCGCGGCAAAGTGCCCCAGACCCTGTTGCGCCTGACGCGCGCGGGCCGCGCGGCGTTTGACCAGTATCTCCAGGGGCTGAAGGCCGCGTTTTAGCCGCACGTTCCGATCCTCAGGCCGGCGGGGCCGGGCAGTCGCAGGCGGCGGCTTTCGCGGAACCCTGCCCCGGCTAAATGCCGGGCATTTCTTTTGCCTCACCCGGCATCAAGGCTGCTTCTTGTCACCGGCCGCCGAGGCCGTTACCATCCGCGCCGATGCGATCAGCATTCAAAGAATGGGCGGTCATCGCCGACGCCTTGGCGCGCGGGGAGCAAATCATCATCTTGCGCAAAGGCGGCCTGCGGGAGGGCAAGGAGGGATTCCAGGTGGAGCAGCCGGAATTCCTGCTTTTCCCGACGTTGTTCCATCAGCAGCGCGAGTCGGTGCTCCCGGCGGCCCAAAAACGTTTTGACGAAATCGCGCCGGGCCTGGCCCCGGCCCATCGGTTGCGGCTGGAATGCTTCGCGCGGGTGATGGCGTGGCAACGGCTGGAGTCCCTCGCGGCGGCGCGGCGGCTGCGCGGACAGCACGTCTGGCGCGATGAGGTGGTTGCCGGACGGTTCGACTGGGGCCGCGCCCGGCAAATTCACGCGCTGGCGGTGCGGGTGTACCGGCTGGCCGCGCCTGTGGAACTGCCGATGCGCCCGGAATACGGCGGCTGCAAATCATGGGTCCAACTGGATCGGGACATCAGCATCGAGGGAGCAACGCCGGCGCTGGATGACGAAGCTTTTTCCGCCCGGCTCGCCCGGTTCCAAAAAGCGCTAAATTATGTTCCAAAGCGCCAAAACAGCCCTGAAACTGTCGGAAACGGTTACACAAACCCGTAAAATATCACATCATATTTAATATAAAGCACTTACAGACTAAACTGGATTCAAAATCGTATTTTCTGTCGGAAATCCTTGCAGTTCTCGCCTTTTGCCGTGGGTCAGTCAAAATAAAATGAAGAATTATTCATTTTCATAATAAACTAATCATCAATGACTTGCGTGTATAACGGCTGCGGAATGGAGAAGTTTGCCTAATTTTGGCACTTGGATTGCGATAGGTTATGCTGTTCAGAGACACAATTAGTAAACATGTGGATAAATTGGTAAAAACCAATAATAATATGAAAAAGTACGCAGCAATCTTTCTAGCCGTGGCGGCGTTTGCCTTGGCCTCCCAAGTCCAAGCGGGGACCGTTGTTTTCTCGGACAACTTCAATACGGAAAACGGTGGCGTCGGCGTATTGAATTATTCCGGCTTCGCCAATTGGACAGTGAGCGGTGGATCAGTGGATCTCATCGGGGCTGGCACTGCTTGGGATATGTACCCTGGCAATGGGCTATATGTGGATTTGGATGGTTCCGCCTACCAAGCCGGGACGATGACCAGCACGACTATCCCCGTGGCGCCGGGCAACTACGCATTGACGTTCGATTTAGGCGGCAGCCAGCGCCCTGGCTATGATAATGGCAACACCGTTGATGTGAACGTGGAAATCGGTGTGGCCTCTGCGACTTATATAATGAATACGTCTGATCCACTAACTCTTGAGACGATTGATTTCAGCGTGAGCAGCGCACAAAATATCGACCTGGTTTTCCATAATTTGGGCGGTGACAATGTCGGGGCAATCCTCGACAATGTGACCGTAAGCACTGTGCCTGACGGCGGCTTGACGGTTGCCCTCTTAGGCGGCGCGTTGGTCGGTTTGCAAACGTTGCGTCGCAAGCTGCGCTAAGAACATCCTCTGTCCTTGGTTTTCAGAAAGGCAGGGCTTAATTGCCCTGCCTTCTTTTATTGTCCCGCGCAAAACCAGCCTTGAATAGTGAATTGTGAAAACTCTGGCATCCCTGGGGCGGGGGGAGGGAATTCCAAAGATGGGAGGAATGGGGCGAATGGGACGGATACGGACAAACGCGGACGCACACTCTGGCAGGTTCATTGGCACACTGCACCGCTGGATGTGGTCGGAATCTGTGGCGGGTGCATATCGTGGGTGGAACTGGATCGGGACATCAGCATCGAGGGAGCAACGCCGGCGCTGGATGACGAAGCTTTTTCCGCCCGGCTCGCCCGCTTCCAAAAAGCGCTTAAGTCAGAATGATTGTCAGGGGGGGTGCTCCGCCAAAATCTGCAGGCCGTTGTCTGAGGCATAAGCCTGCGACTCCTATTCTTAACCGCCCGGGGCTGCGCCGAAAATGTTTGCGCGCGCGCGCCATTTCATCCGAAAGTATCCCCCATGCCGAAACGGTTTTCCATGCCGCAACGTTTTCGTTTTGAATTGGAACTGGTGGAGCGCGGGTTCACCCGCATCGCCGGGGTGGACGAGGCCGGGCGCGGCCCGCTGGCCGGCCCGGTCCTGGCGGCCGCCGTCGTTTTCCCGGTGGAATGGATTCTGGGCGGCCTGCCCGAGCCTCTGCAAAAGATCAACGATTCCAAACAGCTTTCCGCCGGGACGCGGGAGATTCTTTATGCGGAACTGGTTTCCCGCCCGGAGATTCGTTTTGGCATCGCCCAGGCGGACGCGCGGCTCATTGATCAAATCAACATCCTGCAAGCGACCCATCGCGCCATGAACCTGGCCCTGCGGCAGTTGCAGCCGCCGCCGCAACACGCCCTGGTGGACGGCCTGCGCGTCCAGACCCTGGGATTCCCCCACACCGCCATCGTCTCCGGCGACGCCTTGAGTTATTCCATCGCCGCCGCCAGCATTCTGGCCAAGGTCAGCCGCGACCGTCTGATGGTTGAGTATGACCGCCAATATCCCGGCTACGGCTTTGCGGGTCACAAAGGCTACGGGACGCGGAAGCACGTGGCCGCGCTCAAAGAGCGGGGCCCGTGCCCCATCCACCGCCAATCCTTCGCCCCGCTGCGCCCGGCCCAGGCGGAGTTTTTTGTTTGACAACTCCAAATGCGCTGGCTCGAGCCATTGAAACTATGGCGCGGCAAAAAACCTTTGCCGCTGCACCTGGAACGCGGCGCGCTGGGGGAGCGGGCGGCGAAAAAACACCTGCAAAAAGCCGGGCTGAAATTTATCACCGCCAATTTCCGCTCCAAGCGCGGCGAGATTGACCTGGTTTTTCGCGACGGCCCGTGCCTGGTGTTCGCCGAAGTCAAAACGCGTTCTACCGAGGATTGGACGCGTCCGGCGGCTTCCGTCAACGCCCGCAAGCGGCGGCTCCTTTCCCTCTGCGCCCTGGATTACCTGCGCCTGCTCAAAAATCCCCCCGTGCAGATAAGATTTGACGTGGTGGAGGTCTTGCTGCATGATGGTCTGGTCGCCGAAGTGCGGCATCTACCCAATACCTTCGGCCTTTCGGCTCCGTATCGCTACGGCTGAAAAACTGACACCGCAGCTTGCCTGATCGCATGGCTGTTTTTTCCCATCTTGGAAAAGATGCGCCAGCCTTTTAACAAGCCAGGGGCGGGTCCGCGGCTGGAGCGACATGGAATGAAGAATGCTGGAAATAAATCGAGGGGGCGCCCGTGTGCGTCTCCTCCTGAATCCGTAAATACTGAAATGAAAATTAAAAAAAGCGCGGTGAAAGCCGCCCTGAAACCTAACGATAAAACAACCGTAACCCCAATCCCATCAAGCGCCCCGGCGCCGACAGCATCTGTCACCCCGGCGAGGATCGCGCCTGTAATCCCGGCTGTCACCCCGGCCAGGACCGCTCCGGTAACCCCGGCGAGGATCGCCCCTCTAACCCCGGCGACCAAGCCCCCGGCGTTGACCACGATCGAGGTCAAACTGGATGTCGGCTTTGGCAATGCCGTCTTTATGCGAGGCCAAGGAGGAGGCTTGACCTGGGAGCGCGGGCTGCCGCTGGTCTGCGTGGACGCCAAAACGTGGCGCTGGTCGGGCGAAGCCAGAGACCCCATCACGTTCAAGCTGCTGATCAACGATACAATCTGGTCCGCCGGCAACGATCTGATGATCGCCCCGGGGCAGAAGATCGAGGTCGCGCCGGAGTTTAGCTAGCCTCGTCCGATAATCGGGCAACGCGATTGAACAATCGCGGCAACGGGTTCAACCCTTCGCGCCTCCGCGAAAGGGGCGGGGGAGTTCTGTCTTCCTCCGCCGATCAACCGCAATCTTTCCTTCCATCGCGTGGACAGCCTGGCTGCCACGGCCCTCCCGCGGCCTTTATTTGAATTGAGCATGCTGCCGCAGTTTCTCCCAGGTGGCCGGGGTAAGCGCCGCCTGGCGATACACCGGCTCCCACATCGGCTCCGCGCTCCTGGAATTGCGCGCCCGTTGCAGCCAGGCGCCAGGCAGCGGCTGGGCGATCAACTCCAGCGTGTTGGCCGCAATGGTCGTTTCCTCCTTTTCCCCCGTGGCATGTCCGATCCCGACGAAGAATCCCGCCAGCAGCAGCGTCACGCGCAACATCGTGCTCCGGGAATATGTGGGCATGGCGCAGGGACGCCGCGGGTCCAGCAATCGAAATAAATTGCTGAAAAACGGCGCGCTCCACATCTCCGGATTTTTCGCCGGCGAAAAAGCGTCAAATAGAATTGCGTGCGGCGCGGGCGTGGGGCCGGGGCGGCGCAGGTATTCCGGAAAATCCCCCAGTTCCAGCTCCCAGCGCGCGGGTTGCGCCCCGTTGCGGAAGACGACGCGGCCGTTTGCCAGAAAATCTTTCACCGGCCCGCGATAACCCGCCAGATAACCCAGCGCCGCCGCGTGCTCCAGCGCAAATTGCAGCGGCTCGGTCGTGCGGTCGAAACTCACCACCCGCAGCGGGCAGGCCAGGTCGCGGGTCGCGCCAAACACCGCCAGCACGTTGCCGCCCGCACCCAGCCCGACGTCCCAGATCACAAACTCCCCCGTGTGCCCTTGCAGCCGTTGCCGCAGCTTGAGTTGGTTGATGTAAAGCGCCTGCGCCTCCGCCACCGGGCCGACGACGGGGTGGAAGGTCTCCTTCTCCGCCAGCGAATGAACGCTGAAGATTCCATTGGCCAGCCGGACCATTTTGTAATTGGCGGAGCACATGCGCGCGCGGAAGGGCATTTAACCACAGACCGGCGCCGCTGGCCACAGCTTCATTGGCCCGCGGTTTGTTCTTTCGCTTGGGGCGGCGGGATGGTAAAAATTTCGCATGGATCCATTGCTCAAACTATTGCGGGAAAATGCGGCGATCAAACCGGCGCAGTTGGCCAGGATGCTCAACCAGCCCGAAGCCGACGTCGCCGCCCAAATCAAGGCCTACGAAGCCAGCCAGACCATCCTGGGCTACCGCGCGATTCTGAACGAGGAAAAAATCGGGGGCGACGTCGTGCGCGCCGTCATTGAAGTCAAGATCACGCCCGAACGCGGCGGAGGCTTTGACCGGCTGGCCGAGCGCATCGCCAAGCACAGCGAAGTGCGCTCCTGCTATTTGATGTCCGGCGGCTACGATTTGCTGGTGGTGGTGGAAGGGGCCAATCTGCGCGAAGTGGCGTCCTTTGTTTCCCAAAAACTGGCCACCATCCAGGGAGTCATTTCCACCGCCACCCATTTCATGCTCAGGATTTACAAGGACCACGGCATGCTCCTCAGCGGCCCCGAGCACGAAGAACGCCTCGCCGTCACCCCTTAGCAAAAAGCACCCGTTGACGAGGCGGAGCAAATCGCAGTAATATCGCGCTCAACGTGGGCCTCATCACGACAGCCGAAGCGGCCGTCATCCTCCGAGTGACCCCCGGTCGGGTTCGTCAGTTGATCCGCGATCGGCAGTTGAAGTCAGAAAAGCGCGGACGAGACCATTTGCTCGACCAGACTGAGGTGGAACGGTTCGACCAGTTACCTTGGCGGGACCGGCTTGGCGTCCGCGTCCGGCCCGTTCGTGTCCTTCGCCCCGATGTGGAGGACCGGGCTGCCGGGAGTCGGTGACATCTGCAAGCCATACTGATCCACCAACTCCTGCAATACCTCGCGCGGCGTGACATTAGTCCATTGTTTATACACCGTTGGAGACGCAATTGGATGGTGGTTTGCGTCCTCTGGGTTGGCCAAGCGGGGGTCAATTTCAACATTCAGACCCGCTTGAGACGCTATCATCCGGATCGCGTCCGGCAAGGGCATGTCAACAATGCGGAGTTCCTGGGCCCTTTCATCTGTCCTAACAGGGTTGCGCGGCGGCTGCGTGGCAAGGCTGGCTGACCGCACCAGCCACGGTTTAGGGACTTTTATCAAGCTCACCCCATTCGACCTCAACTCATCTTCTGTGAACCAATGGTCTCCGACGTAATCGCCTTCAGCCCCATTGGCCATCGTAACCTTGAGGCTGGCGCGGACCGCTTGAGGAACAGATGATCCACCGGAACTAGCCTCGACAAGATTCCTAATCTGAGGAACAAAAGAAACCGGCGAATGTTCCACGCCAAATTTGTTGAGGACTATTTCATAGCGGGCCGCCGGGACCAGTTTCGCGGTCCAATTTGTTGTCCACTCGCCAGGTTTTGGAGCCTGCGCCCCATAGGTTATCACCTCGCATTTTGTGATGAAGCGAATCCCGTCGGTTTCATTTGTCGTCACTGGATGGATCTCGGCAAGCGTCTGGTCTCCTGATGAGCGTCCAAAGTTGACGCTTAAACTTGCATTGATTGGCCCAACCCGGCGAATGGCCTCATTGACCGGCTCACGCTTCAGTGAAAACGCATGTCGTTCATCCCACTGAACGAGAAAAGTCGGAGCAGGGCCATTCGTCTGTAGAACGAAAGAGCTGGCGTAAGCCCACCAAAGCGGACCATTGCACCCGCCAAATCGCCAGGCTGGGTTTGCTTCCATTGATCCGATGCCCTGGAACGGTTCGCTTGCGCGCTCAAAATTTGGGAGCCCAGGTTTTGTATTAATTGATGCAACCCCCTGGGCTGGCTCGGGCTTGTCGCGCAGAAAATGCGTTCCACGCGCGGCAGGGTCGAAACGATAAAGATTGGTTCCATCAAACGACACAGCCCCACCGGCGAGATTCAAATCGACATTGGAATAGACCGAACAACGATACATCCACCGGCTTCCCGACTGCCAGAGCGTAAAGTAGAGATCCTCGAATGACTGATATGGCAATTCGTGCCCCTCAGGATCAATCCGATGCACCATCACCACCCCCTCAATTCGGACAGTTTGGTCTATTCCCGCGCCAGCATTCCCGGTATGGCTTGCCATCGGCAGCGCGACCAACGCCAGCAGAAGAACCGCCGCCAGTCCCCGCGCGCCAATCCGCGCCGTGCGCGGCAAGGGCCGGTTCATGATATGCAGAATCCGCTGCCTCAATCCACGCCCCGGTTCCAGGATGCCCATCAATCCCAGCGCCGGACTGGGCCGTCCCAAGCCCAGTTTGGCCACTTGCAGCAACGTGGCGGGATATGCTGCCGCCTCACCTCTCATCTCCACCAGCACCATTTCGTCCACCGCCTGTTCGCGCGCGCGCCGGATGCTCGCGTTGGCCAGCCAGAGCAGCGGATTATGCCAATATACGATCTGCAAAAGGATTTGCGCCTGGTTCACCCACAGATCGCCCCGTTTATAATGGGCCAATTCGTGCAGCAAAACCGACCGCATCTCCGACCCGCCCAAATTTTCCGCCAGCGCCGGAGGCATCAGAATGATCGGCCGCAAAATTCCGCAAATGGCCGGACTGCCGATGGCCGCGCATCGCACCTGGATCTCCCGCTTGATTCCCAACTGCCGGCGGCACGATTCCAGCAAGACCCGCAATGCTTCCGGAGCTTCGGCACTTTGCCGGATGACGCCGACAACCGCCCGCAATCGCCAGAACACCCAAATCCCTATCCCCAACGCCACCGCCAGCCAAACCACAAAAAAAACCGCCTCTCTGGTGAGCACCGGCGAAGCCGTAATCGGAGGCGCGAATACCCGAACCGTGCTGGCCGGCGTGTCTATAGTCGTGCTCGGCATTTCCTCATGCGACGAAACCAGCGCCGTTGCTGGAACGGAGGAACTGGCCGCCATGTCCGCATGTAGCCAGTAAGCCGCCCCAGTGGGCAAGGCCAGCGAGGGCGGCAGCGCCAATTTCACCAGCGCCAGCATCCAGACCGCGTAACGAATCGTCGCGCGCACCCTTTTGCGCAGGGCCAAATCGAGCGCGAAAAGAAACGCGATCAACAGCCCCGATTGCAGGAGCATGGGCAGGGCAAACCCGGCAAAGCGGGCTCCCCAGGCGTTCAGAGATTCAATCATGGCATTCATGGTTCTGTTTTCCTCCGTTTCTTCTGGATGAACTTTTCCAATTCCGCCAGTTGTTCCGGCGTGACGTCATGGCTTTCCAGGAGGCATTGCACCATGGGCGTAAGCGCCCCGTTGAACGCATGCTTCAACGTGTAGAGCACCTCCCCGCGCTGCGCCTGCTGAGGGGTGATGGCGGCGCGATAAAGAGTCAGATTTCGTATCTTTTCCGCGGTCAGAAGCCCCTGCGGCACCATGCGATCCATCAGAGTGCGCACCGTGCTGTAAGACCACTTGCGGGATTTCAGCAAAGCCTCCTGCACGGTTGGCGCAGCACACGGCTGCAACTCCCACACCACCTTCATGATGGCCCATTGCCCCTCTGCCAGTTCGATTCTTTGTTTTGGCAATTTCATTTACTTGGGTAGATATTAATCTACACCTGTAGCGAACGCAAGAAAAATCTCCGGAAATCGGCAAAAAGAAGGGCGATGCGCTGCCGGCTCCCGGTTACAACTGCTTCATCCCGTTGTCCAGGGCCGCGTAAAGCTGGGCCATGCTGGCTTCGGTCTCGTCGCCCATGTTGGAGATGCGGAAGGTCTTGCCCTTGATCTTCCCATAGCCGCCGTCAATCAAAAAGCCCTGGTCCTTCACCAGCTTTTGCAGCTTGGCCACGTCCACCGCGCGCCCGCCCGGTTTGGCCCCGTTGTTGATGCAGGTCAGGGTCAGGGATTCAAAACCCGGCTCCGGGAAAAGGGTGAAGCCGTGCCCGGCGGCCCAGGCGCGCGTCATTCCCGCCAGTTTCTTGTGCCGGGCATAGCGGGCCTCCAATCCTTCGGCAAAAAACTCCCCCAGCTTGAAAGCCAGCGCGTTGACGTGCCCGATGCTCGGCGTGCTCGGCGTCATGCTTTGTTCGGCGTTCTTCTGGAATTCCACAAAATCAAAATAGTAGCCCCGGTCCTTCATCGTCGCCGCCCGGGCCAGCGCGGCGGGCGAGCAGACAAAAACGGCCAGGCCCGGCGGCAGGGCGAAAGCCTTCTGCGTGCCGGCCAGCAAAACGTCCACGCCCAGCGCGTCGAACCCCAGCGGCACCGCCGACATGGAACTGACAGCGTCAATAATAAACATCACCTCGGGATACTTCCGCTTGAGCGCGGCGACTTCCTGGATCGGGCTCATCACGCCGGTGGACGTTTCGTTGTGGATGAACGTCAGGGCGTCGAACTGCCCGGTGGCCAGCTTGGCGTCCACCTCTTCGGCGCGGATGGGCGACCCCCACGGCACTTGCAGGGGTTCGGCTTCCTTGCCGCAGCGTTTGGAGACATCCAGCCATTTGTCCGAAAACGCCCCGCACATGCAGTTGAGCACCCGCTTCTGCACCAGGTTGCGCACCGCTCCCTCCATCACCCCCCAGGCGGAGGAGGTGCTCAGATAGACCAGTTGCCGGGTCGCCAGCAACTGCTGCAATTGCGGCTGGATTTTGGCGTACAGGTCTTTGAAGCCCTGACCGCGATGGCCGATCATGGGCGTGGCAAAGGCCTGGAAGGTTTTGGCGCTGACTTCCACCGGCCCCGGAATGAATAATTTTACGTGTGCCATAAGAAAGCTTCTTCGTGATGGGCGTTTTTTCGTTTCTTCATTTGCTGTGGTTGACGGCAATTTCCAAGCTGCTCATTTTAACCGGCGCACCTTAACCGGCAATTCCCCTGCTTTCAAGACCTGAATGCCCGCCCCAATCCTCGCGGGTGCATTTCACTTTTTTGGGTAACTCCTTTCGGCGAAGCAAGACTTTAAGATTTCGGGCTTCTGGATGGAGAATCGGTCATTGTAAATCTGTTATTGGTTATCGGCTGAGGTTGGTCCGATTTCTCACCGGGTTGTGGCTTTCTGACGGCTTTGGCTGTCGCAATGGACTTGCCCAAGATGCGGCAAAGCTGGTCGCATTCCTCCACCAACACGGCGACCCGCCTGGCGGGAATCAACCCGGCTTGAATGATGAATTTGAGCCACCCACGCGTTTCGACCAGTTC
>Ga0182027_10004949_pt1 | contig 20452 bp, 13 predicted proteins | sample 712E1DmetaG_FD_121300 | JGI IMG/M metagenome (GOLD analysis project Ga0182027, IMG submission 121300) | Permafrost microbial communities from Stordalen Mire, Sweden - 712E1D metaG (Illumina Assembly) | ecosystem: Environmental > Terrestrial > Soil > Wetlands > Permafrost | place: Sweden...
GCGACGATGGACGGGACCGGGAGGGCTTGCGCGATGCCCCAGCCGTCAGCGAGGCCGTCGGCGTTCGTGTCAAGCGCGAAGTTGGGATATACGCACTCGTTGGTGGCATCGAGCGTGATGCCTGCCCAGGTCGTGACGACGTTGGCGGGGCCGTGAAAGGCGCCGACGTCGTAGATAGTTTGCAGGGGAATGTATTGAGCGCAACTGCCGAGACTCTCGACGACAGCCTCAATCGCAGCGTCCCACGTCGGATATTCGCCGGTCCCGCGCCAGGTCGATAGCACTATGACCTGGCAGGTCGGATTCCCCGCCCGAGCCCATCCGATCAGCGTCTGCAAGTTGGCGACCAGGGTTGCTGGCGTGTCGCCGGTGTGGATTTCGTCATTCGTTCCGAGTTCAAGTATCAGGACATCGGCGGCGGCGGCGATGATGGCCGCCTCGCTGATTAGAAAGTCCTCACTCTTGGCGCCCGTCGAGGCCACCTGAATCTGCGTCGCCGAAAAGCGGGCGGTGACCAGGCAGCGGAAGTCGGCGGCATCCGACGACGCGAACAGGCCAGCCGTCAGCGAGTCACCGATAAAGAGGATTCGGGGGGCGCTCATCAGCCGACCGCCGGGATGTAGTGGCCCTCGCGGTCGATCACTTCGTCGACCTCGGGGATGCCGGTGGGGCGATCCTTGCCGGCGATGGAGATGTGCTCGCGCGAGAGGTGGATATGGGGCTCGGGGGCCGTCATGTCAGCTTACAGTGACTGTGCCACTGCCCGCCGGGAGTTTGAACTGCTCGTTGATCGGGACCACGACCGAGCTGATCGGGATGAACGGGAGACAGCGCGCCCCGCCGTTCGACTTCGTGTTGTCGTAGAACTCGATCCCGTGCACCGTGTACGAGGCTGCGGCCGCTGGCCAGAGGATGTCGAGGATCGTGGTGAGCACGCCCCCGGCGTCACTGAACAGGTTGGCCAGGGTGATCGGCACCCGGTCGTAGTTGGCGTCGACGCACTCGGTACCAGCTGTGGCGTCGGAGCTGTCCGTGGTCACGAGAGCAGCATAGACGGTGGTCGGTGCGGTGTACGTGGCGAGCTTAGCCATGTGCTGAGCGAGTTTCTGCGCGAGAGCCGCTGGAGTCGTACCGGCCATGTCAGCACCCCCTCCTGATCTGCTTGACCTTGACTGTGATGTCGTCGGCGGCGGTTCCGGAGTCCTTGTTGGTCACCTGGACGCCGTAGTGCTGGAAGCCCTGAGCCTTCCACTCGACCACCGTTCCAGGAGACGCTGCCGCCGCATGGGCGCTGGCGCTCGTGAGCAGGATGGCGTTCGAGAGATCGGCGGCGATCGGCTTTTCGTCGGCGCTGCCGTAGATGGCGTAGTCGAAGATCGAGGCGCTGATGAACGTGAAGATCAGCACGTCGGCCGAGAGAGCGTACGGCACATCGGCGAGCACAGCGGCGTTCTTCGCCACCGCGTGACCGTTACCACCCGTCGCACCGTTGATTGCGACGGTGCCTGGATCAGTGGTTGCCATGTGTCACCTCACTTCTTCTTGCGCTGCTTCTTGATGGGCTTGGCGAAGGGCAGGGACGAGTAGTCCATCCCTGCCTTTCGCGGAGGCAGCTTGGTTTGCTTCGCTGGCTTCTTAGAAGCCAATGGCGAAGCCGTTCACGACGATCGCACTCATGTCGGTGTGAGCCGCCACTTCGGCGATCGCGACAGCACCGGACACTGTGGGTGAGCCCGAGATGGTGGGGTTGCCGCCCTGCGTCACGGTTGCGGTGACCGAGGCGAGATCGACAACGCCAGAAACCAGGTTGGCCTGAGCCGAACCGCCGATGGCCACGGTATCTGCCGTGCCCTTGGCTACGGCCAGAGTGCCTTTGCCCACAGAGAGCGTACCGGCCCCTATGGACACGGCCTTGACCAGCTTGGTGGCCGGGTCGTAGATGATCATATAGCTCGCCGTGGAGTCGATGGGATCGAGTGAGACCAGGAGCACCCCGCCGGGGAACAGCGTGTCGGCGTGGAGCTCGTCACCACCGGTCTTGTAGTAGTCCGAGAAGGAGTACTGCACCGGCAGGATCTTCACCCCGTCGAAGAGGTCGAGTCCGCCCATCGTCTTGAGGACGGCAGCGACCCCCGTCTGGACCAGTTTGGATGCTACGGTCTCGGCCATGTCAGTAGCCGATGACGAGGACGCGGCCCTTGTAGTCGGTCAGCGTCGTGGTGGTGGACTCTGCCAGAGGAGCGGCTGAAGCGGCCCCGCCGAAGAGCTTGAGCACGCCGGTCGCGGGAGCCCCGCCGGAGGCGGGCACGTACGCGGCCACTAGGGCGGCACCAGAGTTCGCCTCGGTGTTGAAGAGGCCCGGAATGACAGCCAGGACCTTGTTCGGGCAGACGGCCGAGAGGTCGAGAGCCACGCCGTTGGCCGCGTAGGCATCACCACTGGTGAAGGTCACCTTGACCTCCGCTATGATGAGACCAGGAGTGTCTTCCGTGACGCCACCGCAGAGAGCGTGGATCTTGCCGTTGAGAACAGCGTCAGCGACGGGAACGGGAGTGAGTGCCATTGTGCATCACCTTCCTTAGCTAGAGTTGTGGGGGCCCGGTCCTCGACCGGCAGCCCCCTCCGAACTCGCTTGTCGTTTGACTTAGACCGTGAGGGCCGTGACCAGAGCGTGACGCCTGCCAGCGTCCCGCATCAGGCACATCCACTCACCTATGACCGCAGCCTCGATACCGTCGAAGTCGCTGTCGTAGTGCTTCACGAACCAGGCAGCCCCGGTGAAGGGGTTCAGGCTCAGCTCGTCCATCGAGAAGACGAACATGTCGCTGTCCATGATGCCGTAGTCGTAGTTGATGTTGAAGTTGACGCCGAGGTCGCTGAGGTACGTGTTCACGTAGCCACCGCGCTTGGTCCCGGCCGGATAGTCGTAGCGGATCTTGTCCTGGTCGAAGGCGCTGACCTTCTGCGCCTGCGTCGGGGACGTCCAGACCTCGAACGAGTCGTTGTCGGCACCGAGGTTACGGAACTTGGCACCGAGACGGTTGAACAGGGCCTGGCTGATCGGCTGCGAGGTGTGCTCGTAGAGATCGCCAGCAGCGGCCACCATCGCAGCCCGGAACCCGAGCATGGTGCTCGGACGCGTGGACGGCGAGGAAGCGACATAGGCCATCGCGGTCGCGAAGTCAGCCTCGGCGGTGTAGCCGTTGGGCCACGTACCGTAGAGAGCCGCCTTGAGCAGGCCGCGCTTGAGCTCGCCGGTCCGGAGGGCGATGTTGTGGCCCCAGAAGTCGGAGATGGCGTGCATGTTCCGCATCTGCTGATCGCGGGTCATCGAGATGTCCCAACGGAACGTCTGGAGCATCTGATGCTTCACGGTCGGCGTCTTCACCTTGTTGCCGACCTTCGTCGAACCTTCAACACGCGGGAAGTACATGATGTCCCACGTATCGCCGTTCACGGCGGAGTTGCTCGCGCCGCTCGTGTAGTCGTGACCAGCCGTGACCTGGGTCACCTGCATCGTGGTTCCGGCGTCGTCGGTGGCCGCGACCGAGACCGCGATCACTTCGTTGGTACGCCGGTTCTGCAGGCGCGTACCGACGTCGAGGAACGAGGCCCCGACAGCGCTGGCGGGCGCGAACGCGTGGTCGCCACCGGAGACATAGCCACCTGCGCCGACGATAGAGAGCGGGATGCCCGTCTCTTCCTCGAACATGTAGCTCATGTCGGTGATGGCTTCGCCGATCGGGATCTGACCAATGAGCTTCTGGTCAGCGTACATGACCGCAGCGAGGTAGTCGCTGATATCGCGTTCGTTGGTGTCGGCGGTGATCTGTGTGCTGTAGAACGTTGCCATAATGCGCTCACCTCCTTTGAGGTACGTCAATTGATAGTATGAAGCGTCCCGAAGGAGGAAGTGCTCAGTGCTGGTCCGCGAGGCCTAGCCATCGCGGTGCAGGTTCTCTGCTACCTTGGCAACTTGAGCTTGAGGCCGGTCCATCCCTCGAGCGAGCGGTTCAACATGCGCGTCTCTGCCGCTTTCGCGTCGGGGGCATTGGTGGCCACCTTCTCGAAGTCCTTCTCTTGATCGTCACCCTCCACACGCCGAAATGGCTCTGTGTTGGGCGCTCCGCGAAACAACTCTGCGTTGCTCGCGCGTGCTTCCGCCACCTGATCATCGATCCGCTTCTGCGCGGCGGCATCAATCTGAGCCGCTTTCGCCTTCAGGCGCTCGATACCATTCTTGATACCGGACGGCCCTGTCGACGGGTCGAGATAGGTCGGAATCAGCTCTTTCATGGTCTCGGTCGTATCGCCGTTCCCGGAGAACTTCGAGATCATCTTCTCGGCTGCGGCGCTATCGTCGCGAGCCCTCAACTCTTCCCTGGTGACGTAGCGCTGCTTCTGCTGCTTCGCGTCCTCCTGGGTGTGCTTCTCGTCTTCGACTTCCTGACTGTCCTCGTCTTCGTCCTCACCGGCATCGTCGTCTACATCATCGTCTTCTTCGTTGAGTATCCTCTCGAGCTCGGCTTCGGCGTCCAACATTTCCTCGTCTTCGTCAGGCATGATCGTTCTCTCCTTGCGATTAGTAGGTATCCGTTATGTTACCCGTTTGCGCGTCTTTGGTCATATCAAAACCCGCCTCCGGTGCGTTGAAGTAGCTCTGCTGTTGTCCGGCGGACTGCGCCAGCCTCGTCTTGACGATATTGCTGAGGGTAGTGCCACCGTACACGGACTGGTCGAATTCGCCAGTCGTGGGCCTATCGTTTGTCGCCCAGTTCTGTGCGGTCACCCCAGCAGCCATCTGGTTCATCTGGTTGTTGAAGTCCGAGGGCGTCATCTGCGAACTGAACAGCAGGCGGCGCTCGTCGTCAGTGGCATCCCGCCCCAGGAGGTTGTTGTAGGACTGGTTCTGCGCGAACTTGTAGGACTCGTAGTCCGGAAGATCGAGACCGGACGCGGCGAAGGTCGGGTTGGCTTTCTTGAAGGATGCCTGAGAAGTGATCAGTCCGTAGAACCCCTCCGTATCGAGGTCGTTGCGCACTGCGTACTGCAGCATCTTGCTCGAAAGCGGCTGCCCCGGCATGATCTGACTGTACATGGTGAGGAACTGCGCAGCGCGAGACTTGCCCTCGACCGAGGACATATAGCGCGGGTCGCTTGCCCTGACGTAGTCCTCGAACTCGCTGAGGAGGAGCGGACCACCGCCGCCCATGCCGGAGCCCTTGAGCGCCCTGTTGATGAGTTTCATGTTCGGCTTGATCTTCAGGATGAGTTTGTAGAAGCGGATATACTCCGCCTTCATCTTGGCCGTGGTGGTCAGTGCAGAAGTGGCAGCCGTGGTGGCGGCGGTACCTCCACTGGATCCACCCGTACTGGCCGTGTGTCCCGCTGACGTACTGGGAGTAGGCCTGTTGCCTCCGCCGCTCAGGTCGGGGACTGGAAGTTGTCCTGAACCACCCATGGTTGCCTCCCCTCTACTGTCGCTTGTAGTCGATCATCGAAGTAATCAAGTGGATGCCGCCGAGGGCGTTCCACTGTGTGTTGAACTCCGGCGAGGTGTTCGTCGCGTACTTGACGACCCAGGCCATGTACTTCTTAGCTAGTTTACCCGGCTTGGAGTCGGGGCTGTAGCCGTTGTGCTTGGTGCGGGGGTTGTAGTCACTTCCCAGCTGGGTGCGGAAACCCTCGGCCCACTGCAGAACCCAGGCCCAAGACAGGGCGCGAACGTGCTCGCGGTAGCGAGCGTTCTCGTAGCCGCTGAGGTTCTGGTTGGCAACAGCGAGGAGCGGCGACTGTTGACCCTTCTTGTTCACCCAGAGACTGGGAGAGCTGTTGAGCGCCTGCCACTTGTCCCACGCCTTCTGCGCCTCTGCCGTGGAAGCGAACGAGATCTGCGGCGACACCTTCCCGAAAGCCTTGAAGTACTTGTCCACCCGAGCCATGCTCTTCGCGAAGTTGCGACTGATGGGCTGATACTCAGCGGTGGTAGCGCCCTCGCCGACCATGACCTCAAGCTGTCTCGTGGCGCTGCCCGTCTGCAGGCCGAGCAGGCTGTCGTCATCCTTGGCCAGGAAGCTGAGACGACCGGCCACACCCTTGGCCAAGATGGCAGTTTTGGGATCGGAGAGTTCGATTCTCGCAATGTTCGCCATGGTGGCTGCCTTGATGGCTGTGTAGGTCTTTTTGTCACTGGCGTAGGTGATGCCTCGGCCGGTCGTGGCGGCGTAGAACTTGTCCCACTCGCGATCGACAGCCAGAGACGTGGACGCCAGCCTGCTCCCGGCGCTCACATCGAACCCCAGGGCGCGCCAGTCGTCAGCGGTGTTCTCACCAGGCGACTTCACGGCGAGACCAAGCTGCGTGGCAACGGCATTCAGCTGGCGGGCCTTCTGAGCCTTGGCGATGTACGGGTAGGTGGCGAACGCCCCGGCCACCGTGTTGGGTCCGAGCCACTCTTCCATCTGCTCGGCGGCAGTGAGCTGCTCGGCCGTGAGTTTCGTGGCCGTCGGTGGGATGTACTTCAGAACCTTAGTGCCACCCGCACCATCAGGGACCGTGAGCCCCTGGCCACCATCGAACGGACCGGTTGATGTCTGGAACGCGCCCCAGTACTGCTTGTAGGCGTCCGAGCTCTTGGAGACAGCCTTGTCGTTGAGGTGGTACTTCTTCTGGTAGGCCTTCATGTACGCCTGGAACTTAGCGATCTTGTCGGCGTACACCTGGTTGATCTGCTGCTCCTGCTGCCACTTGAGGCTGTTGGTGGTCGCGGCGGCGATCTGCGCCTCGTAGGTATCGGGGTTGATCTTCGTGTGGTTCCACAAGTCGTTGAAGATCGAACTGATGTCGAGATCCTTGTTAGTGGTCGCCACAGTCCAGCCAAGGATGTACATGTGGCTGGCCAGGAACGCAGCCTTCTGATCGGTCGGGAGGTTACGGTAGGCGATCACATCCCGCATAGTCTGTGCGGCCTGGCCACCCTTTTGCGACTCGAGCAGCGCCCGAGCGTCACCTTCCTGGCCCGCAGCAATGAGTGCGTCGTACTGAGCGAGGTTCGAGTAGACCTCGTCGGTTTGGTCGGTGGAGAGCGTCAGCGAGCAGGGGATGAAGAACTTCGCGATCGCCTGACCGAGAGCCCCCTCGCGCACCTTGTTCTTAGCGGCCAATGCCAACCCCTTGGTGAGGGCGTCACCCGTGATCCCCTGGGCCACGCGCTGAGCGTAGACCGCCTTCATCTCACGCAGGATGGCAGTGTTGTACACATCGGACGGGCGACCGAACGGTCGCGGTAACGTATCTCCAGTGAGGGCGAAGAAGGCGCGATCAAGCACGGCGTTCCAGACGTTGCCCTTGCCCGCGTAGCCCAGAAGCGGAATGCTGTTCAGGCTCCAGCCGGTCTGTTCGCTGATGAATTGCGCCGGGATACTGAGCAGGGGCGCAGCTCCAGGTCCCCAGTTGTTGATGAGCCCGGCGAGGCCACCTTGACCGAACGAACCGCCGCCTGTGACGAACGTCAGGCTCTTCGGATAGAAGGTCATACCGCCGACCTTGGCGGTCGTCGGGATGCTCTGCAGGCGCTTGAAGATCGGGATGTACATCGGGTGGCGCGCCATGAGACCGCCCCAGTACTGAGCAAACTGACGGTAGGCCGGGAGGAAGAAGATGACGTTGCGCAGCATGTCCTCGCCCACGAGTTTCTCTTCCGAGAACTGCACGCGGTCGACGTACTGCAGGGAGCGTCGAACCGCCAGGTTGTGCTTTCCTGCCTCGCTGAGGCCCGTATCTCCGAGTCGGTCGAGCAGCCTGCGCTCCTTGATGTACTGGGTCTTGAAGCAGGCGCGGCGCAACGCGCCGGACGCCTCGTCGACCATCTTCCACATACCGTCCATCGGATTCCAGTGTCCGTGCATGCCCGGCGAGCGGCTGAAGTGATAGGTGATCGTCGGGAGTTGCTGCTTGGGAATGGCATGGTAGTCGTCCGAGGAGATCTGCCCGCTGCGGATCGCTCGAGCAGCCGGAGAGTTCGCGCCGTCCGAGAAGTAACCGCCGATGACATCGTCCATGGCCTTGGCATAGGCGTCCTTAGCATCCGCAGACGTGGACAGGATGATCGCCTTCTGGACCCCGTGCGCGTCGGTGTAGAGACCGGGTCCCCAGTTGTCGTCGTAGGAGCGGCCGGTGTTCTCCATGAAGTGCGCGAGACCGCCTTCGTCCTCGGTCTTGTCGAGCAACGCGCGGAAGGCCTTCTGCGCCTCGAGCGGGTCGTCGGCGTTGACCGCCTTGTCCCAGCACTCGATGTACTTTGTAGTGGCGTCGTCGTTGGCGGCGTTGCCAATGAACCAACGCATGGCCTCGAAGTGACCGGGGTCTCCGGGGAAGACCGCGACGTGGTCAGCGGTCATCACGTCGGAGGCCGTCGTGATCTTGGTGTTCAGCTCAGGGTTGCGCTCCATCTCCAACATGAGCGATTCCTTGTAGTCGTCGGGCACCGAGCGCCACGGGTTGATGCCCTCGGGTATCAGGCGCAGCATTTCGTCACCCATCACGATGCGCATCATGGTGGAGAGCTTCGCCAGGAGCACGCTCTTGTAGAGGGTGCTGATCTCGTCGAGGCTCGGCGCGATGCCGAAGGCATGACCGATCTGCATGTACTGCCAGCGCCGTGCGGCGGGGCCCGCGAAAGCGTGGAACAGATCGGCGTTGCTGGTGTCCATGTACGAGTACATCGACTGCTGGTGCACGAAGAATGGTCTCGCCGACTTGATGGGGTTGTTGTAAAGCTCCTGCATCTGCGCGCCGAGTTCGTCCATCTCCCTGCCGAGACGGTCGAAGAGGAGGTCGCGCTCTTCCTGGGGGTGGCGGACGTTGGGATCGAGCAAAGTGGCGATCTTGTCGGCCAGATCTGAGGTCTCGACATACGCCGCCCTCGTCCCCTCCGGGTCGCCAGAGATGAAGGCCAAGAGGGCGCGGCGGGCGGCTGTGTCGGCCGTCGCCGGACGAGCGAGGACAGCAGCCTGGTACATGTCACTCAGTTCCTTCCAGGCCCTTTCCTTCTCGGGGTTGCCAACCTCGAACCCCATGTCGTGCTCGATATGGTGGCGGATGAGAGCAAGCTGCTGGGAAAGCCGGTCCTCTGCGCCTTCGGATGCAGCCTGAGCGGCATGGAGCCGAGCAACAGCGCGATCACCGAGGTTGTTGGCTTCGGCGGCTTCGGCGGCTACCGGGTCGGTGGCGATGACGCGCGAGCGGTTGAGAACGTAGAGGTGCCCGCTGTCGAACGCCTGCTTGCCGTTGACGATACGAGTGTCGATGACGTCGGCGGGCTCGAGCCCCAGAAGATCGGAGCGAGCCGCAGCGAGCCCGATGTCGGACTTGGCGCGGGCGACCATGGCGTCGAGCTCCTCGATGCGGGCCTTGGCGTCGGCAGCATTCATGGGTTCTCCGGTCCACTGCACGGGAGCAGAGTAGGTTTCCGCCAACTGCCGCATAGCGGCAGCCTTGCTGCGCTCCGCGTTGGGGTCTTCGACGGCCTCGATCATGTGGTTGTCTTCCAGGAAGTTCTGGAGTCCACCATCTCCGCTCCAGCGGGCGTGGCGAATACCAGCCTGTACGTTGCGGAAGCTGGAGGACGTGTTGGTCCCCAGGTCGCGGCCCTCGATGGCAACGGCGCGCTCCCAGACGTCGCGGGCAAAGCCGGGCGTCACGTAGATGTCCCTGATGCCCCCGGAAACATGAGCGGCCTCGTAGCGCTTGAAGTCCATCACGGCGCGCTGGATCGTTGCCAACTGACCCGCGTCCGACTTGGACCCAGACTTGAGCCAGACCGCCTTGACCTTCTTCGCGGCGGACTCGTTCGACAGACTCTTGTCTACCCGCATCAGCTTCCGCACGTCACTGCGGAACCGGCTCTTCAGTTTGCCGATCTCCCAGTCGGTTCCTTCGCCCTTGGTGAACGCTGCCTCTTCGTCGACCTTCCCGTACCACGACAACAGCCTGTCTACGAAGTCGCTTGCCGCCTTATCCTTGCGCCAGCTCTCGGGGTACGAGGGCATGACCTCTGCCGCACGCTTGCTCTCCAGGTACTTGACCGGCGAATCACCCTCTCCGGTAGCGCCCAGGACGTGTTCGTATCCGTTCGGTACGTCGCGGTTCCGGAAGGCTTCCAGAGCGACATCCCCCGACTGCGCAAGCGCGTCGTGCCGAGCGGCGGAGGCCCGAGCGGTGCTGACCTTAGCAGCGTTCTCGGCCGGGGCTTCGGCGGAGAACTTGGCGTCCATACCGCCCACAAACTCGCCGTTCTTTCCGGGCTTCCCAGCGACGACGCTCTTGATCTTCTCGATTGTCTGGATCAGGGTGTCACGGCGAGCGGAAGCCTCATCCATTCCAATGGAGACCGCACCGTCAAGGTTGACGGCCACCGTGGGACCAGGGGGCGCGACGGTCGCCCGGACCGCAGCGCGCCGCTCGGTCAGCAAGCCGCCGTTGATACTTCTTCCGTGCGTCTTCTCCCACTGCGCAACCTGTTCCTCGTGAGTGGAAACGTGTATCCCGCTCAGTTCCTGGATGCGGTCGTGGTTTTCGAGGATTTCGCCCAGGATGCTCTGGCCCTCTGCGTTACGGGGGTGGCTGGGAAGACCGCGCATACTGGCTCTGAGCTCTTTGTTCCTGGCGGTGAGTTCCTCGATCGTGGCACCACGATGCTCGAATCCCTCAGGGGGTTCGCCGCCAGGGGCGCGACGATCGACCTGGGGAAGATTCGGAGGCAGTTGATGTTCCGTACCCACCACGATATCCGTGCCGATGCCCGTGTGATTCATGTTGACCGGACCGTGCTCAAAAGCCGCCGTGTCGGCGTTCGGATCGTAGGTGACATGGGAGACGCCGGTAAACTTGCGCCACTTGACTTCCTCGATGCGATCGGCCGCTGCGCCCTGCGCCGCCTCTGTTGCCCGGCGGAACTCAGTGATGGCTTCCTGGTAGCCCTTGTCGCCAGACTTCGCGGTCTCGATCGCCCGCATGAGGCGGGCCGCATCAACCGCGTCCTCGCCGCCCATGGCGATACGCGTGTTGATCTCCTCGATGAGAGCACGCGTAGCCTCGTGAGTGTACATGGCCCTGGCGGCTGCCTGCTGTTCACCCTTCTCGACAACCAACGAGAGCTCATGGAGTTGTCCGCCCTTGGACTGCGGCATGTACAACCGGCCGATGGGCCTGATGGCGGGACCGAACGCCCGGCCCCCACGGCTCATGCGGGCCTTGTCGACGTGGGCGCGATAGTCGAGGAGCTGGTCGTACTTGGTCGGGCCGAACTGCTTGACCGCCTCAGAGTTGGTAATGAGATGGCGATCGAGCGCATCGGCCAGCGTGATGTCGGACTTGCGAACAGCAGCTCCCTCGGCATTCACTGCGTGATAGCGCGTCGGATTGAGGATCAAGTGACGATCGCGGCCGTCGTAGTGCAGCTCGATGGCGTCGTATCCCTTGGAGCGGGCCTGCGCAATGACGCCACGGAGTTGACCCTCGGTCTTGATGTCCGACTCGAACTTGATGGCGTCTTTCTTGCCAACGTGACCAACCCAGGTGTTCTCGTGGGGGACGCGTACTCCGGACTTGTCGAGTTTGGGGACTTGCCTGAGTACCTTGGTGCCCTCTTCGTAGCGGTGAACGGTGACTGGTCTCGGCGTCTCAGTAGGATGCAAGACGCGCTCCTGACTGGTGCCGGGCGTCATCTCGTCCCTGTCGTTGAAGTCCACAGGTTCCGGATGTCCCCGTTGGGTCTCCTGCATGCTGCGCTCTGCGCGAGCCCTGGCCTGCGCCCTTTCCACATCGAAGTTGTCACCAGTACTCGCCACATCGGCCTCGCGCAGCCCGGCGATCTTGCGAGAGGTCAAATCGAACCCAGGAGACGACTCATCGATGGTGGCGGCTTCATGGTGCCAGTCCTGATCGGGGTGCAGATCTCCCAGTCGGTCGGCGTCCTTCGAGGTGAAAGCCACTATCTCGGAAGCGTGCTTCTGGACCCAGCGCCAGCTCCAGGCCGGATCGTCGGAGGCCTTGTTGTTGTGCAGATACTGGATCATGCGGTCCAGCATGCCGTTGGCGTAGTCGCGAGAATCCTCGATGGTGGCGGAGCGCAGATAACCGTTCAGTTCGGCGGTGATCTTCGACTTCTCCCAGCCGAGAGCTCTCATCCGTCCCTCGAGAGTGTTGAAGACGCTGCGGCGATCGTTGTGGTCGAGCCGCATGCCGCCTTCCAGTCGCTGGAAGAGCTTCGTCCACTGCGGATGCGCCTTGGGATCGTTGGCTGCCCGGATGGCGGCGTTCTTGAGGAACGCAGTGTGCTCCAGGTGCAAGCCTCCGCCGATCTCCGGTCCGTACTGGTCCACCAGGCGGTCGATGCCTTCTTCCGTCATTTCCTTGGCCAGAAGATCGGTGATGTTGGCGGGCATACGCGAGCCGATCTTGGGCATCTTGATCTCGGTGGTCACACCCTCTTCCGCCGTGAGCTCGCCATCCTTGATGGCTTGGGCGATGGCCTTGGAGTCGGCAGCCTCCTGAGCGGACTTCATCGCAGCGTGATATGCGATGGCCTCAGCGCTGCCCTCGGTGTGCGGAACATCCAGCGACAGGCGCGGGAAGGCGCGAGCAATCGCCGACGGGTCCGTGGTGTCGGCCAAGATCTTGCGGATCGAGTGCCACGCCGGATGGTGTTTCATCATGTACTTGGCCAGCGGAGAGAACTTCTTCGAGAACGCCAGTTCGCGATCGTGGGTGGCTTCGGCAAGGGCCTTCTCAGCGGTGTACTTGATCATGCGCGAGGCTTCACTGCCCTCTCCGAAGATCGTGTCGGCGCGGGCCAGGCTCTCCTGAGCCTCAGAGATCCGGGCCTCTATGGGTGCCATGGTCTCGGCTGCTCGGTCCGCCCACGCAGCAACCTTGGTGCTGGCGAAACCCGCAGCAGACCCGGTGATGATGGTGAACGGCTTGTCGAGGGCGATGTTGATTCCCGTGTTGATCCCGGCCTGCGTCAGTTGATAGGCGAAGAGATGGAGGTCGGGGTTGATTCCCAGCTCGGTGAAGATCGGTTGCGCGGCGTGCTGCCAGTCGAAGTTGGACTGGTAGTACTTCTGGTTCCCCAGGTTGGCTACCAGGGTGCCCCACTGCTTGCTCTGCTCCAGACTCTGCGCCTTCGCGCCGTGCTGCATCTGGTTGAGCAGGTTCATGTACAACGTCCACTGTCCGGTGGCCATGGCAGTGTTGTAGGCCCTCAGCCGGAGTTCCTGCTCTGGGTTGAGCTCGGCTGGATTGAAGATGTTGGCGAGATCGTCGGTGAGGGCGTTCTTCACGCCCGCGCGGTGCAACCCAGCGCCGATGAAGGCGGATCCTGGGCCAGCGGCCAGCTTGCCGAAGGTCTCGAGTGCCCCGGTGTAGTCGCCACTCTCCATGCGCCTGAAGAATTCTTGGCCCTCGACCTTGCCCCAAACGAAAGCGCCGCCGATGATGGCGTTGGCCCCATACATGACGCCCTTGTACGCAAGTCCGGGGACGGCCGCGATATCCTTGGCGATACCGGGGATGTCTCCGAAGACGGAGATGCGCCCCGGCTCCGACTCACCCGACCAGATCCGGTGGTCGGTGAGACCATTGATCCACTGAATCGCGCCGAAGGCGTCCCTCAGCGGGGTCGCCTTGCTGCCCCCTATGACGTGACCGGCGAAGGCCCCGCGATTGCCCATTCCGATCCGCGACGGACCGGCGGTGCGACCGTCGTTGTCCATCCAGGATCCCAGCTGAGCGGCTGCCTGTCCGGTCTCCTTGGCGAACTGCAGGATGTGCTTCCCTGCGCCAGCAGCTCCGGGGAAGAGCTGGTTGAGCTCCGAGAGCGTGTGGATGTTGGTCATCGTGCTGTGGTACTTTATCCACTCCGCATGCAGATCGATGGTCTTGAAACCCATAGTGCCGTCGGGACCAGCCACCGGTTGGTTCCAGGCTACGGGGATCGTGTCCTCACCGTTCTGACCGAAGGTGCTGACCAGTTCCTGCGCAGCCTGCAAGGGCTGCGTGCCTGGGTCGTCGACCGCCATCCAGATGGTGAGGTTCTGATTCGCCAGAGCCTGACCGCCGGGGTTGGTCTGCGACATGATCTCCTGGTCCTTGCCCTCGCGAATGTGGAGTGCGCCGATGTTCACATCGGGAGCGATGGCCTGCGTGCCGGTCTGACCGGCCACGTTCTTCAGGATCCAGTCGGCCCCTGCCTGCGCCGGGTTGTGCTCGCCGGGGTTGGACAGAGACTCGTCCACCTGAGCGGCCATGTGGTAGACCTCGTCGATCGAGCTGAGGTCACTCGGAGTGAGGTACGGTGACGTGGTACTCAGCAACTTCACGTTCGGATTGTTGTTGTGGGCGATCGCCACGGCTCCTGCGAAATGCTGCTTGATCTGCGCCTGCTTCTCGGCTGCAGTGTAGAGGCCGTTCATGACCTCGGCCTTGCGGAAGCGGGGGATGTTGATCGGCGAAACCGTGCCTACAACTTGACGAGCTGCGTACGTAACCTTGACAGGCTTCGCGCCCGCTCGGGGCACCACGACTCCCTTGTCGTTGGTCACCAGGTCGCCGGGGGAGTACCACGAGGTGGCGGGCTTACCGTAGATCTTGACGGGACGCCCGAGATTGACCAGACTGATGAAATCCTTGACCTTCGGCGCGAGGTGGGGGTAGGTGCCCTGGCCAGACTGCTGGACCACACTGTAGGAGAACGGAAGATCCTGCGCAGTCTCAGCGCCAGGAGCCCCGAACTCCGGGGCGTGATACTCCGTGACAAGTCGAGCGCCGGGGGCGCGACCGCCAGCGGCGAGAGCCGCCTGCTGGTGCTGGGCCGGGGTGACCGGCTCGGCAACGGTGGTCGGCTGAGCGGCGGTCATGAAACCCGCGTGATCGCCGTGGACGTCGGGGTTGGCCTCCCAGCTCAACGTGTTCGCCAGGCTGTCAATCCAGTCCTGCGGCGACATCTGCGATTCTTCGAAGCGCTGCGCCTGGTTGCCTTGGAAGAGCTGAGCCCATCCGTGAGAGTCGGTCTGCAGTTCGTCGCCCACGCTCGAACGAAGGAGCTGATCGGCGGTGTCGGGGTCCGGCGGGTGGTGGAAAATCTGATTGTAGCCAGCGGACAGGGCGCGGAGAGCCGCCTCTTCCTGGTTGCTGGGCATCCCCGGCATCTTTCCTTCGGAGAGCGCAACGTTAGACTGCCCGGCGTACTGGTATGGATCCCCCCAGGTCGAGCCGACAACCTGGCCCTTCTTGTTCTTCTTCAGCTTCTTGACTGCAGCAACCGGATTGCCCGTTGCGCTGTTGCCAATGATGAGAGGCATGGCTTATGCCTCCGGGTGGAAGGGCGTACCGTACCTAGCCGCTGTGGCTGCCTGCTTCCAGTTCTGGACCGCGAGGTTGTAGTAGTGCATGATCGCGGGGCCCGCCCCAGCAGTCTGGGCCCGCTGCTGCCAGCGCAACATCACGTCCTTGAGGTGAGCCTCGGAGTCGAGAAGCTGCTGGTGCTGCGGGGGGATCGGCTGCGGAGTGTACTGCCCCGGAGTGCCCACGCCGGGGACCTGGGACGCGGGGGCCCCTTGGCCATTACCCGAGGGACGCCCCGGTCCCTGGCGCATCTCCGGCTGGCCGTAGGTGCCGCGTGACTTCTTGACGGCCTTGGAGAACTGCTGGACCTTCTTGATGTCGCCGTACTGGGGCTGTGCGAGATTAACCTGCGCCATTGCCGTTTCCGCCTGTTGCTGCTACGGGTGCCTTGGCGGCGGGAGTGACCTCGACGTTGGGTCGCTTGCCCGGCGTACCGATGTAGAAGACGATCTTGCCGTAGAGCTCGGGGATGGCCTTCTTCACCGCGTTCACGATGGTGGCCTTGTCGTTGCCGTTCTGGATGAAGATCTCGAGGCGACCGGAGTCGATGTGTCCCTTGGTAGCCGCTTCGCCGACGATCCAGATTCCCTGACCCGAGAGATTCGGGATGGAGGCGATGAAGTCCTTCAACTGATCGACGACGCTTTCGGAGCTGGCGGGCGGGGTAGCCTGGGCGGCTTGTGCGGCACCCGGAGCCCCCGCTCCGCCACCAGGTACTGTACCCCCAACTCCGGCGGGCATACCCGCGCCAGGGGGCTGCGCTCCGTTGACGCTGGGCGGCGCAAGCGCGCCCACCCGACCCTTGCTCATCATGTAGTTTGTCTTCTCGGGCTCGTTCAGAGGGGCCGAAGCGTTTTGCGGCGCGGAGTAGAGTTGCTGTGCGGCCATCTGGTTCTTCAGGTTCTGGATGAGGTCGGACTGGATCATGGCCTTCTCCTTGGCCTTGTCCGTCACGATGCTGATGTTCTCCATGGCGGTGTCGTCCGAGACCAGGTTGTTTTGTTTGGCCTGCAGCACCATGATGAAGCGCTCCTGCGCGCTCATGTAGTCGACCTTCTCGTTGTAGGTCTCAAACGGGTAGTAGCCTTGATAGCGGTCGGGGTCGAAGGTCAGGGCGTACGACGTGGGCTGCGGCACAGGAGACCCGTCGTCAGCGAACTTTGGAACCGCTGGAGTGCTGAACCTCTTGCCCGATCTGTCCCCACGGAGAACGATCGGACGCTTGGGATCGGACAAAGTGGCCATCATGGTGAAGGCCATACCCATCAGCGCGTTCCAGGCGGGGTAGATGCCCGCGTTGCGCAGATCGATGCGGTTCTGTCGCGGTCCCTGGCTGGCGTTGAATCCCGCTCCGGTGTACGTTGAACTATTGATCTCGCCACGATCGGCGGTGGAGGCGTCGGTCTGGAAGTCGGCCTGGTTCTGCAGGGCGTCTTGGCTCTTGAACCAGTCGTACTGCAGCGACGGGGGAGCCGCGTAACTCACACCGCCCTGAGGGCCAACGGTGATGACCGCGCCCTCCTCGTTCGGGATCTGCTTCGGCGCGTTGAGCGCATCCTTGATGACCATCGGAGCGTTGATCGTCTTCTCCATGTACTTGGTCTCGTACATGTAGCGCTTGTTCTTCTCGACCTGGATCCCGGCGATGCCGGTGACCTCGGGGTCGCCCCAGGGGCTGCCGGGGATGGCGACGTTGGGGACGACGACCATCGGGCAGAAGCCCAGCGGATTCTCAGCCTCAGGCTTGATGACGATCTCGCCGTCTCGAGCGTACGTGGCGAGCATGTCCTCGCTGACATAACGCACGATCTCGACATCCTCGTAGTCGTCAAGGCCGAAGCCGGGATAGAGGGCGTTGGCCTGCGGGCCCCAGTAGTTCTCTATAAACATGCACTCTGATACGGTGCCGTTGTCAAGGTCCTTCATGATCGGGTAGAAGTTGCGCGGACCATGGATCTGCAGTCCAGGGAGGTTGTCGTCGCCCTTCCAGATCAGCTCGGGGATCGCGGTGCCGTAGAGGCAGAGGAAGAACGCCTGGTCGCCGTACTTGCGGGGAAGGTTGATGTACTCGCTCCAGGCGTAAGCTGCCTGCTCGAGCTCGTCAGAGATCGCCCAGCCAGCGTCCGTGTACTCCGGAGGTGCCACCTTGAACGAGGGTGGTACGGCGAGTTGAGCGCGCTTCTGCTCGACCATGGGGCGCACGATGTTGATGTCGACGGCGTACTTCGGCGCAGCCGATCGGTCGTCGAGGGGATGGAAGAGCTTCTTCGCCAGCCGCCGAGTCCAGCGGCCCTTGCGAGCACGATCGACAAAGATGCCCTGATAAGCCTCTTCGTCCTCGTCATATTCCTCGTGGCGATCCCGACCCTCCATCATGAGGCGTTCCTTCAGGTCGTAGATCTGGTCCTTGTCTTTCAGGGCGCGCCTCCGCAGTCGGTGTATTCAGTGTATACCCATTTCAAACACTGCGCCGCGCCGCCGCCGCAGCAGGGTTCTTCTTTGGTACCCCAGCATCCGAAGGCGCGAAGCGGCTGCGGGGCTGGAGAAAGTGACAGTCACTGTCAGTTTTTTCCACAGCGCAATTCTTTCACTACACGATTCTTTAGAGTGTAGTGCATTTCACCAGTGAAACGCAGTTTCTTTGAAACTGCTTTCACTGGAGTAAAGAACCTTAGGCCCTCCCCCCCTATAGTCCCCCCCTCCCAGAATGCTGTGAGTTTCCTGTGAGTTTCCTGTGAACCGGCACATTTGACAAAGCCGCGAGAAGGTGTAGGATGGGACCATGGAGTCAGCGATCAGCATAGACGGGGTTGGCGACGTAGGACCCACTGTACCCGTCGAGGTAGTAGCCCTCGTACTGGGTGAGAGCCTCGCGTATCGCCAACTCGGCAAACCAAAGCGCCATGCAGTAGTCGTACACGCCCTTAGGGAAGATCAGCATCTGGTCGATCAGTTCTGCGGCTTTTGCCTGGTCGTACGGGGTTTTGTATGGGATTCGCAGAAGGCCGTTGGCCACCATCCCTTCCATGCTCTTCACGCCCATCTCGGGATCCCACTTGTTGCCCTGCGTCTGGTGGGGTTCCATGCGTACTCCCATAGTAGTGGCGGCTACGACACGAGCGTGTTGCAGGAGCCACTTCTGACATGCATTGACCTCAATCTTGGCGACGTCGTAGTTGTATTGGGCGTGCATCCCTGGGAGTCCCCGGCCCTGGTTCCCGTCCAGCAACACGTCGATGATGTCTTCTATGCCCATCTGTCGGCGGAAGATGTCGATGACGTAACGAGCGCCACTGTCGTCCGCGTGATCCGTGCCCAAGAGCACGTAGGAAGGCCAGGTGCTGTTGCGACTGGTGGACCCGCTGGCGGGGTCGAACCCCAGAGTCTTGAACCACTCGGGTTCGAAGTCTCCGAACGACCTTGTACGATCAAGGCAGCCGGGGTACTGAACGCCCTCGAGCTCACCCCCGTTGATGTAGGTCTCGTGGAAGGCCATCTCCGCCTGGTCGAAGGCGATGTTCCTGAATCGCTTGTTGAACGAGAGTATACCGAGCGATCGGCGCTCACGTTCCAGCTTCTTGAGGGGCATGCCTGATGGCCACAGTGGCGACTTCTGAGTCTTGTCCGGCTTCTGACGCTTGTGGTCCCAGAAGCAGTCGAAGTACAACTGAGCGTAGGTAGGGTCATGGGTCAGCGTCTCGTACAGGTCTTGTGGATGGAACCGGGTCCCGGTGACAATCACACGCTCGTAGGAGATGTCCGTGGGCCACTTTACCGATTCGGGCACCTTGTAGATCTCGTACTCGTCGCCATAGCCGTGCAGATGGACCCCTTGGGCCAGCAGTCCCTCCTTCTCGCTCGGATCGATCTCTCGTCCGCGAGGGTACATCGGCTTCGGCGAGGTCTGCACCTCCTCACGGAACCAGCGCAGTTGGTCCTTACGCCGGATCAGCGTGCCAGCCGTGTCATCCGTAACGACGTCGTCTACGATGCAAATCTCGCTGCGGTGACCGAGAACCTTGCCGCCAGCCCCAAAGAACTCCATCGTGAGGTGTTCGTCGTTGATGGTGCGCTGGGCGACATTGAAGAACTTGGTCGACCAGATGTCTTCGTTCCCCGGCTTGAACGGACCGAAGTCAGTGACGAGCTTCTTGTTCGCCGTGAGGATGTTCTGTATGCCCTGGGCGTACGCGTGAACGTCGTCGGCGGTCTTCATGATGAGGACGATGCGGATGTTGGGGTTCGCAGCGATCTCCCAGATGGGGAACCACTTACTCATCAGTGTGCTCTTGCCATGCTGCGCGGGAAGAAGTATGAGGGACCGCATGTGGTGGCGAGCGTGGTTCATGATAGCGGCCTGGTACGGCTCGATCTCGAGGTCCCCGTAGTAGGCAACGAAAACCTCGGGCATGTGAGTTAGGATGTTCTTGAACTGCGCTTCGTCTTCAGCCCTACCGAGCGGGGTGAGTGGGTCAGTCGTCGACGACCCCATTGGAGACCTCCGAAGTCTCGTCCACTGGCCACATCGCCAGAATCTGGGCAGCCTCTTCTGCCGGGACCTTCTCGGAACATGCGGCCAGGATTTCCTGGACCAACCTCACAGCGGACGGTCGCGTGGTCACCACGGCCTGCATGGCCAGGGTCGCACTCAACAGATCACATCCACCCTCGCCTGAGAAAGGACAGTCGCCCATGTCAGTCTCCTTCGGTCAATTGCTTGGCTCTGATGTCCGCGAGTGCGTCATCGATGGAGACGCCTTCGGGGAGTTTGTCCCGGACTGCTTCGATCAACCCGGCGGTCATGTGTTGCGATTCCTCATCCCTCGGTGCGTCGTCGGGGAGCGTAGCGTTCAGGCGCATGAACTCCTTCGCAATGGTGATGCGGTCGCGCACGCTGAAGATGTTGGGGCGCACCGTGAGATCATGCAGGAGGTCGACGATCACCTGGCGGGTGATCTGACGAATGAGTGGGTTGAGATCGGCCAGGGCGGCTATCGTCTGTCGATCTCTCCGGTAGCTCTCCATCTCGTACTCGTGCCGGTAGGCC
>Ga0182027_10004950_pt1 | contig 20450 bp, 17 predicted proteins | sample 712E1DmetaG_FD_121300 | JGI IMG/M metagenome (GOLD analysis project Ga0182027, IMG submission 121300) | Permafrost microbial communities from Stordalen Mire, Sweden - 712E1D metaG (Illumina Assembly) | ecosystem: Environmental > Terrestrial > Soil > Wetlands > Permafrost | place: Sweden...
CGAGAGGGTACTACTCTTCACCTGCTGGTCAGAAGTACTGTCGTGGGCATGGGCAGCCTGGGCCGCGGCGGCGAGGTGCGCCTGGGAGTGCTGGCTTCGGGCAGCGGGACGGTCCTGGAGGCCATGCTGAGCGCCGGTACCGACGTCTGCGTGGTCGTGGCTGATCGCCGCTGCCGGGCACTTCAGGTGGCGGCGGAGGCCGGCGTGCCCGCCGAGCTGCTGCTCCGCGAGGAGTACGGGAAAGACTTCGACCGCACCGCTTACACCCGGCAGCTGGTCAAGGTGCTCGAAGGCTACGGGGCGGACGTGGTGGCGATGGCCGGCTTCGGCACCATCTTCAGTCCCGAGATCTTCGCCGCCTTCCCGGGGCGCGTCCTCAACACCCATCCGGCCCTCCTTCCCGCCTTCAAGGGCTGGCACGCCGTCCGGGACGCGTTGGCCGCGGGCGTGACCGTAACCGGCACGACCGTCCACCTGGCGACCGAGCGGGTGGACGACGGGCCTGTCCTGGCCCAGCAGGAGGTCCCGGTCCTTCCCGGCGACACGGAACAGACCCTTCACGAGAGGATCAAGGCCGTCGAACGGCGGCTCTACCCCCAAACCATCGAGCGCTTCCTGGCCCAGCTCCGACAGAGCCAGGTGCGGCCGGTGACGACAACAGGAGGCACTGGCGTGAAAGCGCTGCTTTCGGTTTACGACAAGACCGGGCTGGAGGAGTTCGCCGCCGCGCTGGTGGCCTCCGGGTACGGACTGGTGGCCAGCGGGAAGACGGCGGCTGCTCTCGAAGCAGCCGGCTTGCCTCACGAGACCGTCGAAGCGGTGACCGATTGGCCGGAAATGCTGGGCGGCCGGGTGAAAACCCTCCACCCTCGCCTCCATGCCGGCATCCTGGCGGACCTGGACGACCCCGGGCACCGCGACGACCTGGCTAGGCACGGCATCGACCCGATCGGCCTGGTCGTGTGCAACCTGTACCCGTTCCGCTCCCAGCCTTCGGTCGAAATGATCGACATAGGCGGGGTCACCCTTTTGCGCGCGGCGGCCAAAAACTGGGCTCGCGTTGGGGTCGTCGTGGACCCCGCTGACTACGCCTTGGTGACGGGGAAGATGCCTGAGGGCGGACAAGCCCTCGACGAGGACCTCAGGCTTTACCTGGCCCGCAAAGCCTTTGCCCACACGGCGGCATATGACGCCAGCATCGTCAGCTGGCTCGACGATGTCGCGGGCACGGCTGCGAGCGCGGGGCCGGAGGCGGAAAACGGCGGGGCCGACGGGTACCAACGTCAGCTGCCGCCGACCCTGCACCTGTCCCTCGAGCTCGCTCAGCCGCTCCGCTACGGCGAGAACCCCCACCAGTCCGGCGCCCGTTACCGCAACACGGGACAGGCGAGCTGGTGGGACGACGTCGTCCAGCACGGAGGTATGGAGCTCTCCTATCTGAACCTTTACGACGCCGACGCCGCCTGGAGGCTCGTCCACGAGATCGCCGACCTCGGCCCGGCGGCGGCCGTGGTGGTCAAGCACGCCAACCCGTGTGGGGCGGCGGTGGCGGCCGGCCTGCTCGATGCCTACGAAGGCGCCTTCGAGTGCGACCCCATGTCCGCTTTTGGAGGGATCGTCGCTCTCTCGGCGCCGGTGGACGAGCAGCTGGCAGCGACGATGGTGGCCAACGCCAAAGCCGACGTGGTCATCGCCCCTGGGTACAGCGACGAGGCGCTCAGGCTGTTCGCCACCAAGCGTAAGAACATGCGGGTCCTCGCCGCGCCGGCGCCGGGCACGGACGTGTGGCACGTGCGCCAGGTGAGCGGGGGATGGCTGGTGCAAACCCCGTACCGCCTGGAAAGGGGCCCCGAGAAGTGGCGGGTGGTGACGTCCGCCCAACCCAGCGAGGGCAACTGGCAGGACCTGCAGTTGGCGTGGAGGGTGTGCGCCGCCGTCAAGTCCAACGCCATCGTGCTGGCGGCCAACGGCAAGGCGGTGGGCATCGGGGGCGGCCAGCAAAACCGGCTCTCCCCCGGCGAACTGGCTGTGGCCCGGGCTGCCGGCAGAGCGGTGGGAGGCGCCGGGGCGAGCGACGCTTTCTTCCCCTTCCGGGACGGCCTGGACATGGTCGCTGCCGCCGGCGTGAGCTGTATCGTGCAGCCCGGTGGTTCCGTCCGGGACACCGAAGTCATCGCCGCCGCCGAGGAGCACGGGATCGCCATGGTCTTCACCGGCGAGCGCCAGTTCCGGCATTGAGCACCGAGGTCCTGGAGACGTCGAGGCCATGGCACGTCGAGCCTGAGAATCGAGGAGGTCCGATTTGAGCGCCATCGTGATGTCCGGCGCGCCTGTCGCCGAGGCTGTGTTGGACGACGTGGGCGCCCGGGTGGCTGCCCTCGGCCGCGCCGGGAAGACCGTGGGCCTGGGGACTATCCTGGTGGGCGACGACCCGGCCAGCGCCCACTACGTGGCCCGCAAGCATGAGACCTGCCAGCGCTTGGGCATCGCCTCGGTTGACATCCGTATCGCCGCCGGCGCCGGTCAGGAGGACCTGATCGCGGCCATCGACCAGCTCAACTCCGACCCGGCCGTCGACGGTTTCCTGGTCCAGAACCCGGTGCCCGCCGGCTACGACTACGCCGAGGCCCTGGCCCGCGTGTTGCCGGCCAAGGACGTCGATGGGATCCACCCCGTCAACCTCGGCTACCTGGCGCTCGGTGAGGCCGGGCACCCCCGTCCATGCACACCTCTCGGCATCAAAGCCATGCTGGCGCATTACGAGGTGCCGGTGGAGGGGCGGTCGGTGGTCGTCGTGGGGCGAGGCCCGACCCTGGGTCGCCCCCTGGCCCTTCTCCTGTCCCTGAAGGAACCGGGGGCCAACGCCGCTGTCACTGTGGTCCACACGGGCGTGAAGGACTGGCCCGAGTACACGCGGCGGGCCGACATAGTCGTGGGCGCCGCCGGCGTCCCCAACATGATCACCCCGGACGTCGTGGCCCCAGGCTCGTGCGTGATCGGGGGCGGCATGACCTGGGAGGGGCGCAAGGTGCTGTCCGACGTCGATGAACGGTGCGCGGAGGTAGCCGCGTTCGTCACTCCCCGCCTCGGGGGCGTGGGGGTGACGACCGTGGCCATGCTCATGGCCAATACCGTGGCAGCGGCGGAGACGTCCCTCGGCCTTATCGTTTAGGGCCTTATCCTTTAGGGATGGCCACCATCTCCGAGCTCCTGGCGGCCGGGAAGACCTACTCCTTCGAGTTTTTCCCACCCAAGAACGACGCCGAGCAGGCTCGCCTGGTGGAAACGCTCCTCGACCTCCAGCCCCTCCGGCCCTCCTTCGTGTCGGTCACGTACCGGGCCGGGCCGTCGTCCCGCCAGCGCACGACCGACCTCGTGTTCTCCATGCTGCGCCTGACGGCGCTCAACCCGATGGCCCATCTGACCTGCACCGGCCACAGCCGCCTCGAGCTGGCCGACATCCTGGTGAGCTTCCGCAAGGCCGGGGTCGAAAACCTGATGGCGCTGGGCGGCGACCCGCCCAGCGACGCCTCCGTGGGGCCGGGCGAACTGGCTCACGCCCAGGAACTGGTGGAGCTGGCCCGGGCCATCGGTGGTTTCTGCATCGGGGTCGCCGCCCACCCGGGCCGGCACCCACGGTCGCGCAGCCTAGCCAGCGACCGACGTTTCCTGGCCCAGAAGCTAAAGGCCGCCGACTTCGCCGTGACCCAGTTCTTCTTCGAACCGGCCGACTACTTCTCCCTAGTTGACGACTTGGCCGCCCGGGGTGTGGACAAGCCCGTCCTGCCGGGCATACTCCCGGTGACCAGCCTGTCATCGGTCCCTCGCATGGCCGAGATGGGTTGCGCCGCGCCCGCCCACCTCGTCAAACGGCTTGAGGCGGCGCAAGCCCGGGGCGGCCGCCAGGACATGGTCAAGGCGGGAGTGGACGCGGCCACGGAGCTGTGCTCGGCCTTGCTGGACCAGGGGGCACCCGGCCTGCACTTTTACACTTTCAACCGGTCCGAGGCGACGCGGCGCATCCACGCCAACCTCGGCCTATCGGTCGCCGCCCGTTAGCGGGGCGCTCAGCCCGAGCTCAGGCGCTCGTTGGTGATCCTTACGGCGTCGGGGTTGTCATCGACCAGCAGGAAGCGCCGGCCCAACCCCTTGGCCGCCACTCCCGTCGTCCCGCTGCCGCAGAAGAAATCGGCCACCAGCTCGCCCGGGTTGCTGGAGGCCCGGACTATGCGCTCGAGCAGCTTGAGCGGCTTCTGGGTGGGATAGCCGGTCCGCTCGGCACTGTTGGTCGGCACGATGGTGAGCCACCAGGTGTCGGTGGGGAGCTTCCCCCGGGACGCCTTGTCCGGCCCCACCAGCCCTGGTGCCATATAGGGGATGCGGTCGATATCGGCCACGTTGAAGGTCCAGCGGGCGGATTTCGAGTACCACAGGATGTTGTCGTGCTTGCGGGGCCAGCGGTCCTTGGCCCTACCGCCGTAGTCGTAAGCCCAGATGACCTCGTTGAGAAAGCGTTCCGGGCCGAAGAGCTCGTCGAGCAACACCCGGGCGTAGTGGGCGGCGTGAAAGTCGAGGTGCAAGTAGAGCGACCCGGTCGGACGAAGCACCCGGTGCACCTCCGACAGGCACTGGCGCAGGAACTCGAGGTACTCCGACAAGCTCATGTCGTCGCGGTAGCGGTAGTCGGAGACGACCTCGAACGGGTAGCGCCGGCCACCGAAGCCCACCCGTTCCCTGGCGCCCACTCCGGTGCGGATGGAACCCAGGCGACGGACCTGGCCGGTGCCGAACGGGGGGTCGATATAGACCAGGTCAATGCAGCCGTCGGGCAGGCCGGCCAGGACCTCCCGGCAATCGCCGAGGACGACGCCCTCGGGCACGGCACCAGGGCCCGGCACCGCCGTCATCGCGGACAGGGCCGCGCCCACACTGGGCAGATCGCGCCTGGTTCCACAGGGGAAGGCTACGGCTTGGTGGGCACCCGGACGGGGACCTAGCCCCGGGGTGGGTAGCCGGCTTCGTCCGGCCGGTGGCCGGGGACATAGGCTGGCCCGCCATGGCAGACAAGATCACGATGGGGCCGGACGGGGACCTTCGGGTCCCGGACGAGCCCATAATCCCTTTTATCGAAGGCGACGGGACAGGCGTGGACATCTGGCCCGCGGCCCGGCGGGTAATAGACGCCGCCGTGGCCAAGCAGGGCCACGGCCGTAGCATTGCCTGGACGGAAGTGCTGGCCGGGGAAAAGGCGTTCCGGGAGACGGGCAATTGGTTACCCGAAGAGACGCTCGCCGCGTTCCGTGAGTACCTCATCGGCATCAAAGGACCTCTGACGACACCGGTGGGCGGGGGCTTTCGTTCGCTCAACGTCGCCCTGCGCCAGCTGCTCGACCTCTATGTCTGCCTACGGCCGGTCCGGTGGTACGAGGGCGTGCCCTCCCCCGTCAAGCACCCCGAGCTGGTCGACATGGTCATCTTCCGGGAGAACACCGAGGACATATATGCCGGCCTCGAGGTTGAGGAGGGCACAGCCGAGGCCAAGCGGCTCATCGAGTTCCTACACGAGGAGCTGGGCTGGCACGTCCGGCCCGACTCGGGCATCGGCATCAAGCCCATATCCGTGACGGCCAGTAAGCGCCTGGCCCGGGCCGCACTGCAGTATGCCGTGGACCACGGCCGCAAGTCGGTGACCCTGGTGCACAAGGGCAACATCCAGAAGTACACCGAAGGTGCGTTCCGCAAGTGGGGCTACGAGGTGGCCCGCGACGAGTTCGCCGAAGTGGCTGTCAGTTGGGAGGAATGCAGAGGCCGGCCCGGCGACAAGATCCTGGTGAAGGACAACATCGCCGACATAACTTTGCAACAGGTCCTCACCCGGCCCGAAGACTTCGACGTCATCGCCACCACCAACCTCAACGGCGACTACCTCTCCGATGCCATCGCCGCCCAGATCGGCGGGATCGGTATCGCCCCGGGGGCCAACATCAACTACGAGACCGGTCACGGGATTTTCGAGGCGACGCACGGCACAGCTCCGAAATACGCCGGCCAGGACAAGGTCAACCCCGGTTCGATCCTGCTCTCTGGCGTCCTTATGCTCGAGCACCTGGGGTGGCAGGCGGCCGCCGACGACATTGTGAGAGCGCTGGAGCAAACCATCGCCGACCGGGTCGTCACCTATGACTTCGCCCGCCAGATGGAGGGTGCCAAAGAAGTCAAGACGTCCGAGTTCGCCGATGCCATCATCGAGCGGTTGTAGGGCCGGCCCGCCATGTCCGATCCCAAGCCCAATCTCGCTCCCGGCCCCCTCCGGCCCATCAACGTCGCGATCACCGGAGCCGCCGGCCAGATCGCCTACAGCCTACTTTTCAGGGTCGCCAGCGGTTTGATGCTCGGCCCGCAACAGCCTGTCGCCTTGCGCCTCTTGGAGGTGCCGGCCGCCATGGGCGCCCTGAAGGGCGTCGTCATGGAGCTCGACGACTGCGCCTTCCCCCTAGTTTCGAGCATCCTCGCGAGTTCCGATCCGAACGAAACCTTCGGGGATGCCGAGGTCGTCCTGCTGGTCGGGGCCCGGCCCCGGAGCAAGGGCATGGAGCGCCGTGACCTCCTGGAAGCCAACGGGGCTATCTTCAGCGTGCAGGGCCGAGCCCTGGCCGCCAGCGCCAGCCGCGACGTACGGGTGCTCGTAGTCGGCAACCCGGCCAACACCAACTGCCTGATAGCCGCCCACAATGCCGGAACGGGCCCGGCGGCCTTGTCGCCCCGGCAGTTTGCCGCCATGACCCGCCTCGACCACAACCGGGCCGTCGCCCAGGTGGCGGCCAAGGCGGGCGTCCCGGTGGCGTCGGTGACCAACCTTTCCATCTGGGGCAACCACTCTGCTACTCAGTACCCGGACATCTTCCACGCCAAGGTCGACGGCCAGCCCGCTCTCGACCGGGTCGGCGGACAGAAATGGGTCGAGGACCACCTGCTGCCCACGGTCCAGCAGCGGGGGGCGGCCATCATCGAGGCCCGGGGGGCGTCCAGCGCGGCGTCGGCCGCCAACGCCGCCGTCGACACCATAAGGGACTGGTACCTCGGTACTAGGCCCGGGGACTGGACGTCGATGGCCGTGAGCTCCGACGGCTCGTACGGTGCCCCGGAGGGTATCTTCTCCTCTTTCCCGGTGACGGCAGGCCAAGGGGGCTACGAGATCGTGCCCGACCTCGAGATAAACGATTTCTCCCGCCGACAGATCGACCGGAGCACGGCAGAGCTAGTCGAGGAACGCGACAGCGTCGCCGGCCTCGGCCTCCTGGCCTGACACCGCCCGCCGGGCCGCCTGGCGGCCCGGCGGGCGGCCTACTGAGCGATGGCCGGACTACCGGCGCGACCTCAGTGCGTCAACGCCGGAGCGCTCACTAACCCCAGCCGATGGAGGTACGACAGCTTGCGCTCCACCGCCGCTCGCCATGCGTGCAAGTCCGTGTCGAAGTGAGCTCGGTCGCCGTCCTCGTAGGCGTGCTCGAGTTCGTCGAACGCCTCGTCCTCTGCGTCGAGCAGGGAACGGTACTTGGTTAGGAACTGGTCGTCCACAACGTCGCAGAGCATTTTGCGCCTGCACCTCCAGTTTCCGGTAGCGGGGGGTGTTTAACCTAGAACTACCACTATCGCTCTTTGGACGCTCGAAGTTCAACTGGTTCTGAGGCTTTCTTCGCAGTTCCCTAGGTTGAACTGCGAAGGCGGCAAAGGCACCGGCCCGCCGGCCGCACCGAGAAGCGGCTCAGAGCGCGGGCGACTGCTCCAGGCGGCACACGTCCAGTCGGAGGTTGGCGCTGAACCTGTCCGCCAGGGCGGCCTGGTGGACGGCGTCGCTATGGGCTTGGACCGCCGCCTGACGGGCCTCGACCGGGAGCGAGCGGGGGACAAGGCGACCGCCGGAGCGAACGCCGGGGCCGACGATGGCTGCATAGCGCCGTTGGGCGGCGGTGAAGTTCTGCCAGGTTTGCAGCCATTCTTCGACGGGCCCTTCGATCCCCCGGCCCACGGGGACGGCACCGAGGCGTTGGCGCAACCGGTCGACCTGGTCGGCCGCGGCAAGGATGCTGGGACCATCGATGTCGTCGGCCAGTACCGTCCGGTACTTCGGCAAGGTCGCCTGGCACTCCCGACCGGCGAGGGCCACAAACTCGGCCAGGGCTCGGGCGTTGGCGTCCAGCACTGTCCCGGGGGCTCGGTAGGGTGCCATGACCGCCACGCTCGAGACAACTACGGCGACAGCGATCACGACCATCGAGACGATGACCAGAAGGGGCCTGCGGGCCGGTCCCAGCTTCGGCGGGGGCTGCCATCCGGGAGACCGAGACGACCGCGACCATGGCCCGGACGTGGAGCGCCGCGCCTGGTCGGACCGGCGGGCAAGGCCCAGAAGGGACCACTCCCGAGCCGCGCTGAAGGCGTGCTCGCGCATCTGATGGGGATGGACCGGCCCCTCGACGGAGCGGTCGACCTCGTTATAGTCGACCTCGAGCTCGTCAGCCCTCGAAGTCCACGGCGGGCGGGCCCGCGAGCGCCCCGTCCAGGAACTCCCGTCCCAGTAGCGCAGGGCTCCGGGGTCGTCGGGGCTCACGTACCAACCCGGTTGAGCGGGCCAAGGTCGTCCCATGCCGGCCCACTCAGAAGCTCGTGCTCGCCCGGACCAAAGCTGGCACGAGGTCCAGGGATCCCAGCACCGCCTGATGGGAAGAGAGCGCGGCGGTGTTGCCCGTGATGCGTGCCCGTCCCGAGGACATGGCGTCCAGGGCCGAGATCCGGCCCGAAGCGATACCGGCCATGGTGGGGTAGTCAGCGCTCAGGACCACCTGCGGCGTCCTGCAGGCGTCCGGTCCGGCGAGGACAACGGCCTTCGGTCCCGTCACCGCCACCTGGTAGCGGACTACCCCGGCGGCCGCCCAGGGCACTGAGGTCACGGCCACGCCCACGACCAGGTCCGGGGCCGCAGCGGCATCAGGCACGCCCTCGAGCGGACCGGCCCCAAGCTCGCCCGCCCGAAGCTCGGCGAACCACTCGGGCGACAAGAAACGAGCCACCCCACCATATCTACCAGCTACAAAAGGGAAAAGTTTGCAAAACTCGCCCGCGGCCACCGTACCCCACCTCCTCATTCTCTCGCCGTGGCGCCCCCGGCCCTGACTGAGCTCTCGCCCCCGGCCCTGATAGAGCTCTCGCCCCCGGCCCTGATAGAACTTTCGTAGTGATTGCGCACGCGCTCTGTGCCCCCTGGCCACCGGAGCTCGAGCTCGAGGACGAGGGGCCAGGACGCGAGGTCGCCGGTCCCGGCAGGCAGAGCGGGCAGGCGCGCCAGCGATGGCAGTACCGCCTTCAAGCGCCCGACGAAAGTGCAAGCCCGTCCGCCGACCTCCCCGCCGAACTGCCAGCGCCGGCCTCCGCCCGGCCATGTCAAGGTGGCCTCGACATCGGCCCCGGCCAGGGCTTGGCCCAGGTCGTTGACAACGTGGACGTCAAGGACCAGGTTGGACGACGAGGCATAGCTCGCGGCCGGCCATTGTGCCACGACCAGCACGGGCGCGCAGGCAGCTCGCAGAGCGCCGTAGGCCGCCTTGGGGCGACGGTCATGGTCGAGGACGGCCGCGCTGACGGCGGGCTGGGCGTCGCTGAGGCAGAAGACGGCAAAGCCGCCCACCGGTCCGGAACGCAGGCGGCGCAACGCCTCGACCTGGGCCCGCACCAGGTCTGCCTGGTAGGCCTGCGTAGCCTCCCGCCACATCTCGAACGTGGGGTACTGCGCCGGAGGGACACGTTGGTCGAAAATCTCCTTTTGCAGGCAATGATGTTGGGCCAGGTGTTCCCAGTCGAGGTCAGGCCAACGCTCGGGTCTCATAAACGACGCCGCGCCCGGTACCGCCTGCGCCCCTAGCTCACTGACGAAACGAACGGCTGCGGGCCAGACGGCGGCCGCCCGTGACAGGTCTCGCAGCCCACCATGACGCCAGCCGAAATAAAGATGACTGTCCGTGCCCCACGCCGGGTGCGGCAACCTGCCCGAGTGGGCCACTGCGGGCCGGGACGGGTCGGCCTTTTCGAGCGTCCGCCGGACGCTGTGGTCCAGGACCGTTTTGTTCCAGCTGGGCAGGACCTGCCCGGCTGCCCACCTGAGCGCTGTGCCCACCGCCAGCCCGGTCCGGCCCGGCGGGGCGGCGCCCGTCGAGGCGCGCAGCCGGGGAGAAATGGTGGAAAAGGGCTCGTTGTGGCCACACCACACGACTAGGGACGGGTGGTGTGCGAGAAGGTCGACCGCCGCCGCCGCCTGGCGGACGGCCTGGCTGCGGGCGCCCTTGAAAGTGCCCTGCAAGGGCATGTCCTGCCAGATGAGCACGCCCAAGCGGTCGGCCGCGTCGTAGACCTCGGGGCGGGCCACGTGGCTATGGGCCCGCAGCAGGTTGAGCCCTGCGTCCCGGGCAAGTACCACGTCTGCCGCCACCTCCGCGGGGCTGGCATAGGCGGGATCCGGGCGCGTGGGCAGGAGGTTGGCGCCTTTCAAGAACAACCGCTCACCGTTTACGGCCCACACGAAATTGTGCATCCGTACCTGGCGCAGCCCGGTCCGCAGCACCTTCCCGTCGCTGCGCCCACCCTCAACGTCGATTTCGACGTCGACGTCGTGCAGGACCTGGTCGCCCAGGCCGACGGGCCACCACAAGCGGGGTTTGAGGATCTCGACCTGCCAGCGGACCCGGTTGGGCCCCTCGGCCAGCGGCTGGGGCTTGTCCATTAGGGCGCAGGGCGCTTCCCCGCTCAAGCCGCTCACCCGCGTGCGCAACGTCGCCGTGAGGGGCCCGGCACTATCCAGCACGGCGAAGAAATCGAGCACCGCCCGCCGCGGGCCGGCCTCGGTGCAAATGGCTCTGAGAGACGATATCCGCACCGGCCCGCTGCACCGGGCCCGGACCGGCGCCCATATCCCCCCTGGGTTCCGCGCCGGGTCTATGCCGGCCGAGCTGGCGAACGCCCCGAGCAGGGAGCGTGTGGTGGCCCCCCGGGCCCGTCGTTCGCAACCGACCTCGACGGCCAGTACGTGTTCGGAGCGGGCGTTGACGGCCGAGGTCACGTCGAAGCTGTGGGAGAAAAAGTAGCCCTCGGTGTCGCCCAGATAGGAGCCGTCCAGCCACACGTCCGACTGGTAAAAGATGCCGTCCATGACCAACCACGCCCGCTCAGCCTCGGCCAGCGGGCCCATCTCGAAACGCCGTCGGTACAGCAGAGGACCGTCAGAGGTGGCGAAGGCCGGCTCCGCTTGCCAGTGGCCGGGGACCATGACCGGTTGCCAGGCGCCATCGTCGAAATCGGGGCGGGGAAAGCTGCGTCGCAGGTCCTCGTCGGCCTCGATGGCCACCCATGGGCCGCCCAGGTCCACCACCTTGCTGTCCGGCCCCACCACGTTGCCGCCCGGAGCCACCACCTGGCTGCCTGGATCCGTCACGCCAGGCCCATCAGCGCGGTGGCTTCTTCATAAGGGCAAAGTAGCGCTGTCGGCGAAGGTACGGTTTGACCATGGCCGTAGCTCCCCTTTTTTTGTGTTCGACCCTCGGTCAACTCCGGGCTTCCGGCTGGCGTTCACGCCCGGTCAAGCAGGAGGTCAGGGCCAATGCTGCGGCGCGCATCGCGGCCGGGCAACCCGTCGTCAGCGGCTTGGTGGGTTATGAGAGCACCGTCCTGCCCGCCCTGGAAAACGCCCTTCTGGCCGGGCACGACATAATTTTCCTCGGCGAGAGAGGCCAGGCCAAGACAAGGATCATGCGCGGCCTCGCCGACCTGCTGGACGAATGGCTGCCCATCGTTGCCGGTTCAGAAGTGCTCGATGACCCCTACCACCCCATTTCCCGCCACGGGCGCGAGCTTGTGACCGCAAAGGGTGACGAATGCCCCATCGAATGGGTGGGCCGCGACCAGCGCTTCGGCGAGAAGCTGGCGACCCCGGACACATCGATTGCCGACCTCATAGGCGAGGTCGACCCCGTCAAGGTGGCCGAGGGGCGCTACCTGTCAGACGAGCTCACCCTTCACTACGGCCTCGTGCCGCGCACGAACCGGGGCATCTTTGCCATAAACGAACTACCCGACCTCGCCGAGCGGATCCAGGTCGGCCTTCTCAACGTCCTCGAAGAGAGAGACGTCCAGATCCGTGGTTACAAGATCCGCCTTCCGCTCGATATCCTCCTGGTCGCCTCGGCCAACCCGGAGGACTACACCAGCAGAGGGCGCATTATCACGCCGCTGAAAGACCGCTTCGGCGCACAGATCCGCACCCACTACCCCCTCGACACAGCCACCGAGATGGACGTCATCCTCCAGGAGGCTGTCCCCGCCGACCTGGAAGGGCTGCACGTCGACGTGCCCACCTACATGGCCGAGATCGTTGCCACCCTCTCCCAGCTGGCCCGTCAGAGCCCTCAGGTCAACCAGCGGTCCGGGGTCTCGGTCCGCCTTGGTGTGGCCAACTACGAAACCCTGGTGGCGGCGGCGGCGCGCCGCGCCCTACGCACCGGGGAGGATGAGGCGATGCCCCGGGTCAGCGACCTGAACGCCCTGGTGTCGTCGACGGCGGGGAAGGTCGAGCTGGACTCGCTGGAGGACGATGCCGAAGGTGAGGTGGTCGCCCGGCTGACGCGCCAGGCCGTGGTGGCCGTGTTCAGGGACCGGGTCGACCCGGCGGAGCTGGCCCTGGCGGTGGCCGAGCTGGACGACGGCAAGGCCGTGGAGGTGGGCGACGACCTCTCCTCGTCCTCTTACGTCGTCACGCTGGAGCGCCTCCCGGGGCTCCGGGCACCAACCCTGAGGCTGGCCGGGTCCGAAAGCCCGGCCGCCCTGGCGGCGGCAGCCGAACTGGTCCTCGAAGGGCTCCATCTGTCCAAGCGCCTCAATAAGCACTCCACGGCTCACGGGGCGCGCTACCAATCCAGACGGACCGGCAACTGAGCATGGCGCGGGCAAGTTACTCCCGCTGGGACGGCAGCCAGGAGCACGGCGACCTCGACGGTGACGACGTCCTGCGTCGTCTGATGGACGACCTGCTCGAGCACGGTGATGCCGACCAAGCTCTGCGTCGCTTGTTGCAGCAGGGCTTCAAGGACCGTGCCGGCCGGGACGTGGCCGGGCTGCGGGAGCTTCTCGATCGCGTTCGCCGGCAGCGGGCGAAGCTGGCCCGCAACGCGTTCTCCGAGCTCCAGGAGGCTATCTCCAACACTCCGCCCGAGGTTCTGGAACGGGCGCGGCAAATGTTGGCCGAGCTCAACCGGATGGTCGAGCGCCGCGAATCGGGCGCTGACGTCCAGGCCGACTTCGACCAGTTCATGGAGCGGTACGGAGACCTCGTCCCAGGCCACCCGGCCGATCTTGACGAGCTGTTGGCCTCATTGGCGCGCCAGATGGCGGCGGCCCGGGCATTGCTCGGTTCTCTCAGCCCGGAGCAGAGAGCCAAACTGGCTGAGCTCTCCGAGGCGCTCCTGGAGGGCGACGCGGCCCTGCGCACGGAGCTCGAGAAGCTCCTCGGTCACCTGGAAGGAGAGCCGACCGACGAGGACCTCCTCGGGCTGCCTTTCAGCCTTGGGCCGGCCAATACTGTCGCCGGGCAGCTGTCGGACCTCGACCAGCTCGAGCAATTGCTGGCGGGGGCGCCCAGCCCGGGCGCACTGGCAGAGGTGGACGTCGACCGTGCCCGCCAGTTGCTGGGAGAGGAAGACGCGCGGTCCCTGGAGGCGCTGGGCCGGCTTTCGCGCCAACTGCGCGAGTCAGGTCTGGTAGAGCAGAAGGAAGGGCGCATGCGCCTAACCCCGCGTGGCTTGCGCCGCATCGGGGACCAGGCCCTGGCCGATCTGTACACCAGGCTGCAGCGCTATAGGAGTGGCCAGCACCCCGTGGGAGCGGCAGGCGGCGGCCATGAACGGGCCGGGGAGACAAAGCTTTACGAGTGGGGCGACCCCTTCAACCTGTCCATCCAACAAACCGTCCGCAACGCGCTGGCGCGGCGGGGCCCGGGCACGCCCGTCCAGCTGTCACCGGAGGACTTCGAGATAGAGCGGACCGAGGCGCTGACGCGCTCGGCGACGGTGATCATGCTCGACCTCTCTCTATCGATGCCGATGAGGGGAAATTTCGTCGCCGCCAAGAAGATGACGATGGCTTTGCACTCGCTCATATCCGGCCGTTTTCCTTCCGACTACCTCGGGATAGTGGGTTTCTCGCGTTCGGCCCGGGAGGTTAGTTTCCGCGACCTTCCTGAGGTGTCGTGGGATTACGACTGGGGCACCAACATCCAGCACGGCCTGGCGCTGGCGCGCCAGCTCCTCTCGCACCAGCGGGGCACGAAGCAGGTGATAATGGTGACGGACGGCGAGCCCACGGCCCACTGGCCGGCGGGTGCGAGGGAGCCTGTGTTCGCCTACCCGGCTACACAAGAAACCGTCGATGCCACCCTGGTAGAGGTGGCGCGTTGTACCCGGGACCGCATCCGTATCAATACGTTCGCGCTCGATGCCACCGGCTACCTGCGGCACTTCGTCGAGCAAATGACGCGCCTCAACCGCGGGAAGGCTTTTTTCACCACACCGGAGACCCTGGGCGACTACGTGCTGGTCGACTTCATCGAGTCGCGCATGGCGTCGCGCCGGCGGGGCCGCCGGCTCGCCTGAGCACCGGCTCAGCGCTCCGTGGGGGCACCACCACTTTCAAACCGCCGCTCCAATACCGTCGCTTATACGGCATGTTCACCGTGATGAGGGGCACGGGCGGACAGCTCCACGAGCAGGGCCTGAGCCGTTGCGGTCACGCCGAACAAGCCGCCCGCCATCTCGACCATGCCCAGCGCGCCGGCGGCCAGGTCGGGCTCGAACGGGGCACAAGCGTCGGCCACCAGTAAGCACTCCCAACCCCGGTCATTGGCCGTACGCAGGGTTGAATGAACAGGTCCTTCCAGACCGAAACCGGCCACGACCAGGTGAGTCGTGCCCAACCCCCGCAACCCCTCGGCCAAAGGGCTGGCACTAAAGCCGTCCACGCCATAGGCCAGGGCCACCAGATCGCCGGGGAGCCTCGCCGCCGGTCCCCGTTCCGGGCCGTGCGCCGGAGGCAGCACGGTGCACCCAGCGTTGGCCGGTGAACGGGCATGGCGGGCCCAGGCGATCTTCGCCCCCCAAGACCGCAGGGCGACGACGAGGGTACTTATTGTCTCCCAGACGTAGGAGGCGCCGGCGCATTGGCTGGCGACAGCCCGCTGCGCCCCTACGACCAAAAGGGCCGTCGTCTCGGGCTTCGCCGCCCCCGCGGCCGGCCAACGATGGGGACGGGCCCCCGCCACAACCAGGCCGCGCTCGGCGTAGCGGGGGCCAAAAGCCTTGCTCACGCCGGAGAGACGAGGCCTGGGGCCAGGCAGTTCGCACCCACGGGCAAATCTGAACATCGACGGGTTACCGTCTTGTATCACTTCGGTTACGAGCGTGATAACGGGTGCGGCCGAAACCCTGCCGTCAGAAGAAGTAACACGGGCGAAACAGTGGCCTGAGAGCCATTGGTAGCGGGCGATCTCTTCGGCTCCTACGGCCAAGATGCGGGCTCCTCCACGAAGTCACCGTTGCGCTGGTGCGCCGCGCTTAAGCACCCGGAAGTTTCCTCTTGCGGTAAACGCCAGGATGAGGGAAGATGACAGGGATGTAACTACGGGTCGCGTAGTTACATTGGTGCTATCCTGGAAACCCCAGGATGCGCCCGTCCGAGATACCACAAGCGATGGGAGCCGCCGGTGAACGACATCGTGCGCTTTTTGCGCCTACCGGCCGATGCGAGCGGGCTCCGCTGGGATAGCGAAGTGCCGACATGGCAACGGTCCGCCAACTGCCTTGGCGTCGATCCCGACCTCTTCTTCCCCGAACGGGGCGGGTCGACCCGTGAGGCCAAGGAGGTCTGCCGCGGCTGCGTCGTGCGCAAGGAATGCCTCCAGTACGCCCTGGACAACAGCGAAAAGTTCGGCATCTGGGGCGGCCTCTCGGAAAGGGAACGCCGCCGTCTCCGGCGCCGCCGTAACGGAGCACCCTACCGGGTCAGCCAGGCCTCCTGACTAAGGACGGCTCGGCCGCACCCCTGCAGGACTTCCCCCGGCGAGGCACGCCTCAGCTCATAGCTGAGAGCCTGAGGCGTGCCTCGCCGTTAGTTGTGTGCCGCCGTTAGTTGTGCTTCGCCGTCAACCGGTGTTCGATAGTCCGCTCCGGAGCAAGGTCGAGTTCTGGCCAACGTCTTTGGGGGATAGCACGTAGCACGTTGTCCGGGACCAGGCCGACCAGTTCGCAACGCTCTATGTCCGCCCACCGGGCAACCTGGTCCCGGACTTGCTCCGGGCCCACCGACAGGGGCTGGACCAGGTTGCAGGAAACCTGGACGTGACCGTCCAAGCCAAAGCCCAGGGCCCGCACCGCAGGCGAACGTATGGCGGCCGCGATCGACCGAGCTCGGGCCACCTCCCTCCCGCTCAGCCAGAGGTTGTAAGCAACCATCAAGGGCCGGCACCCCACCGCCACTGAACCCGCCGTCGGGTGAGGAGCACGAGGGCCAGCATCGGGGGCAAGACCACGCCACGCCTCCCGGCGGAGCTGGGGCAGGGAACGCTCGGGCCCGTAGAGGAACACCGGAAGATCCAGCTCGACCGAGGCCCATAGAGCGAAGCGGTCGCGCGCCTCTTGCGCCCGTTCGGCCCCGGGCGTACCGTCGGCGGCGTCTCGGACCGGCCAGCCTTCCAAAGCCACCCAAGGCACCACGTCCAGTACCCCGAAGCGGGGATGAACGCCGCTGTGCCCGCTCAGGTCGAGGAGGGAGACGGCTGTGCGGGCAAGGTCGCGCGCGGCGCCCTGCACCACCTCGTCGTCCCCGGCCATGGTGAGCACGGCGCGGTGATGGTCACTGTCGGCGTGCAGGTCCAAAAGGCAGGCACCGCAGGCTTGCGCCAGGAGCGCCAGAGCGCCGGCGTCCCTGCCCTCACTGATGTTGACCACGCACTCCAGCACGATGTCCCTCCTGGGCCCGGTAGCCCCCCGTTCCGGTCGTCCTGGTCCCGTCCCCCCTGGTACGGTCCCAGCGGCATAGCTCAGCCGGGACGATCGGTAGGATAGGTCTAAGTAAGCTTGCGCACCAGGGAGGTCTGTGATGCTTGCCAACATTTTCGGCGACTGGTACTGGTTGGTCCTGATCGTCATAGTGCTCTTCGGAGGCAGGCAACTACCCAAGTTGGCGCGCAACAGCGGCGAGGCGCTCAAAGAGTTCAAGAAGGCCCACGATGAAGCGACCGGAAAAGCGCCGCCGGTGGCAGCCGGCCAAACCGCGCTCACGGGTACGGCCAACACCGCCGCTCCGGCGTACCCGCAAGCTGAGGCGCCTCGGGTCGTTGTGCCGGTCGCCCAAGTGGTCCCCCCCACCGCCGAGGAACGCATCACCCTCTCCAGAGCAGAGCTCGATGCTCTTCTGGCCGCCAGGGAGGCACAGGTTAAGGCTGACGAGACCGGCGAGACAAAGCCCCAGGCCTGACCCCGCCTGTCCTAGAGACCCTGCCTGTCCTAGAGACCAGGTCGGCTGGGCATCACCGGAGAGAGAGGCGACGCCGGTCGGGCCGGAAGCCCACGCCGGCTCCGGGCGATACGACGACGTTCACGCTCGGACGCACCGCCCCAGACGCCGTGCTCAATGTGGCTTTCCAGCGCGTACTCCAGGCATGGCCCTTTAACTGGGCATTCCGCACAGTAATGACGTGCCACTTCGACCCCGACCCCGTCGCTCGGGAAGAAAATCTCGGGTGGCAGATCTCTGCAGCGACCCTGGACCATCCACGAAGTCTCCACTGCAACCTCCGTAACGCCTACGCCGTGCCCGCTCAACGGTCATTACCTCTCCGGCCCAGATTTCGATCGCTGCCCGGGCTGTTGTCGCAGTCGTGATGCGGCAGGAGGGACGAGGCCATGTCTCGCACCCTAGCCTAGCCCGCCGCGTCACAGCACTATCACGTCGCCATGGCACCCGCGGGCGCGGGTCCCGCTCAGGGTTCTTTAAGGTGTTCTTGACAGTACTGCTCTCAGTCCGAGAACATGGTAAGGCGATGCAGTACCTGAAGAGCCTCCTCCTTATCACCTAGGCGAGCCCCCTCCGGTGCTCGTCACGACCTCCTGTGCCTCTGGCCAGGAGGTTTTTTCATACCTAGGCAGCCAACGCCTGACCCGGAGCCTGACCACAGAAAGGTCGCCCCCAATGACCCGCCCCCCGTTGCCGATATCAAAGATGCCTTTCGAGAAGTACGCGCCGACGCTCCCCCTCGTTTTGGCCGACCGCACGTGGCCCTCCAGGCAACTGACTGCCGCGCCCCGGTGGTGCAGCGTCGACCTCAGGGACGGCAACCAGGCCCTCATCGACCCCATGGGCCCCGAACGGAAGCTCTCGCTGTACGAGACGCTCCTCGCCATCGGGCTGAAGGAGATAGAGGTGGGGTTCCCCTCGGCCTCGGTGCCCGACTACGAGTTCGTGCGCCACATCATCGAACACGACCTGGTCCCCGAGGATGTTTCCGTACAGGTGCTGGTCCAGTGCCGCGCCGAGCTCATCGAGCGCACGTTCGAAGCCGTACGCGGAGCCCCCCGGGCCATCGTCCATTTCTACAATTCGACCTCCGAGCTACAAAGGCGGGTTGTCTTCCGCCAGGAACGTGACGGGATAACGGACATAGCCACCAGTGCCGCCCGCCTGTGCCGGCAGCTGGAAAAGAAGCTGGACGGGCCCGAGGTGCGCTACGAGTACTCCCCCGAGAGCTTCACCGGGACGGAGCCGGACTTTGCCCTGCAGATCTGCGAGGCGGTGGCCGAGGTCATCGAGCCGACGGCGGCGGCACCGTTGGTCCTAAATCTCCCCTCGACGGTAGAGATGTACTCCCCCAACGTCTTCGCCGACGTTGTGGAGTGGTTCGGGCGCGAGCTCAGCCAGCGTGGCTCCTTCGTCCTTTCCGTGCACCCCCATAACGACCGCGGGACGGCAGTGGCCGCGGCCGAGCTTGCTTTGCTGGCCGGCGCCGACCGCCTCGAAGGCACCCTTTTCGGCAACGGGGAACGCACCGGCAACCTTGACATCGTCACCGTGGCGCTCAACCTGTTCTCGCAGGGGATCGACCCCGGGCTGGACTTCCACGACATCGACGCCGTCCGGCGGGTGGCCGAGCACGCCACCCGCATGCCTGTGCACCCGCGTCACCCATATGCCGGCGACCTCGTTTACACCGCCTTCTCGGGCTCTCACCAGGACGCGATCAAGAAAGGGATGACGGCCCTCCCGGCCGGCTACGACAAATGGGAGGTGCCCTACCTGCCTATCGACCCCAAACACACGGGTCGCACCTACGAAGCCATAATCAGGGTCAACAGCCAGTCCGGCAAAGGCGGCGTCGCCTACATCATGGGCGCGGAACACGGCCTCGACCTGCCCAGACGGTTGCAGGTGGAGTTCTCGCGGGCGGTCCAGGCGGTCACCGAGGCGAGCGGGACCGAGATCAAGCCGTCGGAGCTGTGGGAGGTCTTCGAAAAGACCTACCTGGCCCACGACGCCGGCTTGAGGCTCCTGGGCACCGAGGTGATGACCGAGAGGTCCAGCGACTCCAACATCACCAATGTCGTGGCCCAGCTGTTGGTGAAAGGAGAGCACCACAGCGCGGTCGGGCAGGGCAACGGGCCCATCGACGCCTTCGTCAACGCCCTGCGCCAGGTGGGCGTCGAACTGTCAGTGCTCGACTACCACCAGCACGCGCTCACCGCCGGCAGCGGTGCCTCCTCGGTCGCCTACGTCGAGGCCGGGTCGGGCGACGCCGTGGTCTGGGGGGTCGGCCTGGACTCGAGCATCCTGGACGCGTCCCTGCAGGCTGTGATCAGCGCCGCCAACCGCCTCCAGACGCTGCCCACGGACGAGCGCGGTTAGGCGCGTGGCCACCGTCACGTAAGCTCTGCGCATGTCTAGTCAGCAGTCAGAAGCCTCCGGCCCGCCCCGCGGCCACGTCCGGGTCGTCTATCTCGGGCCTGTCGCTCCGCACTGGAGGGTCGACTCTGACTTCGGGGACCGCAACTTGATCGAGGAGCTACGTCAGAGGATCCTGGCCCGCTTGCTTTTGCTGCCCCCGCACGACCCGCAGTTCAGGCGCAACCGGGAACGCATCATCCGAGACGCCGAGCGAGAAAACGTGCTGCTCCAGTGGGACCTCGGTGTACCGGAGGACGACGACGACTTCGTCGGCACGACCCGCGGCTGAGCGGTGGATCAACAGCTTTGAGCAACTGCGCGCAGTAGCGTGAGCGGTATGTCGGCCGCCCCGGGTGCAGACGCGCTCGAAGAGCATCTGCCTCAAACGGTCACGCCCGTGGAGGGCAAGGCCGAGGAGGGCA
>Ga0182027_10004952_pt1 | contig 20448 bp, 18 predicted proteins | sample 712E1DmetaG_FD_121300 | JGI IMG/M metagenome (GOLD analysis project Ga0182027, IMG submission 121300) | Permafrost microbial communities from Stordalen Mire, Sweden - 712E1D metaG (Illumina Assembly) | ecosystem: Environmental > Terrestrial > Soil > Wetlands > Permafrost | place: Sweden...
AATGCCCGCATCCTGATAATGTGTCACCGCTTTGACAATAGCCGCCGCGCGCCTGGCCGGGTCTCCGCTTTTGAAAATTCCGGAGCCGACGAATACGCCATCGACACCGAGCTGCATCATCAGCGCCGCATCCGCGGGAGTAGCGACACCGCCGGCCGCAAAGTTGACGACCGGCATCCGTCCAAGTTCCTTGGTTTCCTTGACCAGTTCATACGGCGCACCAAGTTCTTTGGCAAAAGCCATCAACTCTTCATCCGCCATCGTTGTTAACCGGCGAATGTCTCCAAGAACTGTTCGTGCATGACGTACTGCCTCAACGACATCGCCTGTGCCGGCTTCGCCTTTGGTGCGGATCATGGCGGCGCCTTCGCCAATGCGGCGCAAGGCCTCACCCAGGTTGCGGCATCCGCATACAAACGGCACCTTGAATAAATGCTTGTTGATATGGTTTTGTTCGTCGGCCGGCGTCAAGACCTCTGACTCATCAATGTAATCCACGCCAATTGCTTCAAGGATCTGCGCTTCGACAAAATGCCCAATGCGGCATTTCGCCATGACCGGTATCGTGACCGCGTCCATGATCTTCAGAATTAAATCCGGGTCGGACATGCGCGCCACGCCGCCTTGTGCGCGGATATCGGCAGGGACGCGCTCCAGCGCCATAACCGCGCAGGCGCCGGCGTCTTCCGCGATCTTTGCGTGTTCCGGCGTGACCACATCCATAATGACCCCGCCTTTTAACATTTGGGCTAAACCCTTTTTGACAGCAAATGTACCAGTCTGTTGTTCCATTCGATCTCCTTTAGAATTTGCAAACAGATTCTACCACGCCGATTTAAACGCGTCGGTATATCCGCTAATGGGGATCATGGCTTAGAAAATGCCCAAAGACTGAAGGTGGAGGATAAGGAATGAAGCAGGGAGGCAGGAGAGGGACAATCACCCGCCATTGTTCGCCGGTAAGATTCATCGGATTTTTGAGTAAAAAATTTTGAGGAACGAATAAAAACGAATATCCTGGTCTGCGGGCAAGTGAGAGGGGGGTGAAGCATTCCCCGACACCGAGATTCTAGTACAAATGTGCGAAGATGGGAAGAGAGGAAATCGGGAATGGAATTATCCTCTGTCAGGAATGGAATGGCTTTGTCAAGCGACTTTGGTGAGAGGGTGAATGGGGATTTGATTGATCGTATTATTTGTTCCTGCCTTGATTGTCCGCCCTTGACAAAAAGCGCAGAGGTGATACAATTATTACAATGATACAATTAATTCAATTGAAGTGAAGGATATGTCCAGTCAGAAACCGCTTACCCTGCACATTGACTTCCGCTCCGGACTGCCAATCTATATTCAAATCATGAACCAGATTGAACAGCAAGTTTCGGGCGGGACGCTGAAACCCGGCGCCCAGCTGCCAACCGTCCGTACACTGGCATCCGAATTGCGCATTAACTTCAACACAGTGGCAAGAGCCTATCGTCTATTGGATGAGGCCGGCATCATCTCAACCCAGCAAGGACGCGGCACGTATATCCTGGTGAAGCCGCCGCCGGAGGTTGAGGAACGGCTTCGGGAAGAAACGCTGGAAGCATTAGCCCGCCAATATATCGGCGAGGCCAAGCGTTTGAACTGCTCGAACGCGGAAATCATCCAAAAGGTGCGCGACCAACTGAAGTCTTGGAAAGAAACGCAATTAGATAGTGAGTGATCAAAAGGAGAATGCAATGGAAACGAAATTTCTAAAGAATATCATTCAAAAGAATAAAAACACCAGAACGGATCAGCACATCCCCGGTATCGCAGGATTCTTGTTCGCCATCATCCTGATCGGCGCGATCAAAGTCGACTTGATGCTGCAAGCGATCCAAGCGCCGGATCCCACCATTACCACTGTTGTGCTGGCAATGACTGTGATTGCCACTTATATTTTGTTTGCCTTGAAAGTGGCTTCGCAATGGGAAAAGGCGGTGGTACTGCGATTAGGAAAGTTCCATGCGCTACGCGGCCCCGGCCTCTTCTGGATCATTCCAATTCTGGACACCCTCCCAACCTGGATTGACAGCCGCGTCATGGTCACGCCGTTCTCCGCCGAGAAAACGCTGACCAAAGACACAGTGCCGGTGAATGTGGACGCGGTTTTATTTTGGGTGGTATGGGACGCGGAAAAAGCTGCGCTGGAAGTGGAAGATTATCGCGCTGCAATCGCCTGGGCTGCACAGACCGCTCTGCGCGACATCATCGGACGCATGATGCTGGCTGACATCCTTGTTGGACGTTCAGCTATTGACGAAGAACTCCAGCGCATCATTGATGAGCGCACCACGCCCTGGGGTGTGACCGTCAATTCGGTCGAGATCCGTGACATTGTCATCCCACAGGATTTGGAGGATGCCATGTCACGGCAGGCGCAGGCCGAACGCGAACGACAGGCGCGCGTCATTCTGGGCGAATCCGAGCAACAGATCGCGGCCTCGTTTGCCGAGGCATCCAAAGCTTACGTGGATAACCCGACCGCTTTGCATTTGCGCGCGATGAACATGCTTTTCGAGGGCTTGAAGGAAAAAGGCGCACTGGTCATCGTGCCTTCATCCGCCGTGGATACGATGAACCTGGGCGGCCTGAGCGGCGTGGTTGCACTGGCGCAGAACAACAAGCCGAAGGAATAGCAACCAGGAAGATTATGGAAAATTGGACCCGTAGAAAAGTGATGACCACGGCCACCACGATTGCCGTCGTTACAAGCGCGGCGGTGGTCATTGCCAAAACCATCGGGGCAATCATCGTGGGAGCCTTTCTGGCAGGAGCGGGAACGGCGCTCACGATAGGATTTTTGATCGCGGCCGGCCTGCTGATCAAGCCGCCCGATGGAAAAAAGTAAAGTTGTTTCACGTGAAACAAAAGGAGAATTGAATGTCCACCCGTTTGACCCTTGTGATCGTCCTGGTTTTACTGCTCGCCTCCGCGCTGGCCGGCGTCCTGCTCTGGAATCGCCTGCCGGACCCCATGGCTTCCCATTGGGATGTCAATGACCAGGTCAACGGCAGCATGCCCAAGGTCTGGGGCGTCTTCCTGATGCCGCTCATCTCGCTGGGCATGTTCCTGCTCTTCCTGCTGGTGCCGGCCATTGACCCGTTGAAGGCGAATATCGCCAAGTTCCGTGAGGTTTTCAATTTGTTCATCGCCTTCATGATGCTTTTCATGGTCTATGTCTATGCCCTGAGCCTGGCATGGAATCTTGGTTTTACCCAGTTTAAGATGAGCGCCTCGCTCCTGCCGGCATTGGGCCTGTTGTTCATTCTGATCGGTTTCATGCTCCGCAGGGCCAAGCGAAATTTCTTTATCGGCATTCGCACACCCTGGACCTTGTCCAACGATAAGGTCTGGGATGAGACCCATCGGGTTGGCTCCATTCTGTTCATCGCATCCGGTATATTGGCGCTGATCGGTGCCTTTTTCGGCGGCGAGATGGCTTTTCTTCTGATCCTAATCCCGTTATCGGCCTCAGCGGTCTTCCTTGTGATCTATTCTTATGTTTTATATCAAAAGGATACGAAAGCCTGATCAAACCGCCAGAAGCAGCATACCGTTATTTGATCGAAAACAACCCGCCTCGAAATCCTGTATCGAGAGCGGGTTGTTTTTTTGAAATGATGCCCCTGACCGGTATTCCCGTGCAGGCTGGACCCTCAAAATAATTCCTGGACGACTGCGTTGAATAGTAAAAACAGAACAAACGTTCTATTTCTCTTGGGGTTGCTAATCAGACACAAAGTCATTACACTAGACATATGGCTGACGGGAAGATACTCGAACTCGAGCAAAGGATTCAGCAACTTAAGCGCCTCGTTGAATTAAGTGTAACGCTCAACTCCACGCTTGACCTGGAAACCCTGCTTCAACTGGTCACGAGTACCGGGGTCGAATTGCTGGCTTGTCAGTCCACTTCCATCTTGTTGTATGATGAAAAACAACCGCGTTTGTATTTTGCGGCTGCAACGGGTTCCGATCCAAAGAAACTTGCTCAAGTTCCGGTGCCGATTGAAGGCAGCCTGGCAGGAACGATATTTCGGACCAACCGCTCCATTATCCTGAACAATGCAGAGCAGGACTCTCGCCATTATACGGGGGTTTCTGAACACCTTCATTTTCACGTTAAAACGCTGGTCGGCGTCCCCATGCTGATTAGAGATCGCGTGATGGGTGTGCTGGAGGCGGTCAATAAACGCGAGGGGATTTTTGATGAGCGCGATGAAACCATCCTGTCCGTGATCGCGTCTCATGCGGCGATCGCGATTGAAAATGCCCGCCTCCTGGCAAGCACCAGACAGGCATTGGAGAAGGTCAGGGAATCGGACCAGCTCAAAGGCAATTTTTTATCGCTGGCTTCGCACGAACTGCGGACGCCCCTCGGCATTATCATCGGTTATGCTTCGTTCCTGCGTGAAGATGCGCGCGGGGAACTATCGGAACATGCGCAACATGTATTGGACGCCGCATTGCAAATGCGATCTCTCGTGGAGGATATGACCAACCTGACGATGCTCGAAACGCAGGGGAAAATGACGTTCAAGCCGAGGATTGTTCCCATTCAAACCATTTTGAAGACGGCTCGCGAGGAAGTGAGTCAAATCGTATTAGCTCATGAACAAAAATTGAGGCTGGCTTGCGGCGAAGTGCCAATGAACGTTCAAGTGGACCCCGAAAAAACGGTTTCAGTCTTTGTCAATTTGCTGAATAACGCGATCCGCTTTTCGCCGCAGGGGAGCGAGATCATCCTGGGCGCCACCCAGCAAGACGATCGCATCATGGCATGGGTGCAGGATCATGGAGTCGGAATCGCCCCCGATAAGTTGAAGCGAATCTTCGATGGGTTCTATCAGGCCGAGTCTCCAAATACGCGTCATCACGGCGGGCTGGGGATCGGTCTGGCAATCGCCAAGGGTTTAATAGAAGCGCAGGGCGGCAAGATTTGGGCTGAATCGAACGGTGAAGGCCGCGGCGCAATCTTTAAAGTATTATTGCCAAGGACATAAAAAGAAGCGGATAACACATCCGCTTCTTTTTTAACTTCAGGCGTATCACTTTCACCCGAGATGCATTGGCATGATCACGTGCAGGAACTGTTCGTCGCCGACAGGACGTATGACGCCCGGTGCGTTTGCCGCCGATGTTTCAAGCACGACGTTTGGGGTCTTGATCACTTCCAGCGCCTCGCGCAAAAACTTGACGTTGAATGCGATCAACACACCGCTCCCATCCACGGTTGCTTCCACAATCGTCTCGTTCTTGCCCGTTTCTTCTGAAGTGGCGGTCATTTCAACTTCGCTCGGTTTCAGGTCGCCGTTCGCGGTTTTGATGTTCAAACGCGCTACATTCGAACCTTCACGTGCAAAAATTTCGGCTTGTTTGCAAGCCTTCAGCAACGCCGCCGTCGAGACGAGCGTGCGTGAAGTATGTTTGCGGGGAATGATCTGCTGATAATCGGGAAATGTGCCATCGATCAATTGAGAAACAAGCTCGATATCCTTCACCCGGAACACCACCTGGCCGCGTCCTTTAGGGATCACCATGGAAATTGACTCTTCGCCATCGCTGGCGATGCGCGCCAGTTCGGTCAAGGCGCGCGCCGGGACGATTACGGAAACCGGTGCAGAGGCGGGTGCGCTTAATGAAGCCTTGCTCACCGACAAACGGAATCCATCCGCGGCGGCCATGGTCAATTTATCTTTTTCCACCTGAACAAGCACGCCCATCAATACGGGACGCGCTTCATCCGTCGAAGCCGCAAAGGCGACTTGTTGGATCATTTCGCGGAAGTTGGCTACGTTGAGTTGAACCGCACCTTCAAGGTCAGGGACGGGAAGCGGAGGAAATTCCTGCGCATCAATACATTTGATATCGTTGGTGGAAGTGCCGCCGCGCACGTTGAGCGTTTGCGTTTGGGAGTGAAGCGAAAGCATCACCTGGTCGCCTGGCAGCGTATTGACCAAATCTGAGAAGGTGCGCGCTGGCACAGTCGTTGAACCGTCCTGCTCGATACGTGCAGGAATCCAGCAGGTGATTCCCAATTCCAAATTTGTGGCGGAGAGCCGCAGCCGTCCTTCGTCCGATGCAATCAAAATATTCGAAAGCACTGGCAGGGTCGAACGCGGTGAAACTGCGCGGGAAACGATCCCCAGACCACGAGCCAAATTTTCCTGCAAGACCGTTACTTTCATAAGTCAGCCCTCGCTATCTGATGATATGTGAGTATATCATTAATGAACAAACGCAGAGAATATCAGCGCCACAATCAGGAAAAGAAATTGCAGGCCAAACAGGGCTGCGGTGATATAGATGACCAATTGCCAGGCTGGGTTGACGCGCTGCTGCCGGATCTTCTGTCCTTCCGCCAATTGACGGATAGTCTGTGCGGCTTCATCGGTCCATGACTTGTCGACCCCGCCAACCCAAATCAGGCCCTGCGATTCATTAGGCACGATAATGCGGATCCCGTCAAACGAGCGGATCCACCCCGGTGCGGCGAGCGTATTGCTTCCGCTCAAGACGATAGCGTTGAAATTTCCCTGCGGTTTTTCGGATGCAATCGTGACCGGTACATTTGGCGCAACCTTTAATAAGGCGGCCTTCACCGATTCTGCAAAGCCATCTCCTGAATCCAATATAAGTATTGGAAATGCAGCCTGCCTGGCGGCTAATGCATCTGCGGTAAAGACACCGTCGCGGCGCAAAACCAGCAAATGATAGAGCAGTAAAACCGCGAACAACATAAGTAACTGCAAATCGTTGAGAATGGTGGCAAGGAATGTGGTGTAAATTTGGCCGGTAAATAGCGCACTGAATAATTGATAGACCAATGCCACTGCCGCCGACATTCCGCCAATTACGCCGGCAAACAATGCCAGATATAAGTATGCCTTGCGCACATCGGAACGCCGCGCATGGTCGCCCACATCATTCTTCACCAGAGCTTGACTTTCCAGCGGAATCCAGGTTGCCAGCCACAGCGGCAGCCACGCGACGATCAACGAAATTGCGGCTGCCAGTTCCGAGCGCATTGCATCGCTCATCAGCAGATTGCCGATCAGTATGTCAATGATGAATTTGATAAGCAATGCCACACCGGTAAAGGCCGCTCCCAAGCCCAGGGTGGATAGGATGTAATAGTAAACATGCTTCAGGCTGGCTTGACGGATCGCATCGCCCACGCTTTCGATATGGCGGTTGAGCCAATGGCCATAATAGGCCCACACCGCGCCGAGCGGCACGCCGATTGAAATCGGCCCGCCGATTTGGCGGATGAAATCGCTGGTCGAAAGATTTGACCCGAGCAGTTTGCTGACGACCAGGTTGATGGACATTGCCGCAGTGGTCAGCACGGTGATCACGCCCCCGAGCGCCAGCAAATAGAGCACGCCCAGGCGCAGGTTCGATTCGCGTTCCGCCGTGTCTATGATCGAATTCTGAATCACGCGCCATGAATAAACCCAAACCGGCGTCCCGACGATGAGCAAGGCGATGCCATTGATCAAAGTTTCGGAAGTAAGTTCACCCAATATGCCGCCAGGCACAAAGAATAAGTAATTCAAAACTTGTTGGGCACCAAAGACAGTCATGAGCAGGCTATATAGCACCCAAATGTAACGATAAAGGCGGCGCACATCGGCGAAGTTTTCTTTACCAGCCCCTTTCAGAGAGTCGGGCAGAGTCTTCCATTCGCGGCGCAGGATGTTCCAAAAATAAAGCGCCACGATGCCGTTCATCAGGATGGCGATCAGGTTATCTGCCAGAGTCTGCCCACTTCCCAGGATGGCACGTTCAACGGTCATATGCGTGACCTGAAGCAAGCCTCGATCAATCAAAGCCAGCAGATTCTGGAAAACGGGAATGAGTGTGCCGATTAAAACCGCATAAAGGAATATGGCGCGCAGGCTGGCGGTTTTTTCCTCTGCCTCGCGAGCCGAGACGCGCTGCGCCCACAACCAGTGAAATAGAAAGATCGGCAGGCCAACCAGAATGAGAGCCAGCGCTTGCGCCAGCGCATCGGCCCCGCCCCCGACGGTTTGGTCAATGATGGAGCGGAGCAGGTTGATCAAGCCCCATGTAACCACTTCGAGGCTAATCAGCGCCACAGCATAAAAATAAAGCCGGCGGACGGTTTTCATGGCATTCTCCTTTTTGAAATTCGGATTTGCCGCAGATCAACACAGATGACAGCGGATATTTTCAAAATTCCCTCATGGTTTTTGGTACCAACTGTAATCCCAAAGGTTATAGGTTGGCATGGATGAAATTTTCCACACACCATTTTGTTTCACCAGTTGTGCCGAACCCGCGTTGGTGTACCCTGATGAAAACAGGTCACCAGATGTATAAAGCGTATTGATTTGAATACTGGCTTCATCAGCAGAGACCTCGGCTGTCCCGATCTGGATGCTCACACCGGATGGATTGAGTCCTCCCGTAGCGAACGATTGGCGAAATTGATCGAAGGTGGGTTTGTAGCTCAAGTCAGCCAGGCAGCCGTAGGCTTTTTGATAGTCCTTGTTGAGTAAAGCCAGCACGTAGTTATGTGCCACTCCTTCGGGTGCGGCTTCGGAAATGTAAGCTTGCTTATTATTCTGGCGCACGAAGAAAATCGCCAGCGCAACGATGATCAGCACAGCGATGCCGGCCAGAATCCCAATGAGAAAACGATCTTGTTTCATAAAAGCCTCCTTTATTACATTGTATAGGTTTTGAAATGAAAAGGCAAGCGGATTCCAAAGGGTCTTTGTAATGATAAAATCAAAGCAAGTCAAACTCAAGGAGGCTGGAATGCGCTCGCAAATTAATGAACTGGTTGCGATGGGTGACATCGAAACCTTGTACGAACTCATGGCAGAAGACGATGATTGGATGAATCAGTTGGACGCAGCGGAGGGGCTTGTCAAACTGGGTGACCGGCGCGGATTGGATTTTCTCCTCAGCGCAGAGGATAGCGAAGAGAAGGAAATCCGGCAGGTAGCCGGGGAAATCCTCGCAGCTCCCGTGATTGCGAACCGCCGCCAGGAATTGGAGGCGGAAGAGGAACGCGAGTTCAAGAAGAAGATTGAAAATGCCAAGGTGCGCCTTCAAAAAGGCCGCAAGGTTTTCCGCTACAAAACGGTTTATCTCCCTTCAGGTTCCATCCTGGGCGGGGATACTCACAATGAGGGGTTTCCAGTCCCGCCACTTGATGAATTCGGCCTGGAAGGTTGGGAGGTCATCGATATCATTCTCCGTCGAAAGCAGTCCCTGATTGGGAGCGGGGATGAAGGTTCCACCGGTGTTTATTTTCTCTTGAAAAAAGAACTTGCTCCTGAAGAAAGCACAGAGCTGGATGAAATTTAAGAGGATCTGTTTTTCAGGTTTACCCATGCCCCTATGCCAGGGGAAGTGGTGCATTTCGTGAGCTTTTGAGTCATTCGCCACAGAGCACATAGAGAACTTGATACACTTGTCTAATCGATCATAAAGGAGTACCCATGACAACCTCTGCCCCGCGCTGGGATGTGAGCAACATCTATCCAAGCCTCGAATCCAAAGAGTACAAGGCCGCAGTGCAAAGTTACAAAAAGCAAGTTGCGGCGTTGGAAAAATTCTTCACCACCAAACTCGGTCCAATGAATGCCAAATCAAAAGCCAGGGAGCTGGCTCCTTTGGTGGGAAAGGCGATTGATCGCATCAATAAGATCCAAACGCTGGCTTCCACGATCGTGCCATATATCGAAGCCTTTGTCACCACGGACTCGCGCAATAAAACGGCGATGCGGGCCATGTCGGAGTTTGAGCAGGCCAGCCTGCCGATGAGAAAGCTCAGCGTCCAGTTTGAAGCGTGGGTTGGCAAGATTGCCCCAAAACTGGAAAAAATCGTCAAGGCCAATAAATCCGCCGCGGCGCATGAATTCATGCTGCGGGAATCGGCCGAACAAAGCAAGTATTTGATGAGCGATCCTGAAGAAGGCCTCGCCGCTGAAATGACCCTGAGCGGAGGCAACGCCTTTGAGAAGCTGCAAGGCACGGTCACATCGCAGCTTTCGGTGGACTTTGAGCTGGACGGCAAAATCCAAAAATTGCCCATGCCGGCCCTGATCAACTTAAGATCGCATCCGGATGAAGCGGTTCGTCAGCGCGGCTATGAGGCGGAGAATATCGTCTGGGAATCGGCCAAGGAGGCCCTGGCAGCCTGCCTGAACGGGGTCAAGGGAGAAGCAAATGTCTTGAACAAGCGGCGCGGCCGCGAAGACGCCGTCCATTCCGCCCTGGATGCGGCGCGGATGGATCGCAAGACTCTCAAAGCCATGCTCGGAGCGATGGAGGATTCGTTCCCGATGTTCCGCAAATATTTCAAGGCGAAGGCGAAGAAACTTGGAAAGGAAACCCTGGCGTGGTGGGACCTTTTTGCACCGCTGGGCAAAACCGATAAAGTCTATTCGTTCGAGGAAGCGCGTGATTTTATCCTGGAAAACTTCGGAAAGTTCTCGCCCGAACTGAGCGCATTTGCCCGGTACGCTTTTGAGAATCATTGGATCGACGCCGAGCCGCGCGATGGCAAACGCGGGGGCGCCTTCTGTATGGGTATTTCCGGCGTAAAGGAAAGCCGCGTGCTCTGCAACTTCGACGGTTCGTTTGACCAGGTTTCGACGATTGCGCACGAGCTGGGTCACGGCTTTCATAACCATTGCGCGTTTGAAGCCGATAAGACCGAACTGCAGCAACTCACTCCCATGACTTTGGCAGAGACCGCTTCCACCATGTGCGAAACGATCGTGACCGAAGCCGTGCTGGCTTCCGCCAAGGATCCGCAGGAGGAATTGGCAGTGCTTGAGGCATATATCCAGAACGCGTCGCAAATCGTCGTGGATATTTATTCGCGCTATCTGTTCGAGAAGGAGGTCTTCGAACGGCGCGCAGAGGCGGAACTCTCGGCGGATGATTTCAACGAGATCATGGAGCGTGCACAGAAAGCCACCTACGGCGACGGACTCGATGAACGTTATCTGCAAAAGTTCATGTGGACCTGGAAGCCGCATTATTATTCGCCGGGCTTGTCGTTCTACAACTTCCCATATGCCTTTGGCTTGTTGTTTGCCACCGGCTTATATGCCATCTATCAGCAACGCGGCGCAGCCTTTGTGGAGGATTACAAGAGCCTGCTGGCATCCACCGGGGAGGCCTCCGCTGTGGATTTGGCGGCGCGCTTCGGCATCCACATCCGCACAAAGAAATTTTGGGAAGACAGCCTCGCCATCATCGGCAAACGCATCGAGAGATATTGCGAACTTTGATTTTAAAACTTCCGAAGCGCCAAAAAGCGGCGAGACTTCGGAAGTTTTAAACCTGGGTGATGCGCAGGCTGTAAGGAAATGAAAACATATACTTTTTTCATGCGCCTATAACGCCTCCGATATAAAAAACCTCCGAGGGCTTCGTAAAGCACCTCGGAGATTTAATTTAAGGGAAAGAGATACTAAGTCTATGCCCAGCCGCGCCACTGCATGGCTTTGACCACGCGGTCAATCGCGACCATATACGCCGCATCGCGCATGTAAGTTTTTTCCTTCAAAGACATATCCAGGACACCGTGGAAGGCCTGCGTCATCTTGGTATCGAGCCGCTCGAGCACTTCCTGCTTCGTCCAATAGAAGTTCATATCGTTCTGGACGGACTCGAAGTATGAGGTTGTAACGCCGCCTGCGTTGCACAAAAAGTCGGGAATGTTGAAGATCTTATTGGCCTTGAAGTATTCGTCCGCTTCGAGCGTAACGGGGCCGTTTGCGCCTTCGGCAACGATCTTAATGCGCTTCGACATCTTCTTGATCGTATCGCCATTGACGTGGCCTTCGATGGCCGCCGGGATTAAAACGTCCGCTTCCTTTGTGATCCAGGCATCGCCGTCTTCGACAATATAGCCTTTATCCTGCGCCTTCTTCTTGTCAATCGTGCCGTACTCATCCACGATGGTCAGCAGGAAATGAGGATCAACGCCGTCTTTGTGGCTGTACGTGAAGGACTTCTTCTCATTGCGGTCATAGCAGGAAACGCATGCAACCTTACCGCCTAAAAGATCAATGAAACCGATTGAGGCATATTGCGCCACATTTCCAAACCCTTCGATGGCCGCGACACAATTCTTCGGATCCATCTTGAGATACTTCATCGCTTCGCGCACGTGATAAATCACGCCAAAGCCGGTCGCTTCGGTGCGGCCTTCGGAGCCGCCGCCGCCCAGGGGTTTGCCGGTGAACACGCCCGGTGTGTACTGGCCGACGAGGCGGGAATATTCATCCATCATCCAGCCCATCATCTGGGGTGTAGTGCCGACATCGGGTGCGGGCACATCATTGCGCGGGCCGATGTTCTTCCACATGACATCCACCCAACCGCGGCACAAGCGTTCCTTCTCATGGACGGAGAGCGTGGACGGGTCCACGATGATGCCGCCCTTGCCGCCGCCCAGCGGAATATCCGCCACGGCGCATTTCCACGTCATCCAGGTCGCCAAGGCGCGGACGGTGTCCAGCGTCTCATTGGCCGCAAAGCGGATGCCGCCTTTGTTCGGGCCGCGTGCGTCGTTGTGTTGGACGCGGTAGCCTTGGAAGATGCGAGTTGAGCCGTTGTCCATCCGCACCGGGATGCGGAAGGAATATTCACGCATCGGCCAGCGCAGGACTTCAGAGACGGCCGCGTCGAGTTTAAGCAGTTTTGCAACGTGATCAAACTGTGTCTGCGCCATCTCAAAAGCATTAAGTTGTTCAGCCATGTTCTTCTCCTAATTAAGATTTTTAGAAAATATAAGCGGGCAGACCCGGATGGGTTTGCCCGCTTATAATGCACCTATGGAATATACTTGAATCATATAAACAAGTTCCTGCACACCTTACCGCTTAACCTTACACGACTTTCATTTTCCCGTCAATATGACGGGTATCATAAAATTTTTAAGCGCGAGGAGGAAATAGATCATCCTGTTTACCCATTTCCGTTTGTTTTGCTGGAAATATTGGCAGCTTTATTCTCCATTTTTGCAGTAAATTCTTGACCAGATTCGGTCTTTTCTGCTCGAATGGTTTAAAAATAAATATATAGAGAAGGATGGCTATAAGGATCGATACCACACTGCTCATAAGGGCCAGGGGCGTCTGAGGCAAGGAATTTCTCTCCAGAACCAAATTAAAGATTTCCACAACGGTGAAATGCACGAGATAAACCGGATAGGAAAGCTCGCCAATAAACCGGTCAATTTTGATGCGCGAGGTGAGGTGGAAGAGGATGGGAATAACCACGAACCAGCCTGCATAGGAAATAAGAACTGTGTATGGCTTGGCAATACCCAGCTTGTGAAGATGATCGGGGACCTTTTGGGCCAGATATAGACAAAAGATGAGCGCGGCGACGAAGATCATATAATAAATGGGTTTCTTCAACCTGAATTGTTCCCTGCCTGCCAGCGTCGCGGCATAGATGCGATGGCTGATCATCCCGCCCACGAAGAGCAATAGCTCAAAAGGAAAAAAACGGTAGTTGAAAGGATCGCCGGTCTGGTGCAAAACCTGATAGGTGTAAATCCGCATCCCTAGCGAAACCAAAGCAATCACCCAAAGCCAGCGCGTTTTTAGTTTGCTTAGGAGCGGTACGAAGATGTAGAAAGTAAGTTCCATTCCGATGGACCAGGCTTGTCGGATGACCAGATAAACATACAAGGGTGCGGGATCTTTTGTAAAATTGGCCGTGAACGAAAAGGATTGTCCAGGATCGTTCTTTAAGAACATGACCCAATCCTGAAAGAAAATGGTCAGGTTGGTTAATCCTGTAAATACAACCCCAAGCAGTCCGTTCTTCTGCGGTGAATAAGTCAGATACGGAGTCAGGTTAAGCCAGTTTCCTGAAATAAAGCCTGTGATCGTGATCGCCACCAGCGCAAGTCCGAGAACGACATAATATGGAAAGAAAATCCTCAGGAAGCGGCTGGTATAGAATTCAACCGCCGATTTGTATTTGGTCGAAACCAGGGACATGTAAAAGCCGGAGATTAGAAAAAATATCTCCACGGCCTCCACACTACTGTGCATCGGCCATGGAAGCAGGTTGACCCCTGAATGGGCGGCAACCACACAAAGCGCCAGATATATTCGCAAAATACCCATGGATGTATTTTCATCTCCTCAATTGTTTTGTCAGTTCGGCCCTGATCACTTGTGGATCGGCCTTACGGTTGTATTCGGCGCGGCAACGGTGGTATCAACCAACGCACACGCACAGAACATTTTTGATTTCGTTTGAAGCTCGGCGTGGACTTCAAGACCGATGACGGGTTCAAATTCCATGTTCATAATGTCATTGCAAATGATTATAACAAAGCAAAGATGAGCGCAGCAATCCCGGAGACAACTAACTAATTAATTATTGGAGGAGATTGCTTTCCTGCAATGAATGCGATTAGAACGATATGTCCTGCTTATGTTTTGGTTTCCGTTTTTCCAAAAAAGCTGCAACGCCTTCCTTGTGCTCAGGGCGCTGGCCTGCGATTTCCTGCAAATCCGCTTCCGTGTTCAAAACATCCTCGAGATTTGAGAGCACTGCCCGGTTGAAGGCCTGCTTTGCCAATCCGAACGCGCCGATGGGTCCGGCTGCTAATTCCTGTGCATATGCCAGAGTATCATCCATAAAATTTGCTGCTGGGAAAATGCGATTGAGCAACCCCCATTCCAACGCTTGCCGGGCTGAAATCGGCGCGTTACTGAAATAAAGTTCCTCGGCGCGTCCCAGACCGATCAGGGCGGGCAATAATAATGACACGGCTGAATCGGGAACAAGGCCAATACCGCCAAAGCCGACCACTAATTTTGTTTTCTCCGTTGCAACCCGCAGGTCACAGGCCAATGCAACTCCCAGCGCTGCACCCGCACAGGGACCATTGAGGGCGGCAATGACCGGTTTTTCAATGCGGCGGATTTTTATAACCAGCGGGTTGTACGTTTTTTCCAAATGTGTGCGATAGGAAATCACGCCGCCGCCCTGCATTTCGGAAATATCCTGTCCCGCGCTGAATACTTTTCCTGAACCCGTCAATATGACGACGCGTACTTGCGAATCTTTTTCCGCTTGTGTGAATGCCTCTTGTAATTCGTTGATCAACTCCACATTGAACGCGTGAGCGCGTTCAGGCCGGTTCAGGGTCAGGGTGAGTATGTCTGTTTGAAGTGTGGAAAGAAGCGTGGGCATAAGACAGGGGACAGGGATAAGGGGTAAAGAAGAAGGGATAGGGTTTCAAAATTCCCTATCCCTTTTCCACCTATTCTCCAACTTTAGAGATTGTCGTCGTTTTCCTCGCTATCGTCATCGTCCACTTCGTATTCGACGTGTTCGCTTTCGAGATAGACCCACAAGAGCAGGACATTTCCTTCGGGTGTTTCCACATTGCGGGCCGCAAGGATGGGGGCGGTTTCCTCCAATCCCATCTCGTTACGATAATGCAAATGGATCGGTTGTTTATTGCTCCAGGCACGGTGACAACGTTCCACGAGCGCATTGCCGTTAAAAGTTCGCAGGCGCGTCAGCGCAGGGACCAATTCGTTGGGGCTTTCATTCAAACCCATGGCCCAGCCATCGTTGACTTGCTCGAAGATCGGCGGCGGGCCTTCGATGATTGTAATTTTTTCGTCCATGGTTAGGAATATACCATAAAAGGGATTATAAAAACCTTGCAAAGGCTTCAACTCTTTGCGAGGTCCGTTAGAGCGATCTCACAATCGCTCTGGCGAGGCCCGGTCCGTAATAAACCATGCCCGTATAGATTTGAATAAGCGCTGCACCCATATCAAGCCGGCGTTTGGCATCCTCGGGATTCAGGATGCCGCCGACGCTGACGATGGGAATTTGATTATTTACGCGCTTGACGATATTTTGCAGCATCGCTTCGCTAAGGGATTTTAGCGGCTTGCCGCTTAACCCGCCAGTTTCGCCCCGGTAGCTCGAGCGCAGTCCGACACGCTCCACGGTTGTGTTGGTTGCGATGATGCCGTCCATGTTCGTGCGCAGGATGACTTCCACCGCATCATCCAATTCCTGATTGCTCAGGTCCGGTGCAAGTTTGACAAGCAAAGGCACGCGGCGATCCAACTGCTTCTGTTCGATCAAGCGTTGTTGATGGAGATTCTTCAGCAAATCCTCGAGCGTATCACGCGCCTGCAAGCGGCGCAGGCCTTCGGTGTTCGGCGAGCTGACGTTGATCGTCAAGTAATCGGCCATCGGCGCAAAATTCTGGAGCAATGCCAAATAATCAAAGACGGCTTCCTCGTTTGGGGTGGATTTATTTTTCCCGAGATTCACTCCGAGAATGAGACCCTTGATTTTTTTGGCTGCTTTGGGTTTGCGAGGTCCAAATCCCAAAAATCGCTCCAGCCAATTAGGTCCCAGGGATGGATTCAATCTCCCCTGCACAAACTCACTCCCCCGGCCAGGGAATCCCAGACGGTTAATCACTGCCTCATCTTCGAGCAGACGGAACATGCGCGGCTTTGGATTTCCCTTTTGCGGAAGGGGTGTGACTGTGCCCACCTCGATATGCCCAAAACCCAGCGCGGCCAGCCCGCGCAGGGCAAGCGCTTCCTTGTCGTATCCCGCAGCAAGCCCGATGGGATTCTTGAAATTCAACCCGAAGGCTTGAACGGGCTTCGACGGCGCCGAATACATGGCCTGCAGCGCCCAGCGTGACGGCGGAAACCAACCCGCAAAGCGCAGCGCGTTCAGTGTAAGCTGGTGTGCGGTTTCAGGCTCAAGCGTGAAGAGATACTTGCGAAAGAATGGATACATGATTGCTCCGTAAAAAGTTGGAAGGTTTGAAGGTTGGAAAGTTCATTCTCAATGCGTATTCTGAATAACTACCACAATTTTTGCATCAACTGGCAGAATTCTATAATTGCTTCAGATGCTACTGCTTCCTCTTCCGATACGTTTATCAGTGCAAAACTTTTTCCACCGAACAACTCATTTGGCAAATCATACGGTTTTGCAAAAACATGGAAGTGAATATGATGAAAGTGTTCTTTCTCAGCGTAACAGGAGATATATTCCTTTTGACATTTCAAAGTTTCGTGCAATAACTTTAAAAGTCGAGTTTGGATAATTCCCAATTCACCGAATTCTTCGGCAGTGAGTTCATGCAGCGCTTCTGCATGGCGTTTCAAAACAATTACGAGCCATCCTTTTTGTTTTACAGGATAGGCATGTTCAACCATCCAATATTTGCCATCGTAAATGGTTTGTCCTGGAGAGATTCTTTGTTCGCCAGAGACCGATTTGCAAGTCCAACACTCTGTTTCATCCTTCATCATTCCGCTTTTATCCTTTTGTAGAACATTACCGTGCGTTCAAACTTTACCACAATCGTCCCATCCGGTTTCCTGCCCCAGCATTTGATCCGGACAATGCCCGCATCCGGCCTCGATTTCGATGCGCGCTTCCTCGTCTGACATCTTGGTCACTTTCATTTCCGCCACCGCACAGGCCGCGCTGATCTTCGATTGCATCTCTTGGATGGCTTCCTCAAGGGTCATTTCTGGCTCCCGATTACATTTCAATAAAATTATAAACCACTCGTGATAAGATTCGGGTATGAACTTTTCGCAGATCACCGATGACCTTTTCATAGGCACCACGCCGCGCCGCAAGGATTACGAAACCTTGCGCGGCCTGGGCGTGCGCCTGGTCATCAACATGCGTTTCACGCGCGGCCCCAAGCCTCGTTTCCGTGACCTGCATATCCAGTATCTCTGGCTGCGCACCTTCGACAACCCGCTGATCCCGATCCCGCTGCGGGCATTGATGCGCGGTGTACATGCTGCGCTCGAGGTGATCCACAGCGGCGGGAAAGTCTATGTCCATTGCGCACATGGACGTCATCGCAGTGTGGCCATGGGCGCCGCGATCCTGATCGCACAGGGCATGGATGCCCATGAGGCCATATCCCTGATCAAGGAACACCGTTCTGCGGCCGACCCCAATGTGTTCTACATCCGGCGGCGCATCCTGCTCTTTGCACGCCGCTGGAATTTGATCAGCAAATGAATTGAGTTCCGGTCAATGTGCCAGCATTGCGATGGTCACGCCCGCACCGCCTTCATTCTCGCGCGCTTCTTCAAACGACTGGATATAAGGGTTATCCTTCAAGGCCGTGCGCACTGCCTCGCGCATCCTGCCTGTGCCTTTGCCGTGCACAATGCGGACGAAAGGCAATCCGGCCGAGTAGGCCTTTTCCAGATATTTGTCCAACTCATCGAGTCCGTCCTCAACCAATTTGCCGCGCAGGCTGATTTCCATGCCAACTGTAGAAGCTGGACGGCGGACCGCGGACGGTGACTCGCTTGTGTTTTGCGTTTTGTGCTTGGGTTCTTCGGCCGGTATGGAATGTTTTTCCAAATCGTTCAGTTTAGCCCTGATGCGCAGACTTCCAATTTGAACCTCGGCTTCGGACTCTCCCAAAGTGGTTACGATGCCCTCAGACTTCAGTGAGGTGATCAGCACTTTCTCACCAAGAGCGAAAGACGGTTGACCGTTGACGGTTGACGAGCCACTATCTGCGGTCGGTCGTCTTTCAATGGGCGCCTGTGTTTTCTCTGCGATCGTTTCCAGCTTTTCTTCCAGGGCTTTGATGGCCTGCAAAGGCTGGTGTGCCTTCTTCAATAGGCCTTTCAATGATTCGATGTTTTGCTTCAACACCGCCACTTCGAGTTCGCCTTCGGCGCGTGCCTTTGCCAGCACTGCGCGGCGTTCGTCTTCGATTTTTTCCAAACGCTTTTCGAGATCCTGAGTCTGTGTCTCCAGTTTGGTGCGTGACTTTTCCAATTTCTCACGTTCGTGCGAAGTTCGATTGCGTTCCTTGCGAATATCGTCGAGGAGTTTATCGACGCGCAAATCATCGGGGTTGATCTCGCTCCTGGCGGCCGCGACCAGTTGAGGGTCGAGGCCGAGGCGCAGGGCAATAGCCAGGGCGTTGGAACGTCCCGGCAATCCGATCGTCAAATGATAGGTGGGGCGCAGGGTCTGGACATCGAATTCCAGCGAAGCGTTGACCACGCCCTCGGTGCTGTGAGCAAAGGTTTTGAGTTCGGGATAATGGGTTGCCACAAACGTGGTGATGCCGCGTTCGATCAAGTGGCTGAGAATGGCGCGAGCCAAAGCCGCGCCTTCCTGCGGATCGGTGCCTGCGCCGAGTTCGTCGAGGATGACCAGCGAACGCAGATCGGCTTTCTTTAAGATCCGGATGATGTTGGTAATATGAGAGGAAAACGTGCTGAGCGATTGCTCGATGGATTGTTCATCGCCAATATCCGCAAAGATATCGTGGAAGCATGGAAGTTCCGAGCCGCTCTGTGCCGGGATATGCAATCCGCTCTGTGCCATCAGCGCCAGCAAACCGACGGTTTTGAGCGAAACGGTTTTTCCTCCGGTATTTGGTCCGGTAATGACCAGTGCGCGCGTACCAGCCTTGGGATCGATGTCAATGGGTACAACCGTATTTGGATCGAGCAGGGGATGGCAGGCGCGAAGCAGGAGAATGGATTGGGACTCCGAGGTTTCCGACTTCGAGCGCGGCATTGGAGCCACTGCGTTCCGCATGACCGGTACGCTGGCATGCAGCTCTTCCGCATATTTAGCCTTTGCAAACGCCAGGTCGAGTACGGCGAGGTTTTCGATCCCGTATTTGAGTTCCACTGCGTGCGCACCAATCAGGCCGGAGAGTTCAGCCAGAATGCGGCGTTCTTCATCGCGCTCGGCCAACTCAAGTTCACGTACCCGGTTATTAAGTTCAACAACAGGCAACGGTTCAACAAATAACGTCGCTCCTGACGAGGATTGATCGTGGACAATGGCTTTGATCTGGCCCTTGAACTCGGCGCGCAAGGGAATCACATAGCGTCCATCGCGTTGTGTGATGATCGGCTCCTGCAGTTTGCCGGCTGAATCGGTGAGATATTTTTGCAGGCGCGACATCAAACGGTCGCGCGCCATCCTGACCTCACGGCGGATGTTTGCCAGTTTATCCGAGGCCGAGTCGAGCACTTCGCCGCGTTCTGAGAGCACGCACGTGATCGCATCAACGATGCCGAAAGGTTCAGGCAGTCCGGCTGCGATTTGAGCGAGGCGCGGAGCCTTCTCCGCAGAATGTGCGAGGGATTTTTTTATGTCGCGGCAGGCGATGAGTGTGGTCTTGACCTCAAGCAACTGCTGCGGATCAATGACGCCGCCGCGCGCGGCCAGGTCGGCGGAGGCGCGAATATCGTGCGAGCCGCCGATGTTCAGTTCGTGTGATGAAAGCAGGAAGCGCGCTTCGGTTGTTTCGGCGAGCAGGCGTGTCACTTCATCGAAATGGTTGGAAGGCTGAAGGGTGCGCGCTAAATCTGCCGAGGCGGAGAAATCGCAAAA
>Ga0182027_10004954_pt1 | contig 20443 bp, 19 predicted proteins | sample 712E1DmetaG_FD_121300 | JGI IMG/M metagenome (GOLD analysis project Ga0182027, IMG submission 121300) | Permafrost microbial communities from Stordalen Mire, Sweden - 712E1D metaG (Illumina Assembly) | ecosystem: Environmental > Terrestrial > Soil > Wetlands > Permafrost | place: Sweden...
ACTCGCTGACCTGCGGTTTTAGTGTGGGGCTACTCAGACTCGAACTGAGGACCTCAGCATTATCAGTGCTGCGCTCTAACCAGCTGAGCTATAGCCCCGACGAAACGGTCACGCTACACCAACCACACCCCAAGCCCTTAAGCGGTAGCCGTGGCCGATCACAAGATCGGCAATCGCGGTTGGGCTCCTGCGACCTCTGCCTCCTGCGGAACCTTGGCCACGGCGGCGACCGTCTGGCCGTCGTCAAGGTTCATGACCCGAACCCCGGTGGCGTCGCGTCCTTGAGCAGCGATCTGGCGCACCGAGGTGCGTATCATCACACCCGCCGAAGAGACGACGATGATCTCGTCCTCGAGCGACGCCATGAGCGCAGAGACCACAGCCCCTCGGCGCTGGGTCAGCTTGATGCCCCGTACACCCTGGCCGCCTCGCGTCTGGGCATTGAAGTGGTCGAGCTTCGTACGCTTGCCATACCCGGCATCGGTGACGATGAGCAGATCAACTCCCTCACACGCCACGTCGCAAGACACAACCTCGTCACCCGCCTTAAGTCGCATCCCCCGAACCCCAGCTGCACTGCGACCCATCGGGCGGACCTCGGACTCCGCGAAACGTATGGCCGTGCCGCGCTTGCTCACCATCAACAAGTCGTCGTCGCCATCTGTGCGAATGACCCGTACGAGCTCGTCGCCCTCGTTGAGGTTGATGGCAATGAAACCTTCGCGCCGGGACTTGTCGTACTCGGAGAACGCCGTCTTTTTCACCTGACCCGTTTTGGTGGCGAAGACGAGGTACTTGTCGGGATCGAAGGTCCGTGTCTCGACGATCGCCTGGATACTCTCGGCAGGCTCCAAGGGCAGCAGGTTGACAATCGGCGTCCCTCGCGCATTGCGTTCTTTGACGGGGACCTCGTGCGCCCTCAGGCGGTATACCTTCCCGCGGTTGGAGAACAAAAGCAGGTGGGAGTGGGCCGTTGTGTGAAGGACCTGATCGATGAGGTCCTCCTCCTTCAGCTTGGTGCCTTGCACTCCCCTTCCTCCGCGTGCTTGGGCGCGGAAGGCGTCGGCTTGGACCGCCTTGATGTAACCGGCTCGGGTCAGAGTGACGACAAGCTCTTCATCCTCGATGAGGTCCTCGACAAAGAGCTCACCGGGATCGTGGACGACGCGGGTCCGACGTGGCTCTGCGTGTTGCTGCTTGACCGCCGCTAGCTCTGTCGAGATCACGGCACGAAGCCGGGCTGGATCGCCAAGAATCGCTTCGAGCTCGGAGATGGTCTCCCTCAGTTGCGCCATCTCGGTCTCGAGTTCGCTGCGGCCGAGCCGCGTCAGGCGACCGAGGGTCATGTCCAAGATATGGTTCGCTTGCTCCTCGCTGAAGGAGAACGGCTCGTTCATCAAGTTCACCCGTGCGTCGGCGCGGTCTTCCGAGGCGCGGATCCGCGCGATCACAGCGTCGAGCATGTCGATGGCACGAAGCAGTCCCTCGACGATGTGCGCACGCGCCAACGCCTTGCGAAGGCGGAACTGCGACCGCCTCGTGACAACCTCGACCTGGTGCGCGACGTAGGCCGACAGTGCCTGGGCAAGATTGAGAAGGCGCGGCACGTCGTCGACGAGCGCCAGAACGTGGACACCGAAAGTCGTTTGCAGAGGCGTGTGCTTGTAAAGGTTGTTGAGCACGACGTTGGCGTTCGCGTCCCGCTTCAAGGTGATGACAAGGCGCGACACCCGCCCAGCAGAGTCGTTCTGCACGCTGCTGATACCGGTTAGGTCCCCGGCCTCGATGGCGTCTGCAATTTTCAGCTCGATACCTGCAACCGAGGTCTGATAAGGGATCTCGGTGACAATGATCTGGTCTGCGCCAGAACGGGACTCGCTGATCTCGGCGACGGCGCGAAGTTTGACGGAACCTCGTCCGGTTCGGTACGCATCGAGCATCCCCGCGCGTCCCAGGATCAGTGCACCGGTCGGGAAGTCAGGACCCTTGACGAAGTGCATCAGCTCGTCCGGAGTCGCCTCTGGATGCTCGAGGAGATAGAGGGTCGCGTCGATGATCTCTCCGAGATTGTGGGGCGGGATGTTCGTCGCCATGCCGACAGCGATGCCTTGTGAGCCATTGACCAAAAGGTTCGGAAAGCGCGCAGGCAGTACGACCGGCTGGACCTCGTTGCCGTCGTAATTCGGAATGAAATCGACGGTTCCCTCGTCAATGCCATCGAGCAGCGCGAGTGCCAGCGGCGCCAACCTGCATTCGGTATAACGCATAGCCGCGGGACCGGCGTCGGGTCCCGGTGCGCCGAAGTTCCCGTGGCCGTCGATTAGCGGATGCCGCAAGCTGAAGTCCTGGGCCATCCTCGCAAGGGCGTCATAGATCGCCATGTCGCCGTGGGGATGAAAGCGTCCCATGACGTCACCCACGACCTTGGCGCACTTGGCATGCGGCCGGTCCGGACGCAGCCCGGTGTCCGACATCCCGTACAGGATCCGGCGGTGAACCGGCTTAAGCCCGTCGCGGACGTCGGGAAGCGCTCTCGACACGATGACCGACATGGAGTACTCGAGGAAGGAACGCTCCATCTCCTCTTGGATCTCGATCGGCTCGATCGCGCCGACGGCGCCGGCCCCGTCGTCTCCTGCGGGGTGTGAGCCGGATGTGCCCGGGTTGTTCCCGTTGCCTCGTGCCATAGAGCTGCACTGCCTCCACTACTCGTCTTGAAATTGATGCGTCAGCCGATTGCGGCGGGCCGACGCGGAGGGTCAGATGTCCAGAAAGCGAACATCCTTGGCGTGCGTCTGGATGTAGGTCCGTCGCACGTCGACGTCGTCGCCCATGAGAATCGAGCAGATGTCGTCCGCTATCGACGCCTGCTCCATCGTCACCTGCAAAAGCGAGCGGAGGCTCGGGTCGATCGTCGTGTCGCGCAGTTCGGTGAAGTCCATCTCTCCGAGACCCTTCAGGCGCTGGAACTCCTTGGTGTGATTCGGGCGCTCACCTAGAAAGCGCGCCCGTTCGATATCGTCTTTCAGGTAGACCTTCGCATTGCCCACCAGAGTGGAGTAAAGGGGTGGCTGGGCGACGTACACATGGCCCGCTTCGATAAGTGCCTTCATCTGGCGCATGAAGAAAGTCAGAAGCAAGGTTCTTATGTGGGAGCCGTCGACATCGGCATCGGCCAACAGGATCACTTTGTGGTAACGGATCTTGGCGAGGTCGAAGTCCTCTGCCACCCCGGCTCCGACAGCCAGGATCAGGGCCTGGATCTCGGCGTTCTTCAGCATCTTGTCGACCCGGGCCTTCTCGACGTTCAAGATCTTGCCTCTGATCGGCAAGATCGCCTGGGTTCTCGGGTTCCGCGCGTCCTGAGCGGTACCGAGTGCGGAAAGTCCTTCGACTATGAACAGCTCGGACTCGCGTGGGTCCCTCGAGGAGCAGTCGACAAGCTTGCCGGGAAGACCCGCCCCGTCCAAGGCGTTCTTGCGGCGGGTGAGATCTCGTGCCTGACGCGCGGCGACGCGGGCGCGCTGGGCGAGCAATGCCTTCTGGACGATTTGCCCCGCTTCCTTCGGGTTCTCCTCCATCCATTCGGCCAGCTTGTCGTTCGTGGCCTTCTCGACAAGCGACCTGATGGACACATTGCCCAACTTGGCCTTGGTTTGCCCTTCGAATTGAGGACTTGTCATCCGCACAGACACAATCGCTGTCAGACCTTCTCGGATGTCCTCTCCGGTGAGGTTGTCACCGGACTCCTTCACCAAATTGCGAAGGCGCGCGTACTTGTTGACGACGTTGGTGAGGCCTTTCTTGAAACCCTCTTCATGCATGCCGCCTTCACCGGTCGCGATGCCATTCGCGTACGAGTAGATGCTTTCGTAGTAGCCGGTGTTCCACTGCAAAGCGACCTCGACCTCTTGCTCCGGCTCGGCTTGGACAAAAGCGGCCACCTTCCGGAACAGAGACTCCTTGGAGGTGTTGAGGTGCTTGACGTAGTCGACGATTCCGCCTGTGTAGCGGTATGTCTCCTCGGCTTGCCGCTCTGGCCGCTCGTCTTTGAAGCGGATCTCAAGACCCCGATTGAGAAACGCCATGACCTGCAGACGTTCAAGTACGGTTTGGGCCCTGAATTCGACCTCTTCGAAGACGGTGGGGTCTGGCCAGAAGGTGACCAGAGTTCCTGTCCGGCCTCGTGGCGATGGTCCGACCATTTGGAGCGGGCCGTGAGGGTTGCCACCGTCGACGAACTCCATCCGGTGCCGGTTGCCGCCTCTGTCGATCTCGAGCACGAGTCGGGTCGACAATGCGTTCACGACCGATACCCCGACGCCATGAAGGCCACCGGAGACCTTGTAACTGCCGCCGCCGAACTTGCCACCGGCGTGCAAGACGGTGAGGACGACCTCTGCGGCGGTCTTGTCTGGATAGCCCGGAATCGGCTCTACGGGAATGCCTCGCCCGTTGTCGCTCACCCGGCAGCCGCCGTTGGCGAGCAAAGTTACCTCGATACGGGTGCAATAGCCGGCCATCGCCTCGTCCACGGCATTGTCGACCACTTCCCAGATCAGGTGGTGAAGCCCGGTGGGACCCGTCGAGCCGATGAACATGCCCGGCCGCAACCGGACAGGCTCCAAGCCCTCGAGCACAGTGATGTCCTCCGCTTCGTATGAAGCGGGCGCCACCGGCTTTGGAACCACGTTGTTGTACTCCTTCTCGTAATCCACGAAGTCGGGTCGCTCGGTCCCAACTTGTGTACCGTTGCCCAAGTCCATAGGCGCGACCCTCCAACGATGGCGGACGAACCAGGTCGGAGATGGACCCTCGATGAATGCGGGTACGACCTCCCGACGATGCTTACAGTCTACCTGTACGGGGCCGGTCCCACACGGACTCTGAGCCGTTTCGGGGCTACATCTCCGAGCTTTTCGGCTAGGCGGTTAAGCACGGCGGAGCCGGCAAGCTCGAGCTCGGTGGCCCACGCCGGGTGATCGACAGAGACGACGAGCTCGCCGTCGCGAACGAGGCGAGGATGTACCTGGCTCGCAACCTCGGGACCGACGATTTCCTCCCAGCAGCTGGTCACACGACCGAGGACAAGGGCGTCTTCCAGACCTCGTTCGTGAAGCAATTGGTCCAGAGCAGCACCGATCGGCACCGTCGGGCCAGTGCCTGCTTCTTGTTCAGAAAGACGAGCTGTCCCCCGCTCGTAACGCTCACGAGCGGGGCCCGGCCAAGGACGGCTCACAGCTCGAGCCTACCGTCGACGAGACGGGAGACGAGCCTTGGCTGTGCGCCCGGTGGCAGCTCGCCGGTTGTTGTCAAAAGCGCTTGACCATTCGGCAACTCACCTACGAGTGCCCGCGCGGTTCCTTCGTCCAACTCCGAAAATGCGTCGTCCAAGAGCAACACGGGCGCCGAACCTGTGACTGATGTCATGTAGCGGTGGCTGGCAAGACGCAACGACAGGGCCACACATCGCTGGCGTCCCTGCGAGAGCCTGGTGCGTGCGTCAAGGCCACCGGCCTCGATCTCGATGTCGTCGCGTTGGGGACCGACGGTCGTAGTCGCCCGCCGAAGGTCCTCGCGGCGTGCCGATGCGAGTGCGTCGCTCAATGTCCCATCCCAGGAACGCATGTAACGCATCCTGAAATCGCCGGCTCGAGCGGCAAGTATCGAGAAAGCCTCGGCCGCGTAGGGCGAAAGCGTTTCAGTCAACTCGGTGCGGGATTGGGCCAGGCGCTCGCCGATCTGAGCGAGTCTGTCATCCCAGATGTCGAGCGTTGTGGCTGCTTCCGAGTCGAGACGGCCGCCCAACTGACGCAAGAGCGCGTTCCGGTGCCGGAGCACACGGTCGAGCCCGGCACGGTCGATACCCAGTCGAGGATGCGATTTGGCGAGTACCTCGTCTGCAAAATCACGCCGACCGCTGGGTGAACCCTTCACGAGCACGAGGTCGTCCGGAGTGAACAGGGTCGTCCGTAGAACATCGAGAAGTCCGCGAATACCCGACACTCTCTGCGCGTTGTGCCAGGCACGATCACGCCGGCTGGGCTGGATCTCTACTTCGATCTCCACCTTCCGTTTGCCCTGCAGGACATCACAGCGCAACTTTGCGGCCGTGGCACCCTGTCTCACGACAGCCTCACGGGGCGCGCCCCGGAACGACTGCAGAGTCGAGGTGTAGACGATTGCCTCGAGAAGACTCGTCTTCCCGGCGCCGTTCTCGCCTTGTATGACAGTCAAGCCATCCGGTGACGGATGAAAGTCGATCACACCGAAATTGCGGAAATCACGCAGCTCGAGCCGAACGATCACCGTCTCATCCATGCAAACTTCCAGTTCGGCTCAGGACACCTTTACCGGCATGAGCAAGTACTTGTACTCGTCCTCGCCTTCGCCTCTCACAAGAGCTGGCTTGCCGGGATCGTTCACCTCGAGCACCAGGGTGTCGGACCGGACCGCCTCCACTCCGTCCAACAGGTAGCTCGGGTTGAACGCGACCGTAAGGTCGTCGCCCTCGAAGGCTCCCTCGACGCTTTCCTCGGCTCGGCCACTCTCAGGCGTGAGCACGGTGAGCTCGACCCCACCTGCGTGCAAAGCGAGCCGTACCGGGGTCGTGGCGTCCTTGGTGTCCCGCACCACAAGACGGACCCGGCGTAAAGCCGCCTCAAGATCGTCACGGGCGACACGCAAGTGGTACGCGTAAGAGGAGGGGATCAACCTGTCGACTTCAGGGAATTGACCACGAAGAAGGCGCGTTGTGATCCGGACGTCATCTACGTCGAACACGGCATCAAGATCACTGTGACGGAAGGTGATCGTCCGATCGGCATCTGCTTTTCCGCCTGCAGCGAGCCGCTGGACCTCGGCGAGTGCTTTAGCCGGCACAAGGACATGACCACTTTGCTCAACGACATTCATGCCTGCGAAGTCACGGAATGCGAGGCGGTAAGAATCCGTCGCGATGAGTCTGAGCCCTCCCTCGGTTGCAACCATGAGGACCCCTGTGAGCTGCGGAGCGCGTGAATCATCGACGAGTGCGGCGCGAACTACCTGGCGTAGACCGTCGGCAAATACTGCACCGGGAATTTCGATTCCCTCTTGTTCGGGCACGCCAAGGCGTGTGATCTCAGCACCGATCGCGACCCTCACGACGAATTCAGCCCGTCCCGAAGAAAAGCGCACCTCTTCGTCCCCGGCCACTACAGTCACGGCCCCAGGTTCAAAGGAACGCACAATGTCGACGACAAGGCGCGATGGCACCAAGACCGAGCCGTCGGCATCGCCGGCAACCTCACAGCGAGCCTCGATCACGAGATCCGGATCTGAGCCGCATACCTCCAACTGGTGTCCACGTAAGTGGAGCCGTAATCCGACTATGCCGAAACTAGGCCCAGAACGAGCGCTTGTCGCCCTTGAGGCAGTAGCGAGGGTTTCGAGAAGCGTGTCACGATCGGCTCGGAACTTCACGGAATGCTCTACTCCTTTCTAATTAGAGAGAAAAGACAACAGGAGTAGTAGGTCCTGGGGATTGTGGATAGCCCGGACTTTTTCCTGTTCGGAGGGCCTGTGCCCTCATCGGGGTTATCCTCCGATCGCACAGCTTGCTGCTCGCGGGCGTTAGCGCCTGTGGATCAACAAGCTGATCATCCACTGTTGCAAGCGTGTTATCCACAGATCATAAACCGTTCTTGATTTGAACGCTGAGCTCTGTGACCTGGTCGTATACCTGTCGGCGTTCCTTCATTAGCCCAGAGATCTTCTCGACGGCGTGAATAACAGTGGTGTGATCCCGATCGCCGAACTCGCGCCCGATAGCTGGATAGCTGAAGTCGGTGAGCTCGCGGAAGAGATACATTGCGATCTGCCGGGCGATCACAAGCGGGCGGCGTCTGCTGGGGCCGATGAGCTCTTCCACGCTGAATCCGAAATGCCGTGCGCTGATCTCGATGATCTGCCGGGCGGTGATCTGGCGTGGCTGCTTGGAGCCGACGAAGTCGGCTAGGACAGACTCGGCTAGCTCGCGAGTCAGCAATTGCCTGTTCAAACTGGCGTACGCGGTCACTCGGATGAGAGCACCTTCGAGTTCGCGGATATTTTCCTTGACCTTGGTTGCGATGAAGTCGAGTACGTCGTCACCGACGACAGCGTGTTCGTGCTCGGCTTTGGTACGCAGGATCGCGATACGAGTTTCCAGCTCAGGCGGTTGAATGTCGGTGGTAAGACCGGACAGGAGCCTGCTGCGGAGCCGGTCCTCCAAGGTCGCGATCGCTCGGGGCGCACGATCGGACGTGAGAACTATCTGTTTGGAAGAGCCGTACAGGGAGTTGAACGTGTGGAAGAGCTCCTCTTGTAGTGACTCTTTCTTGTCCATGAACTGGACGTCATCGATGAGAAGCAGATCGCACTCTCGGTATCGTCTGCGGAAGGCCCCCATGTCGTCCTTTGCACGAAGCGTCTCCACGAATTCGTTCATGAACGTCTCGGTCGAGACATAACGGACCCTCATCCTCGTGAAATTCTCGTGCACGTAGTTCCCTACTGCTTGCAAGAGGTGGGTCTTGCCAAGACCGGCGGCGCCGTAGACGAACAACGGGTTGTACGAACGTGCCGGTGCCTCGGCGACAGACAGCGCAGCGGCATGCGCGAACCTGTTGGACGGCCCGGTGACGAAGGCATCGAAGGTGTACTTCGGATTGAGGGGAACGTCATCAGCGTTCGATGTGTCCCTGGCCCGAGCCGGACCCACCTTCCCGTTGCGTGCAGCCGCGTCCGCGGGAGGAGCATCGAGGTTGGCACGCGGGGTTTCTTCCCGATTCGACACCATCTCTTCGGGTCCCGGGTCATCAATCTGCACGTCGAAGCGGAATTGAACTTCCTTGCCCGAGCTGTCCAGAAGGGCATCGTGGACGAGCCCATGGAAGCGGCCTTCCAGGCGGTCGCGAACCACTCCGCTGGGCACAGCGAGCACCAGGGTCCCATTAGCGACTGCCACCGGCCGGATCGCGGAGAACCACGCGCGCCAAGTTGCCTCGGAGACCTGCGAACGCAGGGAATCCGAACAGTCATTCCACAGTTGCTGTGCTTCTGTCACCAGCTCGAGGCCCTCCGGTCGAGAAGTTCTCCACACCAGCATCCACAGGTGTGGACGGCGGGGCGAGCACGCAGGGTGTGCGGGAATCGTACAACCCCGTTGGGCCGCCTGCCTCGGAGGTCCCGCTTGGCCTCGGGCCACATCGTGCGCTAAATTGCCCGGGCCGGTCCCTGCCGTCTGGTGGACCCGTGTTTTCGCGCGCCAATTGCAGTACTCATCTCGGCAAGTGATTACACCTGCCCCACCGGGCCATCGCCGCGTCGGGAGATACGCCCAGACGCGCGGCACCGGAACGACGAAACGAGGCTGAGATGAAGCGGACGTTCCAACCCAACACCCGCAAAAGGGCTAGAAGACACGGTTTTCGCCATCGCATGTCGACACGCGCTGGTCGCGCGGTCATCAAGGCGAGGCGTCGTCGTGGACGGGCCCGGCTGTCGGCTTGAATCACCCTGAGACATCGCTTCGACTCCAGACGATGATGGGTACCGCTTTGCCAGCCCTTGCCGAGCAGGGTCGTGCGCCACGACCGCGGCCGGTTCACGGCCGGAAGGTGTTCGCCGAGCTACGCAGCTCGAAGCGACGGGTCCGGTCCGGACCGGTAAGGGTACAGTTCCTACCAGCGCAAGAGGCAGATAAGGAGCGTCACGTCGCATTCGCGGTGCCCCGTAAGGTGGGGACCGCGGTCGAGCGCAATCGCTGTCGCCGACAGTTGCGGGCAGTCGTGGTCGAGGCCACGGTATCAATTCCTGCCGGGACCTACCTCGTAGGCATTGACCAGGGAGTTCGTAAGCTCCAGTTCCAGGATCTAAGGGCAAGAGTGATCGAAGCGATGCAACGGGCAAGCCAGGTGGGCACTCGATGACGAGGATGAGCGCTGAGCCTACGGTGTCCGCCAGAGCTCTTCTCTTCTGTTTGCGGGCATATCAGGCTTTACGTGCGGGTCGGCCGTCGCCGTGCCGTCATGTGCCGTCGTGCTCCGCGTATGCCGTCGAGGCCGTTGAACTGCACGGGTCGGTACGGGGAACCTGGTTGGTCGTCAAGCGCGTCACCAGGTGCCGGCCACTCGGCACCCGGGGATACGACCCGGTTCCGAACTGAGGATCGACATGCTGTTTGCTGCCACCCACACGGCGAAAGCAGGAACCTCCATAATCGGGACGGTCCTGCACCCCATTTTCGTGCTCGTGGGCTACGTGCTCGCGTTCTTCTACGGCCTCATCCCGAACTACGCGGTGGCGATCGCTCTTCTCACCATCGCGGTGATGGTCGTCGTCTTCCCTCTGACGCGTGCCAGCGCTCGCTCCATGATGCGAATGCAGTTGCTGGCTCCGGAGATGAAGAAGATCCAGACTCGCTACAAGGCAAAGCCCGGGATGCCTACCGCTGAGCGTCAAGAGCTTCGTCAGAAGATGAACGAGGAGGTGATGGCGCTCTACCGGGAGAACGGAGTGAACCCGACGGGTGGCTGCCTGCCGATGTTCCTCCAATTCCCGATTCTGATCGTTCTCTACGACGTCGTGCGCGGGCTCTCCAAGACGGCAGCGGTGCTCAACTCCCACGGACAAAAGATCTACGTCCATGGCAAGCAGCGGGTTGTCGCCACACCGCAGAACATCCCGAAGACAAGCCGGATGTACTCCGACCTGGTCAAAGCGCATGGCCAGATGCACGTGCTCGGCATCAATCTCGCCGACTCTGTGCGAACTCATCAGCCGCATCTGGTGAACGTCATTCCGTATGCGTTGCTGGTGCTTATCGCTGTCGGCCTTCAGTACGTGTCGATTTGGCAGGTAACGAACCGCAACCCGGCCGCGGCCGCGTCGAACCAGCAGATGCAACAGATGCAGAAGTACATGCCGCTCATCTTCCTCGTGCTCTACATAGCACTGCCGGCAGGTGTGGGCGTCTACTTCATCGTTTCGAGCCTATTCCGGGTCGCACAACAGGAGTGGATGTACAAACACGACCCCACGATTGTCAGTGCCATATCGGAACTGACCAAACGCAAGCACGCAGACCCGACCGGTACTGGCCCGGAGCCCGACAATACGGGCCCGCGTCGAAAGTCAACCGCCGGCTCCGGGAACGCCGCTGCTGGCAAAGGCTTCCTCACGAGAATGCGTGAAGCTGCCGCAAATCAGCCCTCTCGACCAGCGATCGAGGCACCAAGAGGCCCATCTCCGCGGCAAGCCTCAACCGGAGCAGGCACCACCAAGCGGCCTGTGACAAATGGCTCGAAGCCTCTGACGAACCAGAACGGCTCCAGAAACGGATCCGGAGCGAAGAGGTCGAATCAGTCGCGGGCGTCGGGGTCTGCCAGTTCAAGCAGTGGATCCAAGTCGCAACCCCGTTCGAGGGACAAGCGACCGAGAAGGGGTCGATAACCGGTGGAGTGGGTCGAAATGACCGGAAGGACGGTCGAGGAGGCAATACAGGCGTCACTTGACCAGCTCGGTGTCGCCGAGACTGACGCCGAGATTGTCATCGTTGAAGAGCCGAAGTCGGCGATGTTCGGCCTCCGGAAGAGTGGCGCACGGATCAGGGCGCGTGTGCGCCCCGTCCAGCCCAGGGCAAAGAGACCGTCGCGGCGACCAAAGGGGTCACCAGGAGGCGACCGCGGCTACCGCCGACAGGTCGGTCATGCCGAGGCCCCGGCCCGCAAGACGGCTGAGAAGGACGACGCTAATGACGGCCAGGGACGCCCCGCGGGTGGCGTTCCCTCACGGACCGACCGTGGTGCGGCCCACCAAGGCCAGGGAACGGCCGAGAACGGCTCCCGAAAGTCCCACGCGCGGTCGGCTCGGCAGGCCGCGGAATCGACGAGTGAGGACACCGACCATGGTGACGCTCACTCAACAAGTGGTCGGCAACGCTCGCGCTCGCGTGGGCGTGGTGGTCGCGGGGGAATGGCGGGCGGCTCGGACGGGGGAACCGCCGACGAGTCCCCGAGTGGAACCAGTCATGGCACTGGATCGCCTAAGGAGGCGCAGATGAGCATCGAGACCCAGCAGGAGCTCGCAACTGACTTCGTCCGGGAGGTTGTTGCCCGGTTTGGACTGGAAGCCACGACGAGCGCGCGCCGGAGCGAGGACGACGGTATCTACATCAGTGTGGACGGAGACAACCTCGGCCTGCTTGTCGGTCCGAAGGGTGCGACGGTTGAGGCTTTGCAGGAACTGACCAGGACCGTTGTTCAAAGACACACCGAGGAACACACGAGCCGAATTGTCGTCGACGTCGGTGGTTACCGGGAGCGCCGCGCGGCGGCGTTACGCCAGTTCGTGATCGAGGCGGCTGGTGACGTGTTGCGTACGGGCGTGGCCGAAGCCCTCGAACCCATGTCGCCGTCTGACCGGAAAGTGGTTCACGACACGATCAACGACATCGAGGGTTTGGAGACGACCTCGGAGGGAATGGAGCCGCGTCGATACGTCATCATTCGTTCGAGTGCGGCACCGTCGTCGCAGGAGGCTCCTTCGGGCGACCCGGAGGAAGTTGAAGAAGCTTCCGAAGAACCCTCAGACCTGAGCTGATCTGGCATTCGCGGCGCCGCGGACAGCGCTCGCCCAGGCTGGGAGCTGATCTGTGACACGGTCGGCTTACGCTCGTCTTGAGGGCGTGCTCGCGGAAGCGAGACGGCGTTCATTGGTCGGGAACCTGCCGTTTGCGACGCAGAGAGCTCATTCGGAAGGGTTTATGAGGGCTCTTTCGCTTGAGCCTTTCAGCGGACGGGTGCTTGAGCTCGGAGCTGGCGGTGGTCTTCCAGGTCTCGTTCTTGCGATCGAGGACCAGGATCTTCGCCTCGTCCTGCTGGACTCGGCACGTCGATCTGTGAGCTTCCTGCAATGGGCCGTTGCCGAGTTGGATCTCGAGTCCCGCGTCGAGGTTGTCAACGCGCGCGCCGAACAGCTCGGGCGCGAGGAGCAATATCGGGGAAGCTTCGCCGCAGTCATCGCTAGAAGCTTCGGCCGTCCCGCTGTGACCGCCGAGTGTGCCGCACCACTACTGCAAGTCGGAGGCCGGCTGGTGGTGTCTGAACCACCACCCGGGAGTTCACTTGCCGGTGCAGTCGAAGAGCACACACTCCCCGCCCCAGACCGGTGGCCGGCCGAGGGGTGCGCACAGCTCGGTCTCATTCCAGAGCTCGAGCTCCGGGACGAGTTCGGCTTCGCCGTGCTCCGACAAGCGTCTCCTTGTCCCGATCGTTATCCTCGCCGACCGGGAATCCCAGCCAAGCGGCCTCTCTTCTCTTGACACCGTCGTAGCTACTCGCGCCTCGATAGTGTTAGCGCGATGGCGTCACCCGGCTTCGAGCTCGTTTGCGAGATCGAGCCTCCCACTCGGCCAGACCTGAAGCACGTTCGACACCAAATCGGCGTCCTCAGTTCTATTGCGGGAACCTTCTTGATTCCGGACAACCACATCGGTCGAGCAACAGTCTCGAGTGTCGCGGTCGCGCATGAAGTCGAGGCGATGGGAGGCCGGTCGATAGCTTGCCTGAATGCGAGGGATCGCAACCTGCTCGGGTTTCAACGCGACCTTCTGACCGCTGCGGCATACGGGGTGGACCAATTTCTCTTGGTCCGTGGTGACAAGCCTCGAGTAGGCGGGCGCACGAGTGAGTTGACGGTCCAGACGATGCTGAACGAGGCCCGGAATTTCGCAGGTACCGCTGGACTGTCCGGCGCCACGAGCCTCCGGCTGGGTGCAGTTGCTGGCCTGGGCGATCTGCCTGCCTGGAAACGGGACGCCGACTTCCTGTTTGTGCAGGTTGGATTCTCCATAGAGACCCTCCTGCGTTGGCACGAGCGTGTGAACCCGCAGATGGCGGTGTACGCGGGCGTCATCGTCCTGGCAAGTTCCGCAATGGCCCGTAGCTTGGCCAACACGATCCCGGATATCGACATACCGCGACAGCTCGTCGACAGCGTCGACCGGGATGCTAATGCAGGAATCGAGGCCGCCTGTGATCTGCTCATGGAGATCCGCAGCGTCGGGATCTTCCAGGGTGTGCACCTGATCCCTGTCTCTTGTTATCGGCCAGTAGCTGCCCGACTCGAACACCTGCTCGGGACCTACGTGGCGGAATGAAAGCTAGTGGCAGATCCGTCGCGCCTCATCAGGTTCTGTCAAGACTCGCGCGTTATGCTCCCGTTGAGCCCATCCCGCCTACCAAGAGCAACGGCCTTTCAATCATCTGGCTCGCAGATGTTTCACGTGGAACAGATTCCCTCGAACCGAAGGTGTGATGAACGACCAAGAGGACCAAGACCGAGGAATAGCGGTCGAGCTCGGGAATCCCACGGCCGGCGCGGGTGTCCGGTCCGACGTTCCGGGGATGACCGACGAAGAACAAGTGGGAGTCGAGCAGCCCTCCGCGAAACCGGTACGGCCGCTGCCCAGGGTGATCGCCGTGGCGAATCAAAAGGGGGGCGTTGGGAAGACCACGACCACCGTGAACCTGGGTGCCGCCTTAGCCGATCTTGGCTACAGAGTTCTTGTTGTCGATCTCGACCCGCAGGGCAACGCCACGACTGGGCTCGGGATCGAGGCTCGAAACTTCGATTATTCGATGTATGACGTACTGTTGCACGACATTGCTCTCGAGGACTGCGTCGAGCCCACGAGCATCAAGAACTTGTTCCTGGCTCCGGCAACCATTGACCTGGCTGGAGCAGAGATCGAGCTCGTCTCGGCTTTCAGCCGAGAGCTTCGACTAAAGCGAGTGCTCGCGCCTATCCGAGAAGACTTCGGCTACGTGCTTATCGACTGCCCGCCCTCCTTAGGGCTGATCACCGTCAACGCCCTCGCCGCGGCAAGTGAGGTGCTGGTGCCCATTCAGTGCGAGTACTACGCCCTGGAAGGTGTGGGCCAGCTACTCAGGAACGTCGAGCTCGTTCGAGGCAACCTGAACCCCGAGCTCGAAGTCTCGGCCATGGTGTTGACGATGTATGACTCGCGGACAAAGTTGGCAGATCACGTCGTTGAGGAGGTCCGTACGCATTTCGGAGATGCAGTCTGCAAGAACGTGATCCCGCGGACGGTCCGGATTTCCGAGTCGCCGTCGTTCGGTGAACCGATAACCGTCCATTCGCCGTCGTCAAGGGGCGCGATCGCGTATCGGGAGCTGGCGAAGGAGGTGAGCGGTGGTCCGGCGTAGCGGCCTGGGAAAGGGTCTCGGTGCACTCATCCCGCCTACACCTGGCACGGCCACGGGCTCAATGCTTCGCGAAGTGCCACTTGCCCGTATACGGCCGAATCCATTCCAGCCTCGTAACCAGTTTGGCGAGCAGGGCTTATCCGCACTCGTCGATTCAATCAAGGCTGTTGGCATCCTTCAACCGGTACTGGTGCGAGAAGTTGGCCCGGAGGAATTCGAGCTGATAGCAGGAGAACGCCGGTTCCGCGCCGCCAGGCGCGCAGGACTCCAGTCAATTCCGGCGCTCGTCCACCAGGCCGACGACGCCATGAGCCTCGAAGAAGCTCTAGTGGAGAACCTGCATCGCGAGGACCTCAACCCTCTCGACGAGGCCGGTGCGTACCAACAGCTGATTGAGGAATTCAACCTGACTCACGAGGAGGTTGCCCGTAAGGTCGGCCGCTCCAGAGCGGGGGTCACCAATGCCTTGCGACTTTTTCAGCTCCCTCCGACTGTCCAGCGGTACGTTCGTGACGGTCAGCTGAGTGCTGGGCACGCACGAACGCTGCTCGGCACGCCTGACCGAATCCTGCAGGAGAAACTCGCCCACGAAGCAATTCAGAAAGGCCTTTCGGTTCGCTCGCTCGAGGAACTGGTTCGCAACGAGATCCGCCAAACGCAGGCCGTTGACGTCAACGGACTTGAAGGTTCTGACGGGGGCCCGACGGGTGCGAATGACGGCGATAATGCTCCTGCGTCCGGGACTCCATCGAAGCGTTCTCTCCGGCCACCAGGTGTGCATGACCTGGAGGAACTTCTGGAAGACCGTCTGAACACGCGCGTCAAAGTCGACATGGGTGGGAAACGCGGCAAACTTGTGATCGAATTCGCCACTCTGGACGACCTTGAGCGGATCTATCGGGTCATTGTCGGAGAGACCTTTACTTGAGGTCGACGCCCAACCTTGAATAGGGCTGGGTCTTCGAGGTCATCCCCAGGCTGTGAACAAAGTCACAAGTTCCTTGAAACAATAAGGTCACGGCCATAATCCCAGGTCAAAGGTCGTTCCCGCCAGGAGATCCCCCCGAAAGTTTACTTATTTGTTACCCTCTGGACCTCTACTGTTGGTCCAAGTTGATCCACAACCTGTGCATGAGGTTGTGGATCACTTCACTCCCCACTCGTGGTCAGCCAGAGTTCCAGTGACTCTTTCACGGCCTTTCCAAGCTCCGAGGTCCTCATCGCCACTCGGTTAGGGGCTCCCAGCTCGAGCACCACAGCGGGCATGGCGGTGCGGCGGAGGATGACGTCGGCCATGCCGTGTGCGCCGGCCTCTCGAAGGTCCAGTCGAGTGGCCGAAGCCTTGACGAGTAGCTCGGCGAGGTGACGACTTGCCGCCGACTCATAGCGAAAGCCCCTGTAGAAGTATGTCTTGACCGTTTCGTGGCTCGGTTCGAGACGAAGACCGATGTAGCAGTCGACCTTTGCATTGTTTGCGGCCGAAGCCTGGGCGAACGGATCGAGGTCGTGAAGTTCGAGCGATCTTGCTCCCGCAAGGAGGAGCGCGCGATGAACTGCTGCGACGCCGGTCGCGAAGCCGCCCTCCTCCCCAACGGCGATCTTCTTGCAGCTGATCGTGGCCGGAGACTCCGCTACCTTGAGCTGCTCCCGTAAGGGCGACACCAGATCTGCACCCCCCCGCACAGGAGCCACCCGCGTCAGCTCCGAAAGCGTAAGTGGACCGCAGATCCCGTCTTTCAAAAGACCCATGTTCCGCTGGAACTCGGCGACAGCCGCACGAGTGTCGTCGCCGAAGATACCGTCGACACCACCCGGATCGAAGCCAAGCCCGCTCAGTCTTCGCTGCACCTCGGCGACGTCGTCGCCCTGCAGCATTGGGCTGCGTCGGTAAAGGAGCCGGTCGCCCAGACGGAAGCCGGCTTCGACAAGGCTCGACCAGGTCTGGCGGTCGCAGGCGCCGTCAACGCGCAGTCCACGTTGGGACTGGAATTCCTGCACGGCTGCCGCGGTTCGGGGACCGTAGGAGCCGAGGTCGTCATTCCCACGATCAAACCCGAGCCGCCCGAGCCGTGTCTGTAGGTCCGCGACGGCCACGCCGGAGTCGCCTTCATGCAGAGGTAGAAGATCTCTACGGAACGATGTCGACCGCGCACGGCTCATAGAGTCGAGCTCTGTGGCAGTTCGCTCATCTCCGACATCGTAGGAGACGACAGGTAGCGCCGGTAGCGCGAAATTGTCCGGCCTAACGAACGGTCCTTGTCAAAGAAGGTGTTCGAACTCAGAGAGAATCTGTGATTTGCTTCTGGCTCCGACGATCCGCGCTTGCGTCTCTCCGTTCTTGAACAGAAGCAAGGTGGGGATACTCATCACCTGGAACCGCTGGGCGGTCCGTGGGTTGTCGTCGACGTTCAGCTTCACCACCTTGAGCTTGCCGGCGTGGGCACTTGCGATCTCGTCGAGAATGGGAGACACCATCTTGCATGGGCCGCACCATTCGGCCCAGAAGTCCACCACTACCGGGATGTCAGAAAGACCGACAGCCTCGTCGAAGGTGTCGTCACTGATCGTGATGACGTCGCTCATTGATATCTCCTTGTTTCAGGTCTGTGCGAGCGACGAAAGATACCGCTCGGCATCGATTGCAGCCATGCAACCAGAGCCAGCCGCCGTGACGGCCTGCCGGTAGTCATGGTCCTGGACGTCTCCGCACGCGAACACGCTCAGGACGTTTGTCCTTGTCCCTTCGTGGGTAACCAGATAGCCCGCCTCATCGGTCTCGAGCTGCCCGGCGAAAAGCTCTGTGCTCGGGACATGGCCGATTGCCACGAAAACACCATCGGCCTCGATGTCCGATTCCTCGCCGGTGTTGACGTCGCGTACGCGCAGTCCCCTCACGCGTTCGTCGCCGAGCACGTCTACGACGACCGAGTTCCAGCGGAAGGTGATCTTCTCGTTCAAGAAGGCCCGATCTTGCATGATCTTGGATGCTCGCAGTTCCTTACGACGGTGGACGATCATCACCGAGTCACCGAACTTCGTGAGGAACAGTGCCTCTTCGAGCGCGGAGTCACCTCCGCCCACGACCACGATCCGCTTGTCCCGGAAGAAGAAGCCGTCGCAAGTGGCGCAGGTCGAGACTCCATAACCGAGCAGGCGAGCTTCGTTGTCGAGACCGAGCATGAGCGATCGGGCTCCTGTAGCGACAATGAGCGTGCGCGCCCTCAGCGTCGGTTCAGGTGCGCCCGGGTCTCCGATCCACACGCCCACAGGGTTAGCGGAAAGGTCAACCCTCGAGGCCCTCTCGGTCATGATCTCCGCGCCGAAGCGCTCGGCCTGAGCCCGCATCGAAACCATGAGCTCGGGCCCCAGGACACCGTGGGTGAAGCCTGGGAAGTTCTCAACCTCCGTGGTTAGCATGAGCTGGCCGCCTGGTTGATCACTCGTCGACGACGGCTCGCCTTCGAGCACCAGCGGATGCAAATCGGCGCGCGCCGAATAGATGGCAGCCGTGAGGCCCGCGGGCCCAGAACCAAGGATCACTACGTCGCGTACCGCGCCGGACTCCATTTGTGTCGCTTCCCTTCGTGCCAGCCGGCTAGGTCCGGCTGTGACGCATCCTGGAGATCAACGTCCCGGCCACCACGAAGATTCCGCCGATCAACAGGTAGCTCGCCCACACGCGCTGGTCGAACACCTCGTTGTTGAGCAGCCGAACAGCCCCTATTACGAAGGCCACGATGACAAAGATCACGACCGAGATGGCCAACAGCCCGAAAATCGCCGCGCTCACAAACTTCTGCACGGGCTTGACGGTCCGGTCACGAATAAGCTCGACGACCTGTCCGACCTTGTCGGTCAGCTGCGCAGCCCAGTCGTCTCGGGGCGCCGACTCAGAAGCCATGGCTGTAGGTTAGCCCTACTCGCTTTCGCCAAGTCGATAGCAGATGCCGATGCACCTGGGCCCGGCGTGAGTCCCGATGACCGGTCCGATGTAGTTGACGAGGATGTCTTCGATGGGATATATCCCGACGAGCATGTCGAGGAACGCGTCGAGATCCGGCGCTGCCGCATGCGCTATTCCGAGACCGGACAACCGGCCGGCTTGCCTCAGCTTGTTCACCAGGTACTCGAGCGAACCCGCCCGCGTCCGTTGCCGAGACTCGGCTACTGCGACCCCGTCTCTGATCTCGACTATTGGCTTGATTGACAACAGCGAACCCATCAGTGCTCTTGCGGCTCCGATCCGCCCACCTTTTCGGACGTTGTCCATCGTGTCGAGGGCCCCGTAGACGCGTATTGAAGGCAGGACCGCACGCGCGGCGGCCTCGGCCAGGTCGAGATCGTTCGTGTCCCCGGCGACCCTGGCTGTTTCCAGCACGACCATCGCCTGGCCCAAAGTCACCGTTCGCGTATCGACGACCCGCACGTCTATTCGTTGACGAACCTCTTCTGCGCCACCGCACGCAGCTTGGTAGGTCGAAGAAAGCTGCGACGACAGCGTCAGGCATACGACCCCGGTGCATCCGTCGTCTGCCGCCTGGGCGAAGCTCTCGGCGAACGCACCAGGCGATGGGGCCGAGGTCTCGGGCAGCGTGTCTGTCATGGCACACCGACGCCAAAACTCTGCTGGATCGATGAGCCTCATCTCCTCAGGACCCCATTCACCGAGCCGTACGTCGAGCGGCACGATCCGGACGTCATATTCCTCGGCGAGATTAGTCGGTATGTCTGCCGCGCTATCGGTGACGACTCTTATCCCGGTCATGAGCTCCCTTTCCGGTAGTTGCTTGCCGTCGCCCCGAAGTTTGCCAGCCGAAGACGGTGCCGGCGAGTCCAGCCGCAAGAGTGTAGGCAAGCACGCCAGCCAGCACGCCGGCAACGACTCGCGCCAGCAGGCCAAGGCCATGGTCCGATCCGACGCCAGCTAGAACAAGGGCGACAACGAAGGCCATGACGAGCGAACAGATCACCGTGCGTGACACATAACGGGCCACGCTGACGCCGCCAAGGCCTCCTACTCTCAACCGCAGGACGATCAGAGCCACGGCGGCGGCCACCGTGTAGGCAACAGCGAGAGAGAGGGCCAGTCCTTTGGCCCCGAGTGTGCTCCGGAATGCAAACGCGAGCAGGATGTTCAGCCCGTTTTCCAGCAAATAGAGGAAGAAGGGAGTGCGGGTGTCGCGCATTGCCTG
>Ga0182027_10004955_pt1 | contig 20443 bp, 14 predicted proteins | sample 712E1DmetaG_FD_121300 | JGI IMG/M metagenome (GOLD analysis project Ga0182027, IMG submission 121300) | Permafrost microbial communities from Stordalen Mire, Sweden - 712E1D metaG (Illumina Assembly) | ecosystem: Environmental > Terrestrial > Soil > Wetlands > Permafrost | place: Sweden...
CCGTAGAGAACGCGGCTGAACTCGTCGTAGCCTTGAAGGTCCGTGCCCATGATGTGGGCCAGGCTGGGGCCCTGGAGGCTGTTCGACAGCTCGCCGACCGTTGGGCCGTACGGCGCGATCAGCGGCGCAAAAACGGCTCCAAACACGAAGATCGCGATGCAGGTCAGGCCCACGATCGCCGGACGGTTGCGCATCAGGCGCCGGAATGCGTCGTGCCACAGCCCACGGCTGACCCGGGCGGTCGGCGCGATGGTCACGGCAGCGGAGGTCGCCATCTCAGCTGTACCTGATGCGCGGGTTGAGGAAAGCGTAGCCCACGTCCACGATCAGGTTCACCGTGAGGAAGATCGTGGCGAAGATCAGGATCAGCGACTGGACGACGATGTAGTCGTGGTTCTGGATGGAGCTGACGACCCAGGAACCCACCCCGTTCCAGGAGAAGACGGTCTCGGTCAGCACGGCACCGGCCAGCAGCGCTCCGGTTTCCAGGCCGATGACAGTGGTCACCGGCAGCCAGGCGTTGCGCATGATGTGGCGGTCGTTGACGCGCCTGTCGGTCAGGCCCTTTGCCCGCGCGGTCCGCACGTAGTCCTCGTTGCTGACCTCGATGACCGAGGCGCGAGTGATCCTGGTGAACACTGCCAGGGGAATGGTGCCCAGGGCGATCGACGGCAGGATCAGGTGGGCGACGGCGTCGATGACGTACCAGTGGCCGGCCAGGATGGCATCGATGATCGCGAAGTGGGTCACGGGGTTGATCGGCAGGCGAGGGTCGAGCTGCCCGAAAGTCGGCAGCCAGTGGAGCTCGACTCCGAAGATGAAGGCCAGCGTGTAGCCCAGGACGAAGACCGGGATCGAAATGCCGAAGAGCGAGATCACGGTCACGATGCCGTCAATCCAGCTGTTGGGGTGCCGGGCGGCCAGCCGGCCCAGGGGTATGCCCAGGCCGACGGCGAAGATGAGAGCCCCGATCGTCAGCTCGACCGTAGCCGGGAATTTGATCAGGAACGTCGCCGCGACCTCCCGGCCGTCGATGAAGCTCGCGCCGAAGTCGCCGTGGAGCAGGCGGCCGACGTAGTTGAGGTACTGGACGTAGAGCGGCTTGTCGAGTCCTTCGGTAGCCGTGATCTGGGCCACCAGCTGGGGCGTGGCGTGCTGCCCGAGGATGGCTTCGGCCGGGCCTCCGCCGGGCAGGAGCCGGAGGAACAGGAACAGGATCACAGACAGGCCGAAGAGGACCGGGATAGCCACGAGCAGGCGCCGGACGATGAACCTTGCCACGCTGTGAGGAGATCCCTCCGCTGATAACAGCCCCCCGGGGTCTTGGCCGACCCCGGGGGGCCCGTTTCACCGAATCTTACAGCCGTGCCGCGCGGCGTCGCCGCCCGGCTGCGGGCGCTACTGGGACAGCCAGACGGTGTTCAGGTACTCGATGCCGTTGCTAGCACCGACGTAGCCGTGAACCTTGGACGTGTATGCCCCAGGTGGCTGAGAGTTGACGATCGGCACGACCGGGAGGTCCTGGGCGAGGAGATCCTGGACCTGGCCCCACAGGGCGTTGGCCGCGTCCGGGGTGGTCGCCTGCAGCGCCTGGAGCATGTCCTGGTTCGCGGTCGCGTTGTTCCAGCCGAACTGCGGGTTGGGCTTGCCGCCCGACCAGCCGAACCAGGCCGTGTAGAGGAAGTTGTCGGCGCCGGCCCAGTCGCAGGTCCAGCCGAAGAGGTAAAGCGCGAACTTGCCACTCGTGGCGTCGCTGACGTAGCCGCCGTGCCAGTCCTCGGTCTTGAGATTGACCGTGAACCCGATGGCGGTCAGGTCATTGGCGATGGCGGTGGCGATGCCCTTGGGATCCGGCATGTACGGCCGGACGACGTTGGAGGGGTAGTAGAGGTCGATGTTCAGGGCAGAGCCGGTCACGCTGGATGCCGCCAGGTCGGCCTTGGCCTGGCTGACGCTATAGGCGGGCAGGGTCTCGGCCTTGAAGCCGGTCGTGGCCGGCGGCATGAAGCCGGTCGGCACCTTGCCCAGGCCCGAGTAGAACGCGTCCACGTAGCTCTGCTTGTTGACGGCCTCGGAGACGGCCAGGCGGACGTTCTTGTTGGCGTAGATGGTCGCCTTGCCGCCGACGCTCTGGTTCATGTCCAGGTTGAGCTGGTTGCAGGACGAGCCGCGATCGATGATCGTCAGCCCGGAGCTCTGCGCCGTCTTGACGTCCAGCGGCGAGATCGAGAAGGCCGCGTCAACGCCGTTCGACTGGAGGGCCTGCAGCGTGGCGGTGGAGTCGCCGATGGGCTTGAAGGTGACCTGGTTAAGGAGAGCCGCATTGGCTGCATCCCAGTAGTTCGGGTTCTTGACGATGGTGATGTGGTCGCCGGGGACCCATTCCTTGAAGATGAACGGGCCCGTGCCGACCATGTCCTGGCCCTGGGGGAGCTCGCCCTGGGCGTACTTGTTGGACGAGATCGGCGTCGTGTCGGCGTTGCCGGCCTTGAGCGCCGTCGGGCTCTGGATGCCGAAGACGGCTAGGGTCGAGGCCAGCTCGAAGTTGGACTGCGGGGTCTTCAGGGTGATGACCACGGTCTGCTCATCCGGGGCCGTCACGGAGGCTACATTGGAGGCAGTGCCGAAGCCGCCGAAGACGGCGCCGTAGTAGTAGGCGTTGGTCTGAAGGTCGCCCGGCGGGTAGTTCTGCCAGCGGTTGTAGTTGTAGACGACCGCGTCCGCGTTGAAGGGGGTGCCGTCCTGGAAGTTGATGCCGGTGCGGAGCGTGAACGTGTACGTCAGGCCGTCCGCGCTGACCGTCGGCAGGGCAGCGGCCAGCACCGGTATGACGGTGCTGATTGTGCCCGGCTGCAGACCGAGCAGACCCTGGACGACCTGGGCCTCGACGAACAAGGAGTTGCCGTCGCTGACGAGCGACGGATCGGCAAGCACCATGTCGCCGTTGAGCGCGTACACCATGTTGCCGCCTTCGACAGCAGTGGAGGCCGGTGTAGCCACCGCGGTCGCTTGCGAAGTGACCGCGCTCGTCGGGGGGGGTGCCGTTGGGGCCGGGCTCGGCGTGGCCGAGCTGCTGCAAGCCGCCGCCGCGAAAACGGCGATGACCAGCAACGAGCCTAGCTTCTTCCTCATGTCCTCTCCTTCCGTTCGCGTCAACGTGGGAAACGATCGCGACTCCGAGTCGCGATCGCTGGGCCTTCCCTGTCCCGGTTCATCCCACGCGCTCGATGGTTCAAGCGCGCATTACCGGCCAATTCGGGTCGCCATCCGTACGCGGCGCATGTGTGCCAGTCATCCTAACCGCTTAACCGAACTTTGCAGTCCGGGTTCGGGATGATTTCGCCGCCGCGAGTCTCTCGGATCGGGCTCGGTCGAACCCACCCTCCTTCTCTCTAGTCAGGCAGAGCGGTCGCCGTATCGACAGCGGACTGGGTCGCGGCCGCCTCTTGAGCGGCCTGATGGCCGACCTGTTCGGCGAAGTGGCAGGCCGTCATCTGCCCATCGCCCATGTCGCGAAGAGACGGGTCGACGGTGGAGCATTGCTCCGGATTGCCAAGCTTCTCTCGCAACCAGCAACGGGTGTGGAAGCGGCAGCCCGACGGAGGGTTGGCCGGCGACGGGACGTCTCCACGCAGCACGAGGCGCTTCCTGCGGACTCGAGGGTCCGGATTGGGGATGGCCGACAGCAGAGCTACGCTGTACGGATGGCGCGGCAGCTTGAAGAGCTGATCCGCCGTGGCGACTTCGACGAGCTTGCCGAGATACATGACGCCGATGCGATCGCTCACGTATTCGATGACGGACAGGTTGTGGGCGATGAACAGGTACGTGAGGTTGAACTCATGTCGAAGGTCGAGAAGCAGGTTGAGTATCTGGGACTGGATCGAGACGTCGAGCGCAGAGACAGCTTCGTCGCAGACGATGAACTCGGGATCGAGCGCCAGGGCGCGGGCGATGCCGATGCGCTGGCGCTGGCCGCCTGAGAACTCGTGGGGGTAGCGTCGCGTGTAGTCGCGCCGCAGCCCCACGGCCTCGAGGCTGTCCTCCACCTTCTTCATGCGCGCGGCATGGGACTTCATGCCCTGCGCGAGAAGGCCTTCGCCGATGATGTCGCTGACCGGCATGCGCGGGTTCAGCGAGCCATACGGATCCTGGAAGATCAGTTGTATCCGGCTCCTGATGCGGCGCAGCTCCCTCGGCTTGAGCGAGCTGAGGTCCCGTCCGCCCACCTCCACTGAGCCCGCCGTCGGGCGCTGCAGGTAGAGCACCGTCCGGCCGAGCGTCGTCTTGCCGCAGCCGGATTCGCCGACCAGGCCGAAGACTTCACCCCTGTTGATGTCGAAGCTGACGCCATCCACCGCCTTCACGTCGCCAACCTTGTGGCGCAGGAGGCCACCCATGATCGGGAAGTACTTGACCACGCCCTTGGCCGAGACCAGTACCTCGGTCCGCGAGGGCTCGACTGCTGCCTGGCCTGGCGTCGTCGGTGCCGCAGGATCGCTCATCGCTTGCCCACCCGCTCAGTCCTCACCGGCGCGGACGGCACAGCGACGTCGGACACCGTCGGCCTCTCGGACGGCGGGTAGTGGAGCCAGCACGCCGCCCGCCGGTCGAGGTCAGTCGTCCGAAGTGGCGGATCGAAGTCCCGACAGGGCTCGAATACCAGCGGGCAGCGCGGCTCGAAGCGGCAGCCGGCCGGCATTCGGAACGGATTCGGCACAGTGCCACGGATGACGTTCAGCCGCTGGCCACGCGGCACGTTGGACGGGATCGACGTGATGAGGCCCTGCGTGTAAGGGTGCTTCGGATCGAGCAGGACGTCTTCTGCGGTACCAGTTTCCACGATCTTGCCGGCATACATGACTGCCATCCGCTGCACCGTCTCAGCCACGACGGCCAGGTCGTGGGTGATCAGGAGCAGGGCCGCACCCGTCCTTTCCTGCATGGCCTTGATGAGTTCCAGGATCTGAGCCTGGATGGTCACATCAAGGGCCGTCGTGGGCTCGTCGGCGATGACCAGCTTTGGGTCGCAGCTCAGGGCCATGGCGATCATGACCCTCTGGCGCATGCCGCCCGAGAGCTCGTGCGGGTACTGCTTGGCGCGCCGTTCTGGCGCTGGTATACCCACGGCCGCCAGCATCTCCACGCCCCGGTTCCAGGCCTCCCGGTTGGACACCGGACGGTGCGCCTTGACCGCCTCGGCGATCTGGTTGCCGACGGTGAAGACCGGGTTGAGCGACGTCATCGGCTCCTGGAAGATCATGCTCATGTCGGCGCCGCGAATCTTGCGCATCTCCGCCATCGGCAGAGACAGGATCTCCCGGCCGTCAAACCAGACCTCGCCGGCCACTATCTCGCCCGGCGGGATGTCGACCAGCCGCATGATCGTCAGAGACGTAACGCTCTTGCCGCAGCCGGACTCACCCACCAGTCCCAGCGTCTCGCCCCGCTTGAGCTGAAAGTCGACGCCGTCCACTGCCGCCACGGTCCCATCCATGACGTGGAAATAGGTCTTGAGCCCGCGTACCTCGAGCAGGACATCGGCGGCCGGCGGCGGGCCGACCGTACGGCCCTCGGCAGCCGGTGACTCGCCATTGAGATCGACGACAGTGCTCACAGCCGGGCCCTCGGGTCGAGGGCGTCGTGCAGCCCGTCGCCGATGAAGTTGATCGAGATGACGGTCAGGGCAATGGCCATGCCGGGGAAGAAGGCCCACCACCAGTTGCCGTCCTCCATCGCTCCCTGCGAGTTGGACAGGGCGTTGCCCCAGGTAGCCTCGGTAGGGGCGATGCCGAAGTTGAGGAAGCTCACAAAGGCCTCGAGAACGATGTTGGAGGCCATCAACAGCGTCAGCACGACGATGACCGGCCCCAGGGCGTTGGGCAGGATGTGGCGGAACGTGATTCTGAGGTTGCTCACGCCGACAGCCCGGGCCGCCTCGACGAAATCGGTTTCGCGAAGGCTCAGGAACTGCGCTCGGACGAGTCTCGCGATCAACCCCCATTGGAGCAACCCGAAGACCAGGATGAGCGCGATCATGCTGCCCTGACCGAAGAAGACTGCGGCGACGAGGATCAGGAACAGCAACGGGACCGCGAACGTGACGTCGACGATCCGCATCAGAAGGTTGTCAGTGAAGCCGCCGGCCGCGCCTGCTATCGCCCCCACGATGACGCCGATGATACCCGCGATAAGCGTCGAGAACAGACCGACTGCCAGGGAAATGTGAGCCCCGTTGATCACGTTCGTGAAGACGTCACGGCCGGCATCGTCGGTCCCGAAGAGATGCTGGAGGCTCGGCGGATCGCCGCCCTCTAGTCTCGCACCGGGAATGTCAAGAGGGTTATACGGAGCCACGATTGGGCCGATGATCGCGATGAGGATTATCGCCGAGAAGACCGCGAGCCCCACGAGCGCCATCCTGTGGCGAAGGAACCGCCTCAAAGCCAGCTGCCACTGGCTGAGCGATTCGAGTGAGACCTCGACGTCGACGCCTTCCTGCGGGCCCGGCTCGATGGAAGGGTTCCCGGTTTCCGCCGCCACTGATGATTGAATAGGCAACGTCATGACGGGGGAGCCTCAGTTGTATCGAATGCGTGGGTCGGCGACGGCGTACGCCACGTCTGCCACCAGGTTGAAGAAGACGACCAGGATCGAACCGATGAGGACGATGCCCATCAACAGGAAGTAGTCGTGGGCGAGCAGGCCCTGGTAGAAGAGGTAGCCCATGCCCTGCAGGCTGAAGATGGTTTCGGTCACGATGGCGCCCGAGAACAGAAATGCGACCTCCAGGGCGCCGTTGGTGATGATCGGCAGGAGGGCATTTCGGAAGGCGTGGCGGAAGATGACGCGCCCTTCCCCCAACCCTTTGGCGCGCGCAGTCCGGACGTAGTCCTGGTTCAGAGATTCCAGCATCGCCGAGCGCACGAACCGGCTGTCCCCGGCCACGCTCACGGCAACGAGCGTCGTAACCGGCAGCACCAGATGCATCGCGACATCCCAGCCGTACAGCCCAGGGTTGGTCCAGAAGGCCTGCCACCAGATCGCCGATGCGAATGGCCCAGGCGAGATCCTCGGCGACTCGATCAGCTGGCTCGGGAACCAGTGCAGCGAGACGGCGAACACTTCTATGAGCATCAGGCCCAGCCAGAAGGTTGGCAGCGAATAGAACGTGTAGCTGAACAGAGTCACTGACTGGTCGAAGAGGCTGTACCGCCTCACGGCGGCGATCACGCCGAGTATCAGAGCCAGGGTCAGCCAGATGATCCAGGCCGTCGTCATGAGCAACAGCGTCACGGGTAGCCGACCCAGGATGACGGTCAACACGGGCTGGTTCAGGTAGATCGAGATGCCCCAGTCGCCATGGAGCAAGCCGTTGTCTCCGCCACCCAGGAAGGCCGGCAGGAAGTTGGGCATTCCATGGGCGCTCAGGAGGCTGCCGCCCTGGCAATTCCACACGCCCAGCCAGCCGCCGTATTCCCGAAGGATGTCGAGGGGGCCCGGATTGCGAACCAGGCACCAGTGCTGGAGCCAGACGGTGACCTGCTCCTGGGTGACGAACCGGTTCTGGTTGAACTGAGCCTGCGGTCCCCCCGGCGCCAGGAGCATCAGAAAGAAGCAGATGACCGAGATCAGGAACACGACCGGGATGGCCTGGAGCAGACGCCGGATGATGTACTGAGTCATCGCTCTCTTACACGCTTCGCCCGGGGGCCAGGAAGATTCGTGGGCTGACGCCGTCACGCCAACGAGCCGGACGTCCGAGTTTCGCAACAGGGTACATCAGACCGGAAGTGGCGTTGCCCAGGATCCGCGAACGTGAACGGGGCAGGCGAGGGATCCCTCGCCTGCCCCGTTGGCTGCGGAAGAAGGTTCTACCGACTCAGCTTACTGGTAGAACCAGTCCTCCACATCCCATGTCGGACCGAGAGAACTCGGGTTGTAGCCAGGCCAGTTCCCGACGTGCACACCGACGCCTGTCGTCTCGGCGCGGTAGTAGATCGGGATTTCCGGAAGACCGGCTACGTAGGCCTCCTGAACCGCAGCCATAGCCGTCAGCTGGTCTGCCGGGTTGACCGCCGTCTGGAGGATCTTGAGAGCCGCGTCCATGGCGGGGCTGCTGAAGCGAGTGTCGTTGGCCCCGTTGTGACCCGTGGCCGCGTTATCCGGCCACTGAGAGCTGTCGTAGACAGGATCGTTGTCGCTGTACGGGCTGCCGCCGAGGATGTACGCGTAGTCGACGATGTCGTAGTTACCGCGGTACATCTCGCAGTCTTTAGTGGGTGTGCTGGCGGTGTCGTTCCAGCCAGCGAAGACGACCGAGGCCGCATCGGCGGTCTCGATGTGGCTCTTGATGCCGACCACCTGCAGATCGCCCTCGAGCTTCTGCAGCTCGGTCAAGCGGACGGAGTTGCCGGCAGTCGTGCACAGCAGCAGATCAATCTCCTTGCCGTTGTACGTCCGGTTTCCGTCCGAGCCCTTCGTCAGGCCGGCCGCGTCGAGCAGCGAATTGGCGTCCGACACGTTGTAGGACGGGCAGGTGACGGAAGCGTCGCGATACCACAGGCCGGGCGGCACGTTCGAGCAGGCAGGCAATAGGCCCGAGTTCGGGAACACCGCATTGATGATGGCCTGCTTGTCCACCGACTCGTAGATCGCCTTGCGAACGTTGACCTGTGAAAGGAACGGAGCGTTCGTGCTGGCGTTGTTAATGTCGAAATGCTCGTACTGCCAGGCCGAGGCTATCTCGGCCTTGCCGATCTTGGGATCGGTGCTCGCGACCGACTGCGCGTCCGCCTGGGTCATATCGAAGGCAAGGTCGATCTCGCCGTTCTTGAAGGCGGCGATCTCGCCGTTCTTGTCAGTGAAGTACTGGAACTTGAGCGCGGACAGGTACGGCGCGTGTGGGGTGCTGACTCCGCCCGCCCAGTACGGGTTCGGCTTGTAGTCGATCTCGGTCGGACCCGCCGCGGTGATCATGAACGGGCCGCTCCAGGGCACGCTGGCAGCCGTAGCGTCCACCGGCATCGACATAGTCGAAGCGTTGTATATCGGGATGTTCTTCATGTAGTGCTCCGGCAAGATCGTCGCCGGGCCGGTGAGGAAGGAAAGCCAGCTGGCGTAGAGCTGGTTGAAGTGCATGGAAACCGTCAGCCCGTCCGAGGAGACGGTGACCTTGTCGATCAGGTTGATGGTGTTGCCGGTCGTTGGGTCGACTGTCGTGAACCCGACGCCGCAGGCGGTGCAACCCTGCTGGGTCGGGTCCTGCGCCCACTTGACGGTGTAGGCGAAGTCCGCACCGGTCAAGGGCACACCATCCGACCACTTGAGGTTCGGCTTCAGCGTCACGGTGACGGTCATCCCCTTGCCGTCAGCGTCGATGACGAGGCCACCGTTCGTCTCACTCGGAACCGCGGCCGCGAGGTCCGGGATGTAGTTGCCGTTGGAGTCGATGGTCAGGAAGCCCCGCATCGCCGGTTGGATCGCTTCGAAGTCAGTGAACGACGTGGTGTAGAAGGGGTTGAGCTGAACCGCCGGCTGCCACTCGCCCATTATCAGCGTTCCGCCCGGCTGGCCGGCAACCGGCGAGAAGCTGGCAGGCGGCGTGACGACGGGCGCGGGTGCGGGCGTCGCTGTGCTGCTCGAGCAGGCCGCGAATACGAGGACCGCACTCGTCAGCAATCCCAATAAGCGTTTCGACATCGACATCCTCCCAGTGGGCTATTCCCGGTGTAACAGAGCCCCGCTTCCGTCCGAGCCTGCCTGCCCTTTCGGCGGAAAGACAATCTCGGGCTGGGCGCAAAGACAGTGCCACAGTCGGGTGGGCTTGACCTCCAGTGGCAACACTATGAGCGGCTGCCGCAGGAGTGTCAAACGTTCTTCGTCGGAATATCAGGCCGCTCCTCACCTCCGTTCGGTCGCGTCCCAGTCCCCCAGAACCCGAGCTGAGTCCATGCTCGGATCCCCCGATCCATACTCTACGCCTCGGGGGGTCCGCGGTTCACTCCACGCCGCGTGGAGCCTCCACCGGCGGTGCGGAATGGCTTCAGTCGGGGCACGGCCTCTGGCTGCCGGTCATCGCCTTCCAGCGAAGGTTCGGCTGCCGGGCGGCCGTCGTCTCGTCCAGCCGGCGCACGGGGGAGCTATGCGGCGCCGAGTGAAGAAGATCCGGGTCGGTTCGGGCTTCCGCCACGATCGCCCGCAGGGCCGCGACAAACGCATCCAGGACCTCGATCGACTCGCTTTCCGTCGGCTCGATCAGGAGCGCCTCTTCGACCGTCAGCGGGAAGTAGATCGTGGGCGGGTGGAAGCCGTAGTCGATGAGCCGCTTCGCAACATCCAGGGTCTTGATCCCGGTTTCGGCCTTGAGGGTCGCCGCGGAGGCCACGAACTCGTGCATGCAGTGGCGCGAGAACGGTATGTCCAGCACGCCGGCCAGCCGCGCCATGAGGTAGTTGGCCGCGAGGACGGCGTCGCCGCTGACCTCGCGCAGACCGGCGGCGCCCTGGGCGCGGATGTACGCGTAGGCGCGGACCAGAACGCCCGTGTTGCCGGCGAACGAGCGCACCCGGCCGATGCTGGTGGGCCGCTCGCCCGGACGCTCCAGGCGGAAGCTGCCGTCGGCCTCGCGCAGCACCCGTGGCGATGGCAAGAACGACAGCAGCTTCTCCCCCACCCCGACGGGCCCGGCGCCCGGCCCGCCCCCGCCGTGGGGAGTGGAGAACGTCTTGTGGACGTTGATGTGCATGACGTCGAAGCCCGCCTCGCCGGGCTTGAACCGGCCCATGATCGCGTTCAGGTTCGCCCCGTCCATGTAGGCGAGAGCGCCGGCCGAGTGGACCGCCTCGAGCAGCTCGCCGATGCGCGACTCGAAGAGGCCGAGAGTCGAAGGGTTCGTGATCATCACCGCCGCGGTCCGGGGACCGAGCGCCGCGCGGAAGGCGGCCAGGTCCACTCCCCCGTCCGGGGCGGACCGAATTGAAACCGTCTTGAAACCCGCCATCGAGGCCGTGGCCGGGTTGGTGCCATGGGCCGAGTCGGGCACGAGGACCTCGGTCCGCTCGGTGTCACCGCGGCTGCGGTGGTAGGCCCTGACCATGAGAATGCCCGTTAACTCGCCCTGTGCGCCCGCCGCGGGTTGGAGAGTGACGGCGCGCATGCCGCCGATCTCCGCCAGCGCCTCCTCCAGCTCCCACAGCAGCGCAAGCGTCCCCTGGGCCAGCTCGTCGGGGGCGAACGGATGGAGCGAGGCGAAGCCGGCGAGCCTGGCGGCCCACTCGTTCACCTTGGGATTCCATTTCATGGTGCACGAGCCGAGGGGATAGAAGCCCGTGTCGACCGCGTAGTTGAGCTGGCTCAGGTTGACGTAGTGGCGAGTCAGCTCCGGCTCCGCGACCTCCGGCAGATGCAGACCATCGGTGCGAAGCTGGTCGGGCGGGATCCGCGCCAGCGCGTCCTTGGGCGGGTGCGGGATCCTGCCGCCGCCGCGCCCCGGCCTCGAGCGCTCGAACAGTGTGGGTCCGAGGCGATCTCCGGCGGCGGTCACCGGATGACCTCCGCAAGCTCCTCGCCGAGAGCCGTCGCGAAGGCGGCTATCTCCTCGGACGTCGTGACTTCGGTGGCGCAGACCAGCAGCGCATCGGCAAGGGACGGATCGTCGGGCTCGGCTTCGGCCAGTGCCAGACCGGCCAGGACTCCACGCCCCAGGAGCCGGCGGTGCACATCTGGCGCCTTCGGGACCCGGACTGCGAACTCGTTGAGATACGGCCCGGGATGCAGCCGCGGTGCGCCGGCCGTGGCGAGGGCGCGCTCGAGCTCGGCGGCGCGGGCGGCGCCGAGGGCGGCGACGTCGCGCAGACCATGTGGCCCGATCGCGCCCATGTAGATGGACGCCGCCAGGGCGCACAGGGCCTGGTTCGTGCAGATGTTGCTGGAGGCCTTCTCGCGCCGGATGTCCTGCTCGCGGGCCCGCAGAGTCATGACGAAGGCGCGCCTGCCATCGACGTCGGTCGTCATGCCGACCAGGCGGCCGGGAATCTGCCGGACGAGCGGTTCGCGACAGGCGAGGATGCCCAAGTACGGACCGCCGTACGAGAGCGGGATCCCGAGCGGTTGCCCCTCGCCGCAGGCGATGTCGGCGCCGTAGGAAGCGGGCGACGCCAGGACGGCCAGCGAGACCGGCTCGACGACGGCGACGAAGAGAGCCCCGGCGGCATGGGCCAGGCGCCCCACCTGCGCCATCGGCTCGAGCAACCCCAGGAAGTCGGGGTTGGCCGCGACGATGCCCGCCACCGGGCGTTCGGGATCGGCCAGCATGCGCTCCAGGGCGGCCAGGTCGGTCGTGCCCGATGCCGGGCCTTCGGCGACCAGGGGGATCTCGTCGGCCACGAGTTCGGCTCCGGCGAAGTAAGTGCACAGCGTCTGGCGATAGTGCGGGTGCACGCCGCGGCTCACCAGCACGCGTTCGCGGCGTGTGGCGCGGCAGGCCATCAGGGCGCCTTCGGCGGTGGCCGCCGCCCCGTCGTAGTGCGAGGCCGACACCACGTCCATGCCCGTCAGCTCGGCCATCATCGACTGGTATTCGTAGATGGTCTGGAGCGTGCCCTGGCTGATCTCGGGCTGGTAGGGCGTGTAGGCGGTGTAGAACTCGCCGCGCAGGAGCAGCTGGTCGACGACTGCCGGGACGAAGTGGCGGTAGGCCCCGGCGCCGAGGAAGCTCACCAGGTCGACGCGATTGCGGCCGGCGAGTGCCTGCAGTCGAGCCGTCAGCTCGGCTTCGGATTCGGGCGGCGGGAGCTTCAGCTCCGAGGCCCGCAGAGCCGCGGGGATGTCGGCGAAGAGCTCGTCCACGGAAGCGACGCCGATCGCCTCGAGCATGGCGGCCCGATCGTCGGGGGTGTGCGGGCTGTAGGCCATCAGTTCAGCTCCGTTCGGGTGGCGTGGCGACTCCGCTCCGGGAGCGCGGGGCAGGGCATTCCGTCAGCCCTCGCGAGTCAGCTCCTCGTAGGCGGCCTGATCCAGCAGCGCGTCGAGCTGGCTGGAGTCGGCGATCCGAATTCGAAGCATCCAGCCCCTGCCGAACGGATCGCCGTTGACCAGCTCCGGGCTGCCGCTGAGCTCGGCGTTGGTCTCGACGACCTCGCCCGAGATAGGGGCGAAGAGATCGCTCACGGCCTTGACGGACTCGATCACGCCGACGGTGCCGAACTGGGCAAGCGACCGGCCGATCTCCGGCAGCTCCACGAAGACGATGTCGCCGAGCTGGTGGGCGGCATAGTCGGTGATGCCGACGGTGGCCAGATCCCCCTCCACCCTAACCCATTCGTGCTCTTTGGTGTAGCGCAGATCCTGAGCCACCTTCGCCTCCGCTCCTGTTGCTGTGCCCTGCCGAACGGATGCCGGGCCGCAGTCAGGTCGCCCGGCGGTAGAACGGCAGAACCACGACTTGCGCCGGGACGCGCTGATCGCGGATCTTGACTTCCAGTATCGTACCGGGCTCCGCGTCGGCCGGCGCGGAGTAGGCCATCGCGATCGGCTCGCCGAGCGTCGGCGAGAGCGTCCCGCTAGTCACCACGCCCGTTCGACGGTCGTCGGCGAAGAGCTCGTAGCCGTGGCGGGCGATTCCCCGGCCCCGAACGGCCAGGCCGACCAGCTTCTTGCGCGGGCCGTCGGCCTCGGCCTTCTCGAGCGCCGCTCGGCCAACGAAGTCGCCCTCCTTGCCGAGCTTGACCACTCGACCCAGTCCCGCCTCGTAGGGTGTCGTGTCGGGGCCGAGCTCGTTGCCGTATAGCGGCATGCCGGCCTCCAGGCGCAGCGTGTCGCGGGCGCCGAGTCCGACCGGAACGACGCCGGCCGATCGGCCCGCCTCCATCAGGGCATCCCAGACACGGCCGGCCGAACCGACCTCCACGAAGACCTCGAAGCCGTCCTCACCCGTGTAGCCGGTTCGGGCGACGAGCGCCGGAATGCTGGCCACATGTCCGTCGCCGATCGCGTAGTAGCGCAGATCGGCGATCGGGACATCCGTCAACGGCGCCGTGACCTGCAGCGACAGCGGACCCTGGATGGCCACCAGGGCGGTCGCGAGGGAGCGGTCGTCCAGGACCACATTGAAGCCCTTGATGCGTTCCGCCAGGGCGTCGCTCACGGCCGCCGCGTTCGACGCGTTGGCGACGACCATGAACCGCTCCTCGCCCAGGCGATAGACGATCAGGTCGTCGAGGACGCCCCCGTCGGGGAAGCAGATCATCGAGTAGTGCGCGCGGCCCACTTGGAGGGCGGCCGGCTCGCTGACGAGCGCGTACCCAAGAGCCTTGGCCGCGTCCGCACCCTCGACGAAGAGCTCGCCCATGTGGGACAGGTCGAAGAGCCCGGCGCGGGTTCGCACGGCGCGGTGCTCCTCCAGGATGCCGGCGTACTGGACCGGCATCGACCAGCCGGCGAACTCGACCATCCGGGCGCCCAGCGCCCGGTGGCGATCGGCCAGCGGTGTCGCGAGCAGCCCGTCCCGAGCCTGGGTCATCGAGGTCGACCTCCAATCAAGTGGGTTTCTTCGAGCGCTCCCGGCGGCGTCCTAGCGCGGGGCGCTCCGCAGCTCCGGCAGCCGTCCCGCCGCCAGGCCGACAAGCGAACGTTCAGTTTCGAACGAGAGGAGCGCATGAGCCTCTTCGAAGCTGACCCAGCGAACCTCCTCGAACTCGTGGTCGTGATCCTCCAGGCTGCCGCCGACCGGCTCCATCAGAAAGTAGTGAACGGTCTTGTGTATCCGCGTGCCGCGCTGGACGAAGGTGTAGCTAATCGCGTCCAGGGGCGAGATGATCCGGACGAGGAGACCTGTCTCCTCCCCGACCTCGCGCAATGCCGTCTCCGCCAGCGTCTCACCCGCGATCGGCGTCCCCTTGGGCAGGGTCCATGCGGCACCATCTCGCTCGCGCCTGCGGCGCCCGGCGACGAACTGGGGGATCGCGTCCGCGAAACGAATGACGATGCCGCCGGCTGACGTCGCGGTGGCGGCAGTCAGCCTCGCCACGGTGCCGGCGCGAGGATCGACCGACGTTCGGCACGCGGCCGGCCGAGGCCGGCCCAGCTGATCGTGACGGCGGGCCGAACGACACCGCTGCGGTGGGCGCTCGATTGCGCCGAGGCCACGGGACGCCAGCCGCTCATGTGCAGGCCGCCATGCGAGGGGCGCAGGATCGTCACGCGCGTGGCCTCACGCTGGAAGCTGAGGCTGGCGTGAAGCCCGAGTCGCCGCTCCCGCTCGCGGCCGGCCGGCCGGACGAAGCAGGCAGCCTGCCTGGCCGCGTACTTCGCCGCGATGCTGTGCTGCATGGCGCCAATCGTACCCGGTCAGGCAGGCTTTGCAAGCGCGGTCCGAACACGTTCCAGCTGCTCCGGTGACAGGGTGCGCCGGTCCTCCACGAGTCGGAGCTCTCTTCGTGCGGCCGCCAGATAGAGCTCCACGGCGTCCGGAGCGAGGCGCTCGAGCGCGGCCAGATGGGCCTCGATGGTGCCGGCGTCGCCCCTGGAAATCGGGCCGGTGAGGGCGGCATTGACGCCGATCGCGCGCGCGTTGGCAAGGGTCTGCTCCACGAGGCGGCCGTAGACGGCGAGCGAGCCGCGCTCGTCCATGCCGGCTGCGGCACCCATCGTGACGACGGCGTCGAGCACGGCGACGAGACCTCCCGAGGCCAGGATGGCGGCCGCGTGATAGGCGGGCTTGCTGCCGCGCGGCAGGCGGACCGGGACCGCGCCCAGCGCTTCCGCGAGGTCTGCGAGCAGCCCCATCAAACGATCGTCGCCCTCCAGGGCGATCGTCGCGCCCTTGATCGCCTCGACGGACCGCTCCACATCCGAGGTGAACGAGACGAGCGGATGGAAGGCGCCGATCTGGCTCCCGGCGGCAAGGGCGGGCTGGAGGACTTCGGCGCCGAGCAGGCCGCTTGTGTGGACCAGGGCCTGGCCGCTGTAGAGACGCATCGACTCGACGACCGACGGGATGGCGTCGTCGGGCACGGCAAGGATTACCAGCTCCACTTCGTCCAGGATGGCCGCCGGTTCCACGAAGGCGCGGACACCGGGGACCAGGCCTCGGAACCGCTCGCGCCGGCCGGCGTCGCGGCTGGCGACTGCGACCACCGGCCAGCCGGCGCGAGCGATCGCCACGCCCAGCGCCGTGCCCACCGCCCCGGCCCCGACGATGCCGATGCTGGGCGCCCCCTGCCCGCCGTGCTTGTGAGGGTGCGGCTCGGTGTGGGCGTGGATCTGGTCGCCGTGGCGGTGGCGGCCGACATCGTGTCCTGGGTGGGGCGAACCGGCTGCGCCCGCGCCGCCGCTCGGCCGCCGGCTGTGCTCGCGGCGATCCCAGTCCGTGTCTCGTCCCACGCCACGGCTTTCACCGTCGCGCCACAGCTTCACGCGACACTCCTCCCCTTCCCGCGGACTCGCGCTATCCTTGCGCCCGATCTGCACCCGGCAGCCTGTCGCGGCGATGTCGCGTCGAGACGCGGCGGAGCGGCGACCGCCGGTCCGAGTGTAGCGCGTCCCCGGCGGCCGAGGCGCACCCCCGCCGGGGAAACTCGTTCGGCCCAGTCGGTCCAAGCCTTCGTTGCCACCTGCGCTCCTTGCTCACGCACCTCAAGTGCGCTCGCTCCGGTGCTCGTCGGCGCCTCGGCCTCGGCCGTCGGCGCCGAACGAGAAGTTGTTTGCCAGAAGGAGGCATCGTGGCTGCCAGCGATCCCTTCGGCTCCCGGGCCCCACTCGGCCCCGGCCTGCCGGACTACTATTCGCTCTCCGCGCTGTTGAGGTCGGGCACGGCGGAACCTGCGCTCGACCTCGTGCGCATGCCGGTGACGGTCAAGATTCTCCTCGAGAACGTGCTCCGCCACGCCGGCGAGGGGATCGTGCGGGAGGCCGACGTAGCCGCACTCGCGGCCTGGCGACCGGGCGCGGCCGCCGTCCCTGGCGCCGGCGAGGTGGAGATCCCGTTCATGCCAGCCCGGGTCATCCTCCAGGACTTCACCGGCGTCCCGGCCGTGGTGGACCTGGCGGCCATGCGCGACGCGATGGCCGATCTGGGCGGCGACCCGGCCCGCGTCAACCCGCTCGTGCCCGCCGATCTGGTCATCGACCACTCGGTCCAGGTCGATCGCTACGGCACCGCCGATTCCTTTGCTTTCAACGTCGAGCGCGAGTACGAACGCAACGGCGAGCGCTACCAGCTGCTGCGCTGGGCCCAGACGGCCTTCGACGACCTGCGCGTCGTTCCCCCCGGCACGGGCATCGTCCACCAGGTCAACCTCGAGTACCTGGCTTCGGTGGTCGCGCGCCGCCGCGAACCGGACGGGCAGGGCGAGATCGCCTTCCCCGATACCCTGGTCGGGACGGACTCCCACACCACGATGATCAACGGCCTGGGCGTGCTGGGCTACGGCGTGGGCGGGATCGAGGCCGAAGCGGTGCTGCTGGGCCAGCCACTCTACCAGCCGATGCCGAAAGTGATCGGCGTCCGCCTCTCCGGTGAGCTGCCGGAGGGATCCACCGCCACGGACCTCGTTCTGGTCGTGACGCAGATGCTCCGCTCCTACGGCGTCGTGGGCACCTTCGTGGAGTTCACCGGCGAGGGTTTGGCCCGGCTGGCCCTGGCCGACCGCGCCACGATCTCGAACATGTCGCCCGAGTTCGGGGCGACCGCCACGCTCTTCCCGATCGACGAGGAGACGCTCGTCTACCTGCGTCTGACCGGCCGACCCGCCGAACACGTGGCGCTCGTCGAGCGCTATGCCCGCGAGCAGGGCCTGTGGCGCGAGCCGGGCGTCACGCCCGAGTTCGACGCGCTGCTGACGCTGGACCTGGGATCCGTGGAGCCCTCTCTGGCGGGGCCCCGCCGACCGCAGGATCGCGTGGCCCTGCGCGACCTGGGAGCGAACTTCCGCGCAGCCTATCCCACCGGGCTCGAGAAGAAGGCCGGGGCGGGAGTCGCGGCCGGACCGTCGAGCTCCGGCGATTCCGCCGGCCCGGTGGCCTCCGATAGCGCGGCGGCCCCGGCCGCCGCAACGTCCTTTCCGTCCGTCCGGGTCGCGGCGGCCGGTCGTTCATTCGAGGTCGGCACCGGCTCGGTCGCGATCGCCGCCATCACCAGCTGCACCAACACCTCCAACCCCACGGTCATGGTGGCCGCCGGCCTGCTCGCCCGAAACGCCGTCGCGCGCGGCTTGACGGTCTCGCCGACCGTCAAGACGAGCCTGGCGCCGGGCTCGCGGGCCGTGACGGAGTACCTCCGGGGAGCTGGGCTGCTGGACCCGCTTGAGAAGCTCGGCTTCGCCCTGGCCGGCTACGGCTGCACGACCTGCATCGGCAACAGCGGGCCGCTCGACGCGCCAGTGGCGAAGGCGATCGAGGACAACGACCTCGTCGTCGCGGCCGTGCTGTCGGGCAATCGCAACTTCGAGGGCCGAATCCACCCCCTCGTGCGCGCGAGCTATCTAGCATCGCCGCCGCTGGTCGTGGCCTTCGCCCTGGCCGGAACGGTGGACATCGACCTCACGACTCAGCCTCTGGGAGCCGGGGCGGACGGCAAGCCGGTCTACCTGGCGGACCTCTGGCCTTCGGCCGAGGAGGTTCGACGGACCGTCGGCTCGGCCGTGAATGGCCAGCTCTTCCGCACGGCCTACGCGTCGGTCTTCGACGGCGACGTTCGCTGGCGCTCGCTGGACATTGCCACGGGCGATCGCTATCGCTGGGCGGGCGACTCGACCTACGTTGCCATGCCGCCGTTCTTCGTGGGGCTCCAGGCCGAACCGGAGCCCGTGGCCGGGATCGCGGGCGCTCGCGTGCTGGCGCTCCTGGGCGACTCCGTGACCACGGACCACATCTCCCCCGCGGGCTCGATCGCGGCCTGGTCGCCCGCCGGCAAGTGGCTTCAGGAGCACGGCGTGGCGCCCCTCGAGTTCAACTCGTACGGGGCGCGGCGCGGTCACCACGAGGTCATGATGCGCGGCACCTTCGGCAGCATCCGGCTGCACAACGCGCTGGCGGACAAGGAGGGGCCGTTTACCGTCCACCTGCCCGACGGCGAGGCCACGACGATCTTCGACGCGTCGGTCCAGTACGCCGCCGAGGGCGTGCCGCTCATCGTGATCGCGGGCAAGGAATACGGATCGGGCTCGTCGCGCGACTGGGCGGCAAAGGGGCCGCGGCTGCTGGGCGTGAGGGCGGTGATCGCGGAGAGCTTCGAGCGAATCCACCGCTCGAACCTGGTCGGCATGGGGATCCTGCCGCTGCAGTTCCTCCCCGGGGAGAGCGCAGCGAACCTCGGACTGACGGGTCGGGAGGCGTACTCGATCTCACTGCCCGCCGGCGGACCGCCGCCCCGGTCGCGCCTCACGGTCGTGGCCCGCGCCGACGACGGCACGGAGCGGCGATTCGAGGCGATCGTCCGCCTGGACGGCCCAATCGAGTTCGGCTACTACCGCCAGGGCGGAATCCTGCCGGCGGTGCTGCGGCGCCTCGCCCGGGAGACGGCCCGGAATTAGCGCTCGGCCACCCCGAGGCTGCGCGGCCTGCCCTCCCTAGCGGTGTGGGGCGAAGCGACTCCACAGCGCGTGCGTGATGACAGCGCCGATGAACACGCCCAACACCGAGAAGATGGCGACCAGGCCGGACGCTTCGCCGTTGCCACGGATCAGATCCAGGGCCAGGACGCCCCCGGCGATGGCGCAGCCGAGACTGGCCAGGGCGCCAACTGCCAGCTCCGCGACAAAGTCGGCACCTGGGCCGGCCATCTGGTCGGCGGCCGCGTCGGGACTCGATCGCCGTGCTGCGGCGGTCCCTCGCCAGACCACCAAGCTGGATGCCAGACCCCCCAGGGCACAGAGGATCGAGCCCAGGAGCAGGACCTCGAGCCCGGCCGAGAGGCTGACCGAGTAGCCGGTGGCGCGGTAGGAGTCGGCAAGTTGCTCCGCGCCCAGGCGCGCATCGTAGTCGATCACCAGCCCGGCAAGTCCGAGGATCGCCGGCAACAGCTGGATGAGCCGCTCCTGGCTGCTGGCAGCCGTCCGGGAGGCCAGGACAGCGACCAGGCCTCCCGCGATCGCCAGGGAGAAAACACCCCACGTGTCGCCGGTGAGCCCGTTGGCCGACGCGTGGACGGTGCCAACGCTGTAGTCCACCCAGGGCATCAGGACGGCGACGACCACGATTGCCGCGCCGGCTACCGCCAGCAGCCGGGCCGGATGCCGGAGCGGTGACGGCTCCCCGGGCAGATTCCAGTCTTCGCTGCGCCCGAACGAAGGCAGGACCGGCTTCTCTGCCACGGACAGGCTCCCTTTCGACGATCGTGGTCCTCAAGTATCCAATCGGCCGCAACCGCGTATCACTTCTTAGTGGCGCGGTCCCAGCGGTGATGGCGAAGCTCGGCCACAAGCTCGGGCGGGAGCGGGCCGGC
>Ga0182027_10004956_pt1 | contig 20441 bp, 12 predicted proteins | sample 712E1DmetaG_FD_121300 | JGI IMG/M metagenome (GOLD analysis project Ga0182027, IMG submission 121300) | Permafrost microbial communities from Stordalen Mire, Sweden - 712E1D metaG (Illumina Assembly) | ecosystem: Environmental > Terrestrial > Soil > Wetlands > Permafrost | place: Sweden...
CAAAGCTTCCAGTTGTTCCCACGTACTGGCAGTAATTTCCGTCGCGCCAAATATACCAGCCAGCCTTCCAAAGGCGGCTTTACTGCTGCGGGCAAGCCCGGTTTTCCAACGAGAGAAAATGTCAACCATAACGGGGGGATTATACTGCACAAAGCGCAGTACATCTTCTGCTGCATCAAACGCAGGTTTCCTTCCTCACTACTGCGATTGTCTTGAAGCTGCCCGAGTTAGTATCTAACCGAAAATTATAGATGTACTTCATTTTAAGTGCAGGCACTCAAAATGAAAACAAATCCTGAAAATCTTGATAGGCTCGTATTTAATGCACCTTGATCATATCCGGATCGCCTTGTGGCGGGAAAAGCACTTCTTGTGGAATAATTTCCCGATCCTTGCCTGGTTGAGTCCAATATAAGTAGATATGAGTATAGCCTGTTTGGTCGGTATAACGGACGCGCATCGAATGAGGTCCTGCTTCGAGATCTATCCCTGCTTCCTGATATTGGTTTGGCGTCTGGTCATACAACACTTGTTTACCATCTATCCAAAGCTGGGAAGAATCTATCGACTCCAGTCCGAGCAGATAATGCCCGCTACTGGGGATGTTGATGGACCCAATCCATTCGACGGTGTAAGGTCTGGGCAATGGCGTCACATGGAAATAGAAATCGATCCAAGGGTCGATCTCAGTGAATGCGGGCGCCCCCCCCCACTGCGCGTTGGGATAAAACTTTCCGAGCAGGCCATTATTGCTAATGGGAGGCAATAAAAATGCCGAGGGTGGTATAGGAGTCTCGTTTCCAGAAGGGGGTTGCCAATCCAGCTCATAATGGCCAGCCATTCCCTCGGTTCGAATCAAGAGTTCGTGGGTACCCTTCGCAAGGGAGACCTCGGCTTTCTTCTGGTTTCCTTCGGTCTGAAAAACTATCGGCACATCATCTATTTTTAACTCCATCGGAACCGGAGAACGCATAGAGATTTGGTAATTGCCATAGGTGGAAGTAAACAATATCCCCTTCCATTCAACGCTAAACGGGAAGGAGGTCGGATCACCATCCTGCCAATCGAAGTCCAAATTCTTTTCAGTTCGCACCAGGAATGGCTGTCCCGACCAGTCTGCATTATGATAGTAGCTGGCAGTCAGGCCCTGATCTGCCAGAATTTCTGACGGGGACAGATATACTTCATACAGCACCGGAACGCCATTAGGAGCACTGAACACTTCAAAAGTGGCCGATGGATAGTACTTTTTTGCCTGCAGGAAAAGCTCCTCTTGGGCGGCGGCAAAAAGAAAAACAATTCCTTTTTTGCCATCCGAAGCAACCGGCAGAGTATCATACGTTTCCAACCGGTGGTAATCGGTAACAGTGGGCGCTAAGAATTCAACCGTGGGCACTTGATAATAGAAAGTGCTGATATAGTATTCTACTGTGTTGCCCATTTTAGCCATTATCTTTGCCGCGATGGTCTCCGGGGTTGAAAAAGCTGCCCAACTATCCGAAGATTGTGCCTGTAAATTAAAATAGATATTGTAGTTGATAGCGCCGGCAACACCCAGCACTACGACAAGCGGTATGAGGAAAAGGCGATTGAACCTTTTATTTGAGAATTTGTCCCATTCTTGCCATAAGCCGTTAATTGGAACTGCAGCTAGGAGATAAGCCCCCGGCAAACTTCCGATGGCGCGTAATGATTGAGGCGCTTCAAAATCCAAAGAAAAAATACCCGGTGCAAGCATCAACAACAACCAGGCAAGTAATAGAAAATATCCGGGTTGGCGAATCTTCCACAAGCAAAGCCCGGCACCTAGAACCATTAATGTCCCCATAATCGGATCCAGCATCGGCTGTCCCGGCAGGTTATGCCGGCCATTGTTATCCCCGAGATAATTAAACATCAAGAGGTGTTCACTCGTCGTTTTTGCGACAGCCTGCCAGCCTTCTTGAGGTGTTTTCCCGGCAAATATTGATACGGTTTCCATTCGTGAAAAGAATTCATCCGGTTTGAAAGTCACCAGGTACAAGATGGGAGTTACGGCAATGATTCCCCCCAGGCATAAAACTAATAAGCCACGCCAGGATGATTGGATCAGGTTATGGCGGTTAATCCATAACACCACCAGGAAAAGTCCCACAACCAGCGGAAAGAGTCGTAATGGGGTATAAAAGCCCAAGCTGAACCCCATAGACAAACCTGCCAGGGCATAATCCATCAGTCGTTGTCGTCTTAAAGCACGCAAGACCAGGCCGACCGTCAATAGTTCGAAAAACGGGACGGTTACGCCGTGCATTCCAATCCGGCTCCAGTTGACATCCCAGCGGGAAACTGCCAGCATAAACGCTATCACCAGTCCCATTTTACGGTCGAAGAGTTCTCGCCCCACCAAATAAGCTCCTGCGACTGTTCCCATACCGAAGACTACGCTGACCGCCCGTATGGATAGAGTTGAAACACCCAATATTCGAAAAGAGAGGGCGATCAGATATAGAAAATGAGCTGGTAAGTTCGTCGATTCTGCAAAGATTGGTAAATATCCTGGCGTATTTAAGATTCTCAAGACATTTAAACCATTATCAGCTTCATCATACCAAGTCCCGAAGGGAACCTGGTCGAAGCGATACAGCCTCATAAAAGCCGCAATGGCAATAATCGCCGTAAAAATGACAACCTCTACCCAGGACCAGGGCTTTTCCTTCGGTGTGTCTGGCTGTTTTCTACCACCCGCCAAAGATACGGATACGATTAGGAGCGCAATACTGATGAAATAAAACAGCCAGGGATATATGGATGGAACAGAGCTGGCGAACAGTCCGAATGCCAGGATTGCCAAGATAACGGCCATCCCGCCTATTGCAAATCCCCAATGAAGCTTTTTCCCTGCTGCAACCTGCTGAAAGCCGGTTAATTCCACTTTTGGGCCAGGCTGCTTTCGCAATGCAAGGACAAATATGGTCACCGCCAGCACAAAAAGAAAGGCTGCAATAAGCGGCCGGTTCGATGTCAAAAAATATTGGCTTGTAAACCCAATTACCAATGCAGCCACACCCAAAAAGAAACGGAATAGTTTATATTTTGTCAGCCGTTCCATAATTTCACTCACTCGTAAAGTGATAATCAATAGTGTTTTATTATAGAAGTCAATTTAGCTCATCAGTTGTGCTGTGATGTCAAATCGGCAAATTACTTCTTGGGGGCAGAATTGTTACATTGGAAACAAATAGAAGCTGTGTTTACTTTCCCTGCGATGTCTTTAGAAAATTGAAGGGAATTCAAACTGTTTGTAACTTTACCTAGATTGATCAATAAAGAAATCTCATCATTGCCCAAATTGCGGTTTCGAACCCCTTCAACTATCAAATCGCCGGGAACTAGAGCTTCCGGTGAGACGAATTGGCCAACTATATGATGAAGTACGACACGATTTCCGTTAAAATACCATCCTTCATTGGGGTTGTCTGAGCAATGAACAATTTCATCTGGAGAGTACAGATAAACTTGTTGCCCGGGAATGCTAATGCTCCCGATCGCTGCACAAATAGAATAATCATCATTCACATATTCGTTGATAATTTGCGGGTCATTTCTCATCTGCCTGAGTGAATCCAAGTTTGTAATCGAGATATAGACGGCCAGAAACGTGAAAATCAATACAGCTATGGTGTTCCAGATCAGTCTTCCAATTCTAGGGCTATTAATGGTAATTTGACTGACCGGTTTTAGCATAACCTCTTTTGCTTCCGGGGTCTTCACCAAAACCAGAGCAGATTCTATCAAATTTGAAGATTCAGTCTGATTTTTAAGGAGTAGTGAGAAGGTAATTCCTTTTTTTGGCAGGCTCATAAGGATCCATTGGTTTATTTTAGAATATAGGCTTTCTAAAAATACTCCAGTCATAATCAGCAGCAATGGGATGGCCGGTGCCATGCGGCTAAAATTCGGATCGTTTGCCAATAGTGCGGCGCCTAAAACCAAAGCAATTACACTCATTGCAAGAACCCGGAGAAAGCCTCGGGAGGTTATAAAAAGGCAGTAAATAAAACTAAATCCAAAAAGCCAGCCAACCACAGGCTGGATCACCGGTTTGTTGAGAGACGTTAAATATAAACTTACCACTGAAGGCCAACCTGTCAGGCCAAGAAGCAATTGTTTAGTATTAAAGAGAAATTCGGGTGAAAATAATGTGGGACGCTCGCTTCCATGTCTACGGAAAGCTTCAAAAAAAATACTAGTTGCCGGATTTCTAACAATTAAAATTATGGTAGGTAGTGCAATCAGGAATAATGGAATTATGAAGGATAAAAGATTAAACCACTTGTTTGATGAAGAGTTTTTTTGCTCAGACTTTCCCTTGGAAAAACATCGCCATAATAGCCAGCCTAACCCAAGTAGAATATATACTCGATATGATGTATATTCATACATCAAAATACCAGCAAAAATACCAGCTGCCGCATACCAAAACGGCTGGTTTTTGGGGCGCGTTTCAGATTTAATGAAACACGCTAGTAATAATGAAGCAAATAAAATGGCTGCAAAGATCTCGTCCGCAGTACCTGATGCGATTACCAGGAAGGGCAGTGTGGCTGAAATGAAGGTAATCAGGATAGTCGGCATCCAGCCAACTTTTAATGATTGTAAAGAAAGAACGATTAAAATCAGGCTTATTATGCCTGTAATCTGGAAAGGTAATCTCAAAGATTGCAAGTTTATACCGGATCCTGTACTAAATCCAACAGCCCCCAATATATTGGTAAACCTGAATTCGACAGGTAGTTCGGGAGTCCAAACCATTCGGTATGCAATCTCCCCCGTTTGTAGTTCTTCAAAACCGGTTTGATTGGCAGGAGGCATAATAAAGTAAGCAGAGCATCGCAAAATTATCGCTACTAAAACCAGCAGCCAAGCAGGGTGGATTGTTTGCTGGCGGAAGTTGATATCCAACATATTTAAGAACATATGCCTGCCAAGGTAGGCTATCCAGAGTAGAGCTACAAGAAAGCATAAACCTTGGACAGTTCTAGCTTCAGTAAACGAATCGGCTTCTTTAAATGCATAGAATATTGTACAGATAAGGACGAGTAAACCAAGGATGTATAGAAACCAATGCTTTTGGCGAATACACATGGTATGCCGTTATTTGCCCATCACAACTTTAAATATACTTGTTGTATTTGATGTATTGTCGCCAAAGACAATTTTTAATATCCCTTGATTGGCCATTTCTTGAAATTTGGCAATCCCTGCCGGATCATAATATGCACGCTCGAGATCTCCAACGATGATATATTGAACATTGTATTGCTTCAAGAAATCTTGTGCGGTCTGGATATCAGCGGTGTTGTAAAAATTATTAACGTTATCGATGCGCTGATCAATGGTGGCGCCATCCAGCAGCGAGTCTTGCTGTCGGATGTGCCAGCTCCATCCCACCACAGAGGGCAAACCGGTATAGACGGAGAAGCGCGAACCCCAGCGGTACTCTTCAGTATGTCCTTCTACTATCACCGGGGAGCCAGCAACGTAGTCCTGCATATACACGATCGCAGCATAATCTTTGCCCAGATTTAACAATTTGTTATCGTCGTTATAAATTGCAGGTGGTGTGCCGCCCGGGCTGCTGGAATCTCCCAGCATAAAAGCCGCTCCATCCAATGTGTGAGGCGGGTTTTGAATATCCGGCCAGCGATCGGTCATTTTTTCATTAGTGGCGATCAAAGCATAACTGGCGGCGCATAAGACCAGAATTCCCAGCAGGATGCCCCATGTATATTTAAGCGGGCGGGACCAATGGGAAATTCCGGACAATAGATCAATTAAAGCTACGCTGATTGCCAGGCCGAAAATAAACCAGGCCTGATCATAAAACTTGAACACCGTGTTCGAGCGACCACTATCGCCCGTCAACACAAACACTTCAACAAATAAGGTAATGGAAAGCCCGATCCCGAATAGGATCCAGGTTACCCGCCGCAGTGTCGACAACTCGCGTTTACAAAAGACAAGGTATGCAATTCCAGCCAAGATTGGGAGTCCAAAGGTCAGAACCTCATAATCCAAGTCCCAGAGCAAAATCATGGAGCCAATAATTATCAACACAATTAAAAATCGTTTTATACGCCAGGATGTAGAGATATCCCGATCGCTTGACACGGAGATCCAATGTTGGAAACCCATTTTCAGTGTGGAAAACAGGTCTCTGATAAGTAAGCTGATCAACACAAAAAGAGTTAATCCAAATACAAAGAGATAATCGATCAAAGGTGTTCTGCGTCCGTTCCAAAGCTGCAAGGAAGTGTATTCTGTCTTGAACCACTCCGTGAAGGGCGAGTAAAAGATAACCGCCATTCCCAGAAATGCCAACTCATACCCAATGATGACTAAAATGGTATGTTTTATAGAACCGCTTCTTGTACGCCATGCATCCCAAAGAACAACCAATCCTCCCATTCCCAGGAATGTGGGAAAATCCCAGGTATGGGATGCGCGGAAGACGCCAAAGATCAGGCCCGCTGCGATTAGATTGATGATTCGTCGCGACCACTTTCTTTCTGTGACAGGCCATAGGAGTAGGCTTAGCATCCAACCAAGTGCTAGTGCATAGATTGGCATGGTTAATAGATGTGCATGCAAGTCTCCATACAGGAATGTAAAATACGGAAACTCTGCAATCGGGGTGTCCGGGCCATCGTGAAGGATTGGTCGGGAAGCATCAAAATACCAAAGCCCTTTTCCTCCTGGCAGGCTGGATTGTCCTGTCAGCACCTGGATGGCGCCCCCGACGACCGCGCCAACATGGTCACTGAAAGAGGTTACCGGTGTTCCCGAAGCGGTAATATCCGGGAGATGCTCCCATAAAATACGCACTTCATAAAGATTTCCCAAGAATAATACTGCCACCAGCGCAATAAAACCCGCCAAGTACGGCAACCCCTTTTTAAACCTCTTTTGGTTAACCGAACCAGTTTGGGAGGGTTGCTTCATCTCGGGAAGTTCAGGCTCGCCCTGGTTGGACTCCTTGTGCAAACCCGCTACCAGATTAAAACCGACACAAAAAACACCGATCCCGGTCATTGCAAACCAACTGGGCAGGATCAGGTTAAAGGCAATTGAGGGGAGAATGCCCAAAAGCTTGGTAGGAATGGAGGCAAGAACATATCCATAATAATAATAGTTGATGGTATGACCTGAGAACCATGGATTTTCAGGAGGAAAATAAACGGATTTCAGTACCGCATTAAAAAATGAGAAATCCATCGGCTTTTCACCACCCAGCCATGGATTCCAAAGGTCCGGATTGCCGAGTCGTATGGATAGCATGAACAGGAAGAGGACCAGGAAAATTCCCTCTGTCACCAGGATATACTTCCAATGGGTACGAAAGTAATCAGATAAATCCTTTCGCTGTCTATAAGCCAATCCGGCGCAGAGAATCAATACCAATGCAGTACAAAGCCACAGGGATGGTGCAGAGAATGGCAGGATTTTCAGACTGCCCAGAACCCAGGGCAGCCAGGCCATCAGGATTAATCCGGCTATTCGGATCAATGGATAGCCTCGGTCTAGCAGTCCTGAAAAGATGCGGAAGACCAACGGGAATACGATCAAACCCAGGAAGAATATCAATAGATACCAGACGATGCCGGCTACTATATCAATATTTATCAACGAATACCGGTTAAACATGGCAGACCAGGTACCGCCATTAGTTTGAGCAAGCAAACGGTCGGCAGGAAGTTGCAAGGCAGTCGGATCCTTACCGTATTGCAAGGGCGTTTGAATGACCACCTGGTTAAGGTCAACACTGTTCATTAAAGCACGGACGCGATCAATCGAAAAATCTTTGTTTTTCTTGAACACCATGACTTTGGGATGATCGTAAACTGTAAAAGATTCATCCGCAAGTTGATCGGGAAATACAATCGGTCCCAGGGAGGGGGGACTTTCAAATGTCGCCACCAAATCAAAACCTAGCGGGCTTTTATATGGAGGTTCGAGTCCAGCTGCGCGGCTTTCCATGGCATTACCACTGCAGGCGCAGTCAAACAAGGCCTGGTAATATTTCAATGTTAGCGGGTAGCGTAAAGGCATTCTGGGCATCGCGTCGTAGGCCCGATTTGAAGGCATAACAATATAATCGCTCTCTGAAAGAATCTTGATCATCGATTCTCGTTTTTCGGAGGTATCGGGGTCATACAGCTCAAGATCCAAAGGATTATATATTCCCCCCTGGGCATCATACCCATCCACGTTCAACGGTAAAGCATCATCCCAGGAAGTTTCAAGAGTAATATTTTTCCCAAGCAATTGGAGCGGGGTTCCTTCAGGTATTTCATAGGCGATCTGGTAGACTGTATTTGCAGTTACAATGACCGGGGAGAAATTAAATGTCGGCGTTAATTGCATACCCGGCTTTGAAAAAGTCAGGGGTTGGCTGGCTTCTGCAATAGGGGATTTGGTATTTCCTACTCCAAAAATACTTACTTTCAAAGTGGCTTCGGTGGGCAAAAATACCTGTTGGAAGGCCCCGATCTCCAGGCGGTTGATATTTTCAGTTTTTTCCGGCGTAATTGGAATCGTGCCCTGGTCCACCGTTGGCGTTTGGGAGGTCAGATTCAAATTGATCGGCAAAGTGGAGTCGCTCTGGTTCACATCCCGCAATGTGACGTCTGAAAGGGAGAACTGACTGCTGTTTTGCAGTTTGTAAGAGAAGTAATAGGTTTCTCCCTTTGTTAGCGTTAAATCCCCAAAGGAGATTTCCTGCTTTTGGTTCTGATCATCATCATTAACGTTCAGATGGCCATCCGTAAGGATATCCGTCCCATTTTCATCCTTGGTCAATCTGAAGTAGAAACTCACCCCCACCAGGCGAACATCGGCCGTGGTTATTTTTGACGTTGTGCCATTTTTAAGGATGGTAATATTAGTTGACGGAGTTTCGCCAGGTGCAACCACTTGTTGGTTATCTACGGAGATCGGATATGTCCGGTTCCCCGCCGGCGAGTCGACGATCACGTTGAGTGGCCCGGGGATGTTCGCAAGAATCCATTCCGAGGCGGCAATCCGCGTCATGGGCCGGGTATAGATGCGGGTAAACGCCACAGCATACCCAAATGTCCCGATCAACACTATGCCAAGCGCCAACAAACCCGCCAGCCCTTTCCAGGTGGACCGCCAGTCCGAGAATTGGAGTGCAAACTTGGTCCTATTTGCCGCCAGCCGGGTACGGCTTTCCCGGGTGCGGTCGAAAATTTCCACCAATGCCCAGGCGGCGAAGAGGATGATGAAAGGATAGATCGGCAGAAAGTAGCGCATGTAACGCCAAAACTGGGCATTTTGCCAGATAAAGTAAGCTGCCACCCAGGCAAAAGGCAGTAAATGACGGCGCCAGTCTCCTTTCCAAATGCGCCAGCCGGCCCACACCCAGCCCAGCCAACCCGCCAGGCCAAGCGGCAGGCCCATGCCCCAGGTCACCATGTTTGTCCAGGCATAAACGATGGAGCGGTTTGTCCAGTGCGTATTCGGAGGCCAATCGGAATTGCCCGCCACCTGGTTGGTAACATCCTGTATTACTTTCAACCAGTTCTGATTAAGGGTAACCCCAAAGAAACCCGGTCCGGAAAACGCATAGGGTTGGAATACTCGAAACGCCAGGAATGCAAAGAGACCCGCCACCACCCATCCCAGGAGGATTACTCTTAGAAGCGAGCCAAAACCTGTTTTCTTCCAGTTAGTTATTAACTTCGCAATCCCGGCCAGGATAATAACGCCAAAAACGGGCAGGGTATTTACTTTGCATGCAGCGGCCAGGCCTACCACGAGACCAAATAGACCAAAATAGAACAAGTTCAAATACGTGGGTTTCTCTTCAGGAGATTTAATTGGAATCGCCAGTATCGCAAAATAAAAGCTGGCAACGACAAAAACGGTGGAAAAGGAATCCACCGCAAAGTAGTGCGAAAGCTGGATCGGAAGAACCGCCGCTGCACCCAAAGCAGCCGCCAATAATCCCACCCGCCGGTCATACAGGCGTTTGCCCAGGAGATAAAGCATCCAGACCGCCGCCAGATCGAACAACCCGGAAATGGCTCTCCCAACCAGAGTGAGGGAATCATAACTGGACATCTTCAACCATTCTGCGGCCATCCAGGTAAAAAATAATGGGAACATGCCGTAGGTATAAGAGCCAAAATTCAGCGGGTTTAAGGTACTGGTTTGAGTATCAAAATAGGCAGCAATACTCTTTACTCCAATTAATTGGCCCGCGGTCATGCTAATAAACCGTTCGTCGGGATGCTGGTGCTGGTTTTGGTCCCAATTTAAACCCGTGAATCGAAAATAAGCCCCGGCGATAAGGATCAGCAGAAGTGCCAAGCTTATTTTCCAGGAGGCTTTAGCCGCTTTTAGTGGGATGAATGAACCGGGCTGGTTGGCTGGTTCTTCAACCTCATTTTGAAGATTTAATCGTTCTTTTTGGATTGTTTCACTTTGCAGGGTTATTTCTGGTTTTTGTAATGCCATCTCGGGAAGTGACGGCATTTCCGTTGGATTTGGTTTTTCCTCTGCCGGCAGTTCGGGAATAATTTCCTCTTTATGGAGGACGGTCACGAGCGGCAGGATGCGTTGCACCACTTCTGGATCAATTCCCCAAACCATATTAAGTTGATTGACAGACTGGTAAGGCCGTAAGGCAATGATTCTTTTTGCCTGGCGGCCTGAAATATTTAACTTTTTGACCAGCTCATTTTCACCGGCGCTGTTTAAATCAATCGGGGAAGAGGTTTTCTTGGCCATCGATTATCCTTGAGAATATTCGAACATGTGTCGCATGTGCCCTTGCGATTATATCCAACCAAAAACCGATTACTTTGCCTGCCTGTTCTTCAAGTATACCTTTTTATTATCCAATTATCAGATGTTATTAATGTCTGTTAGGGAACCGTAATGGCAAAGCGGGTTAATTAAAATTCCGTCTGCAACTTTTTTCACCCGCCCGCATCATAAGATATAATAGAAGAACTTTGTATGCATTGGAGAAAGTATGGCGGAAGAATGGACCGAAATCACTGCGGCGTGGAAAAACGAAATGGCCTTTATCGGTCAGGACACCAAAGGGGCAACGCTGCAGATGGGCTCTATGGAAGGCCAACCTGGTTTCAGCCCCATGCAATTATTATTGATCGCGGTGGCGGGTTGCACCGGAGAGGATATCGTTTCTATCCTGAAAAAAAAACGCCTCGCTTTGAGCAATATGCAAGTGCGTGTGCGCGGCAAGCGCGCCAAAGATTACCCGATGATCTGGACGGATATTCATATAAATTACCTGGTCTGGGGTGAGGCTATCCCTCCCAAAGATTTGGAACAGGCCATCCAACTATCGGAAGACAAGTATTGTTCGGTACGGCTAATGCTTGGCAAGGCTGCCAGGATTACATCAGAATATCACCTACTAAAACCCGGCGAAAGCGCCGAATAAAGGAGCGAGGAATGAACGAACCAATTCATGTAACAGATGCCGCCTTCGAAAAAACCGTTTTGCAGAATACCCTGCCGGTCATCGTCGATTTTTGGGCGCCCTGGTGCGGGCCTTGCAAAATGGTCGGCCCGATTCTGGATAAGATTGCCCAGGAAATGCCGGGAAAAGTGGTGGTTGCCAAGGTAAATACCGATGAAAACCCCGAATGGGCCACCAAATATGGCGTGCAAGGCATCCCCACCATGTTATTCGTCTTTGGTGGGAAGATCGTTCACCGCCAGGTGGGCGCGCTACCAGAACGGATGCTGCGGGATGTGATCGGCCAATTCATTGAGGTAACCACACCCAAGACCGTAAGCAATTAGCGATCAGGTGATTGGTCAGGATTAATGAATAAAAAGAGATGCTGCGATTTAGTGTCTCTTTTTATTTTTTTTTGATTCTCAGCTCCCCCACTCAAGCTTTTCAATCAGCCTTTTCCGTGGGGGGATTTCTCGATGACATCAAAGATAATTCGGCTATAATTAGGCCATGAATCTTATTATCATTCCTATTTTGCTTGGTTGGCTTATGGGATGGCTGGTCAATTACTTGGCAGATGTATTGCCGGTTACACGCAGTTTCAGCCGTCCGGCCTGCCCGGATTGCCAGACACCCTATCACTGGGGCCAATACCTGTTTTTCCATAATTGCACCACCTGTGGCACGCCCCGCAAGGCGCGTCCGCTCATCACCCAGGCGATACTGACTGTGGTACCGGCGCTTTTGTGGATTTTTCCTCGCCCGGGTTTCCCCTTTGCATTGGCATTCATCCTGTTCATGTTCCTGAGCCTGGTTTTCGTGATCGATCTGGAGCACCGCCTGATCCTGCACCCGGTCAGCCTGGTAGGAGCAGTGCTGGGGCTGGTGATTGGCACCTATTTACATGGCTTGGTGACTACCCTCATTGGTGGTGCGGTTGGTTTTGGCGTCATGCTGGCCTTTTATTTTATCGGGGAACTATATGTGCGCTACATGGCAAAAAAGCGCGGCATTACAACCGATGAAGTTGCCTTGGGGTTTGGAGATGTGAATTTCGCCGGCATCCTGGGCCTGCTGCTGGGCTGGCCACTCATAACGGCTGGCTTGCTTTTCGCAGTGCTGACGGGAGGATTGATTAGTCTCTTTATAATCCTGGGGATGTTGATTGCAAAAAAGTATAAAGCCTTTACGGCCATCCCCTATGCCCCATTTTTAATCCTGAGCGCGCTGTATTTACTGTATATCTTATAGCAGAGAACGTCTGAATATTAAGAGAAAGTCTCAAATTGAATAGGTGCGGTGAAGCCGCACCTATTCAATTTGAGATTCTTCAATAATTTTCGAAGGTAGTCGTCACTACTTTTTATCAGAAGTATTCTCGTCTTCCGGGAGGTTGAGCGGACCGGTGCCGAGGCGGTAACCAAAGCCGCGCACCGTGCGCACCCAGACCGGCGCGGACGGATCGGCTTCCAGTTTTTTACGCAGCATCAGGATATAGCGCCGGACCAGCGCCGGATCGGTGCGCTCGCCTCCCCAGACCTCCCGGATCAAATCAGCATCCGAAGCCACCCGGCCCTTCCGGCGTACTAACACTTCGAGCAGGCGGAATTCGGTGGGCGTCAACACCAGGCTGCGACCGCCCAGGGTAGCCTGGTATTTCTCCATGTTCAAAATAATCTCTCCATGTGCGATATAACCGGTCTCCTTGCGTTCGCGCTGCACCCGCCCGAGCACAGCCTGGATGCGCGCCACCAGCTCGATAAAACTATACGGCTTGGTTACATAATCGTCCACGCCCAGTTGGAAACCGCGCAGCTTATCGGCCTCGGCTGCCTTTGCAGTCAGCATGATGACCGGTACATCGCTCAGTTCGCGCAGACGCGCACACACCTCCCAACCATCCATGCCGGGCATCATCACATCCAGCAAGACCAGGTCTGGGTGTTCATTGAATGCCAGTCGCAATCCGGCCGGTCCATTGGAGGCTTGGAACGACTCAAAATTGCTCTCCTGTAAGAACCGGCCCAGCAAGCTGGAAAGCGTGGGATCATCATCCACCAGCAGGATTCTGGTTTTCATCGAGCCACCTTCAAATCGAAATAAAAGCGCGCCCCGCCTTCTGCCGGTGCTTCGAAAGCAAGATCACTTTGCATGGCTTGCAGCATTCGCCGGGAAAGATACAGCCCCAGGCCGTAACCATATACGGATTGGGAATCGCTGGAGTCTAGCCGCTGGAAGCGTTGGAATAGCAGCCGGCGCTTTGCCTTGGGGATGCCCGGCCCCCGGTCAGTGACCTGCAGGCGCACTCGCTTCCTTATCCAGATGGCATCCACTATCACCGGACTTTCCGGGGCATATTTCAAGGCATTGTCAACCAGGTGGTTAAAAATGCTCTCTAAAACGACTTGGTCTGCCAGGACGGCCGGGCAGTTCGGCGGCAGGTTTATCTGGAGCTGCCGGGCGGCAGGATTTACGCCGAACTTGTTGCAGACCGTTTTTAGCACGGCTTCGAGTGAGACCGGCGCCAGGTTCAATTGGATCTTTCCGGTATCGGTTGCCGAAAGAGTCAGGATATTTTCCACAAAACGGATCAGTCGCTCTACTTCTTCCTTCATTAAGATAAGTGTGGGCCGGTCACCCGCGTGGCTTTGCGGCAGCAGCAGCAATTCCAGCCCACCATACAGACTTGTAAGTGGCGTGCGTAACTCGTGCGAGACCAGTGAGACAAAATCGCTCTTCAATTGGTCCAGCTCCTGCAGGCGTTTGTTCTGCTCTTCCATCTGCTGGAACGCCTGGCTAAGGGTATGCGTACGTTCTTCCACTTTCTGTTCCAGCTGGCCATTCAGGTCTTCCAACTGCCGGTGCAATCCCTGTAAGTCGATGTAACCCTTCTGCAGGGCCGCCTGCTGGCGTTTCTGCTCGCTCAGATCGTGCAGTGCCCCGGCCAACAGCACCCGGCGACCTTCGGAGAAGATCGGGCTGAGCGAGAGCAGGCAGGCGGTCTGGCGCCCGGCCAGGCTAACCTCCACCGAAACGGCCGCCTCTCCCGCCCGTTTAAGCAAATCGGGCGGGAGAGTCTGGCCATCGATGATCGAAGCCAATGGCTCGCCGGTGATTTGTTGCGCTGTCTGCAGGCCGAGCGCACGCACCAGCGCCGGGTTTCCCAATCGCAGCTTCCCATCTGCACCACAAATAAAAACCGGTTCCGTCATGCTGCTAAACAATTGCCAGTATTGGTGCAGCTCGATCTCGCCGGCGCGCACACCCATGCGCACCACCAACGCCAGGGTCAGTAACAGGCTCATCACACCGCCCGTCCAGGAAAGTTGCCCGCTCAAACGCCATTTGGCCAGGACGAACCAACCCAACGCAAATACGAAAGCAAACGGCAGGATATTCTGTAGGCGCATCCCCAGGTCGGAAGGCGGCCGCTCCGGCCGGTTTTGCTCAAGCGGGACACCCGCCGTGAAGACCGCCCCCCACCCTAGAATCAGCCCCCCCGCCATCCAGCCCAGGCTCTCCAACCCGCCAACCTGGAATCCATTGACTGGGGCCAGCAAACTGTATATATAATCGGATACTAGGAATCCAAATAGTCCGCAGCCCCACAGGAAGAGCGTGCGGCGCGCCATGCAGTTTGCTAGCAGCATGTTGAACAGGATCGCCAGCAGGATCAAATCTGCGATCGGATAGACCAGCGGAGTGATGGCGCCTGGCGATAATGTCAGGGCCGGCCTGCCCAGCATCAGTCCAACCAGGCTGGCCACTACACCGGCCGAAATGGTCACATCCAGCAGGAACCGGAAACGCGAAGGCGCGTAGCGGTTCTCGAACGGGTACAGGAACAAGGCCAGGATAAACAACGGGTAGCCCAGGAAGCTGAGCACATCCGCTAGTGAAAAAACCGGCACAGCCATTCCGCCCACCCCTTCGTAAATACTGCGCACCAGGTTTCCGAGCGACCAGCACGCCAGCCCCCAGCCCAGGAAGCGCCAGGCGGCCCTGGAGGCGGTTGGCAGTTGCGGCAGGAACTCGAATATTAAAAGAACCGCTGCTGCGCCCGGCACCAGCACCGCCAGGCTACCGATGAACAAGCGCGCCGGGTTTTGGGGGGGCCTGAAAACGGTCCAGGCGATATAGGCGCCCAGGAACAAGGCTGACTCGAGTAGCACCCCTTTCCAGCGAATCTGCCATGGGAATAACCTGCGCAAAAGATTTTGCAAAAGGCACTCCTTCAGAAGAGATTATAATCACGTTCCTGGATAATTGTGCTATTGCCCGCATTTCCTGTGCCAGCCTTTCTTGCCTGCACCGTGACGGAGGCATTGGTCGGCGGACAATCCAGGTTCCTGCTTGTGCATTGCCGCAGACACACGTGCGGGCCGTTGATGCTCTTACCGCGGCCTGGTAATCCCCACTTCATAAGGAAAAGAACGCTTGCAAGGAATGTTGGCGTACCAATAAAAAAACAGGAAGTCCATGCCAGCGGCATTGCAGACTTCCTGTTTTCTAATTCGAACCCTAACAATCTGCTCCTCCCTCAAATTTCGAAATAATGAATTTGGGGCAGGCCAGGGGCGGCTTAGTTTAAATTCTCCAGGACCGACATCTCCTCGTAGCCCCACCACATGTAGCTGTTCGGGTTGACGGGCGGCGTGTATGTTGGGGTCGGCGAGGGCGTAGGCGTCTTTGTCGGCGGTAAGGGCGTGTTTGTCGGCGGTTTGGGCGTGTTTGTCGGCGGGACAGGCGTGTTAGTCGGCGTACTCGTCGGTGTGATGGGTGTCGGCGTGTTTGTCGGCGTTTTTGTCGGCGTTTTAGAGGGTGTGGCCGACGGCGTTCTGGAAGTAGGCGTGAACGTACTCGTCGAAGTGAACGTACTCGTCGGAGTGATGGGTGTAGGCGTCTTCGTCGGTGTGATGGGTGTAGGCGTCTTCGTCGGTGTGATGGGTGTAGGCGTCTTCGTCGACGTATTTGTCGCCGTTTTTGTGGGTGTGGCCGACGGCGTTCTGGAAGTAGGCGTGAACGTACTCGTCGAAGTGAACGTACTCGTCGGAGTGATGGGGGTAGGCGTCTTTGTCGGTGTGATAGGTGTCGGCGTCTTCGTCGGTGTGATAGGGGTGGGCGTGAGTGTCGGCGTGAGGGGTGTAGATGTCTTCGTCGGGGTTTGGGACGGAGTATTCGTTTTGGTTGGCGTGTCTGTAGCGGTAGGCGTGTCTGTAACGGTAGGCGTATCGGTAACAGTGGGCGTGTCGGATGGCGCAAAATCACTAACGCCGGAGTTGGGATTCCATGCATTCATGCGGGCGGTGCGGAACGACTCGACTACGCCGCTCTGGGTCGATTCCAGGTGGGTCATGGTCCAGTTGCTCTGGGCGGAACTGCCGAAAAGGCTCACCAACTGCAGGAAGGGCGTAATAAAGGGATGGTTGAAATCCACCATCACCACTACTGTATCATTCGGCCCACCGGCATCTTCAGTTGGATTATACGGCGGCGTCCCGTTCCAGGTAAAGCAGTTGCTATAGGTGGTGGTGCCGGTCTGGCCCAGGGTCGTCTGAAATTCTGGGTGATCGACTTGAGGAAGAGTCCGGCTGGAGCAGACCGTGATCTGCAAATACCCTGCCGTGGCCGTGGCTGCCGCCCGGGCAGCCGCGCTGCCATATTGCTGGTCTACGTACCCGCTGGTCGTCAGCATGCCAGATAGGTAATTCTTGGCCTCGTCATGGATGGAAGGGATACGCGCATAGTCCTGCTCGGCTTCATCCAGGCTCGTGCGGGTGGCGGAGTCGGGGACGATGGAAGGGTCCGCTACGCAGGGGCTGGTCGTCCCATACTGGGCGTAATTGATGGACCCATGATAATTTGGATCAGTATTGGGGCAGTAGGTCGTTTTGTAGTCGCCGGTGACGGCATAACGTACCGCCTGGCGCGCTAAATTCTGGACCAGCAACCAGCCCGAAAACAACAACGAAAAATCAATAATCGCGAACAGCAGCGCCAGCAGGATCGGCGCGGCCAGGGCAAACTCGACCACGCCCTGCGAATGGCCGGCGCCCTTCCAAAAGCGTTCTGGATTGCCTGAAAGGTGCTTTCCGCGAGTTTCCATATGCATTCTCCTACTTCGCCAGCCGGGTGGCGATATCGCTGCCGATCGAGCGGAAGATGGTATTCAATTGGCTGGAATCGGGGGCTTCGTAATACAGCCCGTGGCCAACTTGGGCGGCATAATTGAGGAATACTTTACCGAGATTTTCATTCGAAACCCCGGTCACTGGGTCCGTGAAGCTTCCTACCGGGTAGTTACTGGCCGAGAGCTCCGAGCCCAGCCCGATCGTGTAGATCAGTGCATTCTGGCCGCTGTGGGTAGGGTTGGCCGAGTCATAAGGCAACCCGACAAAATCAGCCTGATCAAAGGCATACGCCAGCGCATCATAAGCAGCATCTGGTTGTGCCGTAGTAGGGACAGGCGGTCGGGTGGTGCTGGGATGGGCGGCATCATACGGGTACCAATCCGCGGCTACATTGCCATTATCGCACACCGGGAGAATCTCCGCCTGGTTTCCCCAGGTGCTTGAAGGGCAGAAATACGTCGGCGTGGGGTCGTCGCTATAGCCGGCATTCGGCACTCCGTCTGTCAGCAGGATCACCACCCACAGCACATCCTGGCGGGTATCCGTGGCCAGCTCATTCCCTGCCATCTCCAGCCCCGCGCCGATGTTGGTGGTGGTGTAATGCGAAGGGTCCGGCGGGGGTGAATAGCTGGGTAGACACCAATCCTGTCCAGTGCCCCACATACCAGTGTAATTCGAGCCAGTACCATAGGTCGGATTGGATCCAAAGTACATCGACTGGTTGCCCGCCCCACAACTGGTATCCTTGTAAGTTTTTGCGGGATCAGGGTTGCCATAGCCGCGGTAATCCGCTAAATTCGAGCTGGCATGGTTGTAGCTATCATCGCCCTGGAACACCGTCAATCCCTCCAACGCAGGAATGACGGCATCGTCAAGTGTGCAGCCGGATGTGCCATGAGGACAATCTTGATTCAGTGACAGGTTGGGGCATCTGGTGCCATTACATAAAGGCGGATTTCCTTGTGGCACTCCGGGGTCTTTGTCGAAGGTTATGATCGACAACTCATCGTAGGGGAAGAACAGGATCTTCGTAAATTGTATTGCCGCGCTGACGATATTGAAGAATGGCTGGCAGGCGCTGGTATGGGTATATCCGTTCTCCGAGGCGGGCAGACTATAGAGAGCGGCCTGGTTGCAATAGAACGGATCCCGCATCGGGTCACCCGGAGGATGTAATCCACTAACACTATCTCCATGAGTCATCGATTCCGAGCGGTCGACCACCAGCACCACGTCCAGCGAGGCAGTCTCCGAGACGGCCGTAGCGGAGATAGTGACGCTATTTATTCCGATGACCGGCAGGAACGCCAGGCTGGCCTGCGCCGTGGCATGCACCCCCACCAGTTTGCGGGCGGCCTGCCCGGAAACGCAACCCAGGTTCATGTTCGTCGTATTGTCGTCACAGGTGGCTATCGTGGAGTTTGGATTGGAAAATCCATTGCTTACCAGGAATTCATTGGCGGCATCCGTCAGCGCCCCTATGTCGTAGCCTTCGCGGAATTGCATGGCCGCCGAGAGCGCCGCCGCATCCACCGCCCTCCGCAAGCGCGCATTCGCGATGAACATCAGCCCCACATCCATCACCAGGCCGATGATGGCGATAATGCCGATGGCCGCGCCAGCCACCAGCACCAGCACCTGGCCGCGTTCCATGCGGGAGAATTTCTTTTTGGCATTACGGATCATTTTTGACATAGGCTTATGGTACCTGGGTTGGCTGGGCTGAAGAAAGAGGCATGATCGAGTAAACATACAGCGGGATCGGGTCGGGCACGATACTGGTCAGGACCGGTAATTTCAAGAGTTGTGGATAGTTGTAAAAAATCTCCACCAATACAGCCCCGGTCTTCGGCAAGACGGTATCACCGGGAGCCAGAGGAACAGATCCGAGCAGGCTCGAGATCGCCGCATTGCTGAATTGTGATGTGCGCACATGGCAGCCTAAACCCCAACTGGAGGCAGGCAGTTCGGGTGGAACGGAAGCAGGGGGGTCCAGGGTCGGAAAATAAGCCGCAAAGCCTCCGAATGGGCTGGCATTACCACTGCCATTCTTAGCGTTTGCGTCATCCACATTGGCGCTGTAATGGGCGCATAGACTCCAACCGCCTGAATCTACCCCCGGAAGTCCGTTTGGGTTCCCTGGAAAACGGGTCACAGAAGTGCCATCCAGGCTGAAAACGGAAATCACGATGTCATCCGGGTTGGCCGGGTTGAGTAACACTGGGTCCATGGTTTGGGCGGCCTTGCCCGCCGCATCGTAGTAAAAAGGCGGGTAATAATAGCTTCCTATTTTCACTCCATCTGGTGCAGTAACAAAGGCGGAATAAGATGCTGAGTAGCGGGCGCCCTCGCGCGACCCATCCAGCACGTGCAGGTACTGGTTCAGCATGAAGCCGTATTCCACCACGCCGGCCAGGAGCAGCGCCAGGAACACTATAACGAACATCAACTCGACAAAGCTCTGCCCACGCGGCTGGCGGCGCATCCGGGATAGTGTACGTTTGAAAAAGTTGGTTTGGTGGTATTTTGATTCCATCATTAGCAATTGGCGACCTATGAACGGTTTAAAAGGTTTAATACAAATTTAATAATAGCAGGTTCGCAGGACATAGTCAACAAATGTACAGCAACTGTAGAGCAGCCTGGACGGATTTTTCACACAAAATGGACAATTGGAAAATCAATAAGTCTTACACTGTTGGTTCGCTCATAATTATGGTGGATTTAAAGAATCCTTGGCGAGGCTGGTGTAAATGCTTGCGGGTAAGTCCAGCAAGGCAAGGATTTTCCGCTGCAGTTTGGAAAGTGGTGCGATG
>Ga0182027_10004958_pt1 | contig 20435 bp, 18 predicted proteins | sample 712E1DmetaG_FD_121300 | JGI IMG/M metagenome (GOLD analysis project Ga0182027, IMG submission 121300) | Permafrost microbial communities from Stordalen Mire, Sweden - 712E1D metaG (Illumina Assembly) | ecosystem: Environmental > Terrestrial > Soil > Wetlands > Permafrost | place: Sweden...
AAGGGGGGGTAAGGGGTCTTAAGATTGAGGTTGTCGGACAGGTGGCATGACCGGGCAGGCGGAACCGCCTGCCCGGTCATGCCACGCCTTAGTGCGTCACGGTAGCGGTGAGCGGCGTGCTGCGCGAAGAACCGCCGACGAAGATCTTGTATTCGCCGGGCAGGAACTCCCAGTCGTCCTTCTGCTCGTTGAAGATGGAGAGGAACTTGGGATCTAGCTTCAGGGTGACGGTCTTCGATTCGCCGGCGGCCAGGGGGATCTTCTCCCAGGCGACCAGCCGCTTGGGTGGCTCCTTCGCCACGGCGGGCAACCCGGCATAGACCTGGGCGATCTCCGCTCCGGCGCGCTTGCCGGTGTTGCGCACGGTGAACGTCACGCTATCCACGCCGGCCGTAAGCCCGGAGTACGCGTAGGTGGTGTAGGAAAGGCCATAGCCGAATGGGAAGAGCGGCTCCTTGTTCTCGGCGTCGAACCACTTATAGCCGACCTCCAGACCTTCGGTGTACTCGACATCGAAGGCTGTGGGGCCGCCCCTTCCGCCGCCGCGGCCGGCTGGCGCCGCGGGCGCTGCGCCCGGAGCAGCCGGAGCCGCCGGAGGAGTCGGAGGAGCCGGAGGCCTCATCCCAAAGATCGCCGGGTGCGGCAGGTCGGCGTCGGATTTCGCGAACGAAGCGGGCAGCTTGCCGGTCGGGTTGACGTCGCCAAACAGGATGTTGGCGAGGGCTTCGTGGCCCATGGTACCCGGATACCAGACCTCGAGCGCGGCGCTCACGGCGCCGATCCAGGGCATGGCCGCCGGACCGCCGGTTTCGAGCACCACGATGGTGTGCGGATTGGCCGCAGCCACGGCGCTCACCAGCGCATCCTGATTGTTGGTCAGCGTCAGACTGCGCAGGTCCATCCCTTCGCTGGTGGGTTCGTTCACAAATACGATGGCAACCTCGGAAGCCTTGGCCAAGGCGGCCGCCGCGGCCAAATCGGTTCCCTCGTTGTACTGCACCTTGGCTTTGGGCGCCTTGGCGGAGATCGCCTTGAGAGGCGAAGTCGGGAACCAAACGGCAGGCCCGCCGAAGCGGCTTGCGCCGCCGCCGGGAGGATCCACCTGCGCGGAACCGCCGCCCGAAAGCATGCTGGCATCGGCATGCGAACCGATGAGCGCGATGGATTTCACCAGCGCGGCGTTCAGCGGAAGCTGATTGTTGGCGTTCTTCAGCAGAACCGAACCCTGTTCCGCGATGGTCCGCGCCGCATCCGCGCCCTTGAATGGATCGACCACGCGGCCGCGCGGAGGATCGTCCACGATACCCGACGCAAATTCGGTGCGCACGATGCGATGCACCATATCGTCGAGACGCGACATGGGGACCTCGCCGCTCTGCACGGCCTCTTTCAGCGCGTCGCCGAAGCGAATCCCGCCCCGTCCTCCCCCCGCGGGCGGCGCCGCCGGGCTGCCGCCGGGCTCTTCGTTATCGAGACCGGCGTTGGCGGCCTTCGCGGTGGTGTGCGTGCCGCCCCAATCCGACATCACATAGCCCTTGAACCCCCATGCTTTCTTCAACACGTCGGTGAGCAGGTAGGTGTTCTCGCAGTCCCAGTCGCCGTTCACCTTGTTATACCCGCACATCACCGAGCCGGGCTGACCTTCGGTCACGCCGATCTCGAACGCCAGCAGGTCCGTCTCCCGCATCGCGCGCTTGCCCAGGATCACGTTGCCGATACTGCGGCCGGTCTCCTGGTCGTTGAAGGCGTAGTGCTTGATATCGGCGACGACATGATTGGACTGCACGCCTTTGATGAGTTGCGCGATCATCTTGCCCGCGAGAACCGGGTCCTCGCCCTGGTACTCGAAGTTGCGTCCGTTGCGCGGCTCGCGCATCAGGTCCACGCCGCCGCCGATCGAGGAGTTGTACATCTGGTCGCGCAGCTCCCGGCCGATCACGTCGCCAAACGCGAACGCCAGCTTCGGGTCCCATGTGGCGGCTTCGGCGATGGCGGAAGGCAGGAGCGTGGCATAGCGGCCCCGCGGGGCGGCGTCCCGGACTCCGACGGCGGAATCGGCCAACTGGACGGGAGGCAGGCCAAGCCTGGGGATGCCGGCAATCACGCCGGCCCCGCCGTTCGACACGGCCCCGGCCGCCTGGAAGCTGCCGGCGCCGTGGACTAACGACATTTTCTCGTCCAGGGTCATTTGCGCAATGACCATGTCGGCGCGTTGGTCGGGAGGAAGGCTCTTGTCCATCCAGGGACCCGCGGGCGCCTGTGGTTGTCTCTGGGCCAGAACCGGCGACAGGGCCAGCGCGGCTAAAAACGCGGCGGTGGCGGTGGCAAGGGCCAGCCGTTTGCTTCGAATAAAATAGATCATGATTTGCAGTGCTCTACTCCAGCGATATTACCCAGCGGGGGGACTTGTCAAGCGGGCCGCGCGGCGGCGCCGCGTGATATGCTGAGTCCGAGTGTTCACCCGGCAGCGTAAATCGCGTGTTTTGTTCGCGCTATCGGATATTGCCCTGATTGGGCTGGCGTTTGCGGCGGCCTATGAGACACGCCTGCTGCTGCACTTCCAGCAGCAGTTCTACATGCAGCCCGAGCGCAAGGTCCTGTTGCTGGGGTTTTCGGTTTTCGTATGGGTGGCGACCGGCCTTTGGCTGGCGGTGTACGAAAAGCTCGACTCCTGGCATCCGCGCGTGGTGCTGCGGGATTCGGCTCGGCAGTGCGCTATCGGCGCGGCCTGCGTGGCGCTGCTCCAGTACGTTCTACGGCTCCATCCGGAGATCAGCCGTCCCTTCGTCGTCCTGTTCGCCGTGTACGCCTGGATTCTGCTGCTGGTGTTCCGGCTGGGTTGCGGGCGAATCGCCGCGACGATCCGGCGCGAGTTCGCCGCCCCGCACTTCGTCATGGTGGTAGGAACCGGGGAACGCGCGATTCGGATGGCCGAAGCGATCGAGGGCTTCGCGGAATATGGCGTGCGGCTGACGGGTTTTCTGGGCGAGCAGACCGGCCCGGACGCGCCTTCGGCCTACCCGGATATCACCCTGAAATCGGTCTACGAAGTGCGCCCTATCGCCGAGCTGCCCGCCATTCTGCGCCAGCGGGTAGTGGACGAGATCATTTTCGCGGTGGGGAGCGACCGGCTGGCGGACCTGGAAGAAGCATTTTTGCTGTGCGACGAAGAGGGGGTGCGGACGCGCGTGGCGGTGGATTTCTTTCCGCACGTGAACAGCACCGTTTCCCTGGACCGTTTTGGCGCGACGCCCCTGCTCACCTTCTCCGCCGCTCCCGACGACGAAATCCGGCTGCTGGTGAAGCGGGTGACGGACATGGCGGTCGCGGCGGCCGGATTGACGCTGCTGGCGCCTTTCATGGTGGTGGTCGCCGCGTTGATCAAGCTGACGTCGCCGGGGCCCGCGATTTTCCGCCAGGTTCGCTGCGGGTTGAATGGCAGGCGTTTCACTTTCTATAAATTTCGCTCGATGTGCCAGAACGCCGAGGCGCTCAAACCCGCGCTGGAGCACCTGAGCACGCGCGAGACCGCGTTTAAGATTCCGGACGACCCGCGTCTCACCCCAGTGGGCCGCTACCTGCGCAAATTCTCGATCGACGAATGGCCGCAATTGTGGAGCGTGCTGCGCGGCGACATGTCGTTGGTGGGGCCGCGTCCCGCCGTTCCGGGCGAGGTCGACAGATACAAGCGGTGGCAGCGCCGGCGGCTGCGCATGCGGCCCGGGCTGACCTGCATCTGGGCGATTTCCGGGCGCGACACGGTGGATTTCGAGACCTGGATGAAGCTGGACATGCAGTATATCGACAACTGGTCGCTGGCGTTAGACTGGAAGATACTGCTGCGCACGATTCCGCACGTGCTGACGGGCCGCGGGGCCAATTGAAAGGCCGGGATTATGCACCTCATTCCGACGCAAGACGAGGTGGTCGCGGTTCTGCGCGAGACGGGCGCGGTCCGAAGCGGCCATTTCGAATATCCCAACGGCCTGCATTCCGACGGATACCTCCAGGTTCCACTGGCATTGCGCTACTACCAGCACCAGCGCATGCTCTCAGTGGGGTTGAGCCGACTGCTGAGGGGCCACTCCGAGCTTCGGGCGGCGGCGGCGGAGGTTTCCATCGTGGCGCCGGCGACGGGAGGCCTGCCGGTGGCCTTCGGCGTCTGCGAGGCGCTGCGGGCGAAGCAGGTTTACTGGGCCGAGCGGGAGCACGACGCCGAGCCGCTGCGCTTCCGCCAGTACCTGGCGCCGCACGCGGGCGAGCAGGTGATCATGGTCGACGACATTCTGCGCACGGGCAGCAAGCTCAAGGAGATGAAGCAGCTTCTGGAATCGCACGGGGCCTCCGTCATCGCGCTGGCGGTAGTGGTATACCACCCGACGCCCGCGACCATCGCCTTCGGTCCGCTCCCGATGTATTATCTTGCCAGGCTGGAAGCGCATTACTACGCCGATGCCGCGCAATGCGAGCTGTGCCGGCGCGGCGCGCCGCTCGACAAGATCCGGCTGTGAAGGCGTCGCGCGGCGAAGATGTTTGCGATTGCTGAAAGCAGGTGCATAACGTTACAAGCGCGTTACTGCATGAAGGTTTAGACCGGCGGGCTGACGGATTTCCACAGGCTTTTCCACCGTGTGGCGGAAAAGTGCGGGGTTGCCAAAAAGGCAAAATGCTAAATTGAAAGCTGGCGCGGTTATGCACAGACTTGGCATTCTCGCGGCGCTGGCATGTGGCGTCGCGGCGGCGCAGGGAGATGGCGAAAAGCTGGCGCCATATTACCCGACGCCGGAGACGGTAGTGGAGAAGATGCTTCAATTGGGCGGATTGAAGGCCGGCGAGAAAATGTTCGATCTGGGGTCGGGCGACGGCCGCATCGTCATCATGGCCGCCCAGAAGTTTCACGCCGAGGCCGTGGGCGTGGAGTTGGACAAGGACCTCTGGAAATCGAGCGCCGAGAAAATTCGGAAGCTCGGGCTGGAGAAAACCGCGCGCATCGTCAATGGCGATCTGCTGAAGCAGAATTACAGTTCGGCGGACCTGGTGACGGTGTACCTGATGCCGGTCTTTATCGACCAGGTCCAGCCGCTGCTCGACCGGCAACTGAAGAAGGGGGCTCGCGTGGTGTCGCACGATGTCGAATTCTCGCGCTGGACGCCGGAGAAGTCCCAAAACATCGCCGACGATGGCGAAGGGCGCAGTCACACGCTGTTCCTCTACCGGAAGTGATGCCGTGCTGTTTCCTCCGAAATTCGCCTGGGCGCGCTACATCGTCTCCGCGAGGGTCCTCTTCGCGGTGGCCGGACTGGCGGCATTCTACCGCCGGGCGCCGGAGGGAGGCGCGGCTCTGTTCACGGTGCTGGCGCTGTACGTGCTGTGCGCCTCGGCGCTGGCGATCCGGGGAACCAAGCAGGGCGGCATGCTGGGAATGCTGGCATTGGTCGTGGATACGATCTACTTCATGGTTTTGGCGAGCTACGGTCCCGAACGCCTGCTATGGCTGATTTCCCTTTACTTTTTATACCTTCTGACCGAGGCGCTGGCATGTTACGGCCCCTGGGAAGTGGTGGGGGTGGCCTTGGTGGGCGCGGTAATCTGCGCGGCGCTTCCCAACCCCGCGCTGCGGGCGGCGGAACGGGTGGTGGTAGTGGCTGGAGCGCTGGCCTCCGGCTTCGCGGTGAACAAGCGGCGCCAAACCGTGCGGATCGCCACCCTGCAAGGAGCGCTGGAGGAAGCGCGCGCCGGCGCGGCGAGGGCGAGCGAACTGGAGCGCGACAGGATCGCCTCGGATTTTCACGACGGTCCGTTGCAGAGCTTCATCAGCCTGCAAATGCGCCTGGAGATACTGCGCAAGCTGCTGGAGCGGGATTTCAGCGCCGGCATGGAGGATCTCAAGCAGTTGCAGTCGCTGGCGCAATCGCAGGTGCACGACCTGCGCGCCTTCCTTCACAGCATGCGCCCGGCGGATGTGGACGGCGCCGACATGGTGGCGGCGGCCCGGCGGACGGCCGAGACGTTCCAGAAGGAAAGCGGGATACCGGTGGCATTCCTGGGGGCGGCCGCGCCGGTGGCATTGCCGCGGGAAATGACCACGGAGGTCTTGCAGATGCTGCGCGAGGCGCTGCACAACGCACAGAAGCATGCCGGGGCCACGCGCGTCGCCGTGGCAATGGAGAAGGCCGGCGGCGGCCTGGAGATTTCGGTGGACGACAACGGCCACGGGTTCGCTTTTTCCGGCGTTTACTCGCTGGAGGAATTGGAACTGCTGCGGCTGGGCCCAGCCAGTCTGAAGCGCCGCGCGAGATCGTTGAACGCCGACATGACTCTCGATTCGCGGCCCGGCCGCGGAGTGGGGATCAGGTTCAGGGTTCCCTTGCCATGACCATTGTGGCGCCCGGTATTGAGGAGGCCAAGTGAACGTCGGCATCACGTGTTATCCGACCTACGGCGGCAGCGGCATCGTAGCCACGGAACTGGGGATGGAACTGGCCGGCCGCGGCCACGAAGTCCACTTCATCAGCTACGCCAATCCGATTCGGCTGGACCCGGGGATTCCGCGGATTCACTACCACGAAGTGGAGGTATCCAACTATCCGCTCTTCCAATACCCGCCGTACAGCCTGGCGCTGGCGGCGCGCATGGCCGACGTGGCCGAATCCTACGACCTCGATCTGTTGCACGTGCACTACGCGATTCCGCATTCGATCTCCGCGCTGCTGGCGCAGCAGATGCTGGCGCCCAGGCGGCGTCTGCCCTTCGTCACCACGCTGCACGGGACGGACATCACGCTGGTGGGATCCGACGCCACCTACTTCCCGATCACCAAGTTCTCGATCGAGCGCTCGAACGGGGTCAGCTCGATCAGCGAGTACCTGCGGCGGCAGACGGTGGACGTGTTCGGGGTCGCGAACGAAATCCGCGTGATTCCCAACTTCGTCAACTGCGAGCTGTACCATCCCGACAATGCGAAGACCGGGGCCGCGGCGTACGCTCCAGCCGGGGAGAAGCTGTTGATTCACCTTTCCAACTTCCGCCCGGTGAAGCGCGTCACGGACTGCATCCGCGTGCTGGCCGAAGTCCGCAAGAACGTGCCCGCGCACTTGCTGATGGCGGGCGACGGGCCGGACCGCGGCGCGGCGGAGCACCTGGCGCACCAACTGAAGCTGGACCGGCACGTGACGTTTCTGGGCAAGCAGAACCACGTGGAGCGATTGATCCCGCTGGCGCACGCAGCGCTGTTGCCGAGCGAGTTGGAATCCTTCGGTCTGGCGGCGCTAGAGGCGATGGCGTGCGGCGTGGTGCCGGTTTCCACCAACGTGGGCGGCGTGCCCGAGTTGATCACCCACGGCGAAGACGGATTTCTGGAAGCGGTGGGCGATATCGAGGGGCAAGCGGCGCGGGTGGCGTCGTTGCTTTTGGACGACAGCCTGCACTACCGCATGTCCAAAGCCGGCCGGTGGAACGCCGCCGAGCGATTCTGCAGCGAGAGGATCATCCCGCAGTACGAGAAGTTCTACGAGGACGTGGTGAACGGCGCGGCCTGATTGGACGCTTTTGACGCGGAGACGGGCCCGCAAGGGCTGCGGGCGCCCCGACGCCGAGAAAGCCATCTGAATCGGAACGGTTCGGAGGGACTTGGGGAATGCGCCCCTTCGGAGGGATTTCTCCGCGTCTCCGCGTCAAATAGTGTCTTCTAGTCCCGCCGCGCGTTTCCGGGCGAAATTCCAGGCGTGCTCGACGATGGTGCGCAAATCCGCGTACTGGGGCTTCCAGCCCAGCGTGGCGCGGAGTTTGTCGGGCGCGGCGACCAGGGCCGGCGGGTCGCCCGGACGCCGCGGGCCGACGCTATACGGGACCTTTTGGCCGGTGACCGCCTCCGCCGCGCCGATCACCTCAAGCACCGAGTGGCCGGCGCCGGTTCCCACGTTGAAACGGTCCGAAGCGCCGCCGGCGATGAGGTGCTCCAGGGCCAGAATGTGCGCCTGCGCCAGGTCGTTCACGTGGATGTAGTCGCGGATGCAGGAACCGTCGGGCGTGGCGTAATCGTTGCCGAACACGGTCACCGGGCGGCCGGTGGCGACGGCCCGCAATACCAGTGGAATCAAGTGCGATTCCGGGTCGTGCTCTTCGCCGAGGCGCCCTTGGGGATCGGCGCCGGCGGCGTTGAAGTAACGCAGGGTGACGCTGGTGAGGCGATGGATGGCATCGAACCAACGCAGCATGGTCTCGACCATGGCTTTGGATTCGCCGTACGGGTTGACGGGCTGGATGGGGAAATCCTCGCGGATCGGGCTGCTTTGGGGAGTGCCATAGACCGCCGCCGTGGAGGAAAACACGATATGCTTCACGCCCGCGTCGACCATGGCGCCGAGGAGCGAGAGCGAGCCGGCCACGTTGTTCCGGAAGTAACGCGCCGGCTCGCGCATGGATTCGCCGACTTCCGCGAAAGCGGCGAAATGGACGACGGCGTCGATGCGCTTCCGGCGCATGAGATCGGCCAGAGCGGCGCCATCGGAAAGGTCCAACTCGTGCAGGATCTCAGGGGGCACGTTATGACGGCGCCCCTTCGAAAGATTGTCCACCACCGCGACATCGCAGGCCCGCTCTAGCAGCAGGCGCACCGTGTGGGCGCCGATGTAACCGGCCCCGCCGGTAACCAGGATTCTTCGTCGATTCACAAGACCTCAAAACGATTGTAGTACGGGCCGCTCCGCCGCCTCGCCGTTTCCGCTAGAATTGTCAGTAAACCGGTCGAGACAGTGAACAACATTCAGCCGCGACAATTCAGCACATCGATCGCCATATACCCCGGGTCCTTCGACCCGATCACGAACGGCCATCTGGACTTGATTCAGCGCGGCTCGCGGCTGTTCGACCGCCTGATCGTCTCGATTCTGCGAAACGAGCGCAAGGAGCCGCTCTTCTCCGTGGAGGAACGCGCGGAGATGCTGCGCGAGGTGGTGGGCGGTTACGCGAACGTGGAGGTGGATTCTTTCGATGGCCTGTTGGTGGACCATGCGGCCCGCCATTCGGCCACGGTGCTGCTGCGCGGCATCCGGGCGATTTCGGATTACGAGTACGAATTGCAGATGGCGCTGATGAACCGGCGGCTCCGTCCCGAAATCGAGACCGTGTTCCTGATGGCCAACGAAGCGTTTTCCTTCATCAGCTCCCGTCTGGTGAAGGAGGTTTTCAGTCTGGGTGGGGACATCGCCGGCCTGGCGCCGCCTTTGGTGGAGGCGCGCATGCGCGGGCGCATCCCAAAATTCATTCAAAAGAGAGTCTGAGGGGACGCATGAAGCCAGCCGTAAATGGCATAGCGGAACGTATCTCATACATCAGCGTGTCGTCGACCATGAAGGTGGCCGCGGACGCCGAGAATCTTCGCGCGAGGGGCGTGGACGTTGTCGATTTCGGGGCCGGCGAGCCGGATTTCCCGACCCCCGCAAACATCAAGCAGGCGGCTATCCTCGCGCTGGAGCGGAATTTCACGAAGTACACCGCGGCGGCCGGCACGCTGGAGTTGAGGACCGCCATCTGCGACGCGCACACCAGGGATTTCGGCACGGCTTACAAGCCGGAGGAGTGCATCGTAACGGTGGGCGGCAAGCACGTGGTCTTCCAGCTTACGCAGGCGCTGATCGGTCCGGGGGACGAGGTGGTGATCCCGGCGCCGTATTGGGTGACGTACAAGGATGTGGTGAATTATGCGGGCGGCAAGTGCGTGTTCGTCGATACCGACGAGGCCAACGGCTTCGCGCTGACCGCCGCGATGATCGAACCGCATCTCAACGGACGCACCAAGATGGTGATCGTCAATTCGCCCTCGAACCCCAGCGGCGCGGTGGTGGACGACGGCGAGTTCGCGAAGATCGTCCGCCTCACGGCGGAGCGCGGCATCTACCTGATGACCGACGAGTGCTACTGCCATTTTCTGTACGCAGGCGTTCCGTTTTCGGCGGCTTCGCTGCCGGGCGCGAAGGAGACCGTGCTGGTGGCGGGATCGCTATCGAAAACTTACGCCATGACCGGCTGGCGCATCGGGTTCGGGCTGGCGCCCAAGCCGATCGTCACGGCCATGACGAAGCTGCAAAGCCATTCGACGTCCAACCCCACCTCGATTGCGCAAAAGGCGGCGGTGGAGGCGCTCAACGGCCCGCAGGATTCGGTGGCCGCCATGCTACAGGAATACCGGCGCCGCCGCGACTTCGCGGTGCAACGCCTGCGCGCCATACCCGGCGTGACGTGCGCCGAGCCGCGGGGCGCATTCTACGTATATCCAAACGTGGGCGTGGCGTTGGGGAAGAACGGCATGGAGAACACGCTGCAACTGGCCGGGCGGCTGCTCGAGGACGCGCATGTCGCGGCGGTTCCGGGCGAGGCGTTCGGGACGGACCGGCACATACGCATCAGCTACGCGGCATCCATGCCCGACCTGGAGCGCGGGCTGGACCGGATTCATCGATTCATCGTCCAACATTCCTAGGAGATTCATGCAAGATGCCATTCGCCTGACGCCCTCCTTCCGGGAGAAGGTATGGGGCAAGACGCGCATTTCCCCCTGGTTCCCGGATTCGGAAAAGCCCATCGGCGAGGTCTGGTACGTGGGCGTGCCCGATCTTCCGATTCTGGTCAAGCTGCTCTTCACCAGCCAGCGGCTTTCGGTGCAAGCGCACCCGGCGGACGGCGAGGACGGACCGGCCGGGAAGACGGAGATGTGGCACATTTTGGAGGCCGATCCGGGCGCGTCGATTGCTGTGGGTTTTCGCCGGCCCATCACGCGCGAGCGGCTGGCGGAATCCGCGCGGACAGGGGAAATCGAGCGACTGCTGAATTGGATTCCGGTGAAGCCCGGCGATACCTTCTTTTGCGCGGCGCACACGGTGCATGCGATCGGCGCGGGAGTGGTGCTCTACGAGATTCAGCAGAACTCGGACGTGACCTATCGCTTGTGGGATTACGGCCGGGCGCGCGAGATGCACGTGGAGAGGGCCGTTCCCATCTGCGACCTGGGCGTCCACCCCGGCGCGGTGACGCCGAAGCCGCTGGCGCCAGGCCGCGACGAACTGGCGCGCTGCAAGTACTTCGCGACCGAAATGGCGCAACTGAAATCGGGCGAGCGAATTGTCCCCACGCCCGAGAAATGCCAGATGTGGATGGTTGTCGAAGGCCGCGGCCGGATTGGCGCGCAAGCGTTCCAGCCCGGCGAAGTCTGGCTGCTGCCCGAAGCCGGCGCGCAGCCCGAGATCCGCGCCGAAGGGGACGCGCGGCTGCTGCGGACGTACTTGCCGGGGTAGCGGATCGTCAGGCCAGGAACCACTTCAGGACTCGCAAAGCTCGCAGCGTGTTCGAGCGGCTGGGGTCGCCGGGGACTTCCATCTCGAAGAAGGTCTTCCCTGGATGCCCCTTCTGGAGCGGCCGGCCACCAGGGCGATGGCGTCCTGCAACCGGCGGTCGCGGGCGGCCCCGGCTTCGCGGAAGTAGTCCAGGCCGCGCAGGGCGTCGTAGCGCCAGCGCGGCGGGAATGCGAAGCGGGTGAACTCGGGCTTGGCCACCTGGCCTGTCAGCAGCCCTTCGAGCGCCAAGATGGTGGTGTGGAACGAGCCGTGCGTGGCGCCGCCGTATCCTGGCGTGGCACGGCAGTTCCATCCGCCGTCGGCCATCTGGCGCTCCAGGAGATGCGAGGCCAGGAGATCGACCCGCGGATCGTCGAAACCGAGCCAGCAGAGCAGCGCGCGGCAAGCGTGGATGGCCCGGCGGAAGTCCCCGGCTGCGCGGCAGGAGCAAGGTGCAGGTGGTGTGGAGGTCCACTTGGGAGTGTAAATGCCGCCGCCCGCGTCAGATCGCGCATCGCCTGCCAGCGAATCGACGCGTCGCCTTCCAATAGCCATGCAAGGCCCGGGTCCGCCATTCGTCCGGCCATTGTAACTCAGCGAAATGCCTAGCTATGGTCCGCCCGCTCGCAATCGCGGCGGAGGCGCGCGGGAGCCTTCAACCAGGTACCCGGCGAAAGCGTCGCTAATCCGTCTCGAAGGTCGCCAGTTGCGCGTCCAGATCCGCAAGGGCCTTAACCATGAGGGCCTTGTAGCGTGGATTCTGCGAGGATTTCAAATCCCTAATCACCCTGACGCGGGAGAGCTGAATGGATTCTTTCCTGCGGATCAACTGGAGTTCTTCAGGATCGGGGGTATTTTCGGAAACGGCGTCGCGATGGTCCTTGGCCATGCCGACAGCCGCCGCTGCCGCCGGCTCACGTTCCCAACCTCTGGCCATGCTTCCATTCTAGCGCCTCGCAGCCAATTCGGAGGAAGCCGTATGATATGCTCGGCCCAATGGCGCTTATGTCCCGAAAAACTCTGTGCAGCACGCTTCTTCTGTTCGTTCCGCTCCTGGCCGTCGCCCAGGAGCGAGTGGACCTCTCCATCGTCAACCAGATCAAGACGGAGGCATTCGACCACTCCAAGGCCATGGACTACCTGTTCTACCTCACGGAAGTCAATGGGCCCCGCTTGGCCGGTTCGCCGGGCTATCAAAGCGCCGGCGACTGGTGCGTGAAGACGCTGCGGGAGATTGGCGTGACCAATCCGCGCGAGGAGACGTGGGGGCCGTTCGGCCGCGGCTGGACGTACAGCTACTACTCCGGCCACATGCTTGAGCCCGCCTACTCGCCGCTGATAGGCGCGCCGGTAGCGTGGACTCCGGGCACCGATGGGGTAGCGACTGGCGATGCCATCATGGCGCCCATTCAGACGCAGGCCGACATGGAGAAGTTCAAGGGCAAACTGAAGGGGAAGATGGTCTTGATGTCGCCGGTACGCGATTTGGCGCCGCCCACCGCCCCTCTGTTTGCGCGGTACTCGGCCGGGGAACTGGCGGATATCGCGTTGTTGCCCATTCCCGGCGCGGGCCGTGGCGGACGGGGCGGGCCGGCGGTTCCCGGGCAGCCGGCGCCGACGCTGGCGCAGCGGCGCCAGTTTCAGGCCGACCTGGACGCGTTCATGAAGACCGAGCAGGTTCTGGTAGTGGTGCAGAGTTCGAGAACCTATGAGAGCGGGACCATAGCGGGAGGGGACGGCAGCGTCGCGGCGCGCGTCAACCAGGAGGCCAAGGACAACGCGCCCACGGTGGTTCTCTCCACGGAACAGTACAACCGCATCGCGCGGCTGCTGACGCACGATCCGTCCATCCCGGTGAAGCTCCAGTTCGAAGTGCGGGCGCGATTCATCGACGACAGCCCCGATTCCTTCAACGTGATCGGCGAGATTCCGGGCGGGGCTAAGAAAGATGAAGTGGTCATGCTCGGGGGGCATTTGGATTCCTGGCACTTTGGCGACGGCGCCACCGACAACGGCGTGGGCAGCGCGGTCGCTCTCGAAGCGATGCGCATCCTGAAGACCCTTAATCTCAAGATGGACCGCACGGTGCGCGTCGGCCTCTGGGGCGCGGAGGAACAGGGGCTCTACGGATCGAAGGCCTACGTCAAAGCGCATTTCGCGGACCCCGAGGTCATGAAGACCACTCCCGAGCACGATAAGTTCGCGGGCTACTTCAATATCGACAACGGCACGGGCAAGATCCGCGGCATCTATACGCAAGGTAACGACATGGTGAAGCCGATTTTCGAAGCATGGCTGACGCCGTTCAAGGACCTCGGCGCGGATACGGTGACGGTCCGCAACACCGGCGGCACCGACCACCAGTCGTTCGACGCCGTGGGACTGCCCGGTTTCCAGTTCATTCAGGACCCCATGGACTACGAAACCCGGTCGCACCACACCAATATGGACGTGTACGACCGCGTTCAGCGGGGCGACGTGCTGCAGATGGCGGCCATCGAAGCGTCCTTCGTTTACAATGCGGCCACGCGTTCCGAGAAGCTTCCGCGCAAGCCGCTCCCCAAGCCACTGCCGGCGGGAGGCCGGGGCGGCGAATAGCCCCCGTCAGGCCAGCAGTCTGGCGGCCGGCTTGGCGAAATAGGTGAGGATGACGCCGGCGCCGGCGCGGGCGATGGAGGTGAGGGTTTCCATCATGGCGCGGTCGTGATCGAGCCAGCCGTTGCGCGCGGCGGCCACGATCATGGAATATTCGCCGCTCACCTGGTAGGCGGCGATGGGGATGTCGAAGCGCCGGCGGGCCTGCGCGATCAGGTCCAGGTAGGGCAGTGCCGGCTTAACCATGACGATGTCGGCGCCTTCTTCGATATCCAGCTCGATTTCGCGCATGGCCTCGCGGCCGTTGGCCGGGTCCATCTGATAACCGCGGCGGTCGCCGAATTGCGGCGTGGAATCGGCAGCTTCGCGGAACGGCCCATAGAAGACCGAGGCGAATTTGGCGGCGTAAGCCATAATCGGGGTGGTCTCGAAGCCGCTCGAGTCGAGGGCCCGGCGAATGGCCCCGACGCGGCCGTCCATCATGTCCGAGGGGGCCACCATGTGGGCGCCGGCGCGCGCGTGCGATACGGCGGATTTCGCCAGCCACTCGAGCGTGATGTCGTTGTCCACGGCGCCGTCTTTGATAAAGCCGCAATGTCCGTGATTGGTGTATTCGCAGTTGCAGACGTCGGTGGCCACCAGCAGATTGGGCGTTTCGGCGCGAATGGCGCGAATGGCGCGCTGCACGATGCCTTGGTCGTCGTAAGCGCCGGACGCCATTTCGTCTTTCGATTCGGGCAAGCCGAAGAGGATCACCCCGCCGATACCCAAGCGCTCGACCTCGGCGCACTCCTTGACCAGCTCGTCGACGGACATCTGGTAATTGCCCGGCATGGCGCCGATTTCGCGCTTGACCCCTTCGCCGGGACAGGCGAACAACGGAAGGATGAACTGCGCCGGGTTGAGGCGTGTCTCGCGCACCAGGTCCCGCAGCGCCGGGGTGGCGCGCAGACGGCGCAGACGGTGAATGGGGAAGGGCATTTACTTGGATTGTACCGCCGGCGCGTTGTGCAATCATTGATAGCAGTGGACGAGGCACGCGACATGTCGAAGGCGGCGCCGGCGCGCGAAAGCGGCCACGGGGAGAGCCTCGCCGAAGCCATCCGCCGGCGTTTTGTCCCGCTTGGCGGAGTCGAGCTTTCCCTGCCGCCGCGCGAACCTATACGGGAGCCGCCTAGGTTCGACGAATGATGGTGAATCCGAGGGCTGCAGGGGCGCCTCGATCTGGCTCAGGCGCGGGGCATGGCTAACGTCGAGAGGGCGGTTCACTTGCCGCATGTCGCGGCGTCACCAGGCGTTCGCGTTTTCTAGCCTTGGACGGCGGCGGGATCTCGCGCCGGCTCTCGATATAGTCGGCCAGCACGTCTTCCAGTAGGTCCGCCGCCCGCGCCAACGCCTCATTTTCGTCGTCGCCGAAAGTGTGCGCTTCCGGAAAGTCGGGGAACGAGACGAGAGTCGTATCGTTGGTGTCGGGTTCCAGGATAACCGGGTAGCACAGCATCGTCATTCTCCTTTTAGACCAAGGTCGAGAATACGACAGATCTGTCGCACGCGTCGAGCTACCGCTGCCACAAATCGTCGTTGTGGCTCATGAACTCGGGGTAGGCGCCGGCGCCCAGCTCATGTAAATCCAGGCCCTGGCGTTCGCCTTGAGGCGGAACGCGCTGCGGGTAGACGCGGTCGAGCAGCCAGTTCAGGGCGTAGAGCAGGGGCAGAACGAAGCCGAGCAGGGTAGCGATGCCCACGAATTGCGCGAGCGACTGGCCGGGGCCGGAATCCGCCGCGGAGGCGAAAAGACCGGCGGCCAGAATGCCCCAGATGCCACCAAGGGCGTGGACGGAGACGGCGCCGCCGGGGTCGTCCACCTTGAGGCGGAATTCCAGCCACTCCACGGAGAAGACCACCAATGCGCCCGCCACCAGACCGATGAGCATGGCTAGCGCGGGGCGCACAAAGCCGCAAGTGGCGCTGCTCGCGACCAGGCCGGCCACCCAGCCGTTGGCGCAGAGCGAGGCGTCGGGCTTGCCGAAACGGGCGCGGGTAATGCCGGCGGCGGCCAGGGAAGCGCACACGGCCGCCAGGGTGGTGTTGACGACGATCAGCGGCGCGCGGCCGGCCATGGAAGCGAAGATTGCGGCGCCGGCGCAATTCAGGCCGATCCACCCCACCCACGCCAGCATGCATCCGAACAGCACCAGGACGGCGTTGTGGCCGGGAATGGCAACCGGCATATGGTCGTCGTTGTACTTGCCGCGGCGTGGACCGAGAATCCAGGCGATGGAGAGCGCCGCCAGGCCGCCAACCGCCTGAATGGCGGACGATCCGCCCGGATCCAGGAACCCCCGTCCAAGGCCGTAGTTGGCGCCCAACTGGGCCAGCCATCCGCCGCCCCATACCCAATGCGCGAAAAGCGGATAAACCAATCCGGCGAGCAACGCCGCCGAGGAGCAGGCGGCGCCCAGGCGCCAGCGATCCGCGCCACTGCCGAGCGGAATGGAGGCGGACAAGCCGGCGGCGAACATGCCGAACAGAACCGCCAGCGGGGCGGGGGAAGCGTCGAAGGACACGCCGCGCAAGAAGAACGGGTCGGAGGCGATCCAGTCCCAGGGCTTGCCGCCCACCAGCATCGCGTGAAACTCGCGGCCGGGATACCCTTGTAACGAAAACCCGATGACGCAGTACGCCAGCGCGGCGACCCCCAGGACGCACAACGCGCTCAACATGGAATGGGCGGCGTTGCGCGACCTGCCCAGCCCCGTGTTGACGAGCGCCAAGCCGGCCGCCGCGCACGGCATCACGACGATCGACAGGAGGCACAACACCCAGGCGGCTTCAGTAAGGGTATGCGGCGGGGTCACGGGCGATCCTCGTGAAGAGGCATGTGCGCGCGGACCAGCAGGCCTAGGCCGAGCGCCTCGACTCCCGCGCCGGCCAGGGCGAAAGCGGCGCGCGGGCCGGCCGATGCCATCAGGGCCACTGCGGCGAGCACGATGATCCATCCGGCCAGCAGCAGAAAGAGGGCAATGAGTTTCATGGGAGCTCACCCAAACAGTGGGGCAGGCCGGGGTACCCACGAAGGTCGTGGCTACCCCGGCCCGCCCCACTTAATACTAACGTTCTTTGACGGCGCACTGGCAACTTCCAACGGATAAATAATTTGGATGAATCGCATAAGAGAATCGGTCTTGGGCGATGAGGCGAGGTGCGGGATACTGAAATAGAGAATGGACGATTTGCATGGGGACGCCGCGGTGGTGGCGCCGGACGGACTGAGGTCCTCGGCGCTCTGGAGCCGCATAGAACGGGATTTTCTGGCCACGGGCGACGCGGCCGCCGCGCAGGCCGGCGTGACGCAGTTGACCGACGTGGCGGTGGCGGACGCGTATGGCGATACCATCGGCTCTATTTTCCCGCACGCTTCCGCGGCGTTGGCGGTTGGAGAGTACGGGCGGGGGGAATTGGCGTTCGGTTCCGGCGCGGAGATCCTGATTCTGTTTGAAGCCGAATCGGATCCGGCCGGCCTGAACGAAGCCGTCACGGATGTCGCCCGGCGTCTGTGGGATGCGGGAGTCCGTCCGCTCCACGCGGTTCGCACCATCGCGGAGTGCGTGGATGGAAGCGAGCAGAATCTCGAACTCCTCACCAGCCTGATGGATCACCGTTTGCTGGCCGGCGACAGCGGGGTTTACGCCAAGCTGGAAGCCCGGCTGCCGGGAGGGCTGGCAAAGCACGCTCCCAAGCTAACGCAACGCGTGTGCCGGCTGGGGCGCGCGCGTCATGCCTCCTTCCGGGACACGTTCCGGCAGGCGTGGCCGGATATCGTGGATTCGCCCGGCGGCCTGCGCGACCTGCGGCTGGTGGAGCGGCTCTATCGGCTCAATCCAGAGCATCGTCAAGACGACGCCGGCCTGAGCGAGGCGCGCCGGATGCTTTGGCAAGCCCGCTGTTTTCTGCACTACCGCTCGGGCGGAGACCGCGGCGCGCTCGACCCGGAAGCGCAGGAAAGCATCGCCGGGCAGGCGTTCGCCAATCCCGACTCGCGGCGGCTTTGGATGCGCGAGTACTATCGCCACGCACGGGCGGTGTTCAACCAGGCGCGTCAAGCCCTGGACGCCTGCGAGAAGAGCGAGAGTTCGCTGCTCGACAATTTCCGCGGTTACCGGGCGCGTTTTTCGAACGGCGAGTTCACGGTATCCCGCGAACGATTGTTGCTGCGTCACCCGGCGCAGCTCGAGGGCGACCCCATGATGGCGATGCGCATGCTCGAGCACATCGCCCGGCATGGCGTTTCTCCGGCGGCCGAGACCGAGCGGCGGCTCGAAGCGTTCCGGCCGGCTTTGGCCGCCTGGTGCGCCGAGCCGCGCCCCTTGTGGCCGGCGATCAAGAACGTCCTGTCGCTGCCCTACGCCGCGCTGGCGTTGCGGACGCTGGCCGGCGCCGGGCTGATGACCGTGATTTTTCCGGAGTGGGCCGGCATCGAAGACCTGCCCGCGGCGGATTCCACCCATCAGTACACGGCCGAGGAGGAGACGCTGATCGCCGTGGAGCGCCTAGTGGATCTGCGTTCGGCGGCCGGCGCGGCGCCGCGGCGGTTCACGGAATTAGCGGCCGGGATAGACGACCCGGCGCCGATGGCTTTCGCGCTGCTCTTTCACGGCGCGGGACTGGGGGCGGAATTGGCGCGCGCGGCGATGGCCCGCATCGAGATGCCGGCCGAAGACCGCGCCACCGTCGATTTTCTGATCGAGAACCAGCGGGAGCTCGCCAGCGTGATCGGCGGCCGGGATCTGGACGAGCCCGCGACGGTGCGCCTGCTGGCCAGCCGCGTTGGCACCGTCGAACGCCTCAGAATGCTGGCGGTGACCACCTACGCCTGCCTGGCGGCGTCGAATCCGGAGGAGATGTCCGCCTGGCGGCTGGAGCAGTTCTGGCGCGCGTACGACGCCACCCGGCAGGAGTTGACGCGCGAGCTGGAGACCGACCGGATTCAGGAAGTGCCGGCCGGCATGGCGGGGCTCGCGGACTTTGTCAGGGGATTCCCGGCGCGGTACCTGCGCGCGCGCCCCGCCGCCGAGATCGAGACGCATCTCCGCCTGTTCGATTTGAGCCGGCCGACGGGCGTGGCCGTGCAGCTCGATCCGCTCGACGGGGTGTACCGGCTGGTGGTAGTGGCGCGCGACAGGCCGTACCTGTTCGCGTCGTTCGCCGGGGCGATCTCAAGCTTCGGTCTGGATATTCTGAAGGCCGAGGCGTTCGCCAACTCGAAGGGCGTGGTTCTGGACACGTTTGTTTTCGCCGACCCGAAGCGCGCGCTGCAGCTCAACCCGACCGAAATCGAGCGCCTCACCGACTTGATCCGGCGCGTGGCCCTGGGCAAGACCGATGCGCAGCGTCTGATGCGCAACCGGCCGCGCCCGGAACCGCGAAAGACCCCCGCCGCTCCCCAGGTGCGCTTCGATTCCGAGGCGTGCGACACGGCGACGCTGGTGGAGATCGTGGCGGAAGACCGCCCAGGACTGTTATATTCTCTAGCAATGGCGTTTTCCTCGAACAACTGCAATATTGACGTCGTGCTGATCGACACGCAGCACCAGCAGGCGATCGACGTATTCTACGTGGCGTACGAAGGCCGCAAGCTGACGCCCGATCTGCAAGCGAGACTCGAGGAGAAGCTGGTGGCGGCCTGCTGACCAAAGGTCATTTTATCGGGCCCATAGAAAAAATTTTGTTTCCTTCCCTATTTGCGGGGAATTACGATTAACGATTTGGAGGATGGATGAATCCGAAGGAAGTCTTAGAATTTGCCAAGAAGAACGATGCCAAGCAGCTCGATCTGAGGTTCACCGACATACCGGGCCTGCAGCATCACGTTTCCTACCCCATGCCCGAAGTCGACGAAAGCAGCTTCGAGGAAGGCTTCGGGATGGATGGATCGAGCATCCGCGGCTGGGCGGCGATCCATGAGAGCGACATGCTATTGATCCCCGACCCGAACACCGCCATCATGGACCCGTTCGCCAAGGTGCCCACGCTGGTGATGATCGGCAACGCCAAGGACCCGATCACCAAGCAGCGCTACGAACGCGACCCGCGCTGGATCGCCACCAAGGCGGAAATGTTCCTGCAGAACAGCGGCGTGGCGGATACGGCCTACTTCGGGGCCGAGGCCGAGTTCTTCATTTTCGATAACGTCAGCTTCGATCAGAACCAGCACTGCGGCTTCTACTACATAGACGCCGAGGAAGGCCGCTGGAACTCGGGGCGCATGGAGAACAACCTGGGATACCGGCCGCGCTACAAGGAAGGCTACTTCCCGGTGCCGCCCACGGACCATTACCAGGATCTGCGCAGCGAGATGGTGCAGGTCATGCTCGCCTGCGGCCTGAACATCGAGTGCCACCATCATGAAGTGGCCACCGGCGGCCAGGCGGAAATCGACCAGCGCTTCGACAAGCTGGTGATTTCGGCGGACAACATGATGCTGTACAAGTACATCATCCGCAACGTGGC